>Ga0210394_10004584_pt1 | contig 16028 bp, 9 predicted proteins | sample IncBWC12MmetaG_FD_160121 | JGI IMG/M metagenome (GOLD analysis project Ga0210394, IMG submission 160121) | Forest soil microbial communities from Barre Woods Harvard Forest LTER site, Petersham, Massachusetts, United States - Inc-BW-C-12-M | ecosystem: Environmental > Terrestrial > Soil >... | reverse complement strand
GCCGAGCACTTCGACGGTGCCGAGGAACGAGCTGACGCCGCGCTCGAGCACCTGCTCGACCGCGCCCGACCAGCGCCCCGATCCATCGCGGGTCAGCTTCACGCGCAGCCGGTCGCCGTGCATCACGCCGCGCATTTCGGGCGGCGGCAGGAAGACACTCTCTTTAAGACCCTCGACGCGCACGAAACCGTAGCCCGCGCGGTTCGCGCTCACGGTCCCTTCAGCGGTGGAGCCGCTCTTGAACGGCGAGCTCGACGCGGCGGAGCGCGCGGGGGTCTTGCCGCCCGTGGCGCGCTGCGAGCGCTGGCCGCCCGATGTGCTGTGCTTCGGCGCGTGGCCGTGCGACTTGGCGTGCTGTGACTTGGGAGCGGGCCGCTCATGGCGGTCGCGGCGCCCAGACTTTCCTCTACCGGTCTTCAATTGACAGCCTCAGGAGCCGTGCGTAAATTGCGCGGCCTTCCTCACCTGCCCGGGTGGCGGAATTGGTAGACGCACTAGTTTCAGGTACTAGCGGGTAACTCCGTGGAGGTTCGAGTCCTCTCCCGGGCACCAACTCTTTTTTCTTCATGTTTTTCAATTAGTTCTGCGTTCGAGATCGGACTCGAACTTTGGCGCGCATCATAGATGATTCTTCTATAAGAACGCAGCACGCTCTGAGAGCGGCGATCGCGACCGGGGAGCCACCCACCAGCGCTTCTGAGGGACCCTAGCGAAGCACTCGTAGCGGGTAATTTAGCGGGTAATTCCAAGTTCGAGTCCTGAAAGTTCGGTTCCTGAAATTCGGGCCCCGCCCCCAGCACTCCTCCCTCGGTTGGGACGAGTTCGAAAATTCAAGTGATTACGCGAGAGGACAGCACAGCGGTCGCGGACGACGCGGGCGGGTAAATTGCCTCAGGTTCGAGTCCGCGGCACCCGTGGTCGATTTACACGTCGAACGAATCCGCACTCCTGAGTTCACTGTTCGCCGGTGGCCAGGCGCGCGGCCGCCTTGGCCGCGTCTTCCGCTGAGCGGGCTGCGGCGCGAACCTTCTGCGGATCTGGGGGTCCCGGTCTTTGCGCCGCTGCGTTCGGCAAGGCGATGGCTACGCTCGAGTTACTCGATGTCTCCGCCATACTCGATTTGCTCGCGGGAATCGCGGTCCCCCCCACTGCGTGCGACCCTCTGCTGCTGGCCCACCAAAACATTACAGCGCTCGTACCGAGCACCAGCGCGACCAGCGTACCGAGGAGGAGCCACGTTCGGGATCGACGACTGCGCATGCGCAAATCATGCGAGGCGTTGTGTCGCAATGCAAAGCTCAAAGCAAAATCTCTCTAGGCGACGCGAGGAAACCACATCTGTCTTGAGTGAAGTCTCAATCTCACTCTCGGCACAAAATCTTTTCCGTGCATGAATTCTTGTTGACGGTCTCTTGTCGGGACCGGGCTAGCGCGGCAATATCGCATACCGCTACGGATGGTGGTCTGCGGGAGTTGAGGGACTCTCGCCGAGCCCGTTCGGGCGTACAACCGACAGGGAGGTCTCCGTGCACGTTCTCAACTCATGCGCTGCTCGCGCCAGTCATCTGACGCTCCTTGTACTCAGAGTTCTTCTCGCCCTCACCTCCCTGACCCTCATCGCACCGCCGGCATACGCTCAACTCGCGGTGCAGCCCGTGGGGCAGGCATTTCAGTTCTATGGCACCAACGTCGCCGGTGCGGCGAACGGATCTCCCGGTCCGGGGCCCTATGAGTCGAACATAGGGGCGGCATGGGCGCAGGCACAGAGTTACATCAACGGCTACGTGGCCTCGCAGAACACCGAGTACACGGCGGTAAACCTGCATCCCACTACTCAAACGACTGTTTGGCCTGTGCTTGATGGGATGCCCACCATGTATAACTTTGACGTGCAGGGCTGCTCAGGTGGCACTTGCAATACCTACTCCAACCAAGGCTTCATAAAGTCGCCAGTCTTGTGTCCGGGTGGCACGCCCGCTGGCGTGAACACGCCTCCGGTCAATCCCACTAACAATCTTTCGACCTGTGCAATTACATTCCCCGCGGCGCAGCCGTGCCCAAACTGCACGCTCCCAAACCCCCAGGCGGGAAACCCGATCGACGGATCCACGGGTCAGAAAATCCAGGCCGAGACCGACTATAGCTTCGCGGCGCTCAAATACACTCGGACCTATACGAGCAGCACCGCCAGCCCGAGCGTCACCGGCCGCGCTGGCGGAGCCTTCGCAAGCGACACCCAGGCGGGCTTTCTCGATTTCTCGCAGACCTCGATGCTTCCCTACGCGGCCTGTTTCCCGAGCTACATCGCCGAGACGAATCCCGACGGATCCAAGTTCTCGCAGGCGGCGTGCTTTCCGTACATGGGCTCGGGGGCAACCTCCAATCAGTATGCACTGGCTACCGCCGAGGGCCGTTACCTTGAGTTCTCTGGCTCTCCGGGGGCGATCACTCAAAACGCCGATATCAATGATCGGGTGACGCAGATCACCGTCGGCGGAGTAACGGAGTGGCAGGTCAATCGGGCCGACGACAGCATCGAGATCTACAACACCTCCGGCGCACGGCTGCAGCGGACGCTTCGCGGCGGACTGACGTTGACCTACACGTACTCCACGTCTAGCACGCCTGCGAACGTGGCTCCCTGGCCAGGGCTCCTGCTCACCGAGAGCGACCCCTTCGGCCACGTCCTTTCCTTCCAGTACAACCCGCAGGGCCTGGTCTCACAGATGACCGACCCCGCTGACGGGGTCTACCAGTACAACTATGACGGGCACGGGAATCTCACGTCCGTGACCTATCCCGACAGCTCCTCGAAGACCTATTGGTACAACGAGTCAGCGAACACCGGAGGGGCGAATCTCGTCAACGCACTAACCGGGATTACAGATGAGAGCGGTGTGCGCTATGCGACGTTTCAATATACCTCGCAATACCAGAGCGCCCTCGCAACGAATACCCAGCATGCTGGCGGAGTCGATAGCTACTCCTTCAGCTACAACACGTATGCCTACTATGGCTATGCCATCACCAGTGCGGTCCTGGTGGACCCGCTGGGTACGAGCAGGACTTACGACTTCTCACAGAACTTGAGCTACAACTACCCGACGAGCCAGACGCAGCCGGCAGCCAGTGGCAGTGGCACCGTGACCCAGTCCGAAAGCTACGACAGCCACAGCAACCCCACTTCCATAACGGACTACAACGGCGAGGTCACCAATCGCGTCTTCAATCAGACCCGCAATCTCGAGACCTCCCGAACCGAGGCGTACGGGACTTCGACCGTCCGCACGATCACAACCGTCTGGGATGCCAACTGGCGGCAGCCGGATCTCATTTCGGTCTACAACAACAGCACGGGCACCGGCACGCCGATCCAGACGACCGCCTTCACGTACGACTCGCTCGGCAATGTTCTCACCAAGACGATCACCGACACCACGGTGACCCCGAATGTCTCCCGGACCTGGACCTACACCTACGACAGCTACGGGCGGAGGCTCACCGCCAAGGGCCCACGGACGGACGTCAACTCAACGACAACCTACACCTACTACACCTGCACGACTGGCTATCAGTGCGGTGAGTTGCAGACCGTGACCGACCCGGTCGGGAACGTCACGACCTACAACACGTACAACGTCCACGGTCAGCCACTCACGATCACGGATCCGAACGGCGTCGTGACCACGCTGACCTACGACGCTCGGCTGCGCCTCACGTCCCGCCAGGTTGGCAGCGACGCCACAGCGTTCAGCTACTACCCGACGGGACTCTTGAAACAGGTCACTCTACCGGACAGCAGTTACGTTCTCTATACCTACGACAATGCGCACCGTCTGACCGAGATCTCGGACGGCACCGGCAACTCGATCCAGTACACGCTGGATAACATGGGCAATCGCACGGCGGAGAAGACCTACGATCCGTCCAACGCGCTCCATCGCACGCACACGCGTGCCTACAACGCGCTGAATAAGCTCTATCAGGACATCAATGCCGCGGGCACGTCGGCGGTTACGACGACCTATGCCTACGACAACGACGCGAACCAGACAGCGATCAATGCGCCACTCAGTCGCAACACGGCGAACACGTATGATGCGCTGAACCGCCTCAGCCAGATCACGGACCCGAACAGCGGCAACACATACTTCAGCTACGACGCCCTGGACGATCTCGCTTCCGTCAAAGACCCTCGAAGCCTGACCACGAGCTACACCTACAGCGGCTTCGGAGACTTGAAGAGTCAGGTGAGCCCGGATACAGGCACGACGAGCAACACCTATGACTCGGGCGGTAATCTCTCGACCTCGACGGATGCCCGGGGCGCGATCTCGACGTACAGCTACGATGCTGCGAACCGGGTGCGCTCCATCGTTTACTCGCTCGGCGGCTCGAGTGATCAGGCGATCAGCTTCGGGTACGACTCGGGCACGAACGGCAAAGGCCAGCTCACGAGCGCCTCGGATGCCAATCACTCCCTTGCATGGACCTATGACTTTGCTGGGCGCGTGGTCGGCAAGGGCTTGACCGTCGGCACGGTGAATCTTTCGGTGGGCTACGGATACACGAACGCAGACCGCACATCGCTCGTCACCCCCTCGGGGCAGTCAGTGACCTACGGCTACAACAGCAATCACCAGGTCACGAGCATCGCCGTGAACGGCACGACGGTGATCTCGGGGGTGACTTATGAACCCTTTGGCGGGGTGAACGGCTGGACGTGGGGAGACAGCAGCACCGTCTCGCGATCCTTCAACGGCGATGGGGTCATCAGTCAGATCGTGACGGCCGGCGTCACGCTGGCCTACAGCTTCGACAATGCGAATCGGATCACCGGCATCAGCGACTCCTCCAACAGCGCACTCACCTGGACCTACGGGTACGACGTGCTGGATCGGCTGACGAGCGCCACGACGAGCGCGATCACAGATGGTTGGACGTACGATGCCGACGGCAATCAACTCACCCAAACCGGCAGCACGCCGAACACCTTTTCGGTGAGCTCAACGAGCAATCAGCTTACGGCGATCACCGGGACGCTCACCCGCAGCTATAGCTATGACGCAGCGGGCCACACCACCGGCTACGGGACACTCAGCTTTACTTATAACGACCGCGGACGCATGGCCGCGACCGGCGCCGGCTCCACCGACTATCTCTATAACGCGCTCGGGCAGATCATTGAGAAGTCGGGCACGGGAGGCACGAGCGTGTTCATGCAGGATGAGTCGGGGCATCTGCTCGGTGAGTACAACGGCAGCGGAAGCCTCATAGAGGAAACCATCTGGCTGGGAGATATCCCGGTGGCAACGCTTGAGCCCAACGGTTCAGGCGGCGTGAACATCTTTTACATGCACACTGATCACCTCAACGCCCCGCGGAAAGTCGCACAGCCCACCACCGGCACGCTCGCCTGGCGCTGGGACACCGACCCATTTGGCACCGTGGCGCCGAACCAAAACCCGGCAGGCCTTGGAGCCTTTCCCTACAACCTGCGCTTCCCTGGCCAGTACTACATGACCGAAACAGGGCTCAATCAGAACTGGAACCGAGACTACGACCCACTGATTGGCAAGTACATCGAGAGCGATCCGATGTCGTTGCGCGACCAGGTTGCGAGCGCTTCAAGGGCGTCAAAGATCAATTGGATTGTCGCTACCGGACAGGGGCTGGCGCCGGGTGCGCTGGCGTCCGGGTTAGCGCCAAATTCCTACGACTACGCGAACCAGAGTCCCATCTCTACCGCGGACCCAACCGGCAGAATCGGAATTTGGGGCGTCGGTATCATCGTCGGCGGCGTCGCTGCAGCCGTTGTCATCTACTCGATATACAAATGCGTGGAGAGATGCGGCGATCACTGCCCGTATAAGGCCGATACCGGTGATCCGGTCACAGAACAAGAGCGCAATGCATGGATCACTCGTTGCAAGAATAAGTGTGTTTCAACATTTGGGGAGCTCGCGAAGGGCGGACCCTGGTAAGGGTCCCGGAACTGGACTACGAGAAAGCAGGAGGTAATCAGATTGCGTGCTTTAGCTCTATGTGTTGCAGTTTTCTCGCTGCTTGTCTGCGCCGGCGCCGCCGCAGTTCTTTTCGTACTGCCGGGCATTGCAGTTTCCGGCGGCCGATCCTGGTCAATGCTGGCACTATTGGTCACCGGGTTCGGTGCCGGTGCAGCTGTTCTGTTCAGTTTGAAGAGACCTGGTACGCGAATCGCTGGATGGGCGGCCGCACTCTTGACGTCGACGGCTGCCATACTCGCTCTGGCCGACTTCATATTCGCGAGATCCTCTGGCTCACTCGCGTCGAACGATGTTCCCTGGTTGAACATCACTCTTATCGCCCTCGCGATAGTGTTCTGGCTCGGCCGCGGACGGGAGAGACAGAACAGCTAGGTTATCCACGACCTACCTCGACCCAGCGCAGAACATTTTTTAGGAGGCGTCCTGTCGGATGTTGGCTGACCGAGGAATCGCAGGTTGTAGGGAAAAGCTCGCCCCGATGCGCGCCGTCGTAGGCGATGGTGTTTTCGCCAGTGCGTTCGCGGACTTGGAAGCGATCGAGCCCCAGCAAGCGTGCCGTCCTTGGGTCTGACCCCTATACGCGAGTTTTGGCTTAACGGCGCGAGCCAGGTGCTGGTTGCGTCGACACGTTCTCGCACGATTGAAGGCATCATCGCTGTTTCGGGACCAGCGCGTGGCATCGCACTCGATTCTGCCGGTAGTACGGTCCTAGTTAGCAACGTCGCTCGCTCGTAGCGGCGAGCTGTCTATGATCGATACCACGCGGGACGTAGTCACCCACACTATTGCGCTCGGTGGGCTTCCCCTGATTTTCCGGACACCGAGGTCAGGTGCGCGACGACTCCGGAGGTCCCAGGCCCGAACTGGTCCTCGCCAAATCCATTGCTAGCGTCTGAAAAATGCACTGGGACGAACCGCAGCGAACTACGACCGAGGGATCTCTCTTACCCGCTACGGTCCCGCCAAAATGTGCGTTTAAGTCCTACTCTGGCAGCGGGCAATTTAGCGGGTAATCCTGGCCGTGGATTTTCTAACTCGCTGAATCTCTTCCGGAAACCGCTCGAGTTAGACTCCTCTCCCGGGCACCATTTTCAATAAGTTACAGTACATTTGTGATCTGGTTTATAGGCGCTGATTCGACCTGATTTTGGCGAATCAGCGGGCGCAATTCTACGCACCATTCTTGAGCCACGGGGGCCAATCGTCCCGACAAGCGGGACTCCGCTCCTCACTTTTTCTTAATGGGCTGCCCGAACCCGCGCGGGGTAAGCACGTACTCAGAGTGCGCCGTTCGCCCAGAGCGGCGAAAGTAACTGCGGCCAAGCTCAAATCGCCGCGGACTCACGCCCAAGCCGTACGAAAACGCGTGTCGCGTCACGCCTCTCGCGCTTGCGAGTGCCTCCGCCATTGCCAGAGATGATTGAGGTTGCTGGGTTTCCGGATGCAACGCAAAACGATCGGACGCAGTCTTGCACTCACTGCCGATCACCCCCGGAAATTCCCAGCACAACGACCTCGAAGGTATCAAGGCAAGAATCACCCTGCTTCGCCAAGGCAGCCTTCAAACGCTCAGCATGATTTGCCAGCCACTCCTCCCGCGATGGCAGCACCGGGTCGACCTGCGTCGTTCTAACGCAGGTTTTCTCCGCGAGAACTCGCCCAGAGCCGACCTCAACAATGCGAAATCGCAGATCCGAGGTAACGAAGTACTCTCCACCCTTGGCCATGAAGGGCTCTAGGGATTCGCGCAGCGGCTGGACATCGAATACAAGATCAGCTCCCCGCGCCGCACGCGCGACCGCCGCCACGTCAGGGGCGGCCAGCGACAATGGCGTCAGGGGTGCGGCCACCACGCCGAAGTGCTTCTGAGCCAAATCCAGCAACGCGCGAGCGATGCGCGGGGCTTGATTCTCGATTCCGTTGTTAGTTACGAGATGGTTCCCCTCTGCCGCCGCCGCCGCCCCGCCTCCTAACATACCCAGGGTGATATTCGTCCTGGTCCACGCCATGAAGCGTCCGATGGGCTGAGCCGACAAGGCCACCGATTTGCCTTGCCACGTCTTTGCAAGCTCGGCCGCTGACTCAGGCGGCGGCGTAGCTGCCGGCGTCGCGATCCCAGAGAGGGTCAACACAAATAGCGTTCCCTGCATCAGAACTTTCATTGTGCACTCCGTGACCCAATGACATTGACCTCGCCGGCCGCCCACTCCAGCGCGTCGGCCACAGACAGAGAAAACGCATCTCGATATCCCTCGATCCATCGCTTCGATTTCCGACGCTGCGTCCACCGTTCCGTAAAGTTGACACCTTTGCGAGGTCCAATGTACAGCGTGCTTCCCGAGAACCTCTCGGTCGAAGCGCACAGGCGAACGGCAATAGCAGTTTGCAATGAAACCGCTCCCGATTCTTCAGTTACCGGATTATGAACTACCATCACCAAACGAAGTCCCAATGGGGCATTTGCCGCTATGGCCCCTTCCCCATTGACAATCGTTGCGCCCGCCTTCTCGGCTTGAGTAACAAACTCCTTCAGCGGCTTTATATCTAAGGGGGTGCCAGTCCGTTTTGTTTCCGAAGAAGGCGACACCAACGTCTCGGGCGCCGTGAGATTCCAAGTTCGTCCATTCCATACGACCCTTTGCGTTATCTCCCCGGCGCGTTCCAAGCAGGATCCGTCATCCAGGTAGAAAGATCGAAGTCGCTGTAGCGTCCTGTCACTGTAGTCGATCCCAGCGCTCACCGTACCTACAAGCGTAGAGAGGACTGTTGTCCACGCTGCCAAGACACGTAAGAAACTCATGGCGTGCATTGGCCGTAAGTTGCGCAGGCCCCGTGCCCAAGCAGCGAGCCTGGAATATATGTGGCATCAGGATTGAATAGCTTCCCAAGAATGAACCCATTCACTAGGTCGCCATAACTATTCTCAATGGTTAGGTCGCCGAACCCACTGGGAACGATCATGCCGAATGGAACTGCAAAGAGGTGGGCCGAACTTGCAAACCCATAGCCAACTAAGTTCGTTGCGTCGAGGCTTCCCAAGCTGTGAGCCATCACTATGGGAGCGTCGGAATAGTAGAAGGCGTACCTAAGAAACGCGCCGGTTGGAAGGCTCTGATAAGCAAGGGCTATATCGATAACGTCGAATGGCGCTAGATACCAATTTCTGAGAACCCGGACACTGACCTGCCGGCTTTCTTCGGACCTAAACACCTTTGGAGACGGCTGTGTTGGGGTCGGTTGTTGATAGCTGCTGCTTGAACTCTACCGGCGTCAGCTGCCCGAGACTCGAGTGCGGTCGAACCTCGTTGAACTGCCGCCGGAACTCTTCGATCAGGATCTTCGCATCGATCCGGTTCTTGAACCACTGCATGCCGAGACACTCGTCGCGAAACTTGCCGTTGAAGCTCTCGTTCGATCCGTTCTGCCAGGGCTTGCCTGGATCGATGTAAGCGGTATCGATCTGTGCCTCCGTCACCCAGCGCAGGATCGCTCGAGAGATGAACTCCGGCCCGTTGTCTGAGCGCAGGTATTTCGGTGCTCCGTGAACGCGTGCGGGGTCGCGGCATTTCTTCACCAGTAATAGATAAACGGCCGCTTGTGATCGGGCCAGTACATACGATCGGCGTCCCGTCCAAGCACGACCATGCGCAGCGCGTAGTGCTCTTTCGCACGCGCAGGCTGCGTCATCATCGCCTTACGCCAGTGTTTATGCCCGGATTCGCACACCACCAGGTCGCCAAGCGGTTTCCACAGCTTCGGCTGCCAGTAATCCAAGGTTCCGACGAGATTGTGATGCGGCGCCCACGCGCCGCTATCTTTCAGTTGACGAGTACGCCGGACCTTCGCGATACGCTGCTGCCAGCGTCGCACAGCTCGCTTCGACACAATAGGCACTCCATTGAGCTAACCTAATGTCTCATCGCAATTTCCTTTCCGGGTCGAAGGACTTGCTGCAAGTTCGTATGGGTGTGAGTGAGTGGGCGTACCTTACCCAGTCCGCCACATCTGGCAATCTCAGGTGATCTATTTTGACTTACGCCGGATCGGTGGCCGCTTTCGAGCGCGGAGTCTGCCCGGGGAGAATAACTGCCGATGCGTTCCCATACGATGCAAAATCACCGCACGCCGGCGTACTCGATAAACGAGCAGAAGATCAGGTCCAAGATGACACTCGATGAAGCCGCTCCACTTCTTGCCACTCTTGCCGAGCCGGTGCTCGCGGAGGGCTGCCGGTAGCTTGTCGCCCGAGATCAGAAGGTCAAAGACGTACTCGAGGGTTTCGACGTCGAAATCGGGATGCTGGCGAGCGCTTTTATAGTCGCGCTTGAAGCGCGGCAGAATGATTAGCTCTCGAGCCAACGAATGGCCTCGCGACCGCTGCCGAAACGGCGTCCCTTGTCGGCAGCCTCTTCCTTTAATGAGTCCTTGAGAGCGGCACGAAGCTCGGCGATGGACCGCTTTGCGTTCGCACGAGCTGCCCAAGCCTTGAGCGCCGCTGCCGCACTTCGCTTGCCGGTACGCGCCTTGAGTGCCTCGATCTCTCGATCACTCAGTTGAACTGTCACGTTGTTCATCGCTGCCTCCGAAGTCCGGAAGCATTATAGAGGGTCACCGCAATTGGCGAGTCGAACCGCAATCCCGCGGCCCACCAAGTGGCTTGCGTATCGGCCGGAGGACTGCTGGGAGTGCGAGGAAGCACTCGGCCGAACAAGGGGGGTGCGCCGGAGGGACCCTTCTTACCCGCTACGCTATAACATGGCATCAATTTCAAACACTTATAATGTATTCATATCGTTGATGATTCAGCCATGATTTTGCGAATCGGCGGCCCGCAATTCTACGCACGCTTATAAAGGAGTGCGTGACTATCGGTCTGCAGGAGGCCGGCTGCCCGATCGATGCCGCCGTATTCTTCTGACACAGAAACAGCGCGAGTGGCAGCGGTGCACCAGGCATGAGAGTTGCGGCAGTTGGGAAGCGGACCCAGCCGGATGCTGCCAAGGCATGAGCGTGGTCGGTGGCGCGCCAAAATGTGGATAACCTCTTATAGCGCGCTCGCGCGAGCAGTCTTTGCCCCGAAGGACTTCACCAATGCCCGGGAGATCTCCGGCGAGCTGGGCGTTTTCGTTCAGGCACGTCCGCGCGTTGTGTTCCGGGCACGAGGGACTGCCGGGTCGCGTCTTGTTGCGCTCCGCGATGCTGCCTTACCGGAGTCCGCGCTCGGCACCCACGGCTGACCCGTGCGCTCCTCGATGTAGCGCCGAATCAATCGCCTGAGGATCTGCGAGGGGGTTGCGTCTTCCTGGGCGCACAAGCGCTCGAACAACGCCTTCTTACGCGGATCAACCAGGACGGTCAGTCTTGCGGTGCGGTCTTCGAGGGTCACGGAATATCCTTGCAGGCCAGAGCCTGCGGCGCCAGTATCATCAGCGGCGCTTCTGATTATAATCCAACGCGTATCCCATGCAGCACCTGTGATACCACTGATCCACTCGCCACTCTCCGCCAGCCTGACGCTGCTCGCGGTGTGGGGCCTGATCGGGCTCATGGGACTGCTGCGTCCGAGAAGCGTCGGGCTCGCGGGCCGCACGCTGTTTCCGCTCGGCGCACTGTGCGGCATCCTCCTTGCGCTGGTGGCACTCGCGAGCCTCGCCGCTCCCGTCGAGCAACGCACGCTCATCATCGGGTTGCCCGACCTGCCCATGCACGTCCGCCAGGATGCGCTCAGCAGCGTCTTTCTCGTGCTGCTCGGGGTTGTGTCAGCGGGGATCTCGGTGTTCGCTGCCGGGTACTTCCGGCGCGGCCAGGGAACCCCGCCGGGGCTCCTCTGCCTTCAGTACCACGTGTTCCTCGCGAGCATGGGTTTCGTGCTGCTCGCCGACGACGCTTATGCATTCATGGTGGCGTGGGAGACGATGGCGCTGTCCTCCTATTTCCTGGTCACTGCCCAGCACGGGCTTCCTGAGATCCGCCGCGCGGGCTTTCTGTATCTGCTGATCGCCCACCTCGGTGCCCTCACCATCCTGTTGAGCTTCGGCGTCATGCAAGGCGGCAGCTGGCAATTCACCTTCGACGCCATGCGCGGCGCGCATCTCTCGCCGCAGTGGGCAAGCGTGGCTTTCCTCCTGGCCCTGGCGGGTTTCGGGGCCAAGGCCGGGCTAGTTCCGTTCCATGTGTGGCTGCCGGAAGCGCACCCGGCCGCCCCCTCGCCGGTCTCGGCACTCATGAGCGGCGTGATGCTGAAGACCGCGGTGTACGGCGTGCTGCGGGTGAGCTTCGATCTGCTCGGTCACGAGCAGTGGTGGTGGGGGCTCGTGCCGCTCGCGCTGGGCCTCTTCGCCGCCCTCTTCGGCGCGGTGTTTGCCGCCGTGCAGACCGACATGAAGCGGCTGCTGGCCTATTCGTCCATCGAGAACCTCGGCATCATCTTCAGCGCCCTGGGGCTGGCACTGGTGTTCCGCGGTGCGGGCATGCTCGCCCTCGCAGCACTCGCCCTCATCGCGCTCCTTTATCACAGCCTCAATCACGCCTTCATCAAGAGTCTCCTGTTTCTCGGCACGGGCGCGGTGCTGCACTCAACCGGCGAGCGCAACCTCGGGCGGCTCGGCGGCTTGATCCATCGCATGCCCTGGGTCGCGGCGCTCACCCTGGTCGGTGCGCTCGCGATGTCCGGCCTCCCGCCGCTCAACGGCTTCGTGTCGGAGTGGCTGCTGCTGCAGGCATTTCTCTTCGCTCACCAGGTACCACACACGTTCGTCAACATGCTGCTGCCGATGGGCGCTGCGCTCCTGGTGCTCGCCGCCGCGCTCGCGGCCTACGTCATGGTCAAGTTCTTCGGCGTGACCTTCCTCGGGCGACCGCGTGAGGCGGGCCTCGCACGCGCGCACGACGCCGGGGTTCTCGAGCGCATTGGCCTCGTGTGGCTCGCGCTCGGGTGTGTCGCGCTCGGGCTGCTGCCGACCTTTGTTATCGACGCCCTGCGCCCAGTGGTGAAGCAGCTGGGCGCGGCGCTGCCGCCGGGCCCGGCTTCGCCCTGGTGGCTGCTCGCGCCCGTGCCGGGACGGCAGGTCTCCTACTCGCCGATCGTGTTCTTCCTCTCCATCGTAGCGATCGTGATCGTGACCATGCTCGCCGTACGGCTCTTCTATCACGGCCATCGGCGCGCGGTGCGTCCCTGGGACTGTGGCTTCGGCGAGCTCACGCCACGCATGCAGGACACCGCGGAGGGCTTCGGTCAGCCCATCCGCCACATCTTCGGGAGCTTCTTCGCCATCACCCGCGAGCTCCCCTCGCCCTTCGACCGCGCGCCGCGCTATAGCGTCACCGTCGCCGACCGCATCTGGCAGGGGCTCTACCTGCCGCTCGGGAGACTTGTGCAGAGAGCGACGGACGCGGTGGCGTGGCTCCAGCAGGGACGCATCGCGACCTACCTGCTCTACAGCTTCGTGACACTCGTGCTGCTGCTGGCACTCGTGCTATGAGGCCGATCGACCTCATCGCCCAGGTCCTTGAGGTCGTAGCCGCGCTTGCGGCAGCTCCGCTCTTCGTCGGCTGGGTGAATCAATGCCGCGCCTGGCTGCAGAACCGCAGCGCCCCGAGCCTGTGGCTGCCGTATCGCGGCATTCGCAAGCTCTTCCACAAGGAAGCGGTCATCGCCGACACCGCTTCGCCGCTTTTTCGACTGACCCCCTATGTCGTCTTCGGCGCGATGACGCTGGCGGCGGCGATCATTCCCTCCATGGGCACGCGGCTGCCGCTCACCATCGCGGCCGACGCCATCGCGCTCGTCGGCCTGCTCGCCACCGCGCGTGTCTTTCAGGCACTCGCCGCCATCGACGTCGGCACCGCTTTCGGCACGCTTGGCGCACGGCGCGAGATGATGGTGGGGTTCCTCGCCGAGCCCGCGCTCCTCATGGTCATCTTCGTCGCCTCGCTGATCTCGGCAACCACGGCGCTCCCGGCAATCGCCGAGAACCTCGCCACGCAAACGGTGGGGCTCTACCCGAGCCTCGCCTTCACCGCGATCGCCTTCACCATGGTGCTGCTTGCCGAGAACGCGCGCATCCCGATCGACAATCCCGCCACTCATCTCGAGCTGACGATGATCCATGAGGCGCAGCTGCTCGAGTACTCGGCGCGCCACCTCGCGCTGATGGAGTGGGCGGCGGCACTCAAACTCTTCAACTACGCTTGCATCGGCTTTGCGCTGTTCGTTCCCTGGGGCGTCTCCACGGGGGCCGGCGGCCCGGCCGCCCTCCTCGCCTCCATCCCCCTGCTGGCGGTGAAGCTCCTGGTCGCGGGCGGCGCGCTCGCGCTCATCGAGACTGTTTCGGCGAAACTGCGCGTGTTCCGCGCGCCGGAGTTCCTGGGTGTGGCCTTCGTGTTCGCGGTGCTGGGGCTCCTCGTGCACCTCCTGCTCGGAGCCTGACGCATGGCCGGCACCCCGCTTGACCTGCAGCTCCTCAATATGTGCGCAGCGCTGCTGCTGCTGATCTCCTTCGCCATGCTCGCGCAGCGGCGCGTCGTCAACCTGGTTAATCTGCTCGCGCTGCAGGGAACGCTGCTGTTCGTTGCGACGCTGCTGCTCGCGTGGCGGACCCGCCAGCCACACCTCTACGTCTCGGCGGCCCTCACGCTCGCCCTCAAGGTGGTGTTCCTTCCCTGGCTGCTGCACCGACTGATCCGGCGGCTCGAGGTCTACTGGGACAGCGAGTCCCTCCTCAACATTCCGGTCACTATGCTGATCGGGCTCGCGGTGGTGGTGTTCTCCTTCGGTCTCGCGCAGCCGATTTCGGCACTCGCCAGCACCGCCACCCGCAACTCCATCGGCATCGCGCTCGCCGTGGTGCTGCTCTCCTTCCTCACCATGATCACGCGCCGCAAGGCGATGTCGCAGGTGGTGGGGTTTCTCTCCATGGAGAACGGCCTCTTCTTCGGCGCCATGAGCGCGACCTACGGCATGCCGATGGTGGTCGAGTTCGGCGTGGCGCTCGACGTGCTGGTCGCGGTGCTGGTGCTCGGCATCTTCTTCTTCCAGATCCGCGAGCAGTTCGACAGCCTCGACCTCCATCACCTCGAGGCGCTGCGCGAGAGCACCACGGCGACCAGCACGGTTGACGGCAGGGAGGGCCCATAGCGCGTGGAATTCGTGGCACTACTCGGAAGTCCGCTGCTGGGTGCGCTCGTGCTCGGGATCGTCGGCGGCCGGCGCTGGGCACCCGAGCTCAACGCCGCCGTGAGCCTCATCACCTTCCTCGCTGCCTGCATGCTCACGGTGCGGGTCATCGGCCACGGCAACCTCCTCATCGCCCACGAGCAGTTCTTCATCGACCCGTTCAACGTATTCCTCGTCACGTTGACGGCGCTCGTGGGCCTTAGCACAGCGCTTTTCTCCCGTCCCTACATGCGCATCGAGCGCGACCACGGGAGGGTGACCGCGGGGCGCATGCGCCTCTATCACGGCATGTATCAGCTCTTCATGGCGACGATGCTGACCGCGCTCACGACCAACAACCTGGGACTTCTGTGGGTGGCGATGGAGGCGGCAACGCTCTCGACCGTACTCCTGGTGACGCTCTATCGCACGGCGGCGAGTCTCGAGGCCGGCTGGAAGTATTTCATCCTCTGCGGCGTCGGCATCGCGCAGGCCCTCTTCGGCACGATCCTGCTCTACTTCGCCGCCGAGCACAGCTTGGGCGTCGAGGGCGCGAGCGCGCTGCTCTGGACGCACCTCAATGCCGTCAAGGGTCATCTCGAGCCTGCGGTGCTGAGCCTCGCCTTCGTCTTTCTCCTCGTCGGCTACGGTACCAAGGTGGGGCTCGCACCGCTGCACAACTGGCTCCCGGACGCACACGCCGAGGGCCCGACGCCGATCTCCGCGGTGCTCTCCGGACTACTCCTCAACGTTGCCATCTACGCGGTGGTGCGCTGCAAGGTGCTGGTCGAAGGGTCGCTCCACTCGCCGCTCCCGTCACGGATGCTGATGGGGTTCGGCCTCCTCTC
>Ga0210394_10004583_pt1 | contig 16028 bp, 14 predicted proteins | sample IncBWC12MmetaG_FD_160121 | JGI IMG/M metagenome (GOLD analysis project Ga0210394, IMG submission 160121) | Forest soil microbial communities from Barre Woods Harvard Forest LTER site, Petersham, Massachusetts, United States - Inc-BW-C-12-M | ecosystem: Environmental > Terrestrial > Soil >... | reverse complement strand
GCAATATCGAGACCGATTGTCGTGACTGCTTGCATGACTAGCTCCTCCGAATCGTGGGAGCCTTAACAGCACCCACATCCATGGCACTCACATGCCGGGTGGAGGAGCCGTCCACAGCATCAAAAGCGGACATTTGCCGGGCGTCCCGGCGGACGGTTCCGCTCGGGAACCGAAAGGGGTGGCGAACCCGCCACCGACCGGCCGCACCTTACGGCAAGCCCGGAAAATCGCTACGATCCCGCCCAAGTTCAGCCGGGCAATCCCGGCTCAAGCGACGACGTCTCTGGCGCCGGCGGCGCCGTCCTAAGAAGGTCGGGAGACGAGGCCATGGCGACGATCATCAAGCCCAGCGAGGTGCCGAAATACGTACCCGGCGCGGTAACGGCGGCGAGCGACAATCTCGGCTGGAAGGGCGTTTGGCTGCGTGGCTATCGCTATAGCGGCCTCGACGTCGTCGTGCCGCCAGTGACGGACTTCACGATCATATCGTACTGCCGAGGGTCGACGTTCATGGAGCGGCGCTACGAAGGTGCATGGACCAAGACGCATTGCGCGCCGGGCGATGTCTCGCTGTTGACCAGGTCGCGGCAGTCGCATTGGCACTGGACCGAGGAAATCGATGTCAGCCATGTCTACCTGACCGAAAAGTTGCTGTCTGGGGTTTGTGCCGACGCAACGGACCGATGCGTCGCCGATGTTGGATTGCACGACGTATTGAAGGCGCACGATCCGATCGTGACGGCGGCCGTGGCTGCGATCACGCGCGAGGCCCAGCAGCAGGCGTTGGGCAGCGCCTTATATGTCGAAGCCGTGGCGACGCAGCTCGCGGTGCACCTGTTGCGCAATTACGCAGCCGTGACGTTCCGCGAACCGAGCGGCAAAGGCAGACTGTCGCCGGCGCAAGTTCGCCGGCTGACGGAGTACATTGACGGCAGGCTGCACGAACAGCTCAATCTTGAAACGCTGGCGGCGGTGGCGGGAATGGGCATGTGGACCTTTACCCGCCACTTCCGTGAATCTTTTGGCCGCACCCCGCACGCTTACATCATCGAGCGACGCGTCGATCGGGCCCGCCGCCTGCTGGCACAGAGCGATTTGCCGATCAAGGAAGTCGCATTGGTCTGCGGCTTTGCCGATCAGGCCCACATGACCCGCGTATTCCAGACGCATTTGCACGTCACGCCGGCGGCGCTGCGCTCTTAGTGGCACGGCGGCACCGTTTCTTTCAAGAAATTGCCTTTTTCGTTCAAGACGCGCGCGCCGCTGAAGTTTTAAATCGCTAGTGATCGACAGCAACGTGTGGCCGTACTCATCGTTCACGACTAGGCCCAACAACACGTGAGGTCAGGCTGTGAGTAAACGAGTCGCCGACGTATTGGTCGAAACTCTGCAGGCAGCCGGCATAGCCGCATGGCGGACGGCGACGAGATGCGGCGGCTTCGTAACGTAAGGAGGCGCGACCATGCTCAAGGGATTTACAGTTCCTCTCACCCCCGACGGAAAATCCGCACTGGCGACGTTGCCGCCGTGGCACTACTCCAGCGATTGCATGGCTATCGAATATTGGGCAGATCCGGCCGCGATCGATGCGCTCCTCCCACCCGGTCTCGTCCGGGATGAAAAATCCGGTGGGCGCGCCTTTTTCTGGTTCCTCGACTGGCAGTTCACGGGTTCCAACGACGAACTGACCGACCCTGCGCGTTATCAATATCGCGAGGCCTTCGCTCTGGTCGAAGCGACCTTCGAGGGCACCCCTGTTAATTACTGCCCATTTATCTTCGTTGACAACGACGCGGGGATTGCGCGTGGGTGGGCACAAGGTTACCCGAAGAAACTGGGCAGCATTTTTCAGACGCGGAGCTTCTCTGCACCCAGCCCGGCCGCGGCACCGCTTGCCAAAGGAAGTCGCTTCGGCGCCAGCCTCGCAGCGCACGGCGAGAGGTTGGCGACCGCGCGAATCCAGCTCGAGGAACGCGTCACTGATCCTTCGACGGTTTTCAATCGCCCGACAACGATGCGCCGGTACTTTCCGCAACTCGCCGCCGCCGGTCAGCAAAAGCCTCCGGTGAACGAGTTGACGCTTTCGCTCACGGATAATCTCGCAATCGTGAATGTGTGGGCCGGGTCGGCCGAGCTACAAATGCCCGAAGTGCGCGGCGAGGACATGCATCTGATCGCGCCGTTGCGGGTAGGCCGCGGCTATCGTCTCGGAATGGCGTACTCCGTCACGGACCTCCGCATCCTGAAGAATTATGCTGCTTAACTTCTGGACGAAAAGTGCTGCCAGATCACGACGACCTCACGCGTCAATCGAACGAGTTAATCTGATGCCCCTGCTCTGTAGTGACCCACGCCGGCGTGCTGAGTGGCAGTGAGGATGCTGAGGCCAGGGTTCGTCCAATCGACCAAGTCAGCAAACCGTAAAGGAGAACGCCATGAATAAACCAGTTCGACAGTCCGACGCGTCGTCAAGAACCGTAAAGGCGGCGAGTGTCGCCGATTACATCGTCGAGCGACTTGCGGCGGAAGGCATCGAACACTGCTTTGGCGTTGCCGGCGATTATGCGTTTCCGATCTGCGACGCGGTCGACAGTAGCGCCAAAGTGAAGTGGATCGGCTGTGCCAACGAATTGAATGCGTCTTACGCCGCCGACGGCTATGCGCGCATGCGGGGCGCAGCGATGCTGGTGACGACCTATGGCGTCGGCGAGCTCTCCGCCATAAACGGCGTCATGGGCGCCAAGTCGGAACGATCAGTGGTTTTTCACGTCGTCGGAATGCCATCCTATCAGAATCAGCGCGTCCACAAGATCGCCCATCACACGCTCGGCGACGGCGTGTTCGGCAATTTCGTCGCGCTGTCCGCCCGCGCAGCGTGCTGTCACGCGGTCATTAATCCGGAGAACTGCGTCGTCGAAATGGAGCGCGTCATCGCCGAGGCGCGCCGCAACAATCAGCCGGCCTATATCGCCGTGCCGTCGGACTACGCGCTAACCCCAGTCGTGTCGGCTGACGTGAAGCCGATCGTGCCACGATCGAACGAAGCGGCGTTGCAAAAGGCGATGGCGATGATCGCCGAGCGTATCAGCAAGGCAAAATCCATCGTCGCGTTTCCGGCCTTCACGGTTTCGCGGCTTGGCTTGCAAAAGCAGGCACAGAAGGCGATCGAAGCGTTGGGCTGTCCTTTTGTCACGACGCTGATGGAAAAATGCCTGATCGACGAGGGTCATCCGCAGTTTGCCGGCATGTATGCCGGCGCGGTGTCGGAGCCGAAGACGCGGCAAATCGTCGAAGGCGCCGATCTCGTGCTGGATCTGGGCGGCGTCAATTTGAACGACATCACCACGGCCGCCTATTCCGGCCACCTCGATCTGTCCCGGTTCATTACCGTCGGCCTCGACGACGTCAGGATCGGAGACGAAGTGATCGCCAATGTCCGGCTTGCGGACATTCTGTTGGAGCTCGCCAAGCTCAAACCGTCATGGGCGCCATACCGGGGAAAACCGCAGGGGCTTGCGCCGGTCAACGGCAAGGCATCCGACAAGATCACGATGGCGGCGCTTTATCCGCGCTACGCGGCATTCCTGCGCGCAGGCGACACGGTCGTTCTCGAGACCGGCAGTTCAAGCCTCGGCGTGACGCCGACGATCCTTCCGGACGGTGTGCGGGTGCAAGCGCAAGTTCTGTGGGGATCGATCGGTTGGGCGACCCCGGCCGCCTTCGGTGTCGCGCTTGCCGACCCTACTCGGCGCACAATTTTGATCACGGGCGAAGGCTCGCATCAACTGACTGCGAACGACATCGGCGCCATGGGACGGTTCGGAGCAAACGTTATTGTCTTCGTCCTCAACAATAGCGGCTACCTTATCGAGCGCGCGCTGGAGGAAAATCCGAACTGGACGTACAACGATCTTGCGCCTTGGAACTACGCCGAATTGCCCAAGGCGCTCGGTTGCGCCGACTGGTTCACCGCTCGCGTGACCACGCTCGGCGAACTCGATGAAGCGATGAAGTCGGCCCGCGCCAGCAAATCCGGCGCCTATATCGAAATCATGGGCGGCAAGATGGATATGCCGCCGGCTCTCGCCTTCGCCCATGGCCAGCTCAAGGCCATGTACGGCGATACGCCATAATACGCACCGACCGACAGAAGATGGCGGGAGCAGCAGTGCTCTCGCCATCGGCCGTCGGGCGCGGCCTTGGCCACGGGTGCTGCCGCCGGAGCCATCGCAGGCGCCTTCACCGCCATGTCGGCCGCGAAAGCGGAGGTGCCGATCAGTGTCATTAGCGCAGCACCGGCGATCGGGAGCTTCTTCACGACACCCCTCCCTCGATGAAAGTTGCGTGGTGCATTTGTAACGCTCAAAGGTGCTGGCACCTGTCTCCCAAAAGCCAAGTGGGGAAGTTTGCATCACAGCAAATTTGGCCGCCGACGGTCGAGATGGGTCAGGAACGACCGATTTGCGATAGCCGCGCCGTGTCCGCTTTGCCCCCGAAAGCGACCGTGAGGTTCCTTCCTCGACGAAGCGTAAAAGGTTAGTGCTGAGGACCACACAGACTAAGCTCACGCTCGGCGCGGAAAACATTGCTATACAAGTTGGCAATCCATTGGCGACCGCTTGATGTCACGTTGAGATAGCGGATCGCCGTCTGGATATGTGCTGAAATGCTGTTCCAGTAGAACTGTGGGTATTGATCGGTGAGGTCGGCCGGCGACGTATAGCCCAGCTGCCTATTCATCCCGACCTCTTCGAACTCGTGATACAGCGCATTGGCCTTGCGCAGATAGTGTGGATCGCCGAGCTGACCGATAAGATCCGCGGCCCGCATCAGCGATCCTTCTTCATTGTCGCTATCATCAGCCCCATAGTGCGGCGGAAAGCGCGTGCATTCGATCGCCCGGCTGATCCTGGCGGCATCGAGAAGCTTGCTCTTTCCAATGCGATCCATCACGTACAGCTTCGATCTATCGACGTGATACGGCAGCAGGGCTGCATCTGAGGATCCGCGCGGTAATTTTGTTTTTTCACCATTAGCATTGATCACGTATCCGTCGGGGCCGTCGCCTTGGAGGATGCCACGCACGTAACCAATGTCGTGAAACAGGCAGGCGGCAATCAAATGGGCATAATCGCTCGCTCTCGTCGGCATTAGAAGCGCTCGACCTTTTATGATGTCGTAGCCGACAAGGGTCACGAGCATCGTGTGCTCGACGTTGTGATAGAGCGCGTCGCTATTGCCGATGCAGTCGAGCGCAAGCCTGGCCGCAGACGGTATGAGTTCGGTCAACCCCGCCTCTGTCGACCCGAACGCACGATTCATGTGCTCGGCAAGGAAGGACCCGAGAGCCTCTGCCGCTAGTTCCGGAACGGTAATCAAGGACAGCCCCCTTAACACTCGTTTGGCCGTGGCAATGCTAAGCGCAGGCGGGGGAGAATGGCAATGTCAGAACGACCTGCCGTGCCTCATCCGTGACGATCATCATCGGCCCAGGAGGTCTGTACTCGCCCCCCTTTTGTAATTCTCGAATGGTGCGCTCAGCATAGGAAAGTGCCGCCCCAAGATCGGGCAGATTCGTTCCGTGAGGATCATCCTCAGTTTCTAAATCCGATGTTCGGATTATGAAGAAATATTGAGGCATCGACAGCCTCCACTCGCATCAGCATATCTTGCGAATGCCGATGCTGTTCTCAAAACATGAAAATCGTATGTCGCCCATCCAACAGCGCCTAAATATGGGCACGCAGCCGCATCCGACGATCCTTCATTGCGGCAGAATGCCTACCGCGACCAGTGCTTTGTCGCACAAGCGATCAGGATTGCGCTCCCCTGCCGATGCTAAAGTGACGATCCGTCTGGCAAGGGCATGCCGAACGCTGTCAGGGCCTCGATCATGAAGTTCCGCAAGGGCGCGATCGTAGGCCGTCCGCAATATCGCGGTCGTGGGTGGGTCGAAGCTCAAGTCGACTTCCACGAATGGAAGAACTTGGTGATGGACCATCATGCACCTCCCTCTGCCACAGGGCAGAAGCGACGCCGTCCCTCACCCGACAACATGATATCCGGCCTTGTGAGCGCCGAGTTGTGCACCACAGCAAATAATCAGCTCGAAATGACGCGATGGGTCAAAAGCACCCGAATTAACCTATCGATCTTGGGTCCGCTTCACCCCCGGAAGCGGACATTTTGTTGTCCCTACTGAGTGATGCTAAGGGCCATGGGCAGACATCATTCAAGCTCGCGAAATTTGGTAGTGACCGAATTTGAATCATACAGTGGCTGGTTTTGACTATTACAGTGGGCGGTTTTGATAGAAGTCGAACCAAACGCATTAAAAAAAGCACAATATTTTCCGTGCGAAGCTTTGCCGCGTGAGAATTACCAAGCTGAGGAGCTTCAAATGAACAAGCTTGTTTCGCGTTTCGTGAGAGATGAATCGGGAGCCACGGCCATTGAATACGGCCTTATCGCTGCGGGCATTTCGGTCGCGATCATCGCCGTTGTGCAGGGCCTCGGCACCAATTTGAAGAACACGTTCCAGTCTGTCTCCACGGCGCTCAAATAGCTCTAGGTGCCACACACGTAACTACTTTAGCCCCGGCAGCGATGTCGGGGTTTTTGTTATTGGCAGCAGCCTCGGAAGGATATTTGGAATACGTGAATTGGCGCGACCGAGAAGGGCCCTACTCGCCGTTTGGCGACCCGGGGTGGTGCGGCAGAAAGGGGGATTGGTCAGAGGGTCGCCTCGACGATGGAAGGATTGTCGTCCTCTGTTAGCCAGCGCTTTTCTCGCGCCACGCCAACTTACTACTTCGGGCACAAGATTTTTTGCAGGTTCGCTTCTTTGCCCTCTGGCGACACGTGCTCCCAATCACCTGGTTTGGGCTCAAATACAACCCTATCATTCGGTTTAACTGTGGAGCCTAAGCTTCGCTGCGTCCGTGCCGAGCAATTCAGTTCCAGAAAGAAGCTCGCGCGCTCTTCGCTGTCGCCTAGATTTGCTGATTCTTCGTAAGCTATAACGTCAACAGCCTGCTTGACGCTCATTTTCCCTATCGCAACGATCGGCGGTACGTATCCGTCGATCACCTTTTTAGCCGCATTATCTACGATTTGACGGCCACGGTCGCCTTTGAAATACACGCTTTCCAAGTCTACTTTGTACAGGCATTTCGTCCAGACACGTACGTAACCATCATGTGCGATGGCTACACCGCTAGCATCATAAAAACAGAAACTCGGCGCATCGGCTGTTGCACCGCCGTACATCTTCCAATCAACGTCGGCTGCGAGTGCCAACGAGACAAGCGCCAACGTGAATACGAAAGCTGCAATAACTCGCACGTGCCAAAACCCCCCGTGCCTACTGCAGCATTCATGCGAGGCGCGGTCAATAGCTGTTGCACACCCAAGTTGTGCGCCCCAGCAAATTTGGCTATGCAATGTCCGACCGATGCGTCATGGCATGCTCCCGGTGCCTGCGGCGCCATGCTAGGCTAGACTCCGAAGTCGGAACACTTTGAGAAACGCTTAGGGTCAGCGGCATGACGGCGCGCATCGGATTGATCATCCCGTCCTCGAACCGCATGGTCGAAGAGGAGATGGTGCGCCACGTGCCCCCCGGCGTCACCGCGCATGTGGCGCGGCTGCGCATGACCGGGGCGCATCGTGTAAGCCTCGACGCGCTATTACCCCAAGTCGTGGAGACGGCGGCCACGCTCACCGACGCGCGCTGCGACGTCGTCGCCTTCCACTGCACCGCGAATTCGACGTCGGAGGGCGTGGCCGGCGAAGCAAAGCTTCTCGCCGCGCTGCGCGACGCCGGCGCAACCCACGTGACGACGACGGCGAGCGCCATCCGCCACGCTTTCGATGTGCTCGGCGCGCGCCGCATCGTGCTGTTGACGCCGTACAGCGCCCACGTCACGGAGGAGGAAGCAGGCTTCTTGCGCGAGGCCGCTTACGAGGTCGTACACGCCTGCGGCTTTGCCATGAAAGGCAGCGACGAATATTGCGCGACGCCGCCGCAGTTTTGGCGCGACCGTGCGCTCAAGGCGGCGCGGCCGGATGCCGATGTTTATTTCCTCAGCTGCGCCAACATTTCCGTGTTCCCGGTCATCGAGGAGATCGAGCAAAAGCTCGGCCGCCCGGTGGTGACTAGCAATCAGGCGGTGATCTGGGAGGCGCTGTCGCTGCTCGGAATCAACGACCGGCGCAATTGCCGCGGCCGCCTGTTCGACAGTCTCGCCACCGAGAACTCCACCACCGCCCGCGTGCCCGCATGAGCAGAACATGACATCACAGCAAAACACCGACCGCATCCAGACCACCCATATCGGCAGCCTGCCGCGGCCGCACGCGCTGCTCGACGTGATGAAGGCGAGATATTCCGGCCAGCCCTACGATCAGTCGGCCTACGCGGTGCTGCTGGCCGAGGCGGTCAAGGACACCGTGCGCAGGCAGGCCGAATGCGGCATCGATATCGTCACCGACGGTGAGTTCTCAAAACCGGGCTTCTTCACCTACATCCAGGAGCGGCTCGAAGGCTTCGAGCGCCGCCCCGACCAGAAGATGAAGCTGTTCCAGCAGGAGGTCGCAGCGTTCCCCGAATATTACGCCGAGTATTTCAAGCAGGCCATGATGGGCGGCGCCATCGTCGGCCTGGCGCCGGTGGTGTGCGTCGCGCCGGTGAAATACCGCGGCGAAAAGCTGGTGCAAATCGACATCGACAACGTCAAGAAAGCGGCGGCCGCCGCCGGCGTGCCCAATCATCACGTCTTCCTGCCGGCGACCGCGCCGTCGGGCGTCGGCGTCAACGAATATTACAAATCTGACGAGGACTATTTCCACGCGCTCGCCGCCGAGCTCGGCAAGGAATACCGCGCCATCGCCGACGCCGGCATCCTGGTGCAGATCGACGATCCGTTCCTGCCCGATATTTTCTTCGAGCCCGATCTCGACCGCGCGCAGATGCGCCGCCGCGCCGAAATCTATGTCGAGGCGACCAACACCGCGCTCAAGGGCATCCCGCCCGACAAGGTGCGCTTCCACACCTGCTACGGCATCAACGAAGGCCCGCGGCTCTACGAAGCGGCGCTGGCCGATATCATCGACTATGTGCTCAAGATCGATGCCGGCTCCTACAGTTTCGAAGCCGCCAATCCGCGCCATGAGCACGAGTATCATCTGTTCGAACGCATAAAACTTGCCGACGGCAAGGTGATCTGCCCGGGCATGATCACGCACGCCAGCAACATCGTCGAGCATCCCGAATTGATCGCCGAGCGCATCGTGCGCTTCGCCAAGCTGGTCGGCCGCGAAAACGTCATCGCCGCTGCCGACTGCGGCTTCTCCTCACAAGCCCTGTACCGCACCGAGGTGCATCCCACCGTGGTCTGGGAAAAATTCAAGGCCTTACGTCAAGGCGCGGACTTGGCGACCAAGATGCTTTGGAAATAATGCGGTGCGCCTTCTCGTCCTCGTCCTCGCGTTACTGACAGCCAGTGCTCCGGCGCGCGCCGCCGACGACGTCGCAAATTTCTACCGCGGCAAACAGGTCCGCTTCATCGTCGGCTCGGCGCCGGGTGGCACCTACGACCTGCTCGCCCGCATCGTGGCGCGCCATATCGGCGCGCATATCCCGGGCGCGCCGAGCATTATCGTGCAGAACCAGCCGACCGCCGGCGGGCTGCTCATGGTCAACCAGCTTTACGCGCTCGGACCGAACGACGGCACCGCAATCGGCGTGCCGCTCAACGGCATCCCGGCGGCGCCGCTGTTGCAGCCGGCGGCGGCGCGTTTCGATGCGGCAAAACTGATCTGGCTCGGCTCGACTCACAGCGAGCCTTATGTCGCCTATGTCTGGCACAACGCGCCGGTGCAAAGCCTCGCCGAGGTGATGAGCAAAGAGCTCGTGGTCGGCGCTACCACGCCGGGCACCACCATGAACGATTTCCCGCAGCTCACCAACGCGGTGCTCGGCACCAAATTCAAGATCGTGCCGGGCTATGCCTCGACGCCGCAAATGAACGAGGCGCTGGAGCGCGGCGAGGTCGAGGGCGTCGCCGGCTTCGGCTGGTTCGCGCTCAACGCCCAGGTGCCGCAATGGGTGACGGAGAAGAAGATCACCATCATCACCCAGTTCGGCGCCACGCGGCACCGGCTCTTGCCCGGCGTGCCGCTGATGCTCGACCTTGCCAAGTCGGACGCCGACCGCCAGGCGCTGCTGCTGCTGTTCGGCCGCACCGAATATGGCCGGCCCTATTTCCTGCCGCCCGACGTGCCGGCGGAGCGGGTCGAAGCGCTGCGCCGCGCCTTCGATGCCACCATGAAGGACGAAGGTTTTGTCGCGGACGCCGCCAAGATCGGCTTCGAAGTCGATCCGCTCAGCGGCGAGCAGGTCCAGGCGGCGGTCGCGGCGCTCGCCCATACGCCGCCCGCAGTGGTGGCGCGGGTGCGCGCGGCGCTAAACTCGCCATAACCGCTGTCATGCCCCGTGAAGGCGGAGCATCCAGTAATCACACACTCCCTGCCGAGTCCAAAGCCTCGCCGGCCCCGCGTACTGGATCATCCGCCTTCGCGGATGATGACAGTGCTTTCGCGGATGATGACAAGGCGCTAAGTATGATGAGCATCAGTCACTAGAGGTCAGACCCGTGCACGCCCCGCAAGCTTCGCTGCAATCGCGCCGCGCCATGTACTCCGGCAACAAGCTGCAGATCGGCCTGTTCGGCGCGAACTGCTCCTCCGGCCGCGCCGTGACCTTGGTGCCGGAACGCTGGTCGGGCAGCTGGCCGGACTGCAAGCGCCTGGCGCAGATGGCGGACGAGGCCGGCATCGACTTCATGCTGCCGATCGGCCGCTGGAAGGGTTATGGCGGCGACACCGACTATCAGGGCACGACGCTCGAAACCATCACCTGGGCCACCGGGCTGCTCGGCTGCACCAAGCACATCACCGTGTTCGGCACCGTGCATGCCCTGATCTTCAATCCGGTGGTGGCGGCCAAGGAGATGGTCACCGCCGATCACATCGGCGAGGGCCGCTTCGGGCTCAACATCGTGGTCGGCTGGAACGAAGGCGAGTTCGACATGTTCGGCGTCGACGCCGGCCAGCACGGTGACCGCTACGATTACGCCCAGGAATGGATCGACGTCATCAAGATGATCTGGTCCGACAAGGAGAATTTCGACTTCAAGGGCAAGCATCTCGACATGAAGGGCGTGCGCGGCAAGCCGAAACCGTACGGCGGCGTGCGGCCGCTGATCATGAATGCCGGCGCCTCGCCGACCGGCCAGGCCTTTGCCATCAAGAACTGCGACGCCTTCTTCCTGCAGGCCTCGCGCACCTCGCTTGCGGAGACGCAAGGCAAGGTGCGCGCCGCGCAGGACGCGGCACGCGCGCAAGACCGCGAGATCGGCTGCTACACCGTCGGCGTCGTCACCTGCCGGCCGACCAAGAAGGAAGCCGAGGAATATTTCCACCACTGCATCGTCGAGCACGCCGACTGGTCGGCGGTCGACGGCATTCTGGCGCTGAAGAACATCTCGCCGCAGACCGTGCCGATGCAGGAATATCTGACCAAGCGCAGCCAGTACGCGCAAGGCATGGGCGGCCTGCCGATCGTCGGCGATCCCGATTATGTCGCAGCCGCGCTGGCCGATCTCAGCAAGGCCGGCCTGACCGGCATCGGCATTTCGCTGGTCAACTACGCCAATGAGCTGCCGTACTTTTGCGACGAGGTGATCGGGCGGCTGGAGCGCATGGGAATTCGCGAGAAGCCGCGCCTTTCCGCCACCGCGTAGCGAAGCGGAGCGGGGGAGGGGGACCGCCCAAGCTCGCGAAGCGAGCGCAGGGTGGTGGAGGGGGCGCGGGTGGTGAGGCAAGCCTCAAGCGACGAAGCAAGCGACGCGTCCGGCGCCCCCTCCACCACGGTTCGCTCGCTACGCGAGCTCCAGTGGTCTCCCTCCCCCGCTGTCGGGGGGGCGGCGGATGAAGAAGCGTGCCGCTTCTTATCTAAGCCGCCAGCACAGCGACGACACCGACGAGCATGATCGCGGAGAGAATCGTGAACGCGGTGACGTTGGCGTCCCAGCGCCAGCTAGACGGGCCGAGCGGCGGCTTGAACGGCAGGTAGCCGTTGTCGTCGTAAAGCGAGCCGCCGAACAGCGGGCGGCTGAAGACGCTGAGGAAGAAGCCGCCGTAGATGGCGGCGCTCAAGGCCGCCGCAAGATAGAGGCGCTCCAGCGGCCGCGGCCCGTCGATCCACACCAGATAAAGCGCGACCAGCCCGACCCCGGCATAAGACAGGATTTGCCAGACCACATGGAAGCGCGCATGCGGCGTCCATTTCGGATTGGTCGCATGGGTCTTGTTGAAGTCGGCTTTGATCGTGACCAAAGCGTAGCCGAGTATCGTGAGCGTCAGCAGTATTTTTGCCGCGATAAGCATGGCGTCGTCCCCCTTATTTTCCGCGCAAACGGCTTTCAATGATGCAAAGAAATTCTATCTCCTGCTCGCAATCGCGGTGCCGCGCTTCTTGTTGTAGCGGTGGATGTCGACGCGCTCCCATACGCCGTTGAGGTGATAGGGATCGCTGCGGGTGAACGCATCCACTGCGGCGCGATCCGCAGCGTCGATGACAAAAATGCTGCCGACCGGCGTTTCGCCGTCGTCGGCAAGGAGCGTGCCGGCGGTCACGACGTCGACGCCGTGATCGCCGGATTTATCGAGATGGATGCGGTGGTCGCGGTAATGCTTGGCCCGCGTCGGCAAAAAATCCTTCTTGTCGAGCGCGTGGACCACGAACAGCACTGCGGCACCTTTTTGTTCAGGCCGCCATCGACCCGGCGACGCCGCGCATGAAGTCGACGAAGGTCTTGGCGATCTCCGCCTCGTACGGCGCCCATTCCTCGAATGAGATCAGCGGCACGTCCTTATCCTCGATCGGCAATTGATGCAGCTTGCTGCCGGGGATGAGCTTTTGCGCGGCGCGGCCGCTGGCCGAATTATGGGTGTTGTCGTTGCCGGGGATGACGACGGTCGGCGCCTTGATCGAGCGCAACTGATCGTCGGTCACGCCCATGATGGTGAAATTTGCGCCGGCCAGGAACAGCTCGTGCCAATGCTCCATCACCGCGATGTAGCGCTTCGGGTCCATGGCCATGAGCACATCGCGGTTCTTCGGATTGGCGGCGATGCGCTCGCGATATTGCTCGGTGTCGCAGACCGCGGCCATGCCGCCCTGTTGCGCGGCGCGGATATATTGGCCGTAATATTGTTCCGGCAAACGTCCCGCGGCAAAGGCGCCGCCGGTGACGCGGAACAGGAGCAAGCCGCGTACGGCTTGCGGATGGCGCAGCGCGAACAGGATCGAGGTGCGCGCGCCCGACGACGAGCCGCCGACAAATACCGGCAGCGCGCCCTTGCGCGACAGCAGCTCGTGCAGATCGTCGGTCCAGATTTCTTCTTCGGCCTCGGTGCCGTCGATGCGGATATCGGAGGCGCCGGTATTGCGCCGGTCGTGCAGCAGCACGCGAAAGCCGCCGGCCGCGATCTTTTTCGCCAGCGGCACGAACTCGTCGTGGGCGCGGCGGCCGCCCGTGATCAGTACCACCCAGGGGCCACGGTCGCCCACGATCTCATAAACGATATTCACGCCGCGAATGTTCTCGACCGGCATCCTCGCCTCCACTGTTATGGGGCGATACTACAACGTTTCCCGGACGCGGTGCAGCACGAAGTGATGCACCGCTGATCCGGGACCTTCGCAGGCTCAGAGTGCGGCGATCCCGGGTCTGCAGCGCACCACTTCGTGCTGCGCTGCGCCCGGGAAACGAGCCTTATGGCGGCGGCGGCGCGACTGTGAATCCACCGGCGCCCTGGAGCGCAATGCGGCCGTCGGCGACGGCCTGCGCCCAGCGTGCGGTGGCCGGCAAGCCGCCGAACGAGAAGAAATGAGCGCTGACGCGCGACGGCGCGGCCTCCGCCAGCGCCCGCACCAGGTCGTCGGGCACGGTCAGTGCGAACATCTGCCGTAACAGCCCGGAGCGGTGGGCCAGCGCCTGCGCCGAGGCGCGCACGCCGCAGCGGCTGGCGTAACGCAACAGCGCGGTGAGGCTGGTCGGGCCGACGAGCCCGATGCGCAGCGGCTGCTCGAAGCCGAAAGCGCGCAGCCGCGCCACGTAATCAAGTATCGCCCGCGCATCGAAGCAGAACTGGGTGACGATCTCGACCGCAAGCCCGGTCGCCTCGGCCGCCGCGATCTTTTCCGCAAGCGCCTTGAGCAGCGCATCGTTGCCGATCTTGGGATGGCCTTCGGGATAGCCGGCGATGCTCAGCGCGCGGATGCCGCGGCGGCGGAACAGGCCGGAATCGATGGCATCCGCAGCGCTTCGGAACGGCCCGTGTTCGCCGCGGTCGCCGGCGATGACCAGAATGCGCCGCACCTCGGCCTCGCCGGTCAGCCGCGCCAGGACGTCATCGAGCGCGTCGACGCTGGCGAAATTGCGCACCGCGACGTGCGGCACCGGCTCGAGGCCTGCCGCGCGCAGCCGGATCGCGGCGCTGACGGATTCTTCCGCCGCCCGGTGCGGCACGGCGCTGATATAGACGCGGGTGCCGCGCGGCAGCACGGCGAGCGCCGCGATGTCGGCGTCCGACGGCCGCGTCGCCTCGACGGAAAAGTTCTGCATGAAGCCCGCGATGCGCGCCACCGCGGGGCTGAGATTTGCGGCCGGTACCGGTGCGAGGGCAGGCATGCGCTCACCGCTTCTATTTTTTCCTCCCCCGCTTGCGGGGGAGGGTAGGGAGGGGGCCTGCGGCCGCGACGCTTGCGCAAGCGGCGATACTTACCTGCCGTCGCTTCGCTCGGCTTCTCCCCCGCAGGCGGGGGAGAAGTAACTACGCGCGCCGGCGCGAGATCACGTAGGATTCGTCGTAGAACCATAAGCCCCCGCGCTCGCGCAACACCGCGCGGGTGGCGTCGATATAGCGGCCGTCGGCGACCACCTCGCCGAGACGATCATCTTCCACCTGCGCCACATAGATCGCCGCGTTCCAGGCCGCGAACAGCGTCGAGGTGCCGATCGATTCGGAGATTTCCGACGGCAGCGTGTGCATCTCGTAGCGGAACAGCGAGCGGTTATCCGCATAGGCGTTGAAGTTGAGATCGCGGCCGGCGGCTCCGAGCTCGTGCTTCACGGCTTTCAAGATCTGATGCCGGTCATGGACGAACGGATTGTCGTCCGGCCAGACCCGGCGGATGATTTCCATGCCCGGATCGTGGCCGTGCGAGTGGATGCCGATCAGCCGGCCGCCGGGGCCGAGCGCCTTGGCCAGCGGCCCGATCACGCGCTTGGCCTTGAAGTCGAGCGAGGCGCGGGCGCGATAAGGCTGCGAGGCGATGACCAGATCGTAATTGGCGACGGTGCCGCCCGGTTTCGGGATGATCGGGTCGAGCAGGAAGCGGTGGTCCTCGCGATAGATCACCAGCACAATCGGCCGCTCGTAGACCGGATTGCCGGTGCGGGCGCTGACGCCGGCTTTCCAGTTCTGCGCCAGGAACGGCTCCAGATCGATGATTTGCTGCTCGAAGCGGTGCGCCGAATTGCCCTGCAGCGGCAGCTCGTGCCAAACGAGGCTCGACGCCGCGTTGAGCGATTTCACCGCCAGCCACGGCGCATCGGCATAAGCGAGATTGGTCAGCACCAGCACCGACGCCGGATGCTCGAAGAAGCGATCCGACATTTTCTGCAACGTCAGCCGCACGTCCTCGAGGCTGATCTCCTTGCCGACGGTGTAGAACGGCATGTGCGGGAAGCGGTCGTGCATGGCGCGCATCACCCGCACCAGCACCGAGCCATCGCCGACGCCGGCGTCGAACACGCGCACCGCCGGCGGCCGCGGATGGATGTGCACCAACTCCTCGGAGACGCGGTGCGCCACCTCCCACTTCTCGCTGCAGGTGTTGACGAACAGCAGATATTTTTGCCGGTTGTCGAAGAAGCGGAAATTGCGCTGCGGGTCGT
>Ga0210394_10004582_pt1 | contig 16031 bp, 26 predicted proteins | sample IncBWC12MmetaG_FD_160121 | JGI IMG/M metagenome (GOLD analysis project Ga0210394, IMG submission 160121) | Forest soil microbial communities from Barre Woods Harvard Forest LTER site, Petersham, Massachusetts, United States - Inc-BW-C-12-M | ecosystem: Environmental > Terrestrial > Soil >... | reverse complement strand
GCTTCTACGATCCGACGCTGTGGGACGAGGTCGACGTCATCGGCAACGTCTACAACCGGCTCGTGCTGTGGCAAGGCGATCTCGTGCACTCCGCGTCGTGCTACTTCGGCAAGACGGTCGACGACGCGCGCATGTTCCAGATGTTCTTCTTCGACGAAGAGAAGTAGATCATGGGCTCTGGAGATATGTCCGGTGGGTTCGACGGCTGGAAAGGCCCGAGCCTCCTAGGCAACAACAACGGCTCGCAGGGCAACCAGGGCGCCCAGGGCCCGAGCGGCGCCCAAGGCAGCCAAGGTCATCAAGGCACGCAGGGGGCCGGCGCCCAGGGCGTGCAAGGCGCGCAAGGCTTTCAGGGCTTTCAGGGAACGCAAGGCGCAGGAGCGCAGGGCGCCGCGGGTGCTGCCGGTGCGCAGGGCTTCCAAGGTTTCCAAGGCTTCCAGGGCACGCAGGGCGCCGGTGCGCAAGGGGCACAAGGGGCTCAGGGCGCTCAGGGCCTACAGGGCTCGACCGGCACGACGGGGCCGCAGGGGGCGCAAGGTACGCAAGGCGCCGGTGCGCAGGGGGCGCAAGGCTCGCAGGGCGCTGGCGGCGGTGCTCAAGGTGCGCAGGGCTCGCAAGGCGCGCAGGGCCCGGCAAGCGGAGCGCAAGGCAGTCAGGGTTTTCAGGGCGCCGCCGGCTCCGGAGCGCAGGGCGCTGCCGGTCCGCAAGGACTTCAGGGTTTGCAAGGCGCGCAAGGCTTTCAGGGCTTCCAGGGAACGCAAGGCGCAGGAGCGCAGGGTGCGGCTGGAGCGACGGGAGCCCAAGGCGCGACCGGCGCGCAGGGCGCGGCTGGAGCAGCCGGCGCGACCGGCGCGCAGGGCGCGGTCGGTACACAAGGCTCGACAGGAGCGCAAGGCGGCGTCGGCGCGCAAGGTGCGCAAGGCGCGCAGGGCTCGCAGGGCCGACAAGGCGCGCAGGGCTTTCAAGGTCTGCAGGGAGCGCAGGGCTTTCAGGGCCTGCAAGGCTCCGTAGGAACGACCGGCGCGCAGGGGCTGCAAGGCCTCCAGGGGGCGCAGGGTGCACAGGCAGCTCCGACGCAAACGCTCGCGCAGACGTACAACGTCGGCGCATCGATTGCCGATCAGACGATGACACTCACGACGGCGAAGGGCCCCGTGGTCGTCGACGGATCTCAGGGCAGCTACACGCACAACACGACGCTCGGGTCGTTAATCTCGCACGGCAAGGTCGTCATCGACACGCCGGACACGAACAGCATCTCGATCGCGCTGACCGCGAACGTCGACCAAGCTATCTCGAAAGCCAGCGCGGGCAATCTACTGATCGGCACCGCGCTCGGCGGAACTTTGACGATCACGCAGGCCACGGCTCAGTGGCTGTGGGGCGGCAGCACGTACTTCGGGTTCAACAGTGGATCGCTGAACGCGCAGGCCAACGGCACCGTGATGGAGTTTCACCTGACGCCGCCATCGCAAGCGTCCGCAGCCGGCGCTGTTCTAGACGCATACGTGTGGGACGCGGAGACGGCTGCGTTCACTGGACACGCACACAACACGAACGTCAACGGCGTCAACTTCATCACGATCAACGCGCCGACGTACACGCATTCTCTTGGCAGCCCGAACGGAATCATAGATCACGCCGGCACTCTCACGCTTTCGGGTCCGCCGATCGCCGGATCGAATACGACAATCACGGACGACTACACGATCTGGGTGCAAACCGGAACGATCGCGACGCCCACTGTCCAGGGCACACCGACATCTTCGGGGCTGGTGCTGCAGGATCAGACGACTGCTACGTCGTCTCTGACGCTCGGCAATACCGGCATCATCACGGCGTCGGCTACGAACTTTCAGCCCGACAGTAACAACGCCCGCATACTTGGCGGCACGCTGCACAACTGGTCGGAGATATTCGTCAACACCGTCAACTCACAGGGTCACGCGCTTTCGTTCCAGACCGCTGGGCTCGAATCGTTCAACATCATCAACGCGAGCCAGCTCGTGTCGGTGACCGCAGGAAACACGACTCTCAGCGGCACGAGCGTGGTCACGCCGATACTCGGGCCAAACGGTATCGCGAATCCTCAAGTGATCGGCTACTGGCACGTCGTCGCGCTGAGCGGTACGGACTGCTACATACCGCTCGTCGCCAACGTCGGCTAGGGGCTTGCTGAGGCGCCTGCGGCTCTGCTAGTGTACCAGCACATGAGCGAAGACTCTCTGGTCATCGACGTCGCCCTATCGGAGCGAGAGCGCTTCGTGCTGGCGTGCTTCTTCACAGGCACGTACAAGCCGAAGAACAAGACGGAGCGGAAGGCCATGCGGCTCGCATTCAAGCGGCTGAAGCTGGATGAGATTGTGGCCCGCCTCCGAACGCCCGAGGGCATCAAGACAGGCCTGCTCTCCAATACTCCGGTGAGCGTGCCGCTGAACGAGGAGACCATCAACTGGGCCGTAGCCAACATGAACAAGACCGAGTCAGCGACGGCCGACTCGCTGACCCTGAGCGAGATCGAGGAGCGCTTCGACGAGGTTCTGGCTGGCACGTACGTGCTGCCGGAGAGCGCCAAGACGAAGCCAGCACTCACGTCTGTGTCCGAGTGAAGCTCTCCGTCATCACGCCGACGCACGATGCGTCCAAGCTCGCGGGGGCGTGGCTGAGCCTGCGTGAGCAGACGCACACCGACTTTGAGTGGGTCGTGGTGCCGAACGGGAAGAAGACGGCCTTGGACGCCGCCGCCGTAGAATTACTTGTCAGCGGCGACACGCGTGTGCGGATTGTCAGGCACGATTCGTTCTCCGGTGTCGGCGCCGCCAAGAAGTTCGCGTTCGATCTAGGCGAGGGCGAAGCGCTTGTGGAGCTTGACCACGACGATCTACTGACGCCGGATGCACTCGCCGAGATTGCAGCCGCGTTCGAAGATCCAGAGATCGGCTTCGTCTATTCGGACTCAGCCGACTTCCAGGACGGGGCTGTGGCTCAAGGCGACGTGACTTACCTACGCGCTGACACACGTCCTGGCTGGGTATCGAACGGCTTCACGTTCCGGCACGAGACGGTAGGCGGCGTGCGGCCCGGCGAGTACGAAGTCCCGAATGCCTTCGCTCCGACAGCCGCCGCGCTACAGCTCATCTTCTACGCCCCGAACCACGTGCGGGCCTGGAGGCGCAGCGTCTACCGCGATCTCGGCGGGCACAACGCTGATATGGTCGTCGCTGATGACCATGAGCTGATGCTGCGCACGTACCTCGCGACGAAGATGAAGCACGTGTCGAAGCTGCTCTACCTCTACCGCGTGACGGGCGGCAACACGTGGCTCAACAACGTTGGCAAGATTCGCGAGCTGACGTTCAAGCTCCGTGACGAGTACCTGGAGAAGCTCGTGCTGCGGGAGTGTGAGCTGCTCGGGATGCCTGCGTACGATCTCGGAGGCGGGATTGATCCGCGGCCTGGCTGGACGCCCGTGGATAAGAATTGCGGCATCATGACGAAGCCGTACGTCAATGCTGACCTCACGCAGACGTGGCCGTTCGAGACTTCCAGCGTCGGCGCGTTCCGGGCGCATGATCTGCTGGAGCACCTGCCCGACAAGATGCACTCGATGCGCGAGATTCATCGGTGCCTGCGGCCGGGCGGCTGGCTGCTCTCGATGACGCCGAGCACGGACGGCCGCGGGGCGTTTCAGGACCCGACGCACTGCTGCCACGACGCTGAGACGGAAGTTTTCACAGCAGAAGGCTTTAAACTGTTCTCCGCTTTGAACGGTACTGAGCACGTGTACGCGCGTGACGACGCTACTAATACGGCTGTTCTACTACCGTGCAGCAAAGTTCACAGCTACGACTACACAGGTGAGATGGTACATTTTACAGGTAGGTCTACAGACTGCCTGGTTACACCGAGTCACAACATGTTCGTAGGTAGCACTGACGCTACTACAGCGTTCAGGTTTGTACCTGCCGGTGATCTTCCTGACACGAGTAGAAGGCGCGTACCGTCCGGTGTAGTTTTCGACGGCGATGAACCTGAGTATTTCGAAATACCAGGATCGCGCTTGATACGAGCTTCTAATCCTGGTGATAGGTTCGTAGGTGACACTGTACGTTTACCTATGGACCAATTCGTAGAGTTCATGGGCTGGTTTTTGTCAGAAGGTTACGTAGTTGTAAACGCTGAAGATAATAGTAGGTACAACTTTTACCGTATTTGCATAGCTCAAAGCTCTGTAGCTAATCCTGAAAAGTTTGAACAGATAGGTAATACTCTAGTAGAGCTTGGGTACAAACCGTTCAAGACGGCTAACGGTTGGACATTTAGCGATAAAGCTCTGGCTCTATGGTTAGCGCCGCTGGGAAAATCGTATCAAAAGTACATTCCTCAAACGCTGAAGCAGTTAAGCTCTAGACTGCTTGAGAAGATGCTCACTACGCTGTGCCTCGGCGACGGAACGCGTAATGGCACAACCAGCAGAATATATTCGTCTACTTCTGTACGTCTAGCCAGTGATGTCCAAGAAATAGCTATAAGGTGCGGATATAAGACTACTTGGTCGGTAGAGAAGCGTGTAGGTAAGCCTGTCCTGTGCAATCCAGATTATCGAGCCAGATACGATATGCAGCTTGTCTACATAAGTAGTCCGGCGCAGAGATATTTGACTGGTGCCGGTAGAGTTCAGTACAGCGGTAAGGTGTATTGCGTAACAGTGCCAGACCATAACGTTATACTCACGCGCCGCAACGGTAGAGTCATATGGTCAGGGAACAGTTTTTGGAACAGTAATTCGCTGTGGTACTTCACGCGCAGCGAGCAGGCTCGCTACATCGACAACACGACGATCCGCTTCCAGGCCGCGCAGCTCGATTCGATCATGCCCTCGAAGTGGCACGCCGAGAACAACATCCCCTACGTTCGGGCCAACCTCGTCGCACTGAAGGACGGCTACACGGGGCCTGGAGAGACGAGCATCTAGCGCCGTGGTACCTTAGCAGGCGACATGATCGGACTGACGCTCATGCAGGGGATCGCGCTTACGACAGGCACGACGTCGTCGCAAGCGCTCATGCTGGTGGCCGGGGATCTAGAGATCGAGTTCGACTTGACCTGCTCGGGCGGCCCGTCGACGGTGAAGTATTACATCGAGTATTCGGAGGATCTGGTCACGTGGTTCCGCGAGGTCGCCGAGGAAGACGCCGGTAGGGGTATTGTGCTCATGCCGAAGGCGCTGCGGACGTTGGCGGACAATGGCAGCACGACCATCGCCAACAATCCGCATTTCAAAGCATCGTGTCAGTTCGTGCGTAAGGCGCCGTTTGCGCGCGTGCAGATGTCTGCCACTGCGGGCACTGTGGTCGTGAACAGCGTCACTGCACCTTTCGGAATGGGGCCGTACGGGACGATCACGACAGTGGCTGCGCCAGCGCCCAGCTGTTTGCCTGTCGGTCTGCACACTGACGGGACGCAGGGAACGTTCACGCTGACCGGCGCCAGCGTTACACCTATCATTCTTGGAACAGCGCCATACGACTTCACGTGTACGAAAGATGCGCATGTGGAGTTGTTCGGCACGGTCGACTCTCAGTCCGCGCTCGGAGCTGGGGAGTTCGTTTTCCCGACATACGGCATATTCATCGTCACAGTCGTACCACCGGCGGCTCAGCTGTTCTCGATCATACTGCCAGATGTCCAACTAACGACGAATCGCCCACTCGATGGGCTATTTCACACGTACTCGGCCACCGTCACGGAGGTGAATCCTGCCGCTGCGCGTACGATAGTCTTCGCCGTCGCGCCTAACTCCACAGGCACGGACATCACTGTTCCGGCGACATACAACTACAAGAACTTCATCCTCGATGTGACCGGCGTCTGATGGTCATCGTCATGACCACGCGACGGCGCGGCGTGAGCTACGTGGCCGAGACGTTGCGGTCGATAGGTGACGTCGGCAGCCGGCAGAAGCTGCTCGTCTCTGACGGGCCGATGCCGGATGTACAGGTCGGATGGCCTGTGCTGGAGTACCCGTGGCGCGGAGCGCGTGCGACTGGCTGGGAGTGTCTCCGCCTCGCGCGAGATGCCGGCGTTACTGACTTGCTCCTCCTCCAGGACGACATCGTCGTCTGCGACGGCGGCAGTGCGGTGATGGACGAATGCCCCGTCCCCGGCAACTGCAGTGCGACGACGTTCTACTCGAAGCACGCACTCCCTGGGCTGCAGCCGAAATCTCCCGGCGCCGCGCGCTTCATCGTCATCGGGGCGTCAGGTACGGCGCAGGCGCTGAAGATACCTCGGCGAGCGCTGGAGTATCTCTGCCGGCAGGACTTCCACACCGCCCCCAATTACATCGCGGACGAGCCGCATCGGTTCGACGACGCAATGTTCGCGTTCTTGCGCGAGTCGCCGTGGCCGCACGTCGCCCACCTCGTGCCGAACGTCGTCCGCCACATCGGTGCTATTTCCGCGTGCGACTCGCGGACCGTGTTTCATCAGCCGTGGTCCGTGCGTCGAGGCGAGCGCTTTCCTGGTGATGTCGCTCGCTTACCTGTGCACGAGGTAACGTTTCGATGAAGTTTGTGCTTGTCACGGGATGCCCGCGCTCGGGCACGACGCCGCTTACTGGCTGGCTCGGCATGTCTCCGAACGTCGTGGCTCTGTGTGAGTCGCGGCGGACGCTGGCCATGCATCGTCTACTAGAAGAGGCACGACGATTCAAGACGACGTCGGGGGAGCTGGCTACCATCAAGAGCTGCGCCGGTATGATGATGCGCAAGCTGTACGACACAGGCGTTGCCGTCGTGGTCGACAAAGAGCCGCTTGAGCCGATTGCGTTTCCGCGCGGCGACTTCGAGAGCTACCTCGACGACGTCGTGGACGTTCTCGACAGCAAGCTGCTGTTCATGATCCGAGACCCTGTGACTACCGTGTTCGAGATCCTCTCACGCTTATGGGGCCACAGCCGCGTGGCAGGAGAGCCGGAGAAGCGGACGCTACCGGAGGCAATCGCCATCTGGAGAGAGGCGACAGAGACGGCCATCAAGTACGCAGGTCGCGAGAACGTCCGACTGCAGTCCTACGAGAAGCTCGTTGTCGACTCTCCGCACCAGAGCATCTACATCTGCGACTTCGTCGGCGCGACTCTACCGAGTGTGGAGTTTCCTGCGCAGATTGTTACGCATAGGCTGACGGAGGATTTCCGAGCAACGGTCGAGAGCGCGACTTCGGATCTGTGGCGAGCCGTCCAGCGTGTGCTCAGCGAATTATCAACTCGACGATAGCGCCGCGTCCGGCGCCATCCGCGTTCACGTTCCTGCGCGCCTGGACCTCGCGGATCTCGAAGTCCGGGGCTTGGTAGAGATCGCGGATTAGCGGCGCCGAGCTGTTCGAGATTAGGACGTGGACGCCCCGGTTCTTGAGTCTGAGCGCGAGATCACGTAGGTCTTTCTGATCCTGCGGGCCGAATCCAGCAGCCGTGTAGCTCGTGAAGTCGCTCGTGGCGCTCAGCGGTGCGTACGTCGGATCAAAATATGCGACGCTTCCAGGTGGCATGTTCGTCTCGCGGAAATCGCGGCAGGCGATGGATGCACGCGACAATGCCAACGTGCACGCACGCAGCGTGACCTCGTCGCAGATGATGGGGTTCTTCCGCTTGCCGTAAGGTACGTTCATTTTCCCCGAAGCGTTCACGCGATAGATGCCGTTGAAATTCGTCTTGTTGATCGTGATGAACCACGCGGCCAGCTCGACGTCCGACATCGCGTCGGGGTCGACCGTGTCGCGCAGGTGGTAGTAGAGCGCCTCGTCCGTGCCTGCAGCTGCGCATCGAGCGAAGGCGTCGGCATACGTGCGCAGCGTGGCGATGACACCGTCGACGTCGCTCTGGATGGCCTTGTACGTGCGGATCAGTCTTAGGTTGGAATCGCTAAGTGTCGCGTGCCGTGGCTGCGTCGCGAAGAAGAGCGCGCCGCCACCGATGAAGGGCTCTGCATACTGAGTGATTCGCTTCGGGAGCCATTCACGGAGAACAGGGAGAAGCTGCTGCTTAGAGCCTAGCCAGCGCAGAAACGGCTTGCACGACTCTGTGCTCTCGGGCTCGTCTTCATCTACGGCCGGCGGCAGCGCGCACAGCTCGGAGAGTGGCGGCAGGATGTCCATCAGTCGATGAGGCCGTCGAGCGCTTCCCAGGCCGACTTCGCGTCGATGTACATGATGCAGCCCTCAGCTGTGGCGATGTGCAGCCCGTCGAACGGCGCCGGGCGAACCTTGACCTCGCCCTTCTCATCAGGAATCGCAACGCGCGTTCCACGGCGAACGGCGGTGATGACCGGGCCTTTACTTCGGGGCATCGATGGGCTCCACGGTGGCGAGGGCGTAGGGGTAGAGCGGGCCGAACGTGAACAGGATGTCCAGCTTGCACGCTTCACAGGTCCGAATCATCTTGGTCTCGCTCGGAGCGTGTGGCACACAGTGGAGTCGCACGCCGCAGCGACACACGAAGCCAACCTCGCGCGCCGGGTTCCCCACGACGAGCGCATATGGCCGCACGTTCTTCGTCACAACGGAGCCCGCGCCGACCATCGCGTACTCGCCGATTTCGATACCGCACAGGATAGTCGCGTTCGCGCCGATCGAAGACCCACGGCCGACGGTTGTTCGCTTGAGGCTGACAGCTCGTGTATGCGCGCGCGGAGTGATCACATTCGTAAAGACCACATGTGGCCCGATGAAGACGTCGTCGCCGAGCACGACACCCGTGAAGACCTGCGCGCCGTTTTGGATGCTGCAGCGCTGACCTACCTCGGCGCCCGTACTGACGTGGACGCTCTGCCCTATCATCGTGCCGGCACCGACGTGCGCGCCTTGCATGACGTAGGCCATGCCCCACACGAGGCAGTTCGGCCCGAGATCTCGAACGTCTTCGACGACAGCCGTGCGGTGGATGGCGATCCCGCGGCCCGCAGTGCACATGCCGGGCATGAAGACCACGCGAGGATCGCCTCCTCGAAGAGGCGCTGTGCGCTCGACGGTCATTCTTGCGCAGCCTCCGCGTATGCCTTCGCGCAGCGCATGACGACGCCGCCGGACATCCCGTAGTAGAGCGGCAAGCTGATGATGAAGTCCACGATCCGCCGGCTGTTCAGCAACGGGCCGAACTCGATCGCGTGGTGCGCCTGCTGGCCGATCGTCATCGGGTAGATGCGGCGCGCTTCAACACCGCTTCGGACAAGCTTCTGCGCGACCTCATCGGCGTGTAGCTGGATGCCGGCAGCGCGCTCGTACGCGATCATGTAGCCGTTGGTCTCGACGCCCGGCACGCGGCCGAAGAGTCCTCGTGGAAGTGCTTGCTCGTAGATCGAGTACAGGGCCCGCCGTGCTGTGATCACTTCGTCGATCACATCGAGAGCGCGCAGCAGCCACGCGGCCTGAATCGCATCGAGCCGAGAGTTCCACCCCGCAGCCACGTGCTCGTGCTGGGCGCCGGCACGGCCGTGATTCGCGAGAGCCCTGACACGATCGGCGACGCGAGCTGTCTTCGTGAGAACAGCGCCTCCGTCGCCGATCGCGCCAAGAATTTTGGCCGGGTGGAAGCTCAGTGTCGCGACGTCGGCGTCTGCGAATACGGAGGGCGGGTCTAACAATCCGATCGGGCCACACTTCACGCCGAACGCCTGCGCGCCGTCTTCGACGAGTGTGATGCGGCGGTCTCTGCAGAAGCTCCGAAACTCGGCGAGGCGGCTTGAGCACCAGCCGTACAAGTGCACGAGGATCGCGGCGTCGAAACGCCTCTTGTCGTGAGCGAGCTTGAACTCGTCGAACGACATCTGCCTGTCGTCCGGGTCGATGTCGATGAGCACCGGCGTCGCACCCACGTTGATGACAGCCTCGTAGGTCGCCCAGAACGTCAGATTGGGGATTGCGACGCGCGAGCCGTGGTCGATGCCGCAGGCCCGGAGCGCGAGCTGAATGGCGTCCGTGCCGTTGGCGCACGTGACCACGTTGGGGACGCCGAGCTTGGCCGACAGAGCCGCTTCGAGCTTATGTGTGGTGGGGCCGCCGCCGAGAAATTCGCGTGAAGCGAGCAGATCTATCACATCCAGGTCGAAGTAGCGGTCAGTGATCTGCCGAGGCCGTGAAACTTTCTCGACCCACGGCCCGAGGTCGATGAATGGAACGCGCTCGTTCATTGCGACGTCACTTTGTTTCCGTCGATGAGGGCCTGGATCTCTTCGGGCGTCATGGCTCCGGAAGATCCTGCTTTGCCTTCAGCGTCTGTGGCGCAGACGTGCTCGGCCGCCAGCGTGTTCAGAAAAGACACTGTAGCCGGTCGCAAAGGCCCATCCGCGATTGCCTGGTAGCACTCCATGCACTGCAGGCTCAAACGCAGCTTCATGGCCACCCTTCAGGCGTTGGCGGTGGTGGTGTCGCTCAGCACGATCGCTCCGTCGCCGGAGTGCTGCTGTCCCTCTTCGAAAGCCTGCGCGCGAGCGCGCTCAACACGGTAGATGAGCGCGTTGATGACCGGCGTGGGAAGGCGGTTCAGCTCGGGGTTCATCTCCTCCCAGGCGAGGGCGGTCCCGGCGCAGTCGAGCAGCTTGCCCAACTTCTCGATCGCCTCGCGCTTCTCTCTCGGGGTGGCGTTCCTCATGCTGGCACTCTAGCGGTTTGATCGGCGGTCGGCAATAGGATAGTGTCGTCTCACAAATGGTCGAGCTGAGACCCATGATCGTCGTGACCGGCACCCTCCACGTGGAAGGCGGTCTCACCCGCGAGCGCACGAAGTCACGAGTGAAAGGTCCACGCGTTACGGTCACTGAAGACCTCGACATCAGCAAGGATCGGCGCTCGGGCAACGTGGTCGCGGCGCGCTACCTGCGTCGGCTGAGCGGCCTCAAAGTCCTCCACACACCGTACGGAATCCTCGTAGACCCACGATACCTGGACAAGGTCAAGGACACGGTCGCGCAGGCTACGATCGACTGTCAGGCGTTCAACCGTTGGCACGCCAAGTGCAAGTTGTTGAACACGATGGTCTGGGAGCACCTGAAAGGGAATCGTCTCGACGCCATCACAGCTTGGATCGATAGGAGGTCGCGCGATGGGGATGAGTCAGTCACAGCAGCTCTCGGTAGCCTTATCGTTCCGGCAGCGGCGTAGCATCGCGTTCAACGAGTGTGCCTACTGCGGGGCGATGATCCCGAAGAGCCCACGACTGCTCTGCTGGAAGCACACCGAGATGCTTCGTGGGGCGGCGCCGGTGGTCGAGCTGGAGGGTGATACGCAGCCGCTGCCAGGAGTCACCGTCTCCGTTGATCCAGTAGCCTGTCGATCTTCACGTTGATGTTGTCTTCGAACCGCTGCTGACTGTTCTTGATGGAACTGACATCGTCGCGCAATCCGCCCACGTTGGCCTTGAGCACGGCGTGGTCCTGAGTCACGGCCGTCGTCTGATTCTTCAGGTCTTTGTAGTCGTCAGCGGTCGGCGCCGTGAACACCCACTTGCCAACCGCGGCGGCCGTTCCGAGCACGGTGATGATCGTGCCGATGATGGCGGCGTAGAAACCGAAGCCGTGTCTGTTCCCGCGGACCAGCTTCTGGACGTCCTCGTCTGAGAGAGTGACCGGCACGTTTCGTAGTATCGCACGCGGCGCGGCAGGGGCGAAATCAGCAGCGTCCGAAGTCGTCGAAGGCCGCTTTGACGGTCTGAGGATCTGGGTCGAGCGGTCCTTGTAGCTCGATCGTGGAGCCGAACGTCTCGATGCCTCGCGCGGCATAAGCTCGCCAGTCTTCGCCGTCGCGGAAATCTTCGACGGCCGGTACCTGACGCTTGATCTCGATCGCTGCTAGCTTGCCCATAGCCGCGACACCGATCGTCATGATGCCGGGATAAAAGTGATCCATGACTTCGTGGATGCTTGCGAAGCCGTGATCTTCGAGTACGCGTCCTGAGTAGGCGCCGAGCACGGCGAGTGTCGAGAACTTCTTCGTTGTTCTGTCTTCCATTTTTCTTTTTCCTTTCAGAGCCCTTGAGCCACCCGTGCCGCCGCGACGGCCTCTGAGTCGATCAGGTGGTGGCCGCGGACCCAGCCGCGCCCCTCTTCGGCTGTGTCCAGGTTCTCTGTCGTGCGCGGGAGCTGGACCTGGATCCATTTGACTTCATCACTCGTGTCACGTTTCGTCACACGCGTGAGTAGCAGGATGCACGAATCACTACCACGATAGATGATCGTGATCGGATCGCCTTGTCGGAGAAGCGCGTCTGTAGTTGGGCGTGTCACAGCAGCTCGCGAAGCGGCCGTTCGATCTCGCGCCGGTGCAGCTTCAGCTCGTGCCGTGCGCCGCGTGAGCCATCGCTGAGCACCGCGCGGGGCGAGACCCGGCAGGCGTAGCAGGAGAGCACGAAGACGCCGCACACGAACGCGACGAGCAGGAACGCGTGAATGGCGCTGCGCAGGAAGATGCCGGCGATGACGGCGAAGAGGAGGCAGGTGACGAAGGTGGCGATCATTTTTGCATCTCCTTGTAGTAGTACGCTTTGGCTGGAATCCAGTGGCCCGGCGAAGTCTCGACTTGGCAGTCGCCGAAGAAGCTGTAGCGGCTGCGCATGCCTGAGTCTTTCCAGGTGCTGCTACATGACGCAGCACCGATCGGGTAGACGATGAGTGCTCATGAGAACTAGGAAAGTGATGAGCCCGGCGGTGACGCGGAGAGCGAAGCGCAGCATCAGTTCACCTGCAGGTGCTTGAGCGCCGTCTTGACCAGCTTCTCGAACCCGAGCGACGGGTCCATGCCCGCGACGACCGCCTCGTACTCGCTCTTGTGGTAGCCGAGGCCTTTGAGCGCGTCGCGCACGGCCGTCAGCGTCCGGCGGTCGCGCGTGGGCATCGGGTGCGTGTCGACGTCGGCTGCAGGCGCAGGCTCGGCCGGCGCGCGGGTCACGACCACGGCCGCCGAGCGCCGAGGCTTCACAGCGTGCCACACAGTCACGACCATCCGCGTAAACGTCCCTGAGGGCGTGGCCAGGATGAACGCGATGCACCACGTGGTGGCGCACAGTAGCGCCGTGCCGGCGTCCCCGAGCAGACGTGTGACGGAAGCGCTCAGGAGCGCGCCCACGACGCCACAGGTGCGTCCGGCGAGCAGGAAGACGGTGGCCGCGACGAGCAGGATGGCGAGCACGGGGCGGGATTTGGGGGAGGCGTTGCGAGTTTTCATGACTGGTCCTCTTCGGCGCACTAGCGCGCCTCTGGCAGCAGATCTGTCCAGTCGTCGCTACCCTGGATGTCCCGCACGGCCTGCGCGATGGCCTGCTCAGTCTCCTCGTGGCCCTCGTCGTCACACGAGCATCGCGCGCCGCCGCGACCACCGAGGGTTTGGATGACCTCGACGCGGACGCCGAAATCGGTGGCCAATTTGGCCGCGAGATTTTTAGCGTAGCCGTCCAGATCCTCCTGGGTCGCGTCCTCGCCAAGCGAGCGGCAGTCGGAGTGGATTTCTACAGTGTAGCGGTGCGTGATCATCGTGACCTCCTGCCCCTAGACAATGCACTCCCCGTGCCAGTGCTGACACTCTAGCGGGCGAGCGCCTCTCGGCCAAGGCCCGTGATCGTACCCAGGGCCATCTTCTTGCCGTGCGACAGAGAGACGTACGAGACGGTGATCAGCCCCTTGCGCTCCAGCACGTGGGCCGTGGGGCGAGAGATGCCGGAGAACTCCCCGAAGCCGTGGCCGCCGGCCTGGGCGAACTTCCACAAGGCGTCTTTCTGTGCGCTGGTCATGCCTCCAGACAAATGCAGCCGGCATGCCAACGCGGCGCGTCCGGGGATGAACGCACCGCGCGCGGTTTCGGGCTCAGCCCGACATAGAAGGCTGTGAGCCTAGAACGGTGTGGAGTCTAGACGACACCCCACCTGTGCCTAGGCGTCACGCTGCCTTGGGCGGCACAGGGGCCGGCGGGGTGGGCGCAGCCGGCACAGGGGCGTTCGGGTCATCCCAGCGGCCTAGGATGGACAGCAGCGCCGCTCCGACCGCCACGACGTTGAAGACCTTCGGCGCGCCGGGGATCGTCCCCGTAGCGTGCGCGGTCACAACAGCCGCCGCGAACGTCGCGATGCCAGCGCAGGCCCGGTGCTCGGCGATCGTGAGCGTCAGCGGCACAATGCCGAAGGTTCCGAGCACGGTGCCGCCGGCCATGATGAGATCGACCAGGGCGGGGGCCCACTTGATGGCGCCCGAGGCCTGAGCGACACCGAGCGCGGCAGCGATGAGGGCGATGAACGAGAGGACGATTTTGAGGATCTTCATGCTTGACAGGATCGCTCGATTTGACGTTTTTTTCAAGGCGCGAGACGATGGCTGTGCATGAACGCACAAGGTTTCGATTGTTCTCATTTCCAAAGCTCAGTCGACTGGCAGCAGGCCTACGACTCGGGGATGCGCCTCGTCGGCATCAAGAGCACACAGGGAATCAGCTTCGTCGATCCGAAGTTCAGCGACCACCGCGCCGGGTCTCGAACCGTTCCGTTCCTGCTGCGCTTCTTCTATCATTTTGCAGTTCCCGATATCGATCCCGCCGCGCAGGCCGATCACATGCTCGGCGTCTGCGGATCGCTTTTGCAGAGCGAGCGCTTGTGCCTAGATTTCGAAGCGCGCGATCCAAACACACAGCGCCCCGCACTGACGGTCGACTTCGCCACGGCGTTCTTCGCGCGGCTCATGGGCAACGCGAGTCAGCTCAGAAAGCCGTTCCTCTACGGCAGCGCCGAATACTGGGCCGAGCTTGGCAACCCACCGTGGCCGCTCGCGAGTGATGTCGATTTGATACTGAAACGATATGCACTGGGGCCCGGAGCGCCGCCGCCTCCGTGGAGCAAGTACACGATTTGGCAGAAGTCGGAGACGGGCACTGTGGCGGGGATTAGCGGGAACGTGGACCTCGACGAGTTTGCGGGTTCAGAAGACGACCTCGCGGCGTACGTGGCTCTTGCGGCGCCGACGCCAGCTCAGACAACTTAGCGCTCCCGAAAGCCTGTTCCGCGAACGCGCGCGTCCCAGTCATTTACAGACCGAATCCAGGCGCGCATCGCGTCCTTCTCTAGCTGCTCGACACGCTCAGCTAGTTTTTCGACCTCTCGCGCCGAGAGTCGCCTGTACGATGCCCAGCCGGGGCCGCGGTCGACGCGCTTCGTCGTCACGGTGTCTTCGCTAGCAGCGACTTCTCCGTGAGCTTGGCGCGCAACCTCGATACGAGATCGCCTTTCACGTCTTCCAGCAGCTTTACGAAATCGTGCGCTGAGGACTTCCAGCATTCGCTGCAGACGCTGATCCGCACCGATGTCGGGGCCGCCCCAGGACTGTTGTGGGGGTTACTGGAATCGGCTCCGTAGGGCACGTCGCGCGCGGGTAGCACACTTGTATCTAACCCAATCGATTCCAGCTTCAGCACCAAGCCGCCTTTAGGGTGCATCGTGTGGACAGCGCATGCGTCTCGGTCGCAGAGTACGCACTTGGACGCGGCCATCGCGTTGCACGAGACGAGCGTGGTTTTGTTCAGGCTGCTGTGCCACTGAGACTGCTCGATGTCGCACAGTCGTGCTTTACGCTCGCTCATCGGATCACGCGAGCGGCTGTCTTGAGCATGCGCCACACGACGCCGTGAGCGCGCTCGCGCACCTTCTCGACCTTGATGACGACGCCCTCAGCCCAGCATTCGGTTTTGCACGAGCCGCAGCAGTTACAGACCTTCGTGACGTCGCGCTCACACAGGTGAGGGACCATCGGACCGTGGCCGCGCGGATCGCGCCCCTGCGCACGGCGGGCCTCGACGGCGCCGAAGGCGAGCGCGAAGTCCATCTTGCCGGCTTCGTCGGCGTTGACGGGAGGCGTATTCGGATCGCCCCAGGCGGCGGCGCGGTGGCCTAGTTGTCTGGGGGTCATCGTCGCACCACGAACGATCTGCTGAACGCCATCGACTCGGCGATGGACGCCCACAGCAGCATCGGATACGGCATGTCAACCGGATCCGGTAGGAGGTCT
>Ga0210394_10004579_pt1 | contig 16037 bp, 17 predicted proteins | sample IncBWC12MmetaG_FD_160121 | JGI IMG/M metagenome (GOLD analysis project Ga0210394, IMG submission 160121) | Forest soil microbial communities from Barre Woods Harvard Forest LTER site, Petersham, Massachusetts, United States - Inc-BW-C-12-M | ecosystem: Environmental > Terrestrial > Soil >... | reverse complement strand
GCGTTCGAGATGAGAAAAGTGCGAACCTCATTGCGGCCATAGTTGAAGATGAGGGTGCCCCACTCGCGATGCTCGCCCTTGCGCGGATCGGCGTGTTCATAGAGCGCGGTTCCATCGAAGTGAGCCAGGCCGTGCGCGTCCTTGGGGAAATGGCCCGGCACCCAATCGACGATCACGCCCAGGCCGGCTTGGTGACATCGGTCGATGAAGTACATGAAGTCTTGCGGCGGACCGAAGCGCGAAGTTGGCGCATAGTAGCCGGTCACCTGATAACCCCACGAACCGGAAAACGGGTGTTCCATCACGGGCAGCAATTCCAGGTGCGTGTATCCCAGATGGACGGCATAGTCGACCAGCTTGTCGGCGAGCTCGCGATAACTCAGATAGGAATTTTCGGGAGCGCGCAGCCAGGAGCCCAGATGCACTTCGTAAATCGAGATGGGTTCCTTGAGGTGGTCCTTGCGGGCGCGCGCCTCCATCCAAAGCAGATCGTTCCACCGATAAGTGGAGAGATCGCAAACGATGGAAGCGGATTTCGGCGGAACCTCGGTGCCGAATCCGTAGGGATCAGCCTTTTGCTGGCGAAATCCGCGCGCCGGCGCTCGGACGGAATATTTGTAATTAGAGCCTGCTCCCACACCGGGCAGAAAGATCTCCCACACGCCGCCGGACCGGAGACGCATGGGATGCCGGCGCTCATCCCAATCGTTAAAGTCGCCGACTACGCTGACAACTTCGGCGTTGGGCGCCCAGACCGCAAAGCGCACGCCCCACACCCCCAGGCACTCAACAATGTGCGCGCCCATGGAACGATAGCTCTCGTACTGAGTCCCTTCCCCGTGAATGTGCAAGTCGAAATCGGAGATCAATCGCGGGAACCGGTAAGGGTCTTCAACCTCCACATGCGAGCCGTTCCACAGAGTCAGATCGAGCGTGTAATTTCCCGGATCGTGCTCCAACGTGACCGCGAAGAAACCTTCCGAGTTTGTCTTCCGCATGGGGTGTGTGACGCCTGCCGTCCTGACTGCGGCGTCCTGGGCTTGCGGAACGAACGCGCGTACTTCCCAGCCATCGTTGGTCTGATGAGGCCCTAGCACGTGAAAAGCATCACCGTGCGTGCCGTTCAGGATGGCTTCCAGCTCTTGCGGAGTCATGCACAGCTATTATGGCAGAGGGCTTTAGACGGATTTCCCGAATGAAGAGAGCGGAGTTGCACGTTCATCTGGAGGGATCGATCGGACCGGACACTTTGATGGCGATCGATCCGTCGCTCGCGCGGGCGGAAATAGAAGCTCATTTGCGCTGCGGATCATTCGCCGAGTTTCTGCAGGGTTACATCTGGGTAACCAAAAAATTGGAAAAGCCGGAGCATTACGCACTGGCTACGCGCCACTTGCTCGAGTCACTGGCCGCGCAGGAGGTGACTTACGCCGAAGTCACATTGTCGGCCGGCGTCGTGTTATGGAAGCAGCAGGACTTAGCGGCGGTCTATGACGCGGTATGGCGCGAGTCGCAGCGGTCGCCTGTCAAAACCTTTTGGATATTAGACGCGATCCGCCAATTTGGCCCGGAAAAGGGTATGGAAGTGGCCGAGTTCGCCGTATCGCGACGCGAGAATGGAGTGGTTGCGTACGGAATTGGAGGCGACGAATTGCGGGGACCGGCGCATTGGTTTCGGGATGTCTTCGCTTACGCGCGCGACGGCGGACTGCGCTTGGTGTGCCACGCCGGCGAGACGGATGGCCCGGGGTCGGTGTGGGGAGCGCTCGCGATTGGAGCAGAACGCATCGGACATGGGATCGCTGCCGTGAAAGATCCGGCGCTGATGGTGCGCTTGCGTGAGGACAACATCCCGCTTGAAGTCTGCATCTCGAGCAACGTTTGTACAGGCGTCGTGCCGTCGCTGGAGGCGCACCCTATTCGCGAGCTGTATCGGGCGGGCGTGCCGATCACGATCCACACCGATGATCCGGCTTTCTTCCACACCACGCTAGGGCGAGAGTATGAGTTGGCCGAGAACATGTTCGGATTACCTTCCGAGGAGTTGGCCGCCAACAGCTTCCGTTACGCGTTTCGGGCCAGCGACTGAGTTTGATAATGGCGGCAGGTGTCCATCAGCGAGCAACCACGGCAGATCGGCGCCGACGACTTGCAGCGTTCCATTCCATGCTGGCGCAGCAATTGGTGAGCTTGGATGAGGGGCGCGCATTTATCGGGGATCTGATTGGCGATGGCTTCCCGTACCGAGCGGTAGGTGGCCGAATAGTTCTTCTGCTCGCGCCCGTATCCGAACCGCACAAGTACACGCAGTCCGTTGGATTCAAGGCCAAGCACCGGGTAGCTCTTTGTGAACAGCAAGATCTTTTCAGCGCCCGGCTCGCCGATACAGGGAAACTGCTGTAGCGCTTTCTTAGCTTGTTTGAGTGGCAGCCGCACCACGTTGCCAAGATCGCCGTCGAATTGGGAAAGGGTGATATTCGCGATGGCGAGCCAACGCTGAACGCGAACCTCGGGCCGCATGCCGCCCAGCTTCGCCAGTTCGAGCAGCGTGGCGGGCTTAGCGGCAAGAATCTCGCGTGGTTTCACGCCGACCCGGTTGCGCAGCAGATCGAATACCTTTTGACGGCGCTCGTCGGTGAGAAGATATGCCGCGTTCTCCCAGAAAACCAACTCGATAGGATCGCTGGTATAGGGCGGCTTGGGACTGCCGTACGCCGCACGCAGCCGCTGGATCATCGCTTGGAACGGCGATTCAGCGGGTGGCATCGATTGGGCGTTAGATGGCGCCTTCCTCGCCGAGCTTCACTCGAACATTGGTGGTGCGGCCGTTCCGGAAGATGGTCAGCTCCAATGTGTCTCCGCTGCGTTTGCGCGCCAGAGCGCGGCTGATAGCGTCGTCGCGATCGACGGGCTGGCCATCAATCGACATGATCAAATCGCCGCCGACCAGCACCTGGGCATTGCCAATTTGAACTTCCTGCCTGCCGCCCCGTAAACCCGCGCGCGACGCCGGGGAATCGGGATCCACTTCCTGGATCAGCAGCCCACCCTGCGTCGGCAGCCGCAGCGCATCGGCATAATCACCCGCGACCCACACTACCGAGGCGCCCAGCTTCGGGCGCTTGCGGCCAGCCTGGAAGTCGTCGAGCATGAGCTTGGCGCGATTGATGGGCATCGCGAATCCAATGCCGATGTTGCCGCCGTTCGGCCCCAGGATCGCGGTATTGATGCCCACGACATTGCCCGCTGAGTCGAGCAGCGGTCCGCCGCTATTGCCGGGATTGATGGCCGCATCGGTCTGAATCAAGCCTTCCAGCGTGCGCTCGTTCTCGCCGCGAATGGTCCGGCCAAGCGAGCTGACGATGCCGGTGGTCAACGTGCCTTCCAAGCCGAACGGGTTTCCGATGGCCAGCACCTTTTGGCCAACCTGCAGTCCATCCGAATCGCCGAGGTGGAGCGAAGGCAGCTTTTTGCGCGGCTCGATTTGCAGCAGCGCGACGTCGTTGGCTTCGTCGCGGCTCAGCAACTTCGCCTTGTAGCGCGATTGATCGGTGAGCGTGACTTCGAGCTGCCGCTCGTTGGCAACCACGTGGCTGTTGGTCAGGATCTTGCCATCGGGACTGATCAAGAAGCCCGAGCCCTGATCTTTGGACGGGTAGACTTCAAAAAAAATAGAGCGCCGATACACCGTGCTGGTGATGTTGACTGTTGCGATGTGCGCGGCCTTGTAGATATCGATGTTATTGGACTCATCGGCGCTGAGGCTGGTGGCATGCGTCAACGACGGCCCCGACCACAGCGGCGCGGAACCGCCGACCGGATTCAGAATCCGGCGTTGGCCCCAGTCGGTCTTGGTGGTCACAAGCAAAAACCCGCACACCAGCAAAACGGTAATGACAAACACGCGCAATCTCATACTGTTAAACTCCGCAGGGATTCGTAAACGGTTTGCAGCTGTTCGAGCGTACTTTCCTTGGTCCCGGACGTATCGATCACATAATCGGCCATGCGCACCTTCTCCTGGAGAGGCAATTGCCGGCTGATCCGCGCCAGAATCTCTTCCTTACTATACGAACCTCGCTTGAGGGCGCGTTCCATCTGTTGTTCCGGGGTACAGGTGACCACGATCAGCTTGTCGAATCTCCTATAACTACCAGTTTCGACCAGAATGGCCGCCTCCACAACTGCGATGGCGCGCGGATCGGCTTGGGCGATTTCGGCCATGCGACTTTCTTCGCGAGAGACGACCGGGGGGTGAATGATCGCGTTGAGCTTTTCCAGGCGGTCCGGATGATCCCACACGAGGGCACTAAGCCTATGACGGTCGATCTGGCCGTCCGGTTCGAGGATGCCGCCGCCGAATTCCCGCACGATGGCGTCGTAGGCCTCGGCGCCGGGCAACATCACTTCATGGCCGAGCTTGTCGGCTTCGATAAGATAGCATCCGAGCTCCGCCAGCGCGTGGCCCACGAAACTCTTCCCCGACGCCAAACCGCCGGTCAATCCTACACGCAGCATAGGCCTACACGCAGCATAGCCCTAAGCGGAGCACAAACGACGTTCGGCGATCTCCACGGTGTTCGACATCAGCATGGCGATGGTCAACGGGCCGACCCCGCCCGGCACCGGCGTATAGGCGCCGGCGAGCGCCTTGGCATCGTCGGGATTGACGTCGCCCACCACTTTGCCGTCGGCTTTGCGATTCATGCCGACATCGATGACGGTGGCGCCTGGTTTGATATGCTCGCCCGTGAGCAAGGCTGCCCGCCCGATGGCGGCCACCAGAATGTCGGCGCGTCTGCATTCCTCAGCTAGATTCGATGTGTGCGAATGGCAAATGGTCACAGTGGCGTTGGCGTGCAGCAGCAAAAGCGCCATCGGTTTGCCAACGATATCACTGCGGCCAACCACCACGGCGCGGCGTCCGGCCACCGGGATGTTGTAGCGGCGCAGCATTTCCATGATGCCGATTGGCGTGCAGGCGCGCGGCCCTGGAATGTTTTCTACCAACGCGCCGACGTTCAATGGATGGAATCCGTCAACGTCTTTGTCCGGGCTCATGCCTCGAAGAACCCGGTCCTTGTCGACTTGGGGAGGCAGCGGCGTCTGCACCAGAATGCCGTCGATCTCGGGCCGCTGGTTGAGACCTTCGATGATGCCGAGCAGGTCGCCGGTGGTGATGGTTTCCGGCGGCGTGATTTTTTCACTGTAGATTCCGAGCTCGCCGCAGGTTTTGATTTTGAGGCGGACATAGATTTCCGAACCAGGATCGTTGCCCACCAAGATGACAGCCAACCCAGGCCGACGATGTTTGGCGGTGAGCTTTTCCACGCGCGGCTTCAGTTCGGCGAGGATCTGGTCGCGGACCCATTTTCCATCCAGAACTCGAGCGGCGGTTTCGTTCGGAGACATCCTGTCGAGCATAACAGGCAAGCCGGAACGGATCAATCGGACTGTAATCCGGAGGGCTGTAACTCCGCGCGCAGCGCGATTGCCTGCCGGGGATTGTTGGTGACAATCGCTTCCACCAATGGACGATCGAAAAGGCGGCGCGTTAGCTTCGGGGCGTCCACGGTCCAGACCAACAAGGGTTTCCCGATCTTCTCGGCCTTCGCGACAAGGCGATAGTGAGGCGCCAGAAAATCCGCATCGGTGGTGAGCACCTCTTTGTTCCAAATGGCGAAGATTAAGCCGGTCCGAATGCCCGGATGGATGGCGCGCGTGGCCTGAAGCGAGGGCGCGAGGAACGAGGTAATACAAAAGTCGCTTGGAGGAAAATACTGGAGCAGCAGGCTGATGGCATCCTGCTCGCAACCAGGCTCTTTCAGTTCGACATCGAGATGTATTCGGCCTTGGGTGAGGCGCAAGGTCTCTTCCAGCGTAGGGAGTTCGGATGCGGGCCCGCGAACCGGGTCGTGTGAAATAACGAGCCTGCCATCTGGAGCACGGCGGACATCGAATTCGATCATGTCGGCGCCGATCTCGATGGCTTTGGCAAAGGCGGCCAAAGTATTCTCCGGCGCTTCGTGCGACGCGCCGCGATGGGCCACGATCTGAATCAAGGCAACCCGCGTCACTTCTTGGTGGACTTGGCACCCTCGGTCAGCAGTTTCCCAGCTTCGTCGCGCATATGCTGTTCCTGGTTCGCGTCAAAGAAAGCTTCGTCGGCGCCAGTGTATTGCGAGCGGATAACGCCCTTGCGATCGATGAACATCACAAAGGGGACCAGCGGGCGCTTGTCCTTGGGCCACTGCATGTAGTCGAGCGCCTGTTGCACGCTCGCCGTGCCGATGGGGTAGGGCGGCTTGAACTGCGCAATAAAGCCAGGGATGTCGGGGTTTTGATTCAAGGCCGCTTCGACGACGTCGAAACCTTTGGGCGCGAGATCCTTGTAGATGCCGTTCAACAGTTGCGTAGTCTTTTGACAATGCGGGCACGTGGTGAGAATGAATGTCAGACACAGGACCTTGCCGCGATAATCGCTGAGCTTGAGCTGCTTGCCATCGGGAGTCGGAATCATGAGATCCGGCGCGGGCCTGGGGATATCAGCGGCCGGCATTCTTGCTACAAGCGCCAGGGATCCGGCGAGCAAAGTCAGAGTTGCTAGTGTAGATTTCATATTGAAAATCTGAGTATACAAGAGCTACGGCTTGGTCCCAACCGGGGATTTCATCCAGAATGCCCCGCCCTGCTGGGCGAACGCGCGGGAGACGTGTGACAGCTCGGGATCGACAACATACACGATGTCCTCGACGACCGATCCGTGAGTGACCCGTGCCGCCGGAATTGCAGTGAATGCGGTCATCGCCTGGAAAATGAGAAACGCCGTGCCGGGCATTCCGGACATTACTTGATAAACAATGGACGGCGTTAGATCGGCGGACGGCTGTTCATCGCCGGGACCTGCGTGCACCACCAGCATCCGAATGAAGCGAGCCTGCGCGAGATCGATGCCGTTGACGCCGGGTGAATCGCGACGGACGGCGAGGATGGTTCTCGAAGACGACAGCGAGTCGTCTATTCCGGCCTGGAGCCGAACCAACTCGGGATGCGCCTCGTTCAACTGCCCGATCGTCGCGCCGGCCTTTTCCACGGCTTCAAACGAGTCGAACGGATCAAAGAACAAGGCCTCGGAGGAACCGGTGAAAGCCTGCATCTCCATCCAGTAGACGGGGACATCCAACTTGTTGTACGCGGCTGCAGTGGCGCGTTCCAGCCGTTCGCGAGCGGGGCCTTTTCCAGACTTGAATTGCTGGCGGGCCAGGAGGAGAATCTTGGGGGGAGCGGCAGGTTGAGCGCTGCAAAAAGAAGCGCACGCAAGAATAATCAAAAACCGCCCGTTCGGCACTCGGCGCTCCTTAGTCTTTGCGGAGTTCGTGATCCAGATCGCCCATCACTTGTTCCCGTTTGCCATCGGCCAGATCTTTTTCCAGGCGGCGGAGCGCCAGGCCAACGATGTCGCGATGGTGCAAACGCGACCCGACGCCTTCGTTGTCGCAAAGGCGCAGCCATAGCTCATGCAAACGGTCGACATCCTCAGGCCACAGCCGTGGAGGGTGCGGTCCCAGGTTCACATACATGGAGGGCCGGTCTTTGGTGATGACCTCGAGTGAAAATGCATGACGCGGTTCCGGCTGGCTTTCCCACGCCAGGCCGATGCGGCGCGCCAGTTCTTCCGACGTCATCTTCGGCGACACACCCGTGACCAGCCGCGAAGCCTTGAGCCGCGAAGCGGTCTGCACCACGGCGTCGAAAGGATTCACGGCGGGGACCACCAGCAACTCCACCGGCTTGCCTTCCTTCTCGGCCATCTCCACCACGTGGCTGAACAATTCTTTTTCATAGTCGCTGAAGATCTGGTCGTCGGAGAGATCGTATTCACCCGCACCGGTGGAAATGGTCCGCACGGTCATCACAACGATGTCGTGGCGGCGCAGGTTGATCTTTTCGAGGACCTTCTTCAGGTGCTCCATGTTGTGATAGTCGCGCACTGCCACCAATACGCACGCCGGACGCGCATGCAGGGTGGCGGAGCTCACCTGCGCCTGATGATCCAGATTGAATTCTTCCAACGGCTTGTGATCCGCGGTTAGTTTGCGTTTCTTGGCGTTGATGTGCTCGGAGAGCGTAAACACGATGAACACAACCAGCGTGAAGCCTACGCCGAACTTGGTCGCGTTTTCCTTCGAGAACAGATTAGCGACGGCTACGAAGCCCAGGATCAGGGTCGTAACGCCGAGGCCCACCGGAATCTCGACGCCACTGATTCGAAAATTAAAAGGAAACTTGTATTCCTGATCGTGACGCTGGTAACGCAACACTAGCACGCCTAAGGATTTCAAGAAGAAGCTCCACACCACGCCGAACGCGTAGGCTTCGCCCAGCAGATAAACATTGCCGCGGCTGAGGACGATGGTGGCGATTTGCAAGAGCACGATCAAGTTGACGATGCGGAAAGTGGTGCCGAAACGCTTGTGGGGTTTGCGGAACCAATCCAGCAGGACACCGTCTTCGGCCACGCGATTCAGAACGCCGTTGGCGCCGATGATGGAGGTGTTCACGGCACCCGAAAGAATCAGCACCCCCACGATAACGACGAAAATGTGGAACGCGAGTCTAAGCAATTCGGGTCCAGCCAGGCGCATCGCGAGGCCGCCCAGGAGATCGTCGACAAAGTAATTCTTGATATCGGAGGGGCTGATGATCATGCCCGCGAAGACCGTGATCACACCGGTGCAAATCACCGCGTACCAGCAGACGATATTCGCGGTGATCTTCAGGTTCTTCATCTTCGGGTAGGCAATTTCGCGATAGACCTGGGCCAGGGTTTCGAAGCCGCTCATGGATAGCAGGGAGTGTCCGAAGGCGATGACTAAGGCGATGATCGGGATGGCCGGGAAAATAGTTCCTTTGAACCAGCCCAGCGATTCGTTGGTGAATTGCAAATTGCGCGGTAGCGGCGCCGGCGGTAGCGTGATATGGCCGCGCAGCAGAATGGTCAGCGGACACCAGATCAATAACGCCACCACCATCACAGTGGTGATTTGCATGATGCGCAGCGCTTTGCCGCTGGATTCGTGGATGCCCTTGGTGTTCATCCACCAGAAGTACACTGTGACGATCACGGCGAAGAACGCAGCAAAGTAGTTCACGTTGAACGGGAACGACTGGCCGAGCATTTTCGCGATTTCGTCCAGCAAATGGCCCAGGTATTGCCCTGCGCTGACCACGCTGATGGGTCCCGTCAGTACGTAATCGAAGACCAGCGAGGAAACCGACAGCCGCGCCGTGAACGGTCCCATGCTGTCCTTCACCACGATGTACACGCCGCCGCGCACGAACATGCTGCAGCTTTCCATGTAGACCGAGCGGACTGCGAAGCTGAAAAGCATCACACCCAGGACAAACCACGGCGCCGCAGGTCCCACGGCGGTCTCGGCGATGCCACCGGCATAAAACGCCGACGAGGCCAGATCAGCAAGAACGATGGAAGCGCCACGCCAGAAGCTGATAAAGGAAAGGGCCACCGTGGTGGCAACTACGACCTTAGCGGTGGTTGACGACGGCTTGCTGACTTCTGTCGACATTATGGGGCGTATTGTTATTCTACTTGAGCCGAAGGTTCTATCTTACGATGATTCTATGAGCCGAGCGTCATCGAGCCGAACGGGGGCAATCGAGATCGCGGCGGAGTTACGCTCACGCGGCTTCCAGGCCTGGCTGGTCGGCGGCTGTGTCCGCGATCTGGTGTTGGGACGCGAACCGCAGGACTATGATATCTCAACCGACGCACGTCCCGATGATCTGCTGCGGTTGTTTCCCAGGTCTCAACTGGTGGGGGCGCAGTTCGGCGTGGTGCTGGTGGATGGCGTGGAGGTAGCGACGTTCCGCAGCGATCACGCGTACGCCGATGGCCGCCATCCCGAAGGCGTTACGTTTGAAACGGATCCACGGCAGGATGTTCTGCGGCGCGACTTTACGATCAACGCATTGTTGCTGGATCCTGCCGTCTTGAATTCCTCGTCTCCCTTGTATTCCGCAGTTGTCGACTACATCGATGGCTTGTCCGACCTGCGCGCCGGAATCATTCGCGCGATCGGCGATCCGGGGCTCCGTTTTGAAGAAGACCACCTACGGATGCTCCGGGCGATTCGGTTCGCGGCGCGTTTCAATTTCCAGATCGAGCCTGGCACCATGGCGGCCATCCAGGAACTGCATTCGCAGATCCTGCGAGTTTCGCCTGAGCGAGTTCGCGACGAACTGGTTCGAATCCTGACTGAAGGCGGCGCCCGGCGCGGGTTTGAACTTCTTGACGACTCCAGACTTCTTCGCGATATTTTACCGGAAGTGGCCGCCATGAAGGGCGTGGCACAGCCTCCCGAGTTTCATCCCGAGGGCGATGTGTGGACGCACACGCTGATCATGCTGGAAGGCTTGCGATCGCCATCGGCCGCGCTCGCGCTAGGCGTTTTGCTGCACGATGTGGGCAAACCGGGGACATTCCGCATAGCCGACCGCATCCGATTCGACGGCCACGTCGAGCTGGGCGAGCGAATCGCGCGAGAAATCCTGAACCGCCTGCGGTTTTCAAACGCAGAGATCGACCAGGTGATCGCCCTCATAGCGAACCACATGCGGTTCTCGCATGTGCATCAAATGCGCGAGAGTACCTTGAAACGGATGCTGCGCTTGAATCGATTTGATGAGCACCTGGAGCTGCATCGGCTGGATTGCGCGTCCAGCCATGGACATTTTGACAACTACGAATTCGCCAAAACGAAATTCGAGCAGTCCGCGCCCGAGGAACTGCGGCCGGCTCGGCTGGTCACGGGAGCCGATTTGATCGCCGCCGGATACTCGCCCGGGCCGGACTTTTCTCGCATGCTGGAGGTAGCCGAAGATGCCCAACTGGAGGCCCGCATTCACAGTAAGGAGGAGGGTTTGGAACTGGTGCAGGACACCTTCGGTCCCCCGCATGGGGTGAAGCGCTGAAAATGACGAAGCGCTTGCTATGATCTGAACGTGAGTGAGCCGCGGGTCATGATTGTTGTGCCTTGCTACAACGAGGAGCTTCGTCTTCCCGTGGACCACTTTCGAAGATTTTTGTGCGAATCTGACGTCCTTTTCGTATTCGTGGATGACGGGAGTCGCGATAAGACGCTGGACCGGCTGGAGAGCCTGCGCGAGGGCAACAAGGATCGCGTATTCGTTCTTCGTTCGCCAGCCAATCAAGGCAAGGCCGAAGCAGTGCGCATGGGGTTCAACTTTTCCCTGGACACTCTTGCTTTGAACCAGAACGCCGACTATATCGGCTATTGGGACGCAGACTTGGCAACGCCGCTGGACGCTATTCCGCAGTTCATGGAAGTATTCGCCAAACATCCCGATCTTGATATGGTGTTCGGTTCACGGGTAAAACTACTCGGACGCCACGTGCACCGCAAGACCGCGCGTCACTACCTTGGCAGAGTATTCGCCACCGTGGTTTCCGTCATGCTGCGGCTACCAATCTATGACACTCAGTGCGGCGCTAAGATTTTCCGTGTCCGGCCAGATACTCGCGCCCTCACCGCGGAGGCGTTTCGAACTCGCTGGGTCTTCGATGTGGAACTTCTGGCTCGCTACATCCGCCAGCTAGGCTCGCCACAACTGGCCGCGCAGCGCATTTATGAATATCCATTGCATGCCTGGGAGGATGTCGGCGGCTCCAAGGTCAAACCTTTCGATTTCTTCATCGCACTGCGAGACATTATCCTGATTTACTGGAAATATATGCGAACGATTTGAGACTTATTTGTGCTGTGTTTCCCAATCGTAATGGATTTTCGGATCGTCGTGTGGAATGCGGCCCTCATCCTTGGGATCGTAGAAGCGGTCGGTGATGTAGACCAGCAACGCGGGAGCCGTTCCGATCACTTTGTAGCCGTGCCCGATACCTGGCGGGATCAGTAGCTGCCAGCGCCGCAACGTTCCCAGGTAAAGCGTGTTGCGCGCGCCGAACGTGGGCGATTGCGGCCGCAGGTCCACCAATGCCACCTGCAGCATGCCTTCCACCGGAACCCAACAGTCGGTCTGCCGGCGGTGAAAATGAAATGCCTTAATCGTCCCCGGGTAGCTAAGCGCGGCGGAAACCTGCGTGGTCTCCCGCGGAAAGCTGGCGGTCAAACCTTGGCCCATGCGCGCCACTTCCAGAAAATAGCCACGATCATCTGGCCATACCGGATACGGCTCGATCTCCAAGCCTGCAATTAGGTCTTTAGAATCCGGCGCCACAATGACTTTGCCTATGCCCTTCTCGCACGCCGGCGTTTCCAAATCGAGCGCACTCTGTTCGCGAACTTGCCCGCTCATGCCTTCTTGCTCCCCGCCACCAGATTGCCAGCCCGCAACAGCGAATCGAACGTTCCGGCGTCGGTCCACCAGCCGACCAGGTGCGCATAGGTCATTGTGCCCTCGCGAATGTAGGCATTGTTAACGTCGGTGATCTCCAGCTCGCCGCGGCCGGATGGCACCAGCTTGCGAACTTTATCGAAGACCGTTTCATCGTACATGTAGATGCCTGTTACCGCCAGGTTCGACTTGGGCCGTTGAGGTTTTTCCTCGATCCCCACGATTCGCCCGTCCCGGATCTCGGCCACTCCGAAACGCTCGGCGTCGTGCACTTCCTTGAGCAAAATCTTGGCGCCTCGATCTTGCCGTTCAAATTCTTCAGCCATGTGTCGAATGCTGTCCTGAATAATGTTGTCGCCTAGAATCACGCAGATTCGTCCCCCGTCGGCAAAGTGTTCGGCTAACCCCAACGCATCCGCGATCCCGCCTTCACCTTCCTGATAGGTGTAGTCCAGATGCTTCAAGCCGAACTCCTTGCCGTTGGCCAGCAGCCGTAGGAAGTCCCCCGAATTTCGCCCGCCTGTCACCACCAGGATCTCGCGAATACCCGCATCCACCAGCGTCTGGATGGGATAGTAAATCATGGGTTTATCGTAGATCGGCAGCAGATGCTTGTTGGTGATCTTAGTTAACGGGTGCATGCGGCTGCCCGTTCCGCCAGCCAGAACGACACCCTTCATCCACGCGCCTCGACGTGTGTTGAGCCCATATCGACTTTTATCGTACACCACGGAAATGCTTGGACCCGCGGCGGCACTTTATTTGTACGCCTCACACCTTTCGATCGAAACGCCGCCGCCCTCGCCCCTTTGTTACACTTTCACCGTGCCAGCTTCAGCAACTCAGCAGGCCTATTCGCGCGAAGAGGTTCGCCGGCGGCTGGGGGTTTCCAAGCGTCAACTCGAAAGCTGGGAGAAGCAGAATCTACTTTCTTCCGGCGGGTCCTCAGGAGATTCCTTTAGCTTTTCCGACATTCTCGCGCTCAGAACTCTGGTCGGGCTGCGCAAGAGCAACGTCTCGGCCGCGCAGATCCGCAAGGCGATTCAAGCGGTGCGCAAACACCTGCGGGACGTCGAGAACCCGCTCACCGAGCTCAAGATTTACTCGCAAGGAAGACGGATCGAGGTCCAGTTCGACGGCCAGAAAATGGAGCCGATCTCGGGCCAACTGCTCCTGGATTTCGACGCCACCGAAATCAACAAGTTGTTGTCGTTCCCTGGGCAAAACGAGGGAACATCCGCTGCCTCACGCGCCTGGAAAGCTCGCCGGGAAGCGGAGCATTGGTTTGAAAAGGGGCTGGACCTGGAACAAACCGGCGCGCCCATCGAAGAAGTGATCGCGGCCTACCTCAAGGCAGCCGAAATTGATCCATCCTCGGCCGGCGCTCTGGTGAATTTGGGGACGCTCTATTTCAACTCCAAAGACTGGAAGGAAGCCGAGCGCTACTATCGCAAGGCCGTGGAGGTAGATCCCGAGTATGCGCTGGCCCACTTCAACCTCGGCAATTTGTACGATGAGCGGGGCGACCGGCCAGCGGCGGTCACTCACTACCTGGCTGCCATCCGCATTCATCCACGATACGGGGACGCTCACTATAACATCGCGCTGCTGTATCAGTCCTTGGGACAGCCGCTGAAAGCGGTGCGTCATTGGAAGGCGTACCTGACCATGGATCCAGGCAGCGCATGGGCGGCCATCGCCCGGCGTGAACTGGCGCGGATCAAAGAGACCGCCATCCTGCGCGGCCCGCGGAAAGGTTAACGAACTCTTTCTTTAAACCAGGCTCGCGCCAGCGTCGCGACCTCGTGTAGAGCGCCGGGCTCCTCGAACAAATGACCAGCGCCCGGGATGATCTCCAGGCGTGTGGGGCAGCGCATTTGCGCGAGGGCCTTCCGGTTTAACTCCAGGACCAGGGGATCAGCGCCGCCAACGATCGCGAGAGTAGGCGCCTCCACTTTGGCGAGCGCCGAGCCGGCCAAATCGATTCGGCCGCCCCGAGACACCACGGCATGAATCAAATCGGGAACCTCCACTGCCGCGACCAAGGCCCCGCCCGCGCCCGTGCTGGCGCCAAAATAGCCGGCTTTCAGATCGGCGACCTGGGGCTGTTGACTCAGCCACTTCCTGATAGCCACCAGGCGGTCCGCCAGGAATGGGATGTCGAACCGGAGCTGCGCGGCTTGCTGATCAACTGCCTGCTCATCAGCGTTGAGCAAATCGATGAGCAAGGTGGCGAGGCCGCCCTCGTTGAGCAAATCCGCGACGTAGCGATTGCGCGGGCTGTGGCGCGAGCTGCCGCTGCCGTGGGCAAAGATGACGACAGCGGTCGCCGCGGCCGGCACGCTCAACTCGCCGTCGAGCCCCGTCGGCTGGACCCTCACAAGCGAAGCGCTGCGTGCGAAGCCGATTCCAGCGCGTGCGAAGCCGCTTCTAGCAAATTGCGCACTTCTTCATCGGTCGTTTGCGAGAAGTCTTCGTACCACGTGCTGACTGCGTGAAACTCGGGTGGCACGCTCAGGCACACGACCTCGGCTTCCTTTTTCAAGCTGCGCACGGTTTCCGCTGCCGCCACCGGTACTGCAGCCACGATACGTTGCGGATCACTTTGCCGCAGCGCCCGCACTGCGGCCAGCATCGTCGATCCTGTCGCCAAGCCATCATCTACCACGATGACGGTTCGGCCTGCCAATTCGGGAAGCGGCCCGGCACCACGATAGGTTCGCTGCTGGCGCTCTAGTTCCAGCAATTCGCTGGCGGCCACGGATTCCACTGCGTCCCGGTTAATCCTAAGCGAGTTGATCACATCCGTGTTGAGCACGCGCACGCCTCCGCTGGCGATTGCACCCATCGCCAGTTCTCGGTGGCCCGGAACGCCCAGTTTGCGAACCACGAACACATCCAAAGGAGCATGCAACGTACGGGCGACCTCGTAAGCAACCGGCACACCACCACGCGGCAGACCCAGCACCAAAATCCTTGGATCGGCGGCGCAACTCTGGAGTTTCACCGCCAGTTGGCGGCCCGCATCGCGACGATTCAGAAATGTGATGGACATAGGCTACCCTACTTTTTCTACTAAACTGCGTGCAACCGTACGGCCATTATCCGTCGGGCGGCTGCCGATGACGAACCCGCGGAATACGACCCGAAGTGTCGGTTCACTTTCTTCTTGACCATGACGCGAACAACCCGAGCCCTATTTCGGTTCAGGTCTTCGGGCTTAAGATCCTTCAGCATTTCGATGGTCTCGCGATGCATCCGCTCCATGAACGCCACCACGTTCTCGTGTCCGCTGGCTAGCTCCGGCCCGCACCCGTGATATCGGCTGGGCCGCCCGAGCACATTCTCTGCGAACGTATACCGTTCCGTCGCCGCGATGTGGCGGGCCAAATCACCGCACGAAAAGACGCCAGCCGCGTGCCGCCACTCGAGCTTCTCAAGCGGGACAGCCCGCAAAACCCGCAAGGTTCGCTCGCGAATGGCAGGAAGGTCTCCATGTTGAGGATTTCCATGAGTCCAGTGTGCCAAATCGCTACAGTTTGAATCGGTTCTGCCGGCGGTTCCCGCTCGCCAATCTGGCGATCACATCGCAACTTTAGATTTCGTCCCTTCCCGGTCATCGGCTTGCACGCCCCAGCAACTCCGGC
>Ga0210394_10004577_pt1 | contig 16044 bp, 16 predicted proteins | sample IncBWC12MmetaG_FD_160121 | JGI IMG/M metagenome (GOLD analysis project Ga0210394, IMG submission 160121) | Forest soil microbial communities from Barre Woods Harvard Forest LTER site, Petersham, Massachusetts, United States - Inc-BW-C-12-M | ecosystem: Environmental > Terrestrial > Soil >... | reverse complement strand
ACCCGATCACCCGCCAGAAAAATGCGCGGCAAAGGCCCGCGCAAAGCCGCCGAAGCCGCCGCGCGTCGTCTCGGTCGAACCTGACGAGGTCGTTGAAGTGGACGACGACGGGCTTGCGGAATCCCCGCTGAAGAAACTGCTGCGCGACCAACTTCCGCCGCTGCCATAACCCCCACCGGAGGAGGAACTGCGCGGCGCGCAGGCCACGGCTCCCGGCGCCGAAGGCGCCGCCATGCCCGGGCTGTTCGGCTGGCAGTTTTGACGCGGCATCAGCGCAAAGGCGGTTCCTCCGACCGCCATCGTGCCGAACATCAATAGCGCGACATGACGGGAGCGCTTGACGGGCGGCGATTCCATCGGGGGCGCCGCGGGCTTGCGCTTGCCGAATTCCTTTGGCGTTTCCCTGGGCGGCGGGCTTGCCATGTCAGCCGATCATCGAGGCGGCGTTGAGTGCGCCGGCGGCGAGCGAAGAAAGTCCGAGCCAGATGGCCGGCGCCAATTCGCCGGCGGCGATCTTTGCCGACAGGTTCGGCACCGGAATCTTGACGACATAATACACCACGACCTGAACGATCAGCGCGACCAGGCTCCAGATCAGGCAATCGAGGATATTGGCGGAATGGGCAATCGCGCTCACCACCGGCAGGGTAAAGCCGAGCAGGCTCAAGCCAAGCGCGACCGCGGCGGCCGGATCGTTGTCGCGGATCAGCTTGAATTCGTCATGCGGCGTGATGCGCGTATAGACGAAGAGATAGACCACGACCGCAAAGATCGCGGTGCAGAAGTAGACCAGAAACGCCGGCAAACCGACGAGCGATTGAAGGATCATCGTTTAGCCCCCGAACCAAGGCACGTCCGCAAAAGCCGCCAGCTTCGCGGAACACGCGTGAGTCATGCGCCCGCGAGCTTCGCACACCCCATCCGTCGGGGCACCCCAATTGGCGGTTCAATCCCCAAACAAAAACCCCGCCATTTGCGGCGGGGTCCAGTCTGGGAGGAGTGAGCCAACGGGCTCGCTACGTAAAGAGAAGATCAGGCGGGAATGCGCTCTTCGACCTCGTGCGGCTCGCGCAGCACGTAGCCGCGGCCCCACACCGTCTCGATGAAGTTGCGGCCTTCGGAAGCGTTCGCCAGCTTCTTGCGCAGCTTGCAGATGAAGACGTCGATGATCTTCAGTTCGGGCTCGTCCATGCCGCCATAGAGGTGGTTGAGGAACATTTCCTTGGTCAGCGTGGTGCCCTTGCGGAGCGAGAGCAGCTCCAGCATCTGGTATTCCTTGCCCGTCAGATGCACGCGCTGGCCGCCGACCTCGACCGTCTTGGTGTCGAGATTGACCACGAGATCGCCGGTCTGGATCACCGACTGGGCGTGGCCCTTGGAACGGCGCACGATCGCATGAATGCGGGCGACCAGTTCGTCCTTGTGGAAGGGCTTGGTCATATAGTCGTCGGCGCCGACGCCGAGACCCTTGACCTTGTCCTCGATGCCGGCGAGGCCGGAGAGGATCAGAATGGGGGTCTTGATCTTGGAGACCCGGAGCTGCTTGAGCACGTCGTAGCCGGACATGTCGGGCAGGTTGAGGTCGAGAAGGATAATGTCGTAGTCGTAAAGCTTTCCGAGATCGACGCCTTCTTCGCCGAGGTCCGTCGTATAGACGTTAAAACTCTCGGATTTCAGCATCAACTCAATCGACTGCGCGACGGCGCTGTCATCTTCTATCAGCAAAACGCGCATGCCAGTCCCCTATCGTCGCCGCTCCGGGCGTCAGGTCGGCCGCACTTGCGGCACTCAAAACGCCTTTGAACAACTGATTCGGATCCTGACGGGATATGGTTAACAAAATCTGATTCTGTTCCGCAAGATCCTAAGGTGCAATTTTTTTCGAATCGCCCTAAGATATTGCACAGAACCAATTTTTTGTATCCGATCTCGCTCAAGTTCAACATTAAGAGGCGGGCCTAACCGACTCTCAAGACTCGCCCTTCCTTCTGACGGTCGAGCGTCCTCAGTCATCAAAGACAGTGACGTAATGATTAACGATGCGGGTAAACACCAAGTTAAGGTTCGGCCCTTAGCCTGCGAAAACTTAAGGTTTTCGCAATGAAGGCGCTCGCCGAGCAGATTGTCGATATCGACGGCATCAACATCTATGGCCGCGTGGTCGGCGTTCGCGGCCTGATGGTGGAGATCGCCGGCCCCATTCACGCGATGAGCGTCGGTGCGCGCATCGTGATCGACACCGGCGGCAACCGTTTCATCCCCTGCGAGGTCATCGGGTTCACCGGCAACAACGCCGTGGTGATGCCGTTTGCGGGGTTGGAAGGGGTCCGGCGCGGCTGCCGCGCCGTGATCGGCAATTCCGGCAATCAGGTGCGGCCTTCACGGCTATGGCTGGGGCGGGTTCTCAACGCCATGGGGGAACCGATCGACGGCAAGGGACCGCTGCCGCAGGGACCCTCGCCCGTGCCCTACCGCAATTCGCCGCCGCCGGCGCATTCGCGCAAGCGGGTGGGCGCCCCGCTCGATCTCGGCGTGCGCGCGCTCAACACCTTTCTGACCTGCTGCCGCGGCCAGCGGCTCGGCATTTTCGCAGGCTCCGGCGTCGGCAAATCGGTGCTGCTGTCGATGCTCGCGCGCAATGTCGATGCCGATATCACGGTGATCGGTCTTGTCGGCGAACGCGGCCGCGAGGTGCAGGAATTTCTGCAGGACGACCTCGGCGAAGACGGTTTGGCGCGGTCGGTGGTGGTGGTGGCGACTTCCGACGAGCCCGCTTTGATGCGGCGGCAGGCGGCTTACTTGACGCTGGCGATCGCCGAGCATTTTCGCGACGAAGACCAGGACGTGCTGTGCCTGATGGATTCGGTGACGCGTTTTGCCATGGCCCAGCGCGAAATCGGTCTGTCGGCCGGCGAGCCTCCGACCGCCAAGGGCTACACGCCGACCGTGTTCACCGAGCTGCCGAAGCTTCTGGAGCGCGCTGGCCCCGGCGAAGGCTCCGGCACCATCACCGGTATTTTCACGGTGCTGGTCGATGGCGACGATCACAATGAGCCGATCGCCGATGCGGTCCGCGGCATCCTCGACGGCCATGTGATGATGGAGCGGCGGATCGCCGAACGCGGGCGGTTTCCGGCGATCAACGTTCTCAAATCGGTGTCGCGTACGATGCCGAAATCGGCCGATCCGGCCTATCTTTCGGTCATCACCAGGGCGCGTCAGGTCATGTCGACCTATGCCGATATGGAGGAATTGATCCGCCTGGGCGCCTATCAGGCCGGTTCTAGCGCGGAGGTGGACGAGGCCATCCGCCTGCATGAGCCCTTGGAGGCCTTTTTGCGCCAGGCCAAGGACGAGGCGACCGGCCTTAATGAAGGTTATCGGCAGTTGGGACGAATACTGCCCGGTTTGGAAACGGAACGCTAACTTTGTCAGGCCATCATCCGCACCGCAGTTGTAATGCCGGCGGGGCCCCTCGGGGGAGCCGGCACTGTCCCGTATCGAGATTGGGACTTCTGGGGAGTATGAGTCGATGAAGTCACGTGAAACGCTGATCCGTCTGAAGAAATTTCAGGTCGATGAAAAGCGCCGCAGGGTCTCCCAGATCGAGGGCATGATCGCTGATTTCCAGCGCATGTCGGTCGACCTAGAGCGCGAAATCCAGAGTGAACAGGAACGTGCCGGAATCAACGATCCCTCGCACTTTGCCTATCCGACCTATGCCAAGGCCGCGATCCAGCGCCGGGAAAACCTGACCCGTTCCGCCGATGAGTTGCGTATTCAGCTCGAGGACGCGAGGGGCCTCCTGGCTGAAGCCTTCGACGAACTCAAGAAGGTCGAACTCCTGGACGAGCGCGATCAGGCGCGCGAGCGCGCCGAAGAGAGCGCCCGCGAACAGGCCGACCTCGACAGCATCGGGTTGATGCGCGCCCGGATCGGGGCCGTCGCCTGAAGACTTCTTCGTCCCTCGCAACAGCTTGGATTTTCAAAAACCCGGACCGAAAGGCCCGGGTTTTTCTGTGCCCAAAGTGCACCTTTTCAAGAGGCTTTTGATCGTTTTCCCGGTGGACTGATTTGGCCCAAGATGTGATACGACACACTTGGACATCGGTTGGGCTGGTGCGGCAAAAGACATGACGGGCATCGCGATTTGGGGAACGCTAAATGCTGACGCCGGCTGAGCTGGTCTGGCTGATCGCTGCGGTAGCGAAGGGCGATGAGGCGGCTTTCGAGCGGCTGTACGCCGCCACGCGGGCGAAACTCTTCGGCGTGGTGCTCCGTATCTTGCGGCGACAGGATCTCGCAGAGGAGGTCATACAGGAAGCCTACGTCAAGATCTGGAACAGCGCCGGGCAGTTCAATCCCGGCCAGTCTTCGCCGATCACATGGATGGCATCGATTGCGCGTAATCGGGCCATTGACGTTGTGCGCAAGCGCAGCGAGGCTTCGATCGAAGACGAGCCGGCCGCCATGGAAGTGGCCGCCGATACGCCAGATCCGCTCGCACGGCGCGAGATGACGGAAGAATTGAAGCGGCTCCTGGAGTGTGTCGGCCGGCTCGAGCCGGATCGGCAAAAGCTTGTACTGCTCGCCTACTATAACGGCTGGAGCCGCGAGCAATTGGCGGAGAAATTCGAGGCACCGGTGAACACGGTGAAGACATGGCTGCGTCGCAGCATGATGGATATCCGGGAGTGTCTCGGACTTTAAGTGTCTCGGACTTTGACTGTCTTGGACTTTGAGTGTTTTGGGCTTTGAGGTGTCTGGACTTTAGATGATGGCCTATAGCGAGGACCATATCGCGCTCGCCGCGGAATACGCGCTCGGCACGCTCGATGCCGACGAACGCGCGCAAGTCGAAACCATGATGTCTGTCGACAAGGACTTCACGGCGATCGTTGTCGCGTGGGAGCACAAGCTCGGCGCCCTCAACCAGATGGTCGGCTCCGTCGAGCCGCGGCCCGAGCTGTGGGAAAAGATCAGGGTTGCGGTCGGCCACACCACACAACAGGCGCCGATCGCGCTTCCCGAATCGGCGCCGCCGGCGGGCTTTGTCGCGCTGGAGCCGCCCGTCACCACGGCCGACGCCTCCAACGTGATCCGGCTGGCTGCCAACGCCCGCCGCTGGCGCATGATTGCAACGGCGACCTCGGCGATCGCGGCAGCGTTGGTCGTGATGATCGGCGTTGGGGCGTCGATGCCGGATTTGCTTCCGGACAGCATCAGGCTGAAGCCGCAACTTCAAGTCGCGCAAACCAAGGCGCCGCCCGCGGCAAGGCCGTCGGCGCAATATGTGGCGCTGCTGCAGAAGGACGGCGGCGGGCCGGCTTTCATCCTCACGGTCGACGAAGCCACCAGGAATTTCACCGTGCGCAAGGTCGGCGCGTCCGCTGAAGCCGGTTCGAGTTTCGAGCTGTGGCTGATCTCCGACAAGCTGCCCAAGCCGCGCTCGCTGGGCGTGATCGGCGGAGGCGACTTCACCTCACGGCCGGTGCTCGCCTCCTATGATGCGGACATGGTCAAGTCGGCGACCTACGCCGTGACGGTCGAGCAGGCCGGCGGATCGGCGGACGGCAATCCGCATTCGGCGCCCATCTTCGTGGGCAAGCTGATCGAAACCGTACCGCCGCCGCGCTGAGACACTCCTTCACCTCTCCCACCGCAAGTCGGGCTTGCCCGACTTGCGCGGATTTCATGATGCGCAACCGGGGTAGACCCCGGTTGCGTGGGAGAGGGCGACTTCCGCCGCGGTGATGAGGATCCCACAAAAAGAAAACGCCCGTGGGGGGCGGGCGTTTTCGGGGGTCTTACCAACTTGGGGGACAGTTGGGTCTTCATCCACGTGGCGACTTTGGGGGCTGGTAAAGCGCCGCGTGAATTCCTTAAATTCCTATCGAACCAGCGAGGTGTTCGAACTTGTTACGACCACCGGCTTGCCGGCCTTGATGACGCGCGCGGTCTGTGTCGAGCCGTCATCCGAAAACGTGCGAACCGAAATTCCGAAGCCTGCCACCGCGATGCCAGCGACAAGCGCCAACACCACGATCTTGAGGTGCGTCGAGCGATCAGCGCTGTAGATCGAATGGTTCATCACAAGCCTCCTGATGCCTGCCTTTATGCGGATTGGTATCCTTTGTCCGCCGGCAGGTTCATCACCTCGCGTAAGAAACGTAGGAATTCGCCATTCGTTTCCAAAGATGCGATCACAAGGCAGTGATAAGACGTGATCCGCCGCGATTGGAGGATTCCTCCCAAAATAGGAGAATCGTTAAAATCATAATTATTTCAATTAATTAAGCGAAATAACCGCTGCTCACTCCAAAGCGAGTGTGGAACTCGCCTTTTCAAGAAAACAGTTGCCTGTGGCTAAAAAACCAGCGCTGCACCGCAGTGCTTCGCGGGGCAAAGGCCCCTTCGCAGGCCCGTCGGCGCTAGACGCTGCCGACGGTCTTCAGCCGTGCACGCGGGTGAATTTCCGCCTGCGACAGCACGGTGGTTTGCGCGCGGAAGCGCTCCACCAGCGAGCGGACGAAGGGGCGGATCGCCGCCGAAGTGACCAGCACCGGCGCTTCCCCGTCGCGCGCGGCCTGCTCGAACCGGTCGCGCACCACGGTCATGAATTCCGACAGCCGCGACGGCTGCATCGCGAGACTGCGCTCCTCGCCCTGGCCGATCAGCGATTCCGCGAAAGACTGTTCCCATTTCGCCGACAGCGCGATCAGCGGCAAATAGCCGTTGCCGGTGGTGTTCTGCGAGCAGATCTGGCGCGCCAGGCGGGCGCGGACATGTTCGACCACGGTAGCCGGATTGCGCGAGAAGGCGAGCGCATCGGCAATGCCTTCGAGAATGGTGGAGAGATCGCGGATCGAGATACGCTCCGCCAGCAGAAGCTGGAGAACGCGCTGGATGCCCGAAATCGTGATCTGGGCCGGCACGATGTCCTTGACCAGTTCGCCCTGTTCCTTCGGCAGGTCCTTAAGGAGCTTCTGCACCTCGCCATAGGACAACAGGTCGGACATGTTGTTCTTGAGAAGCTCGGTGAGATGGGTCGAAAGCACGGTGGCGGCGTCGACCACGGTGTAACCCTTCAACGAGGCCTCTTCCTTCAGGCTGGCGTCGACCCAGGTCGCCGGCAGGCCAAACGTCGGTTCGGTGGTGTGGATGCCCGGCACATCGACCTGGCTTCCGCCGGGGTCCATCGCCATGAACTGGTTCGGCCAGATCCGTCCCGTCCCCGCATCCACCTCCTTGATCTTGATGATGTATGTGTTCGCCTCGAGCTGCACATTGTCGAGGATGCGCACCGAGGGCATCACGAAGCCCATTTCGATGGCCAACGAACGCCGCAGCGCCTTGATCTGTTCGGTCAGCCGGTCGGTGCCGTCGGGACCGTTCACCAGCGGCAACAGCGCGTAGCCGAGTTCGATCTTGAGATCGTCGATTTTCAAGGCGGCCGAGATCGGCTCCTCGGCCGCTGCCGCCGCCGCTGCCGCGGCTGCCGTCGGAGCCGCCGCCGCGCTTGCCGCCGCAGCTGAAGCGGCGCGCTTGAACTTGCCGGCCGAGATCGCCAGCGCCGCCGCGCCGCCGCCGAGCGCGAGGAACGGAAGCATCGGGATGCCCGGCAAAAGCGCGAGTACCAACATCACGCCGGCCGACATGCCGAGCGCCTGCGGGTAACCGGAGAGCTGCTTCATCAGCGCCTTGTCGGCCGCACCCGTAACGCCGGCTTTCGAGACCAGAAGGCCGGCCGCGGTCGAGACGATCAGCGCCGGAATTTGGGTGACGAGGCCGTCGCCGACGGTGAGCAGCGTATAGGTGTGCGCGGCTTCGCCAAAACTCAGGCCCTGCTGGGCGACGCCGATGATGATGCCGCCGATGATGTTGATGAACACGACCAGAAGACCGGCCACCGCGTCGCCGCGAACGAATTTCGAGGCACCGTCCATGGCGCCGAAGAAGCCGCTTTCGTCCTCCAGCGCCTTGCGCCGTTCCTTGGCGACCTTCTCGTCGATCAGGCCAGCCGAGAGGTCGGCGTCGATCGCCATCTGCTTGCCCGGCATGGAGTCGAGATGGAAGCGGGCGGCGACTTCCGCGATGCGGCCCGAGCCCTTGGTGATGACGACGAAATTCACGATCACCAGGATCGCAAAGACGATGATCCCGATCACGAAATTGCCGCCCATCACGAAGTTGCCGAAAGCCTCGATGACGTGGCCGGCGGCATCCGTCCCCTCATGGCCGCGCGCGAGGATCAACCGCGTGGAGGCGAGGTTGAGCGACAACCGCAGCATGGTCGAGATCAAGAGGATGGTCGGAAACGACGAGAATTCCAGCGGCGTCTGGATAAACAGCGACGTCATCAGGATCAGGATCGACAGCGTGATCGAGATCGCCAGGAACAGGTCGAGCACGATCGACGGCAAGGGAAGGATCAGCACCACCAGAATGGTGAGGATGCCGAAGGCCAGCCCGAGATCGCCGCGCTTGAGGATACCTCCGATTTCGCCGAGACTTGGGAACCCGGTCGCGGGCGCCGCTGCGCCCTGACCCGCCGTGACATCGACCATACTACCCGCTTCCTCTCGCGAATGCCGTTCACGGCGGCCAAACGTCTGCGCGGCGGCCGCAGGACCACCGTTTCGAAAGTGAGGCACCGCACTGGCGTCCACGGGTACTCCCCCGTTTTACGCGGCTGACGACACTCAACTTCGCAACTGGGCAATTTTTGCCCGGTTTATGGTTAGCAAAGGGTTAATGGGGGCAGTAATTTCGGTCTCTTGGTCGCCGCAAATTCTTTATCGCTGGCGCTATCGCCTCGAACGCGCGCAGAGCATTGAGTGGAGGAAGCCAATAGATCATCGCGCAGACTGCCCGTCGCCCTCATGGCATAGAAAAACTAATTCGAGCCGTCAGAAGAATTGGTTTGATCCACGGTGGTTTTGGCTGCATGCAGTGACAACAGGACGACCCAACCGGGACCGTCGATAGTTGATACGACCGAAGTTTCGCCCGCCGTGGAAATTGCCGCTCAGCTCAGCCGACATTCGCTGCCGTTCGTTCCCGATTCGCGCCGGGCATGGACACGCCTTGCCGTGGCGGTGCTGATCGGCTCGCTCGGCAGCGTCGGCATGTGGTCGGTCGTCGTCGCGCTTCCCGTGGTCCAGAGCGAATTCGCTGCCACGCGCGGCACCGCTTCGCTCGCCTTCACCATGGTGATGCTCGGCTTCGGCCTCGGTCAGGTCGTGACCGGCAGGATCAGCGACCGCTACGGCATCGTCGCGGCGATCGGGGTCGGCATCGGCATTCTTGGCCTTGGCTATGTAGGTGCAGGGCTGTCGCCTGCCATCTGGCAATACACCCTCGTGCATTTTCTCATCGGCCTGTCGTCGGCGGCGACGTTCGGCCCCCTGATGGCGGAGGCCTCGCACTGGTTCGATCGCTACCGGGGACTGGCGGTCGCGATCGCCGCCAGCGGCAACTATATCGGCGGCACGATCTGGCCGCCCTTGGTCAATTGGGGCATCCAGACCTATGGCTGGCGCGCCACCCATATCGCGATCGGCATCTTTACCGCGCTGGCGATGACGGTGGCGCTGGGCGGCTTGCGGCTGATGGTGGGGGTTGCCTCGCAGCGCAGCCACGTCGATGCGCCGCTGCCGCGCCTCGACGTAAAACTTTCCACCAACGCGCTGACGGTCATTCTGTCGCTCGCCAGCATTTCCTGTTGCGTGGGGATGTCGATGCCGCAGGTGCATATCGTCGCCTATTGCGGCGATCTCGGCTATGGCGTGGCGCGCGGCGCCGAAATGCTGTCGCTGATGCTCGGCTTTGGCATCGTCAGCCGCATCGGCTCGGGCTTTCTCGCCGACAAGATCGGCGGCATTCGCACGCTTCTGATCGGCTCGATCGCGCAAGCCTCGGCACTGTTGCTTTATCTGTTCTTCGACGGCCTCACTTCGCTCTATGTCATTTCCGCGCTGTTCGGCCTGTTCCAGGGCGGTATCGTGCCGAGCTATGCCATCATCGTGCGCGAGGCGATGCCGGCGTCGCAAGCCGCCACCCGGATCGGGATGATCATTTTCGCTTCCGTCTTCGGCATGTCGTTCGGCGGCTGGGTATCGGGCGTGATCTTCGACGCCACAGGCTCCTATGCGGCCGCGTTCCTCAACGGGCTTGGATGGAATGCGCTCAACATCACCATCATGGTGGGGCTGTTGCTGCGGGCGCGGCAGCGGTTCGCATTGGCGTGAGGCTTTGGCTCGCGCTTGCTCCATCATCGCTATCGCAAAGCTCGAGGGTACCGAGGGAATTTACTCTAACGATAGCGGCATTTACCGCCTCAGCAAAACTAGTCGGGCGTAAATATATTGAACAGCATCAGGGTCAAAATATATTCTCGACTTTCATCTGAGGCGTTCTTGAATATGTACCTAAATTGCGTCTCTCCTTCTTTAATGGGCCCCGATTTATACAGCGGGTGAGCAGAAACAACTTCCTGAGCTTTTTGTACTACGCCGCTGAAGTCCTTATTACGGTTGAATATGATTAGGGCGGTTTTGGTATCCCGCCATGTAATGTAATTTTGCAGTTGGTCGACGGCGTCACTTAGAGCCTGTGGCCCCTCCCAAATCTTGCATTCCGCCACGAATACGTTCGCGGTGTTTTGGCGAACAATAATATCGGATTTTCCGAGGCCGTTGAAAGTTTCCCCCGTAGCCGTCCCCTCGTACTGCCCGTTGAGCTGCACTAAAAAGTGAAAGCGGATTGCCTCTTCACCGAGGTTGGCAAAGGCCTTTGGGCTGAACTCTATCACCCGTGACATGTTGTGCAAGATTGAAAGGATATGCTTGTAGGAGTCCTCGGCGAGGATGAGTTGTTGCTCCAGCGGCAAAGCTGGATCGATCGGTGCTGGTCGAATTTGTTTTCTCGCAAGAGGAACGATTATCTCGGGCGCGTTCGGCCGCCTCTTGGGCTTAAAAGTCAGCCCCTCCCAAATTTCTTCTGCTCGCCCCAAGGTCAATAGCCGTGAAGCGATTGCTCCAGCCACCGCACTACGGAAGTTCATTGGCCAGTTTTGGAGGCTTTCAGCCAGTCGAGCCAGGTAGTCGTCAATGTTGTCGAGCATTGCATCGAAGGTGGTTTGGATTTGCGCCGTGTTAAGATTGCCTGCGGGCACATAAAGTGTGAGCGTCTGACCGCTAATCGCAGCCAGGGGGACCTTCATATCCATGCGATTCGGCCGTTTGCGAAAATATTGCGCATCGCCGACAAACGGGACTTCGAGCGAAAAGATCACACCTTGACGCAGGTCTTGGTTCTTCCTCATGTCAAGAAGGCGAGCATCTTGGAGATAGATCGCATAATAACCTTCGAATCGGTCATGTTCGGCTTGGTCTCTTTTTAGGAAGGGCAGCGTTATTCCGTTTCGATTGTAGTACTCTTGAATGATGTCATCGGCCGGCCTGCGCCTTAGCGCTTCAATAGAAGCACGCGACAATTCGTTCACTACCTCTTGGGTAATGTTGTTCGCCTCATCGATAATCCGGCTTCCATAAAACAATAGTTGGGGCTGGCGGGACATTTGAAGGCAGCCTTGGGTGCTTGATGCCTATACCATCAATCGGCGCGCAGATCGTGTCCAACCTCACTTCTGTGCAACGTCGGCTCAGGTTATTCTGGAGAGCCCGCCGGTGGAGATTTTGCAGCATGGCAAAGCTTGTTTATGGAATGAACCAGTCCCTGGACGGTTACGTCGACCACCTTGAAATGAGGCCAGGTCCCGCGCTCTTTCGTCACTTCATAGAGCAAGTGCGCGACTTGGCGGGCAGTGTGTACGGTCGGCGCATGTACGAGGTCATGCGTTATTGGGACGAAGACCTTCCTGACTGGGGTGCGGAGGAACGCGACTTCGCGACGGCGCCAACCGAAGTGGGTCGTGTCGCGCACGTTGAAGTCGGTCGGCCCCAACGCCACTCTTGTCGAGGATGACTTCGCGGCGGCGATACGTGGGCTGAAGGCTCAGCTCGTTGGGGAGATTGAAGTTGCCGGACCAGACCTGGCGCGAAGCCTGACCGACCTTGGTCTTATTGATGAGTATCGAATCTACCTCCATCCAGTCGTACTTGGTCGCGGCAAGCCATTCTTCGCCGGCCCCCGGCCGCCGCTCCGCCTTGTGACCAGCGATCTAATTGGCGAGGACGTGATAAGGTTGACGTACGTTCCTGCTTGATCGCACGACTTGCCCGGCGGACTACGCAGAATCTCCGACGGAGATGCTCTAAGCGCCCTGGCCTGACTTGATCAGCATGCAGCCCGAGATCTTGATACTGCCGTCGCTTTGCTGCTCGAGCGTATAGAGCGCCTCCCACGGCACGCCCTCGCTATCGACGATATGAACCGCTTGCGCGATCTTGCCGTCGGCTGCGCGGGCTTCGCCGAATTCGAAACTCTTGTGCCGATAGACCGGAGCGTAGCTGTGTTGGACCATGCCAAGAAATGCGTCGGCTTGCGGAAACATCTCACGAATGCCCGGCGAGGCGTAGGAATAAGCGGCCGCCGCATCGTCACGGCCGAACGCCTCGACCTGGGAGCGAATGATGGTTTGCGCCATGGCAACATCGTCGCCGGCAACAGCCGGCGGAGCGAGCGCAACCAGAAACGCAAACAGCAGGGCGAAGAGGCGCATGGGAAGGCTCGGCACGCCAGTGGCTGATGCGCAGAGCCTATATCTGGCCGGGATGCGCCGCAAACGGGGCAAAGCGGCCTCCCACGTTATTGTGACATTCGACCCGGTCTTTTATCCGGGTCATTCCGGCTCGTAACCAAGCAATTCTATTCGCCGAGCGCGCGGATCACGGTGTCGGCGGTTTCGGCTCCGGAGAAGTTCTGCTGTCCTGTGATCAGGTTGCCGTCGCGCACAGCGAAGCCGCGCCAGAGTCCTGCCTGAACGTAATTCGCCCCGATCGACTTCAGCTCGTCTTCGACCCGCCAGGGCATCACATGCTTGTCGCGCGACAACAGATTCATCGACCACACGGCATTGTCGGCGAAATCCTCTTCCACATTGGCAAAGCCGGTGACGGTCTTTCCCTTCGCCAGAAGCTCGCCATTCGAGAGGCGGGCATAGCGCAGCAAGGCGGTGCCGTGGCAGAGCACGGCTGCGACCTTTCCACGCTCGTAGAACTCCACGAATTTGGCTTGGAGCTGGGTGGCATCCTTGAAGGTGAACATCGGCGCCTGGCCGCCGGCGACGACGATGGCGTCATAGTCGTCGATCTTGAGTTCGCCGACCGGTTTCGTCTCGTTGACCAGCGCCGCGAGCGAAGCGGTGGAAATGAAGCCCATGCTGATCAGATCGCTCGACGAATAGCCCGACGGGTCGCGCGGATCGCTCATGGCGTCGCCCTCGCACTTGCCACCGGCCGGCGAGAAAATCCCGACCTCATACCCCTTCTCCGTGAAGGCGTAGTAGGGATGGGTCAGTTCGGACCACCAGAATCCGACGGGCCATCCTGTCGTCGTGGATACCGCAGGGTTGGAAACGACGATCGCGACCCGCTTCGGATCTTTTTTGTGGACCGGGTTGGGGTCTTTCAGGCTCATGTTTTTCTCCGGCTGAATGGGTTAGAGGCGCGAAAGCGCGAAGGCCAGCGATCGCGGCTGCCCGCGCTTGAAGACCTGGTCGATCCAGAGCACGGCGTAAGCCTCAAGCAGCCGGGCGTTCGACAGCGGACCGGCGTCCGCCGCCTCAAAGCCGAGGGCCTCGACAAGACCGATGACGATCTTCTTGCCATCCGGATCGTCGCCGGCAACGAACATCACCGGCTTGACGGCATGCTGAGCAGGATCGGCCATGGTCTCGAAGCCGGTTTGATGGAGCGTCTTGAAGACGCGGGCCCCACCGCACCAATCGCGGACATGTTCGGCAGCCGACGTAGCAAGGTCGAGCGCGTGCTTTGGGCCGTCCGGTCCTTGGGCAACGGGATTGGTGCAATCGATCACGATTTTGCCGGCGACCGCGCCGAGCGAACGGCAGGCCACTTCAGTCGCCTGCCAGGGCGTCGCCAATACGATGACCTCGGCGGGTGGCGCCACCTCCGACGGCAACGCCACCGTGGCTTTGTCAAAGCCCGAATACTTCTCGTTCGTTGGGTCCGGCACGCCATAACGGACCTTGTGGCCGAGGGCGCGCCAGTGTTCGCCCAGCGCCTGGCCAACTCTGCCGGCGCCGATGACGGCTATTTCAATGGGGTTTTGAACAGAAGTCACGGCAGGTCCGCATGGCGGAATTCGTGTTGCGGGCCGGTGTTATAGAAGACGCGACTACGGAGAAAGCGAATTCGGCTCATGTTGGATATCGATATCACTCAACTTCGCCGCCTCGATATGACGCTTCTCGTCGTGTTCGCCGAGCTGGTCCGCAAGCGAAAAATGACGATCGTGGCTCAACGGCTCGGGCTCACGCAGTCGGCGATAAGCCACAGTCTCAAGCGGCTGCGGGATGTGTTTCAGGACGAGCTTTTTCTACGGGGCCCGAACGGGCTCGTGCCGACCGATCGCGCGCTCCGGCTCGATGACAAGGTATCGGCAATCCTTGCGCTGTCGACGCAGGCGCTGAGCCTCGACCGCTCCTTCGATCCCGGCACCGAGACGCGGGTGATACGGGTCGGCGCGCTGGACTACGAGGTGGCGATGTTTGCAGCGCCGCTGATCGAACGGCTGCGCGCGCTTGCGCCGAAATCGAGGTTTGTCTTCAGATCATTGGCGCGAAAGTCGGCTTTGGCCGAGTTGCGTGCTAGCGAACTCGACATGGCGCTGGGTTTCTTCTTTCGCCCCGGCAACGACGTCGAAACCAGCGAGCTCTACCGCGAGAGCTATAGCGTCGTGATGCGAAAGGGGCACGGTCTTGCTAAAAAGAAACTGACGACGAAACGCTATGCCGATGCGCAACATCTCCTGATGTCGCCGCTCGGCGAATTGCACGGCATCGTCGATGCGTCTCTCGCCCGGCACCGTCTTGAGCGTATCGTCGCGGGCTCCGTGCCGTTGTTCCTGCTAGTGCTGGCGACGGTCGCCAAGACCGATTTGATTTCCACGATCCCCTCGCGGCTGGCCCAAAGCTATGGCAAGGCTTTCGGGCTTTCCATCGCGCCGCCACCGATCCACATCAGGCCGTTTCCGATTCACCTCGCCTGGCACCAGCGCTCTTCGTCCGAGCCGGCGCTGAAATGGTTCCGCGAACTGATGAGATCGGTGATCGTCGATGTGGCTGCCGATACGACCGCATGGAAAGGCGGGGCGAACGGCGTGAAGCCGAGGATGAACGCCGGCGCCTAGTGCGGCGAATTCGCGCCGCCGCTGCTATGTCGCGGCCTGCGACGCGGAGCCGTCAAACACCACGTCGTCGAGCTCCAGCGGCGCGCGCTCCCTCACCAGGCGGAAGACGTTTCTGCAATTGGGGCATTCGTATTGCAGCATGTCGTGCCGGTTCTTGGCGGGCCTGATGCTGATCAGGGTTCTCTCACAGTTGCAGATCATGCAGATCGGTGCCGCAGCCATGTCCGTCGCCTCTTCCCGTACTGGTTGTTGGATGCCAACAACTCTATTGTGGCCCCCCGTTTCGCGGGTTAATTTACCGGACCGTACGAATACGGGCGACAAGAGCACGGATGCCGGCGCCGCTTATCGCCGGGGCGGATGCCCGAAAAGGGCTGGATAAGTTCAGTTTGCGTCTCCTTCAACGAGCGCGGCCCGACCGACTGCTGTAAATTCGCTATCGCACATCTGTTGCGTGGGAGCCTTATTTCAGGCGTACTTCGCCTCGATGAAATAAGCCGTCGTTTTCCGTTTTTTCGACCTTGGATTTCATGACAGAGCCACTTCCAGCCTTGCCGGCGTCGGCAGAAACGACGGAAATCCTGCGGTTTTTGCACCGTTTCGCCGACCTGATGTCGACCGGCAGCAATTCGGACAATTTGCTCCGCGCGGCGCGAATGTTGGAGACTCATGCCGATCTGTTGAAGGAGACCACAGAGCTCCTCCAGC
>Ga0210394_10004576_pt1 | contig 16044 bp, 16 predicted proteins | sample IncBWC12MmetaG_FD_160121 | JGI IMG/M metagenome (GOLD analysis project Ga0210394, IMG submission 160121) | Forest soil microbial communities from Barre Woods Harvard Forest LTER site, Petersham, Massachusetts, United States - Inc-BW-C-12-M | ecosystem: Environmental > Terrestrial > Soil >... | reverse complement strand
GCGGTACTGGCGCGCGAGAACTTCCCGCTGCGGATTATGGGTACCGTGATTGGCGGTACGGCGATGGCGGGGAGCCTCGGCATGGCCACTGGCCCGGTGCTCGGCGGGTGGCTCTACGACACGTTTGGCAGCTACGGCTCCCTGTACCTCGTGTCTTGGGGGTTCGGGATTATTGCAGTGATGATGGCGATGACGTTCAGGCCGGTGGAGCAAAATCACGACGCCGCAGTAGCTGCGTAAAGGTGGCCACCGAGGGCCCTGCTCACGACGACGCGAACGACCCAGAAAGTCTACCGTCGCAAGCCCAGGGGAGCACGGGCCTTCGCTAACCCCGAATTCCAGAGCCAGCTTGACCACTACCCGTCGAGCGCTACCGCCGACGTCGGCCCGGGCGGCGGTTCGAGCGACTGAATGGAGGCCCGAGCGCCAGCTATCCACTAGGGTTCTCACGTCGCGCTGGCGTAAACTGAGCACGTGGACACACTGACCAGCATCAAGGTTTTTCGCCAGATTGTTGAATCGGGCACCTTCGTCGCTGCCGCCGAACGACTCGATCTTTCCACCGCAATGGTCAGCAAGCATTTGATGCATGTTGAGAAGCGGCTGGGCGTGAGGCTTCTGAACCGCAATAGTCGCAGGCTCAGCCTGACAGAAGCGGGTCACGTTTACTATGAGCGCTGCAAGACGATTCTGGAGGACCTTGAAGAAACCGAGCTCGAGCTTGGCTCTCTGAGCGCCACCGCAAGGGGCGCACTACGGGTGACAGTCCCAACATGGTTTGCTGGCCAGCGACTGGCGGAGTTTCTGGAGCAGTACCGGGAACGCTACCCGGAGATCATGATCGATATATCGTTCGAGGATCGCGTCGTCGATCTGGTCGAAGAAGGCTACGATCTGGCCCTGCGTGTAACGGCAGGTTCGCTCGCTCCGGGACTGGTCGCGCGCCCGGTACGGCGCGTGACGTTCCCGATCGCGGCATCGCCCGAGTATATCAGGCGACATGGTGAACCAAAGGTTCCTGAGGACCTCATCAACCACGATTGCGCGGGTAACGACGTACTCGAGACCTGGTCACTCTCCGGTCCGGAAGGCGAGCGCGACGTACCTCCACCCTGCCAAGCATAGGTTCCCGCTATAGCGCAAACCGTCGCGCATTAATTACGAGAACTCAATGGCGAGGTCGCGGCACAGCTTGGCCAGGCACCACGCACAGCCGCTGCGCCGATTGCGTGAAAGTGCAGATTGCGTATGAATTTGTCGACCAGAGCGGCGCATATGTATGCGGCTAATCCCTGGCACAGGCCGATTGCAAATCGTTGGAAAATAAGGCTGATTTGAATGGTGGCCAGGGGTGGAATTGAACCACCGACACGCAGATTTTCAGTGGATATCGGTGGTTCTAGGGGTTTATCAATCAGTCACTTACAGCGCTTGCCACCCCTCTCCCCAGGCCCACCACGGCACATTTACGGCACACCCAAATCTGAGTTCGGCACTTCCTCGGCACAACGGTACTTTAGGATATACCGACGCGCATCCGCGGCGACAACTCATGGTCTCTTCGCTGCGACCTTGCCGTTCTCCCAAACGTAGAGAGGCGTCCCATACATACGGGCAGTCTTCTGTGCGTCCTTCGCTGCACGGCGAAGGGCACGTCCCACTGCAGCGGCGAAGCCGGGGGTTCGCCTTGCCTTGGCTCGCGTTTTCGCCTTCATGAGCTTTTCTCCAACAACCGTGGCAGCCGGTCTGAATTATCGTACACCGTCCAGCTGTCCGCTAACGGACGGTAGACGCTCTGGAAGTTCTCCCAGCCTCTTGAGAATCTCCGGACGACGTCCGCTCGCGGCACATTATGGCCGCCCTGGCGCACGCGGGCAGAAATGCGCCGCAGCGCCAATTGAGGTGAGCGCAGCCGAAGGTACACGATTTCGATCCGGTAACCAGCTCGCTTCCAAGTCTTGAGCCGACGTGCGTAGGTTAAGCCGCTGCACGTCGTCTCAAAGGCAAAATCCGCTCGTTCAGCCGCCAAACGATCCATCTCGTGCAACACCCATCGGGCTGCAGCGATAGCCGCCAATTCCGGCTTCAGCGGCGACAGGCCGCTTGCAATGAGGTCGGCGTTGACGAAGTGAATCACATCCGCATCCTCGGGCAGGTATCGTCGCGCAAATGTAGTCTTGCCCGCACCGTTTGGTCCGGCAATCACGACGCACCGAGGTTGTCGCTTAGGCTTCGCCATTGGTGGAATGTTATCCTAGGCAAGGACCGGGCCACAGCTCGTTTACGAAAGTCGTCCCCCGTAAAGATATCAGTCGCAGATCCGGATGATCGTTCCCCTGATACGTCGAGTAGACCACTCTGACGCTAGGTGGTGCCCTCAACTGAAGGGGCATGAATGCGCAGCCTCGCACACCAGCGACGCTTATTCCTCCACAGATTCATCTCCTTGGTGCTGCGCGTGGTTTTAGGTTATCGTTTGGAAGACGCCGGGGGACACGGTCGCGAGCTCTTATAAGAACCTCTCCTACCCGAGATAGGAAATGAGCCATGGCACTCGATCAACGCTTCTTCGATACCTGGAATCCGCGCGTGCTGGCCGCACTGCGCCTCGTCGCGGCATTCTTATATCTGCAGCACGGCACGGCGAAGCTGCTCCACGTGCCGCATGTCGCCGATTTCGACTCGCTGCGCGCGCTGTCACTCATCGGCTTGGCCGGAGTGCTCGAAATCACGGGAAGTCTGTTGCTGCTGCTTGGCCTATTCACTCGGCCGGCGGCATTCATTCTCTCCGGAGAAATGGCGGTGGCGTATTTCATCGCACATGCACCGCAAGGCCACTTCTTCAGCCCGGCGCTCAACCAAGGAGAGGAGGCGGTCCTCTACTGCTTTATCTTCCTGTTTCTGTCCGTTGCCGGCGGCGGCGCCTGGAGCATTGACGCGAGCCGCGGCCGCAGATAAGCGGAAGCGGAGCGCCCACGCGTCACTTGCGCCAGCTCTATCTCAGCGAACGTCGCGGTCGCTACGCCACTTTCTGCAAGCTCGTCGGCGCATAGTAGTCTACGCCGTGCCACGCACGATCGCAGAGGCCGACTGGAAAGTGCTGAGACACCTCCATCCAATTGCGCTCGAGCGCTTCTGCGATCGCGTGCTTGCCGAGATCGAGCGCGTCACGCACCTTGGCACCCAGAGCGCCCATCAGCGCTACCTCGACATCTTCAAAACCATCGAACAGCGCGACCGGGATATGGCAAGAATATTCGATGATCCGAAGCGCTCGAATGCGCTGACGATGCTGGCCAGGATGCGCTCAGAAGGATTGCTGATGGAGGATGAATTTTCCAGTCTGAGTCCGGAAACGCGCGGTGCGATCCAATCGCTGCTGGGCGCCAAGTGAACCTCCGGCGTGGCTACACTTTCACGATTTTGCACCTCAACGATCATTGCCTCGAGCGGACTGGTTCCTTGGCTTGCGGCGCAAGACGCATTGGCTCGAAGCCTCGTCGAACCGCCGGCGAGCAACTACTTTTTCCAATTGCCGACAACTGGCGGAGGCATCTTTCGAGCCTTGTATTCGGCGTGCAAGGCCTTTGCTCGATCGATATCTGATTGCTGCCGGCGTTTGGTTCCACCGCCAAACAACACGATCAGTTATTCAGCATCCTTTGCTAGATAGATCCGATAACCTGGACCGCAGTCGATGATGTATTCACCGATGCCCGCAAACCACTTTCTATGTGTGGGACAACTTACGGCGATGGTAGTCGACATCCCGAGTTGGCCGCACCTCCGGCGGAGTCAGGGAAAAAGCGGCTCGAAGCGATATAGGTGCTCGCCGATCTTCAGGTCATTCCAGTTCCGTGGTACTGCGTTTATTCCACCGGACGCCAATATCTCCTTCAGCCGCTCTTCCTTGCACGGCTGATAATTCCTAAGTGAACCCACCACCTGCCAATTCGTGTTCAAGTGCTGGTAGACACGGGCGTTCATACAACCAGCGAACAGAACGAACTGGTCCTCATGGCTTCCGTTCAGGTCAACGTACAGGCCAACCCAGGAGCGCTGACCGGCACCCGATAGGAACGGCGATCCGACCGGGCTCTTCAAGTCAGCAACGACCGCCCGACGCAGATCATCGGTCATCGCGCGGTCAGATGGGTAGACCATGATTTTCGATATGCGGACTTCTACATCGGCAGGGTGCTCCGGCGCCCACTCGTTAGTTTGCGCCAGTGCCGCAGCAGCCATGCTCCGGATATCGCGGGATACCGCGCCGTCCGAGAGGTTCGCCAACTGCTGGAGCCGTCGTGTCCCGTACGCCCCGGAGTTGAAGCGTAAGTAGTGAAATGGACTTTTGATTCCGTTCAGGCGAGTTTCATCGCCGGCTTTCCAGCGCAGTGCGCGCTGATACTGGCTGTCTGCCGCAAGCCGAAACGGTGACAGAATCGGTGTCAGCGCCAGTGCCAGTACTCCTATAAGCCCGAGGCCTGTAATAACGTTGACCCGACCCATACCAGCCATCCATGGCTGGCGATGGAGCGACGCCCACGAATAGCCAAAGGCATAAATAATCGCAAAGACACCGACAACCAGTGCCCAGAATCGTTCGAATGTCAACCCATAAGCCTTAGTGCGCACGACTACGGCATAGACCGCCGTGAGCGCCACGATCATGAGCAGAGGAATTGTCAAACGTACAGCAGTTGCAATTGAACGCGGATATGCCGTCTCCGCAGACCCATCGCGATAAGCAGCATTCGTGAATAAAACCACCACGGCTACCAGCCAGAAGAGCCACGCGGCACCGATGGCTCTCTCGCCAGAGAAGACAAGCGTCGGCAATTTCAGCAGCAACGCCAGTGTGAAGAAGGTCAGAATAATTCCGGCAACGACGCCCAGCCACTTGAACAGATTCAGTAATTGCTCGAGTACCACGGCGCTCCAGTTCTCGAGAGAACCAATAAGCTGGAGGGCTAGGCCAAACGCCAGGGTTGTCACCGGGTAGATGAAGATGGGCTCTTGAAACAGGTCGCGAAAGAAGTCGATTTTCAGCTCATGAAATAGCGCCTGCCACAAATATAACAGGCCCCAGAACAACGCTGTAAAAAGCCCGGCCTCAGCAAGCGTTAGCTTATTGCGCCAGGCGACTGCAAAAAGCTGCGCATATTCTGGCGTCCATCGACCAGTAACAAGACGGATCTGGACAAAAGGCAGCACCAGCAACCACAGAAGTACAAGCTCCAGCGCCAGCGGGAAGGCGGTAGCGTACTGCCCCAAGCGACCCTGATCCGCACCAACGATCGAGATGCCGTGAAACCAACCGAGATAGAAATAGAGCGCCGACAGCGCCCCCATTATCACCCAGGCAGCTCTTTGCTGAATGTGTGCTATCAGAAATTGGATGGTGATTGGTGCGTAAACCGCAGCGGTGTACAGCGCCAGGAGCCAAGCCGGATTCGTGGCCGGCCAATAGTGATTCTTTAGCGACAGATGAAGCCCGTAGAGCGCCCATCCTTGCGCGACTGCTACCACGAGCACGAGCGGCAAGGAGGGTTTCGAATCCGGAAGCGAATCCGACTGTATATCCATTCCCTAAGGGTACTCCTGGGACGCGTGGCCGGGCAGCTCTCCGTCACCGATGGGAAACGATCAAAGCTTATCTCGGGCGACATCGAACCGTGGGGGTAAGTCATTCCGCGCGCATCACGGCGGGTCAACCCGACGCGGGTGCCGGGGGACGCAAATCAGTGCAAATGGCCCTCAACAGCTCTCACCAGTTAGTGGCGGTCCGTCGGTGCGTTACGCACCGCTTGCGGCCTGCAGGACTGTTTCCAGTTCTGCATCCAATTCCCGCCCGACTTGTGTGATGCGCTCATCGCCGAATTGTCCAAAAAGCGAAGATGGAAGGTCGTACTCAAAGACTGCCTTTCCCGACTTGTCTTCGTAAAGCAAAACTCGCAAGGGCGCATAGAGCCCGGCCGCCAAAGCGTATCGGGTCATCCGTTCGGCGGTGAGAGGATTGCCGATCTCGTATTGCATCGCCTTGGAAGTCTGACCATCCGCAACAGTAAGCTCGCCATGGTTCCGCATTAGGAAGAGCCATAGTTTCGGCCAGTCGCGTCGTGCGATGGCAACTTTCTCCTTGTCCCCTCGAACGAGGATCTCAGACACCTCAGGCTTCAGTGCCGGTACAGAGTCGATCAACGCTCTGTGAACCTCGTCAAAAGGACGAGCACATTGCAATGCGCGATGCTCAACCAATAATGTTCGCACTAGCTGCGGAGCCGCCACATTCACCTCCGTCGTTCCAAGGTGCCTTCGCGCACGCCTGCAAAGCCGTTGCCCTCGTCCCTCTCCTGTCTTCCAACCAGTACTGCACGAACCGCTTACCGCTCCGCGCTCCAGCAGGCGGACTGGCAGTCATTGTTCGGCACGAGTCTGTGCATGCTCAGTAGGGCGCGAACGGCGACTCCGACCTGAGGAACGCCGCTACCTGCCGAGTGAAGGATTCGTGAAACTGGAACAAGGAGCCGTGGCCGGAATCCGGATATGTCATAAGCACAGCATTCGGTAGGAATGCACTTAGCCAATAGGAGTTCCTGACCGGAATCATCTCGTCATGGATCCCGTTTATTACGAGCACCGGCTGCCTGATGTCCTTTAGGTCGGCGAAGCGCTCGCCGGTGAATTGCTCCCAGTCGCGAAAGGCTGCCATTTGGGCCTTGGCAACCTCTGGTCCCGAGATCGGTTCGCGATCCTGGGTACGCTGCAATAGTCTCTCGATAAATGCCCCGCCTGCAGCCTGGCTTGAATCTGTCGGCGCAAAAAAGATCTTCTGAAGCACGGCGTAGCCTTTCAGACTTGGATCACCGAGATGCTTTGCCAGGCTGGGCTTCTCGAGATGCATGATGTCCTCCCCGCCGCGCGGGGCGGTTCCCACGAGGATCAGCCTGCGAAAAATTGAGGGGCGCTCGAGCACCATCTGCTGCGCGACCATTCCACCGAGCGAGAAACCGAGGACGTCGCAGGTTGACAAGCCCAGAGCATCCAAAAAGGTGAAGGCGTGACTCGCCATACCCGCAATTGTTCCCGGTACCACCCCGCCAGATCGTCCCAGGCCCGCGTTCTCAAAGAGAATTACTTCGCGCTCTGATGCGAGAGGATCGGTAACGGCCGGATCCCAATTGTCGAGCGTTCCGGTGAAGTGCTGAAGACATAGCAGCGGGCGCGCGGCGCCTCCGCCAAAACGGCGGTACGCATATTTCTGGCTCTTTGTCTGGATGAACTGCGTCGGTGCGCTGGTACTGCTCGCTTTGTTAGCCGATGACATACCTTACTTCCTCCTCAATCGGACTCGCTCTGTCGCGATCTACTGCGTGAAACGGTCGCTAAACATCGGGAGGGCGCTTTTCGACTCCGCACGCGTAGCCTCTTCTCCTTGACGGCCCCGGCGAACCCATCGGCAAACACGACGTATTTGCCACTGGGCTTCCCAGCGGCTGGAAGACGACGTCGTAGCCCGAGTGCGTTGCCTCTATTTGCTAATCTGCGCCAATGCTCCAACCCAGTTCTCAACATGATAGGCCGATGCCAGCTTGCCGTTTTTCACCGTGAACAAATCAAGCGCCATTGTATTAAAGCTCTTGCCGGTCGGTTTCGCTCCGAAAAACTCGCGTGTCGGTGTTCCGGTCGCTTTACCGCGCACCACGATTTGATCGCCGAACGTCTGGATATCCTCGATTGTCCAGCACAAATCTGGGGTCACCGAACCCATCATCTTAAATATTTCGCCTAGTTGATCGCGCGAAAGCCAGTCTTCATTTGTCGAAAATGATCGATAGTCGGGATTGGCTGCCTTGGCCAACAAGGCTGCCACATCTTTCTTGCTAGGTTCGTTCAGCGCCTCATACAGTGGCGCCACGATCTTCCGCGCTTCCTCTACTGTCAGTGGTGGGGCTGCGGCCGCGGATGTCGATTGATAATCGGGTTTAGCGAATGAACTGCCAAACATAGGCAGGCCACTTCTCGATTCCGCCGCCGTTACCTCGTCCTGCAAAACGTCCCAATGCTCAGCCAGCCGTCCATCCTTCATCCTCACAATGTCGGCGGCGATCCATGACCGAGGGCGGCCGTTTCCACTGAACCGTCCGTGCATCATCACGTAGTCGCCCTCGGCCATAATGTATGAATTTTCATAGCGCAGCGTATCCGGCACGCTGCGAACGAGGTTGAACAAACCGTCTCGTCCAGGCTCTATGTGGGCACTGTGTTGGATATAGTTCTCCGACCAGAACTCCGCCGCTTTCGCGTAGTCACGCTTGTTGAAGAGCGTATCGAATGCCTTCAGAACCAGCGCTTTGGTTTCTTCAGCTGACTTAATGCCCATGGGCTGCTCCTGGTCTTGCCTTATCGCGAATGAACCCGAGGATGTCGGCGTTGAGTACTTCGGCATCCGTCGTCAGCATGCCGTGCCGCAAGCCTGACGGTTCATGCACGGCAAAACTAAGAAAACCGTTCCGAATCACGCTCAACAACCTGCCCCTGCGTTGCGAAGCCACATAGCCGCGCCTGCCTGCCAAAGTGCCGCCGACTTAACGCGTGTCCGGGTTAGCGCGATGGAACGGCACCGACCCGGCGCGCTAAGCCCGCGCCTTATCTAGGAGCGCTGAGGTGGCGGCTTCCGCTCCGTACGCTTGAAGCTAAGGCACGCCATTGGAGGGAGCGAGTTAATTGTTGTAAACTCTGCGCTTACAGGAATAATACATCGGGTCTGGCTGTCCGCCGCCCAATCTGCTCGTCGAAGGTTTAGTCATTCCCGGGATTTTCTCTTCTTGCCGGGTGTATCGCGTGCTTGGTTCGAGTCCATATGCCTGACCAGGCTATAACTTTCGGGCCTTTTCGGTTGATTCCTTCTCAGCGGCTGCTGCTCGAGGGCAATAGTCCGTTGCACGTCGGGAATCGAGCTCTGACAATTCTGCAAATCCTGCTCGAGCGGGCCGGCAAAGTTGTCGACAAGCGAGAGATTGCCCGGCTGGTGTGGCCTGACACGTTCGTCGAAGAGGCCAATATTCGGGTGCACGTCGCAGCGCTTCGTCGCGCGCTCGGTGACGGGCAAAATGGCGCGCGATACATCGTCAACATACCTGGCCGGGGCTATAGTTTCACCGGCGCGGTTTCCCTTCTTTCCGAGCCGCCAAAGCCCGATCGTGCGATCGCGCCCAATACACAGACGGCCCCCACTCTGCCGAGTCCGATTACCCGCCTCGTCGGGCGTGCCGAAGCCGTCAGCAAACTAAGGGCGGAATTGACGCGAGAGCGAATGGTCACGGTAGTCGGGCCAGCCGGCATCGGTAAGACCAGCTTGGCATTAGCTGCCACACAGTCGTGGTCGACAGACTCGGGCTACGCAGCCTACTTCGTCGACTTGGCTACTGTGAGCGATCCGGGTAGCGTTCCAGCGGCGGTCGCCTCGGCCATTTCCGCATCAACGATCTACGAAGACATCGTTGGGGCAATGCTCCATGAACTTCAGGACCGCCGACTCCTGATCATCCTCGACAACTGCGAACATGTAATCGACGCTACGGCCCGTCTTTGCGTGGTCCTGCTGACCGGGACTAAGGACGTCCGCCTTCTCGCGACCAGCCGCGAGGCCGTACGTATTGCAGGCGAGTGGATCCACCGCGTCGCCACCCTGGGCCTGCCACCGGTCGGTCGGGCTCTGACCGCTTCGGAGGCGATGACTTTCCCCTCTGTTCAGCTCTTCGTCGAACGCGCAATGGCGAATCTAGACACATACGAATTCCGCGACCAGGACGTAGCGGCTGTCGCCAACATCTGCCGGCGACTAGATGGCATACCGCTCGCTATCGAATTCGCGGCAGCGCGCGTCGACCTCTTCGACGTCCCCACTATCGCCCGGCGCTTGGATGATCGTTTTGCGCTGCTTACCAGGGGTCGGCGTGATGCGCTGCCTCGGCAGCAAACGCTTCGCGCCGCCCTTGACTGGAGTTGTCGCCTGCTTTCCTCCGATGAACAGATCGCACTGCGGCGGCTCAGCGTTTTCTCAGCCTACTTCGGCGTCGATGACGCCATCGAAGTGATCAGTGATGACAAACTGCCGAAACCATCGGTTCTGGAAATCCTCTCTGATCTCGTTGCCAAGTCGGTGGTCGCTGCCGATGTAGGTGGCCATGCTGTCACCTATCGGCTGCTTGAGACCACTCAGGTCTACGCCCACGAAAAACTTAGCGAAGCTGGCGAGTTGGAAACCCTCCGTAGGCGGCATGCGCAGAGATTTCTGGACCGGTGCCGCGCGCCTGTTGGCATTGAGGATAACCAGGGGATCTGGCGTCAGGCTATGATAGACGTTCGTGCCGCGCTGGACTGGGCTCTTGTGCGCGGAGGCGACATAGCGCTTGGTGTCGACCTGGCATCGGCGGCCACGCCAATCTCCCTTCGCCTTTCTCTGCTCAGAGAGCATCGCAAGTATCTTGAACTCGCTCTGGCGCACATCGTCGCTGCCTCGGACGCCAATTCCCGCACCGAAACGGCGCTTCGCGCAGAGATGGAGCTTCGCAGCGCCGCGGCGCTCGCGCTTTACTTCACGGAGGGGCCCGAGCCGGTCGTCGATGATCACCTTCAGAAGGCGCGCAGGATAGCTCAGAAAATTGGTGACAGGAGTCACGAGCTTCGAGTCCTTTGGATGCTGTATGGCATCGCGGGCAATACCGGGAACTATCGCCAGGAACTGACCTATGGCGAGATCTTCGCCGCCGCCGCTGCCGATTCGGCGGATCCGATGGCCAAACTTCGCGCTCGTCGCATGATGGGCCGCGCGCTCAGCGACCTTGGACAATATGCGCTCGCGCAGCAGCAAATGGAATTAGCACTGCAGCCAGCCCGGGAGGTGATACCGCAGGCCCACTTGAATGCTTATGAGATTGATCACTGGATTGCATCGCGAGCCGGTTATGCCCGAATTCTGTGGCTGCGAGGCTATCCGGACGACGCCAAAAAAGAAGCGGAAGAGTGCATTTCGCAGGCGCTGCGACTGGGCCATGAACAATCAACATGCTGGGCCCTCGCGTTCAGCGTGTGTCCCGTCGCGATCTGGCGCGGAGAGCTTGCCGAGGCAAGCCATTTTGCGAACCTTCTTCGCGAGCATTCCTGTAGCGTGTTTCAGCACTGGCACGAATGGGGGCTTCTTTATGAGAGGTTTCTAAAGGAGTTTACTTCGAGGCCGGATCGGCGCAATGAGCCCAGGTTTTCGGACCTTAAACCCACTCTCCCGGCTCAAGCCGATTTCTTGGCAACGTTCGATATCAAGCTGGCGGGACCGGATGCCTTGGTCCGCGCGCAAGCCGACGAAGACATTTGGTGTGCCGCTGAAATCCTACGCGCCTGGGCCGATCGTCATGTGACGGGGGACGCGATGGGGCGGTCTGGCTCGGAAGCCGCACTTGCGCATTCACTTGAGATTGCCCGGCGCCAGGGCGCAAAAGCCTGGGAGCTTCGTGCCGCTACGAGTCTCGCCTCCCTACTTCGCGGATCAGGCCGCATCAGCCAAGCACGTGACATACTGCAGCCTGTGGTAAGTCATTTCACGCAAGGCCGGGGTACGAAGGACGTTCAGGCGGCCGCCAACCTGCTGGCGCAATTAGGCCTGGCCACCCTACCATCTCAATCATCTCGTGCTCATTGACGTTACTTGTCCAGCTGTGGAATCGAGTGCCTTGAACTCCGCATCGGAGAACTAAAGCTCCGACCTTCACCGAGCCTCCGCACAATAGTCTTGCGCTGTCAGCACGCCGCGTTTTTCTGTAGAGATAAGTCCAAGGCGAAACATACCCGCTGCTCCGCTCGACGCGCCCGATGCCATGCCGTTGCTGTGGGCTGTGCGCAACTTGCAACCTCGACGTCAGCGCGAGCCCGACCGAATGTTCACGCCATAGCCCAAGCTACGTCCCCAAGGATTTACACCGATTAACTGGCGTTGACGCCGCAGGGCTCCCAATCTTGTAGACGGTTGAGAACGAGGACGGGATGTACATGCCCTCACTGTCCCAATACGCGCGCGTCGGTGCGGGCGGCGTTTCGTCTCACGGCATCGGCGCGTGGACGAACGAGCAGATCGCCGCTTATCTGAGATCCGGCCATGCAGCCGGACGTGCGTCCGCCTCGGCGCCGATGGCCGAAGTCGTGAGCAAACAGCCTGCAGTGTCTGACGGCGCTGGACATCGCGAAGCGACCTAAGGACATGTAGGCACCGTGAATACGCCCAACCCTCGCGAGCAAATCATCGCTGCAGGATTGCGGGCCGTTCTAAAGAAAGGCTATAGCGGCTGCGGCATTCAGGAAATCACCGCCTCTGCCGGTCTCCCGAAAAGTTCGTTCTATAACTTTTTCGAGAGCAAGGAGGCACTGGGCGCAGAGCTCGTACGGCACTACGGGGAGACCGGCCCACGGCGCCTTGGCTTGGCAGACAAGTCAATCCCGCCGCTGGAGCGTCTGCGACGCCATTTCGAGGCGACGAACGAGCTTTACATTGGAATGAATTACGAGCGGGGCTGCCTGCTGGGCAATTTCAGCGCCGAGCTTGCGAGTCAGTGCCCGCTGATCCGCGCACGGCTGGCCGCGCTTTTTTTTGACTGGACGCAGGACATCGAGTCGGCGATCAGCGAGGCGCAACGAACGGCGACGATCTCAACAAACGCTCATGCCGGTCGTCTGGCGATGTTTATTCTCAATTCTTATGAGGGCGCGATCCTGCGCGCCAGAGTCGAGAAGAGCCGGCACGCGTTCGATGCGTTCATGCGAGTCGTGTTCACGCAAATACTGGTGTGAGACCCGTGACATCCGCCCGCACCGGTACGAATTCCACAATTCAGATCTATTGGCTGGCGCTCGGGACCTTCGCCATCGGCACCGAGGGTTTCATGATTGCCCCATTGCTGCCGCGCATGGCCGCCGATCTGCGCGTCGGCGTGTGGGTGGTGGGCCAGCTGGTCACGGTCTTTGCGCTCACTTACGCGGTAAGTTCGCCGATTCTGACGGCGCTGACCGGAAGCTTTGATCGCCGCAAACTGCTGCTTCTATCCATGACGGCCTTCGCACTCGCCAACATAGTGGCTTGGGCCGCAAAGAACTATTGGTGGGTCATGGGCGCTCGCATTCTGCTCGCCCTTGCCGCCGGCCTGTACGTTCCCAACGCCAATGCTCTGGCGAGTGGCCTCGCAGCGCCGGAGAGGCGCGGCCGCGCCTTGGCGATTGTAAACGCCGGAACAACGGTTGCCGTCGCGTTTGGCGTTCCACTTGGAGCAGTCGTAGGCGACCGGCTTGGCTGGAGGGAGACTTTCGCCGGCGTCGGAATTCTTGCAGCTCTTGCGACCATCGGGCTGAGCTTCGGTCTGCATCGTCGCGTCGGTAGCGTGATGTCCATGATCAGTCTCCGCGAGCGCATCGCGATCGCTCAGCGGCCTGATGTTCTATTAGCGCTGCTGGTCACTACGCTTTGGGCAACGGGAGCTTACACGGTGTATACCTACGTCGCGCTCCTCTTAAGTGCCGCCGCAGGCCTGAAGGGAATCGGGATCAGCGCTGCCCTTTTTTTGTGGGGCATCTCCGCTGCGGCCGGCGTGTTTACCGGCGGTCACCTGAGCGATCGCCTGGGCGCGCGCTCAGTAATGATCCCTGCTCTAATCGCTTTGGCGCTGGCCTTCGCGAGTCTATCGGCGACTGCCACTCTCCTTATTCCGAGTAACGCACTCGGACCGGTCCTTTGCGCGATCGTGGTCTGGGGGGTCGCCGCGTGGTCCTTCTTCCCTGCACAACAGGCCCGACTGATCGGGATAGCCGGTGCCAAAGTCGCGCCGATCGTGCTGTCCCTCAACGCCTCCTTCATGTTTATCGGATTCTCCTCGGGCGCCGCACTCGGGTCAGTGACCGTCGCCCACGGTTCGGTGGCCAATCTTGGCTGGGTCGGAGCGGCTTGCGAATTGGCGGCGGTGCTCTTCCTGAGCGTGACCAGTCGCAGAACCACGGCGGTGTCGCTCAGGGGGTAATTCACTCCGACCCATATTGAACCACCGACACGCGGATTTTCAGTCAGGTGCAGAAGGTTAGAGCGGTTTATTAATCAGTCACTTACAGCGCTTGCCACCCCTCACCCCGGGCCCACCATGGGTAGTCGTAGACTGACCCGGCTTTACTGGCTATAGCCGTTATTTTATAAGGATATTAACAATGTATAACCTGTATTTATAGATAATTTTACCGGCTATAGCCTATATAATCTGGCCCAGATGACCTCACTGGAGCCGCTGATGGCCGCCAAACGCACACATCTGCTCAGTGCCTCGCAAATGGATCGCAAGCTACCGGCATTGCGGCAGGCGGCGTCCACCCTCGCCCGTTCTGCCCCGAAGGTTGGGTGGATGAGAGCTCTGCGCCAATCGCTCGGTCTGACAGCAGCCGCGTTCGCGCGCCGCATAAAGGTGACACAGCAGTCAGCAGTCGATCTAGAGAACAGCGAGCGTGCTGAAACCATCACCCTCGCCTCTCTACGGCGCGCTGCCGATGCACTTGATGCGGACTTCGTGTATGCGCTCGTGCCGCGCAAGAATCTGCGCACGACCATCTCCGAGCGAGCACACGAACTTGCGCGGCAACGCGTGGATCCGGTTGCGCATTCCATGGATCTAGAAGCCCAAGGCCTGACGGAAAGGCAACTCGCGGAGCAAATTAAGGAACTGGCGCACGAGCTGGAGCGGCGACCGCGCGAGCTATGGCGCTGACGGGAGCACACGCCCCGGGCGCGACGCCTCTCACGGACGAAGATCTTCAGGGATTGAAGATCCCTTTCGTCAGGACTCACGGCGAGCTGAATGAAGTCGAGGCCGCGAACATCATTCGAGGTCAGGAATGGGCGCTGCGCTCACGGCTCGCGCGCCTGCCCGACCTGCTATCGGACGCCTTTCTGCAGCGACTGCACGTGGCGATGTTTGGTGAAGTTTGGAAGTGGGCGGGACACTACCGTTGGCGAGACACCAATATCGGCGTATCGGCTCACGCAATTCGACCTGAGTTGAGGCAGTTCTATGACGAGGCGCGAGGCTGGCTGGACTACAAGTCGTATCCGCCGGATGAATTCGCCGTTCGGCTGCACTACCGCGTCGTCACCGTGCACCCGTTTGCGAACGGCAACGGCCGACACGCTCGTATGTTGGCCCATGTAATGATGGTCCGCCACTTTCGCATGGAGCCATTGAGTTGGGGCGGCAGCCTTTTGCAAGGCCTCGATGCCAATCGGAAAGCCTATATCGATGCCTTGATCGCGGCCGATCGTGGAGATATGGCGCCGCTGTTGGCTTTTGCTCGCTTGCGTGGCTGAAAGTCCAGATTCTTGAGCCGAGGCACGCGACACGGACCACTCGAGCCAGCAGACTTCTGAGATTGACGCTTGCCTGCGAGAATGAGCCATGGAAACCGCCTTGTCAGGGCAAAGGCCGACGCTCGACAAACGATTACGCCGGCCTTTTCAGTTTGGGCGTGAGTCTAGTCCGTGCGGCCAGCCGTACCAGTAGGGCGATGCTGAAGCGGTCGATCTTGCCTCGCTTCAGATCCGACACGCGCGCCTGCGTAACACCGGCAGAGAGATCGCCGCCCGGAGGTTGGAACTAGGAGCGGTAGCTCAGCAATAGACCGTTCGGCACGTTCTGCAAGAGCATTGGCGTCTTTTGCTAGTTACGCCGACTCGCTCTTGAGCCACACTGAAATTGTGAGCTCGGGTCCTGAGAGACACAGCGACCTTGGTAAGGCCGAAACCTCATGAAGGGTGACACAAATGAAAACACGTGAAACCGCGACTCCAGTAAGAGCCTTTGATCGCGCCTATATCAACGGCCAGTTCGTCACTCCCAATGGAACGCAGATCGTCGATCTGGTGAACCCGACCGACAACAAGGTTATCGGCAAGGTCACCATGGCAGACGAAATCGACGCCCGAAAAGCCATCGGTGCAGCGAAAGAGGCCTTCAACTCCTTTTC
>Ga0210394_10004575_pt1 | contig 16054 bp, 13 predicted proteins | sample IncBWC12MmetaG_FD_160121 | JGI IMG/M metagenome (GOLD analysis project Ga0210394, IMG submission 160121) | Forest soil microbial communities from Barre Woods Harvard Forest LTER site, Petersham, Massachusetts, United States - Inc-BW-C-12-M | ecosystem: Environmental > Terrestrial > Soil >... | reverse complement strand
TCTGATCTCAGCTACTCGGCTGGGTCGATTGTGTTTCCAATGGAACTAGCTGATCTGACGAAGTTTCTGCCTGGTTCGGAGACGATAATAGCAGTTCTCGTTCACTCGCTACATCTAGCAGGCGCTCCGTCCAGTTCGGAGTCGATCACCATAGCTAATGCTGTGAACGCAACGCCCCGCGAGTGGCGGGAAAAAACGTGTGCGAAGTACAAGGTTGACTCGACAGGGTTGCTCAGTCCGCTCTTACTGGCGATGCACAAATCTCTTGAGACCGAAGGCCGCGACGAGTGGTTCCCGGTATACAGAAGAGTTTCCGACATTCCAATCGACAAACCTTTTCCGCTGATTCAACTTTCACTTCAGTTGTTTCGTGAACGAATGCTCCTCAGAGCATCAGAGGAGGATGCTGAATGACGAATCTTTCTTGTACACATGAAGGGTGCCAGATAGCATCCACAGCTAAATGTCTTGAGGGGTTTGATCCGCCTACCACCTGTCCATATCTATCGAACGCATCCACTTCAGAGGGTGAAGCAGTTCCCACTGAGAAGTCTGCATTTGTCGATCTCCCAGCCGGAGAGGCGCTGACTGAAATGCAGGCGTCTGAGGTCACGCGCCAGGGTGTGACGCGGGTTGTCGTTTTGGCAGGCCCATCAGGGAGTGGCAAAACGACTATTCTGACGAGTCTGTTCGAGGCTTTGCTTGAGGCTCCGTTTGGTAACTTTTTGTTTGCAGGCTCGCGAACTTTGCTAGGATTCGAAAAACGCTGCCACGATTCGAGAATGGCCTCTGGCCGTCCATACCCTCATACTGTGCACACAAACGTCGAGAGGCTTGAATTCCTTCATTTGAGACTCGCATCTTCCTCCGTTGGTTTACTGGGACCACAAAACCTTCTGTTGTCGGACATATCGGGGGAGCGATTCAAAGCCGTTCGCGATTCGAGTGACGCCGTCAAGGCTATACCTATGCTTCGTCGAGCGGACCATCTTTGCATTGTTATCGACGGACAGAAATTAACTAGCGCAACTGAACGCCACAGCGCTCGGAGTGATGCAAGAACGTTACTTAGGTCCTTTATTGAATCGGAAATGTTGAGATCAGACTGCAAGATCGAGGTTGTCTTTTCGAAGTGGGACCTCGTGTCAACTAGCACTACTATGGAAGCTCTGACTCCCTTTATCGGAGACACAAAGAGGGCATTGCAAGACGTAGCTGCGAAGTTCGCAAACCTTCAATTTTTCGAAGTCGCGGCTCGCCCTACCAATAGCAGAACCCCTTTTGCATTGGGATTGCCAACGCTACTTCGTTGCTGGCTTGAAGAACCTTCGCCTACACGTTTCCAGCTATATGTGTCTGGTGTTAACAATGACACTCGCGAGTCGACGCGTTTCGTGAAGTCCGTTGTTGAAAACCAGCGACTCGGGGGGGCCTACGATGTCCGATGGGTCTAGGCTGTTGCTGATTGGCTTGCGTGGATCTGGAAAGACAAGTTACCTCGCTGCCTTGTGGCACTTGGTTGAAACTGGCGAGCTTCCGACAGCCCTCGTTACATCTCAACTTCAGCCGGATCGTCATTACCTCAATGGAATTCGAGACAGCTGGTTAAAGTTCCGAGAAGTTGGACGCACTTCGCTCCGTAGCCAAGAGGTACTGTCTCTGCTTTTACGCGACACACAGACTGATACACCGATAAACCTCACCGTGCCGGACCACTCGGGAGAGCTTTTCAGACTGCAATGGGTGACACGTAAAGCGACTCGACAATATGCTGAGTTTGCCGGCAGAGCTTCGGGTGTGCTTCTCTTTATCCATCCTCTCGGCATTGAAAAAGCACCTCGGATCGCGTCGCTCGCGGAACATCAAGCCTCCAGAGACGCAGAACAGAGTCCGCAGGACAATGATGAGAAGGTAAGAGAATGGTCACCAGATTTCGCACCCACGCAGGTCAAGTTGGTCGAACTGCTTCAGTTCGTAAATTATCTAAGATCGTCTAATAAATTGCCTTCCATTGCAGTGGTGATATCGGCGTGGGACGTGGTTCGCGATCAGGTTCTACCGAGTTTTTGGCTGGACAGCCATCTTCCGCTTCTGTCTCAGTTTCTCACATCGAATGCTGACGCGGCGCCATTCCAGGTATTTGGAGTCAGCGCACTCGGCGGAGACTTGCAGAAAGATGTGGAACGACTTCAGAACGAAGATGTGCCGTCACGGCGTATCAAAGTGGTAGAAAATAAACTGCAATCTCACAATGACCTCACCGCGCCTATCAGGTTTCTGTTGGAATCAGACAAAGGGCGCACGAAGGCCGTAGGGCAATAATTCATGATGGTCGGAGAAACCATCGAACTTCATCAGACGCTTCACGGGTACGGCGATGGACACCAACTGCTTTCGAGTTCGCTACAGCTAACACGCGAACAGCAGTGGCAGTTACTTGTGATGAGCGATCTGTCGGGGTCTTCGTTCCGAAAAGGATTTGATTCATACCTTACCGGTTACCCCCTTGAAACGGGAGGTTTTTATTGTCTGGCTCGAACGTGGTTCGCTCCTGAATTGCCTCGTCCTGGATGCGTGTGGACTCACACCATCCTGATATCTGACACTGATGTAGCCAGGATTCAGGATTTTCGCTCGATTATTTCCCAGCTTCGTCGCCCGCTCTCCAAGGAAGACGCTGAGAGCTATGAGGAGCCGGTTCGTGCTGTTCCTGTTGCTAATCCAACATGTCGATTGGATGAAAGTGTCAGCCGTATCTTGCTCTACCTTCTTTACGGCTCACCATCGAAAAGGATCATCTTGAGAAGCGAGAGCTCGGCGACGTATGAAGAAGTGATACTTGCCACTCTTAATCAGCAGTGGCCTCGTTTAAGACGCAGTTTTAGGTTTTGTACCGGTGCTCTCGAAATTCGAGATCGAGATGTGAATTTCGACGTTGCAGTAGTGCCTAGAGACACGCGAATACCGGACGCCGATGACACGATGGCGACAGTAACAGACCCTGACGAGAAGACTGCTACGGAGAGGTCCGAAGATTGGGTCCGAATTGCGCTTTCTGACCTGGTTGGGGCTTATTCGCAAACCGAATTGCGTCGGTTTCTATGGAAGTTCGGACCTGATTACATCGACGGCAGGGGCTCGTTCCGGCCACTGTGCGAGGTTTACCTCGCGTCATCACGATCTTCGGAGAGTATCGATCCGGTGCTTTCAGCCATCGCGCACTTTTTCCCGCTGCCGGATTCCAGTAAGAGGTTAAAGGCAGAATTTTTTGGAGTGAGGGGAAGTTTTAGGCAGCCGTCTCAAGCTGACGACCCTCAGGTGCTGCGAGCCCTCGTTACCCATCCTGCTGCCGCCTCGATTCCAGACGATATTGCAGCAATAGAACAGCGTGCTCGTACTCTCGTCGATTCGGACGAACGAAGCGCGAGTCAGATAGCGTTGACCGCAACGAAAATAGGCGGAAGTAGAGCGCAGCAATTTCTTAACGGTTTCGCTGCGGGCGTCAGATCAAAACCAGGAATTCTTCACACCTTGCCCTCATCTTTGGCGATTGAATTGTTGAAGATATACCCGGAGTTGCTTACATCTGTTGAACTTTGGAAGGTGCCAGCTAGCCAACAACTAACAATCGTTGCATACATCCCGTCGCTGCCTCATGCAAAAGACTTCGCTAAAAAAATCACGGAAGCTGTAATTAATGCTAATGCTTGGCCCGCTCTGCGGAGTTTGATTGCGCAGTTCGGATATGAAGCAGTCAGCGCCATCCTTGCCTGGATCGATTTATATCCCATTGAATCTGATTTACGACCGTGCTTGTCCATCCCAGATGAGTTATTTGGTGTGTTAAATGACCAACGGCGTTGGCTCATTGAAACTATTCGACAGAAAACGTTAGGGCCTGCCGCGTTGCGCGTAATATCAGCGGTATCGGACCCGCGTGCAGACGGCGTTCGTAGTCTCGGGTCAAAGCCTTGGGTCCAGATGATAAGAGGGGATGTGCGTCTTGGGTCCGCTGAGTCAGAACTGCACTCTAAGGCGTTTGTGCTCAGCATAGGTTTGTCACTTGCCAGCGAGGATGCCGTTCAGCTAGTACGTGATGGATTCTCCGCTATTTACAAAGCCGCGTGGGACAATGTCCTTGATGATGAGACGTGGGCATTTGTTGAGCCTTATCTGCCGTGGTATCTGGTGACCTGGGACAAATGTGCTCGTCTAATACGAGGAGTTGTCCATCTATTTGTGGATCGTAGATGGCCTGCTAACGAGTTCTCCTCCACATTTGTGACTGCCGAGGAGTTTCAGCGAGCGCTTGAAGAAGCGAGTCGGACTAGGCGAGGCTCTCGATACATCAAAGGAATTTGCGATCAGGTTCGATCCGGCTCACTGACCATAGACAAGGTCCGCGCCGGAGTCCTCACTCGATACTGCTAGCCCGCAGCCCCACCTGCGAGAGAGTTTAGTCTTAGCTCTGAATTCATGCGCGGTTTGGCTCTTGGCAGTAGACCCGCAAGGATCGCCAGTCCTTTCCAATGTCTCGGGTGGGGTACGCACCGGCCAGCGCGGATTCTGACAGCATAGGCTTCGGAAACAGAGAGCAAGGTTCGGATCGCAGATACTCTTTGTTCCAACAAACGCGGCTGTATCTGTTCGCGATAGAACTTTTCGTCAAGCCACTCGGGTTTCTCGTTGGGATTCCAGGCCCGTTGCGCTGCGATCTGTCGCTCTTGGCTCGCGGAGCGCCGCGACTGCGCTATGGGGTCGTATCTAGTGAGTCTCGCACCTATCTTCACGTCAAAGGGCGCTTTTGGCAGGATGGAGTTTCGGTCTGGAAGCGAGGGATTTGATGAAGTGAGAATCCCTTTTGCTTCCCGCTTTCGATCTTGCGTCAAACGCGTGGCCGGAGCCTCTATCTTCGACGTGCTTGAGCTAACTGACCACAAGGTGCGCAACATCCACTCAGCGCAAGGCCCTAAAGCCTGCCTCCAAACCTTTGAGGTTTCCGAGAGTTGGGCCGCGAGCTCGCCGGTCAGCCGACAATTCCCGTCTCTCTCCTCGAAAAACCATTTTCGTTGTAATGATCCGCTGCGCAACCAGTCCAACAGGAAGCCGTCGACTTGCGGGCGAATCGGTTCCATTAGATCGCAAGCCAAACTGTCTCGTGTCCGCGTGTCGCTATGAAGGACTCCAAGGCCAGGATCGAGACCAAGTTCAGAAATTGCTAGTCGCGCCTCTGATTCCAGAATCGCGTACAAATAGTTGAGCATCGCATTTGCGGGATTGACCGCGAGTCGTGGCGACTTGGTGAGAGGTGAAATGCGGCTTCCAAAAACGCACCAATGCTGAGGAACACGCTGTGAGTCAGATCGTGGATACTGCAAAACCAATGTGTGCCAGACGCGCCAGTATGCGAGAGCAGCGTGTGCTTCACATCGTCGGATTTCTTCCTTAGATGTTGCCTTTATCAAGGCGTGCCTCTGATCGGCGATTACTTCCGCCGATGCATCGTCTTGAAATTTATCTCGAACGAGCCGCTCTTGCGCGAGGAGCTTTCGCTTGATTAGTTCTACCGCTATTCGCAAAGCCACTCCCGAACTTTCAGCGAGCGATTGTGCACGCCGCAGGCGAGCATCAGAAGGATGTACCGGGCCAGTGACGGCAAGAACTTCTCCGAGTCTGTCGAGCATGACAAACGCAGCACCTTGATCGGCCATCCATCTGAGTGCGGCCAACGAAACGAGCCCATCCGATCCGATTACGACAAGCCGTTTCAGTCCATGCCCAACGCGTGGAAAACGAGCATAACGTCTCTGCTTGCCGATTCCGTCTTCAATCGTTAGGTGACCACGGTCAACGCAAATACTCATTCCATAGCCGAAGAGAGTTACAACGCCATGCCGAGGTGATATTGGAACAAAATTGCAGTGCTGAAGATGTTGAGGTACGGTCTGAATAGCTGCCATTGGAGATCAACCTCCCTTGGTGGTTAGGGCTTGTCGTCTGCTAGTAACAGGCGGCAAGCCCATCATCTTTGAACTCCTATTTTACAACCTCTGCTCAGTCCGGTCACGCGTTGGATGGGCGTTAAGAGGTTAGCGTTTCGACAGATCGATCCTTCTCTGTTCAGCCAACACCACATCCGTGTGACTCTGTCGCTGCAGTTGTTTAAGGTAGCAGTCGAGGACCTTAAACGGTATTGCACTCAACATCGGATTAGTGCGGAAAACCTTCTTAGTCGCCCGCTCCACAAAAAGCCAGTGTTCGGCCAATTTGGATTTGGCACTATTGTATCGGCTGGGAAGCAGCGGAATTCTCGCGCGCAAGTCTGCGACGAGGGCACGTTCCGTCCGCTTGTCTGCTTTCCCGACAAGATACCGTATGGCTTTGAAGATTTGATAAGTCGAGCCGTTCGCGATCTTGCATGGCTGTTTGCTGCATCGCCGCATGGACTGACGCCAGCCGGAATAGGGCACGTTTGCCATCGCGTTTGCAAGACTCAAGGGTGTGAGTTTGTAGCGCTTACTTTTGAGGAACTGAAAAAGTTCCTCCCGAGCCACGCTGGCCTCAAGGGTTTGCTCCTCAGACTGGAGCCCGCTGGATTCAACAAGGAATGCCCGGCATTTCTTTTCTACGTTTGCAAATTCCTTTCGTTGTTTTTTTTTCGCCCGCTTCAAATCGCGGCGCTCGGTACTTGAACCTTGTGGCGGTGCATTGTTCGCTCGTTGGAACTCATCGTAAGTTCGATTTCTGGCGTGTGCGAGCTCATAGCTTTGGGGCACAAGAACCCGCAGCCTGGCGCGAACATTTCTCAAAGCCTCCCAATCGCTGGCCTGTGCGCTGGGACGACAGAACGCCAAAACAATTTGTCGGACGTTTGATTGCTCCAGAGGCGTAAACACCGTAATTAGTTCGTCCGCTTTCTCAGAGTGTGCGAGCTCCCAACCTATTTCGCCCCAAGAGGCTTCGAAGGCTTGGACGAGTTGATCTCTGCGGTTGCCAAGCTGAGCATCGCTAAACTCCGCGCGTCTACCCCGACGTGAAACTGAGGAGTTCTCTGAATTCATGTCAAGACGATGCTGCAAATGCTGATTGCCACATAAACATTCAGTTTGGAGTTCCAATTGCCACTTAATGTACTTTCTATGAACGCTTATTGCCACCTATTTGTTTGCTCAACTAATAGCGCCTTCCGAGATCGTTTTGCAAATAGCCCTTACCCTAAGCATGTTCAAGCCTAGGGGGAACCGATGAAAGCCAAGAAGAAGGCTGGGAAGAATCGAAGAAAGCGGCACAAACGCATCGCGCGACCGAAAGGAAGAAATGCACTGCCTTTCCAGAAACCGACAACACCGAGGCAGTATTTTCTACTCTCGTCAAAAAAGCAGGAAACTTGGGATTCGATTGGTCATGTCATTTCAAAAATAAGAGATGGGATGACCCTTCCTAGAGCTGCTAAGGAATTTGGTATTTCACCCAAAACTGTTATTGGCCTCGGTCGCTCGGCATTGAGAAAACAAAAGAACGGACGATACGTCGCCAAAAAGACCGACGAACTACTCAGGGTCGTAAATGTGCTAACTACCGACGGCAGAAAAGAGATTGCAACACGCGATTCTCGGCAAGCCAGCTTTGTTGGCGGCCATTGGGCAGCGGTCCAGAAGTTTCTTCAAACGGGAGACGATTCGGCACTTTTGAAGTTTGCAAGAAAGCGGATTGTCGATGCACGCGGCAAGCGCTATCACTTGCTAACAGACTTGAAGGAGTTGGAAAGGCTGGGTTCGGCTGGAGTGCTGAGGTTTGAGTCGATATACGCGGGTGGCACGCGATGAAAAACAAACGACCGCGCGATCCCATAGCGTCATTCGAACGAGAGACGAGAGCTGCTCGGAGAGTCGGACAGAGCAAGTGCAAATGCGGGGAGGGGCGACCGCTGGCCCTGATTCCTGGCTCGAATCCTCGGATTTGCGCAGCCTGTAAACGGAAAAGAGATGGAAAATCGACGCTCGACAATCATCATCCTGCCGGCAAAGCGAACGACCCGACCACCGTTTCGATTCCCGTAAACGATCACAGAGCCGTTTTGAGTCCCGAACAGTATGAATGGCCTCCAGAGACTTACGACAATCCCGAGGGAAGCCCACTCCGCGCGGGCGCAGCGTCTATGCGGGGTTACAGCGAAACGGACAGTTATCTCGTTGCTGCTCTGTTAATTCCGAGGGCCGAGATGCTTGAAATCCTTGATGCTTTTCTGAAGAAACGGCTAGGTCCGAAATGGTGGATTGGAACAGAGATGGAGCGCTTCGCTCCGAAACGTAGACCTAAACACTAGTCGGTATCGTGCAATCAGAGCCCGTTCCACTGCCGATAGCAATTCGAGTCTTTCCCTTGCTTGGACCGACTGAACCGAAGAATCGCAATTTCAAGATATGGAGGACACCTCGCGCAATGTTAGTCATCGATACAGAAACTCGAATTGATTCGACTCAGAAATTGACCTTTGGAAGTTACAGATTCTTTGTTGGCGGTGAGTTGAGAGAGGAAGGAATCTTTTACGCAGATGACCTTTCCAATCAGGAACGCAAAACGCTTCAAGAATACGTGAATAGATGGAATACGCGAGTTGCAAAGACGGGAGAACTTCCGTTGCTTATTATGCCTCGGCGCGAATTCCTGAAGAAGTTTTACAAAGTCATCTACAAAGGTCGGGCGCTGCTGGTAGGTTTCAATCTTCCCTTTGACATTTCTCGCCTCGCCATGTCCGCACGGCCTGCGCGAGGTCGCTTTGCTGGCGGATTCTCAATAGCCCTTTGGTCATACGTAAAGGAAAGCATCGAAAGAGTCGATCCGCATCGTCCGGGCATTGGGATTAAGCACATCGATTCAAAACGGGCATTGAAGGGATTCACGGCTCGCTTCGGAGCAGACGATTCCGATCTGATTCCGGAGGATTCCGCCACGGGACAGCCGGTAAAGGGCTACAAGTTTCGCGGTCACATGCTCGACTTAAGGACGCTAGCATTTGCACTTACTGACCGAAGTTATTCGCTAGACACAGCTTGCAAGGCGTTCGGAGTAGAGCACGGAAAACAGCATGTAACTCGTCACGGCGTTATCACAAGAAAATACATCGACTACAACCGCAGGGACGTTCAAGCCACGTCAGAACTCGCCGTAAAGCTTCTGGCAGAGTACTCAAAACATCCGATCAGTCTTCAACCGACAAAAGCTTATTCCCCTGCATCCATCGGCAAGGCTTATCTCAGCGCGATGGGCGTGGTTCCCATTCTTGAGAGACAGCCGGATTTTCCAATGCAGTACATAGGTTTTGCCCAAACGGCCTTTTTCGGTGGAAGAACGAGCGCTCATATTCGAAATGTTCCTGTTCCCGTTGTTTACCTCGATTTCCTTTCAATGTACCCGACTGTGAATGGATTGATGGGGCTCTGGGATTTTGTGACAGCTAGAGAAATTGGCGTGATCCCCCATTGTGAAAAAGAAATCGAGCAATTCTTGCGCAGGCTTACCCCTGAAAAACTTTTTGACCCAAAGACTTGGAAGCGACTTCCGGCATTCGTGAAAGTCATACCGAACGGCGATATTTTGCCATCCCGTTCAAAGTACAGTCTCGCAAGCAATGACTGGCAGGTCGCAGTCAACCATCTGTACGCCTCCGATCATGAGGAGTCGAAAGGGCTTTGGTTTTCCCTTCCCGATGTTGTCGCATCGGTTCTTCTGACGGGAGAGATTCCCAAGATCGTTGATGCTTTCAAGTTGGTCGCTAAAGGAAAGTATTCCGGTTTGAGGTCCGTGCTTCTGGGTGGCGACGTGCCCGTTAACCCTAGAACTCACGATCTGTTCCGAACTGTAATTGAACAGCGCAAGTCTTTGCCGAAGAGAAAGAATTTACGGCCTGAAGAAAAAGAGCGGCTCGACAAAGCGTTGAAGGTATTTGCGAACGCCAGCAGCTATGGAATCTATGCCGAAATGAATCGGCAAGAAACGGAAAAGAAAGAAAAGCTAAAATGTCAGGGAATCGATTCTTTGCCATACGTGTGCTCGGTCCTTCATCCTGAGAAACCGGGCGAATTCTGTTTCCCTCTACTTGCTTCTCTCATTACAGGGGCAGCGCGTCTCATGCTCGCCCTTTTGGAATATAGCGTCACGGAATTGGGAGGAACTTATGCAATGGAAGACACAGATTCAATGGCAATTGTCGCCACAAAGCGCGGCGGCTTTGTTCCTTGCCCAGGCGGAAACATAATCAGAAACGGCGTCGAAGGAGTCAAAGCTCTCTCATGGAAACAAGTCGATGGGATCGTGAGGAAGTTCGAAGCATTGAATCCATACAATCGGCAAATCATTTCAGGTTCCGTGCTAAAAATCGAAGAAGATAATTTCGACCCCGAAACAGGAAAACAACGACAGGTTTATTGCTACGCAATTTCAGCCAAACGCTATGCTCTTCTCACACTATCCAAAACTGGTAGGCCGGAACTCCTCAGAGAAGGAAAGAACAACAAGAAAGATCGTTGGTCGCGTCATGGGCTGGGCCATCTGCTAAATCCAACCGATCCGGAAGCCTCCGATAGAAATTGGACAGCCGCAGTGTGGGATTCGATCATTCGCAAAGCTTTCGGTCTCAAAGTCGGCACTCTCTCGTTTGCCGATTTACCTGCGATCGGGAGAACTACAGTAAGCAGCCCGTTTCTGATGAAAAGTCTTGAATCTCTGAATGCTGGGAAACCATACTCGGAACAAATTAAGCCGTTCAATTTCCTTTTGACGAGCAACGTAAGCCCGTTCGGCCATCCGCTCGGAGCGAATCCAGATAAGTTCCATCTGATTTCGCCATACGATTCCGACTCACGCAAATGGCTCGAAAAGGAATGGATTGACCAACACTCTGGCAAGAAATATCGAATCACAACGAGAGGAAACTACGGAACAAGGCATTTGGCGCGCGTGAAGACGTACGGAGATGTGGTCACGGAATACGAATCTCACCCGGAATCGAAGTGCGCGGATTCGGATGGAAAACCATGCGACCGAAAGACGATGGGATTGTTGCAACGGCGACATCTCAAAGTCGAGCAAATAAAGTGCATTGGGAAAGAGTCAAACAACTTAGAGGAAATCGATACGGGGACACTCCGAGATCAAAACGTTTACACGGAATACGTTGACCCTAAAAGAAATGAATGGACTGCAAAGATTCAGCCCGCACTCAAGAAACCTCCCTTGTATGTGCTTGTGAAGGCATGTGAAACGCGAATCTCGCGACGAGAGCTAATCGAATTGAGGGGAGGTCGCAGCAAGCCGCATCGCAAGACCCAGGAAATGCTCACTGCCCTTCTCGGACAACTAGGTCTGCTTTGAAGCATTTACGCAATATGCATAAATATTTACGCAGGATGCGTAAGTGCCGCTTGTTATCGCTTTTTGGGTTGCCAGACAAACAGCGAAAGATTTGACGCAACCGATTTTGGAAATACCAGTTGGTGCGTGACTCCCTTGTTTGGGTTCCTTGAGCCGAGCAGCGCTGACAATTGAGGGCGAAATCTTTCTGGCAAGATTCGCAGGTATTTTTCAGACGCATTTAACTTTGCCTGCCCCAAATATGCGGACAACGCGGGTAGCAAAACGCGCAGGTCCTTTCCCTGACGCAGCCAAGCCGACAGACTGTGCACTGCGAAAGTGTGTCGCAGGTCATGCAGGCGCGGCTTAACCTCGAAACTGTCGGTGCGCCGCACATGGGCTCTGTTCCTCAGCTTTTGAAACATTTTGTTTACGGTTATTGGGTTAAGAGGCCTTCCAAGCTTATCGACAAAGAATGCCTGGGAACTCCAGTGCGATTCGGGCATTGATTTGCTGTATTCAAACAAAGTTTTACGAACGTGTTGGGCCAGGGGAAGAGTCCGTTGACTTGCGCCGTTTGTGCGTTGAAGCCGGATGGCGTTGTGCGAAAAGTCGATGTCTTGTCTTTTGAGTTTAAGAGCTTCGCCGACACAAGCACCAGTGCCGTACAGAAATAAAATAAAAGCTCTGATGGTATTCGCGTCGATGACGCAATTGTAGGACTTTTGGTTTTCATCGGTGGCCCTCAAAAGCAGCCTGATTTGGGAACGACTGTAAACATAAGGCAGCAAGCTAACCCGTCTTGTTGCCTTGGGTCTTGGCAATGGCACATGACGGAGTTGTCCTCGGTGCAGCCAGTGTCTAAAAAACTGATTAAGCAAGAAGTATTTGCGCCGGTACGTTTCCGCGCTTCGCTGGCCTCCGTGCATAAATACGAGAGTGTTGTGTTTTGAAATGTCATCCAATTCCAGGTTTCCGACTGAGCGGAAAAACATCATCAGAATCTGCTCGCCAGCAATATATGATCTACCGCAGAAATGCTTCCACTCTACAAACTGGCGAATTGCTATTTTAAGTTTCATAGATTTCGACACAAATCCACCGCAACAACCTTTTTGAGAGTCGCCGTGTCGTGCTTCGCATAAATACCAACGGACAGGCAATCATTGTGTCCGAGGAAATCAGCGATTTGCTGTAAGGACATTTCCTTGCTCAGGAGTCGAGTCGCACAGGCATGACGTAGTGAGCGCGGACCTTTACAGACGCTCTTGATTCCGAGTCGGTTGAATCGTGAAGTCACAATCGCGCTGACTGAGCCAGAATCAAGCCGTCGATACGGCGGGTTTAACGTGACGATAAGGAATTGTGAATCGCATTTCGGTCTTCCGTCTTTCAAATACTTCTGAAGCACACGCTCGAATTGACTAATAATTGGAAAGGATTGAAGGCTATAATTTTTCGCACGCCTGAACGTGAACGTCTTTTCTTTCCAGTCAAGATCGTTCAGCAACAAACCAGTCGCCTCGCTGGTTCTGAGGCCGTACAATGCGAACAAGATTAGAAATACTTGAGCGCGTATCGACGCTGGCGTATCAAGCTTTTCGGACAGCAATAAGCGTCTGACATCCGTCCAACTAGGCGCATTGCTTCCGATTTCGCGCCTCGGTGGAAGCGGCCCTCGTATGATTTCTGGAACGACCTTCGCGCTCCAATTGCGTTCAATCCCAAATCTAAAGAACGTTCGAAGCGCACCGGCGCACGTTCTCAGTGTCCATGCAGTCCAGCAATTTCTCTTCGAGAGCAAATATGCATCGATCTCAACATTGGATACTTTCGAGAATGCGTGACCCTTCGTTGAAATCCAATTCAACAATCGAACTACATGCCATTCGTATCCGCTAATCGTTTCTGGGCTCAAACCCTTCTCAACTTTCAAGGCTCGGAGGTAGCTGTTCAGTTTTTGTAAGTGTGGCTGTTCAACTGGTGGGACATCGATAAAGCTATTGTGGAACTGTAAGAATCTCTTCGCCAAACCCGTGAACCCATAGATTAAACTGCGGCTCGCTGTTTGCATTCTCTTTGGATCGTCGCGAGTAACCCATGCCGAGCCCGCTCTCTTAATCTCAGCGAATCCAATTGGGCGAAGGGAACCGAGTTTAAGAAACTCGATGATGTGGATTAGTCGCGTAGCATTTTGAAGAAGGGTCGCGTGAGAAGAGCCTCTCTTCTTTAGCGAAACTAGGAATTGTTCTCGCTCGCGAAGCAAGGGAGCGGTTCGATGCCGCAAGCGAGGAAGCTCGAAAGTAAAAAGCAAATCGAACATAGGACCTCGATTTAAATGGGGAGGGAGTATGCGCTATCCTGCGCTTCAAAGATAACAAAATGCTGTTTTGTCCTGTTTTCAGGACAGACGCAAAATTAGTGACACCAAAATCCTTACGCGAATAGCCGCATACTGTTTCAATCCAGACAAAAAATGTAGCGTCACAAACAGGCGCAAATCCTCTTTCGAGCATCAAAAAGTAAACTCGAATGTATCTACAGGAACAGGCGTGTTTTCAGTGCTTTACGATTAGCGAAACAACCGCTACTTTGGCGGGAAGAGTGCACTTTGCAATAACGCAGCTTCGCGTGAAAACGGATTTGCACGAACGTAACAAAGATCGTGAATCGGTTTAACGGTGAATGCACACGAAAACACGTCGCGTTTGTCTCGGCGTTAACGGCGAACACGCAAGAGGGCAGTTTCGCTCTCTCCTATCCCCTATCCCTTTGTTGCGTTGACAGGCGAAGAAAAGGCGGCAATACTGGGCTTCCATGATTGGCCAGCTCCGCGGACGCCTCGCCGAAAAACGCCCGAATCAAGTTCTCGTCGATGTCGGCGGGGTCGGCTATCTCGTCCAAATTCCTCTTTCTTCCTTCGCCGCGCTCGGCGAGCTTCACACCGAAGTCACACTGCTAATCCACACCCACGTCCGCGAAGACGCCCTCGCCCTCTACGGCTTCGTTTCCTCCCGCGAGAAGCATCTTTTCGAGATGCTCCTCTCCGCCTCGGGCGTCGGACCTTCTTTAGCACTTAAAATTCTTTCTGGCATGAGCGTCGAAGAACTCGTCCCCGCCATTCGCGGCAGCGACTTGGCTCGATTAACAAAAATTCCCGGCGTCGGCCGCAAAACCGCTGAGCGCATGGTCGTGGAGCTGAAGGATAAACTCGAAGCCGTTGTCTTAGAATCGCAGAAGCCAGCCGCCGCCTCGCCCGCCGGCGCGGAAGCCGACGTGATCTCCGCGCTAGTCAATCTAGGCTACGACCCACGCACTGCGGAAACCGCCGCCGCAGAAGCCAAGCGCGAAACCGGAACAACGAATTTCGAGAAATTGTTGCGTGCAACATTGCAGTCCCTAGCCGCTCCCAAAGGTCGCACAACTCATGCAGGTGCCTAATCTTGTAGTTGTAGCGGCCGACCTTTAGGTCGGTCAGCGGTCTAAAATAAAGCGAAGCCCAACAATGCCTGACGCCAGCGCAAAACGATCCATGGACCGAAACGAACAACACAGAATCGTCTCCGGCGCCTCCTATGACGAGGACGCCCGCATCGAAGCCAGCGTCCGCCCAAAGCGTCTTGACGAATACATCGGCCAAAAACGCGTCAAGGAAAACATCTCCATCGCCATCGAAGCCGCCCGCAGCCGCGGCGAAGCTCTCGACCACGTCCTGCTCTATGGCCCGCCCGGCCTCGGAAAAACCACGCTGGCCCAAATTATCGCTAACGAGCTCCAGGTCCCCATCAAGACCAGCGCCGGTCCTCTCCTCGAGCGCAAAGGCGACCTCACAGCAATCCTGACCTCCCTAGAAAGCAAGGAAGTTTTCTTTCTGGATGAGATCCACCGCCTTCAGCCGGCCGTCGAAGAGATCCTCTATCCCGCGATGGAAGATTTTCGCGTCGATCTGATCATCGGCCAGGGCCCCGGCGCGCGCATACATCCTTTTCAGCTGGGACACTTCACCCTGATCGGCGCCACCACACGTGCGGGACTCATCACCGCACCCCTGCGATCACGCTTCGGGATCGTTCACCGCCTCGATTTCTACGAGCCCGAAGATCTGCTGATCATCATCCACCGCTCCGCCAAAATCCTGAATATCCTGATGGATGATGGCGGCGCCGAAGAAATCGCGCGCCGTTGCCGCGGCACACCGCGTATCGCGAATCGTCTTCTGCGACGCTCCCGCGATTTCGCCGAAGTCCGCGCGGCGGGTCGCATCACCCGCGCCGTAGCCCAGGAAGCCCTTGCCATGCTCGGCGTAGACGAAAGCGGCCTCGATGAAGTCGACCGCAACCTCATGCTCGCTCTTTTGGATAAGTATGCTGGCGGGCCGGTAGGCCTCGGCACGCTCGCCGCCGCCCTCTCCGAAGAAGAAGACGCCATCGAGGAAATCTACGAACCCTATCTCATGCAAATTGGATTGATTGACCGCACCCAGCGAGGCCGCGTAGCCACCGCCCGTGCCTACGAATACTTCGGCAAAGAACTACCCAAGCGTCAGCCCAGGCTCTTCTAAATTTCTCGTTAGCCATGAATACCCACGCATGCGCCGCATTCGAATCCAGCTCTCACGGTTTGCTAGAATGATTCGACCATGAGTGTAATCGACGAAGTTCTCCAAGCCAACGAACTCTATTCCCGCACCCACGAATTGCGC
>Ga0210394_10004574_pt1 | contig 16056 bp, 15 predicted proteins | sample IncBWC12MmetaG_FD_160121 | JGI IMG/M metagenome (GOLD analysis project Ga0210394, IMG submission 160121) | Forest soil microbial communities from Barre Woods Harvard Forest LTER site, Petersham, Massachusetts, United States - Inc-BW-C-12-M | ecosystem: Environmental > Terrestrial > Soil >... | reverse complement strand
GTCGGGTGTATGATGACGGACGGCTATGTCTACTCTCAAGACTCTCATCGTATTGGCGTCGATGGCCGCGGCAGGCTTGGGCCAGCCGCCGCCGCAGCCCCCGGTAGCCGTGCCGATGCCGCCGGTGCTTCGCAATTACCAACCGGTGACGGCGGAGCGGCTCAAGAATCCAGAAAACGGCAATTGGCTGGCGATCCGGCGAACGTATGACGGCTGGGGCTATAGCCCTCTGGATGAAATCACGCCGGAGAATGTCAAGCGCTTGCGTCCGGTGTGGGTCTTCTCGACGGGCGAGACGAAAGTCCACGAAGCGGCGCCTCTCATTAACAACGGAGTCTTGTTCGTCTCCACGCCGAACGACCAGGTGATCGCGATTGACGCCAAGAGCGGCAATCTGCTGTGGCGATATAAAAGGGTCCGGCCCGAGGGAGCGTCCGTGCCTCACGACACCAGCCGCGGCGTCGCGCTCTACGGCGACAAGGTCTACTACGCCGCCGGCGAAGCCGTGCTGGTCGCGCTGGACGCGAAGACCGGCCGGGAAGTTTGGACTGCTCCGGTGGCGGACAACAAGTCCGGCTATTACATCTCCCTGGCTCCGCTGGCCGCCGGCGGCAAGGTGATGGTGGGCGCATCGGGCGGCGAATTTGGAATCCGGGGCTTCGTCGCAGCCTACGATCCGGATACCGGCAAGGAGGCGTGGCGCACCTATACGATTCCGGCGCCCGGCGAGCCCGGCAGCGAGACGTGGCCCAAGGGCGATCAATGGAAGACTGGCGGCGGCCCGGTGTGGGTCACCGGAAATTACGATCCCGCCACAAACTTGGCCTACTGGGGCGTGGGCAACGGCGGCCCATGGATGGGCGACAAACGTCCGGGCGACAACCTCTACACCGCCTCGACGCTCGCTCTTGACGTTGCCACGGGCCAGATTAAAGGTCATTTTCAATATCACCCCAACGATTCCTGGGACTGGGACGAAGTCTCGCCGCCGATCCTGGTGGACTACCAACGCAACGGCCGCACCGTCAAAGGCCTGATCGATGTAGCTCGAGACGGCTACCTGTGGTTCCTCGAAAGAGGTGACAGCCGCATCCGTTTTATCGAAGGCAAGCCCTACGTGAAGCAAAACGTGTTCCTGCGGCTGAATCCTGAAACCGGCCGTCCGGATGTGGACCCGGCGCACAAGCCCGGCACAGGCAAGACGGCGGATTTCTGCCCGTCGATTCATGGCGGCAAGAACTGGCCTCCCATCGCCTTCAGTCCCAAGACGCGGATGATTTATATCCCCGCTAACGAAAACCTGTGCGCGTCATCCACGGGTTTGGAAGCCGAGTACACGCCGGGTAGAAACTACACCGGCGTGCGAATGGGTCCGGCAACGGCCGCTCCCGGCGCGGACCATTTCGGCGAGGTGCAGGCGTGGAACGTGGATACCGGCCAGCGTGTCTGGACCTACAATTACGCCAAGAGTCCGAACTGGGGCGGGATGCTGGCGACGGCCGGCGGAGTCGTGTTCAGCGGGGGGACCAGCGATCGCCGGTTTCATGCGTTCGACGCGTCCACCGGAAAGCTGCTGTGGGATTTCCCCACCAGCTCAGGTATTCTGGCCCCGCCCGCGTCGTTCGCCATCGACTGAAAGCAGTACATCGCCGTGCTCTCGGGCTGGGGCGGAGACTCGCGCGGAATGCAGGGGAACCTCAACCGGCTCTTCCCCGGTGAGTATCCCGAGGTGCCGGAGGGCGGCGCGATCTGGGTTTTCGCTCTCGAGTAGTGGAGCAGACCTTCGGCCTGCGACTGGAGTTTCTACATTTCGGGCCGGCTGTAGAGCAGGCCTTCGGCCTGCGGGCGCTGGGCCACGGCCACTCTTCGATAGGTCGGACAATGCACTCTCAAATCCGGCTGCAGGCCAAAAGGCCTGCTCTACAAGCGGTGTCCGATTCGACGGATTCCTCTTCAGGAATGTAGAAACTCCAGGCGCACGTCTCCGACATCTCCGGCCTGCCTTTTCGGGACCCACAGATCGCTTACGGAGCCGCGACCAGACGGAGCGGTCAGCTACGCAACCCGCAAGACGATCTTGCCGCGGACGTGAAGGGTCTCGCTCAACTCCTGCGCCTGGTTTGCTTCCGCAAGCGGAAATACGGTGTCGAGGAACACTTTGAGCCTGCCGGTATCCACCAGCCCGGCGATTTCCGTCAACTGAGCCCAGTGCGGCTTGACCATCACGCCCGCTCCGCGAACGCCGTGCGCGCCACTCTCTTCCGCCGAAGGTGGCCCCAGAAGGCTCACCAGGATGCCGCCGGGTTTCAGGGTCCGCCACGAACGGCTGCGGATCTCTCCGGCCATCGCATCGATAACCACGTCCACGTCTCGAACCACGTCTTCGAAGCGGGTGGTCTCATAGTTCACCGGCTGATCGACGCCCAGCTCGCGCAGGAATTCCCGATTGCGGCCCGACGCCGTGCCCGCCACCCAAGCGCCTTTCCATTTGGCGAGCTGCACCGCGAAGGTCCCCACGCCTCCGGCCGCCGCATGGATCAGAACCCTTTGCCCCGCGGTCAGCCCCGCGGTGTCGAACAGCGCTTGCCATGCCGTCAGTGCACACAGAGGGATCGCCGCTGCGTGGATATGATCGACGGATTTCGGCTTGTACGCAATCTCGGAGGCGCGCACCGCGATATATTCCGCATAGGCGCCGTCGCGGGCGATATCCGGACGCCCGTAGACTTCGTCGCCAGGTTTCCAACCGGCATCGGGACCTGCGGATTCCACCACTCCCGAAAAATCCCAACCGGGGATCATGGGCAGAGTGTACCGAAGCCAGTTCTTCACATGACCGGCGCGAACTTTCAATCCACCGCATTGATGCCTGCGGCATATACACGCACCAGTACCTCTCCCGCGCCCGGAACCGGGCGGGGCGCGTCCTCATAGCGCAACACTTCCGGACCGCCGTATTCATGAACGCGAACTGCTTTCATGGTCGCCATCTTCATGCATCCCGGTGAACCGTATCCGGAGAAAACGCGGGCACACAGACGGCCACATACTCCGCGCCTTCAGGCGTGCTGTAGCGCACCCACTCGCCCTTGGCCGTCTCGATCGCTTGCCCGGCGCGAACCTCGATGACTCCGGAGGCGTGCTCTACGCGCATCCAGCCGCCCAGCACCAGGGTGAACTCGTCGAACTCCGGCGTTTGACCGGGCTCGGACCAACCCGGCGGGCTGTGCATGTGCGCGATGCTCACACCCGTGTGGCCGGAGTTGACCCAGCCGATGTATTCTTCGATGATTTTATTGCCCGGCACCGGAATCCGTTTGGGCGCCGCAATCAATTTAGGCATAGCCCTTATTGGTAGCGCAAAGACGACTCGGAACGCAACGCTAACTTTCCGTCGCAAAATGGCCGATGCGCGCCAAAGGACCACTCGCTTACGCGCGTGGTTCAGTAATGCTTGTCGACAAGTAAACACTTCGTTCCGAACCGCGACCGTCAGGAAGCGGCCTTCCGTGCCAGGCGGGCCATTTTGCGACGGAAAGTAGCTACTCGTAACGAAGAGCCTCGACCGGCGCAATGCGAGTTGCGTTGCGCGCCGGGTAGAGCGTCGCCAGCAGACTGACGGCCATGGCGGCGGCGGCGATCCACATCCCGTCGATCCAATGCGATTGGAACGGTACAAAGGGAAGCCCATAAATCTGCGCGTCCAGACGCAGCCACTGATAGCGGTCGGCGAAATAGGACAGCGTGTAGCCCAGGATCAGCCCGATGCTTGTTCCGGCGGCGCCGATCAGCGCGCCCTCGAACATGAAGATGCGCCGGATCTGCTGCACGCGCGTGCCCATGGACATGAGAATGGCGATGTCGCGGTGCTTTTCCATCACCATCATGATCAGAGCGATCAGGATGTTGAGCGCGCCCACCAGTTGAATCAGGCCGATGGTCACGATGGTCACAATGCGCTCCATTTTGAAGGCGTGCAGCAAGGGGCTGTTCAGCTCCTCCCAGGAACGCGCGGTGAGCTTAGAGCCGATGATGGCGTCGGCGGCCGCGGCTACCTCAGGCGCCTTGTCGATATCGTCGATGGTCAGCTCAATGCCGTTTACCACGTCATCCAGGCCGAACACGGTCTGGGTGTCCTGAAGCGACATGAAGGCCCAGTGGGCGTCCACGTCGTAGAAGCCGGATTCGAAGGTGCCCACCACGCGCACAGGTTCGAAGGTGGGCTCCACGCCGAGCGGTGTGACTCGGCCATCGGGAACCAGGACCTTGATCCCGGATTTCCCCACCACCGCGCCGATCTTTTCGGCCAGCACCGAGCCGACGATGATTCCCGGCAACTTTCCGGGGACGGGACGCAGGCCTTCGAACGACCCCGATTTCAGATGCGCCAGCGAGGGAGGGATGGGCGCGCCGGGAGCGATGGTGATGCCCTTGATCTCGACGCCCTCGCCAGGGCTCGCGCCGCTCAGCAGGGCGGGTTCATAGAGTCCGGCAGCGGCCGATTGTACATGCGGAAGATGCGCGAGATTGGAGGAAATCCGCTCCCACTGGTCGATTCCGCCGGTGGGCACGCGCTCCTCAATCCGGACCTCGGCGGTGGCGTTCAACAGACTGTGCTCCAGCGTTTCGCGGAAGCCGTTGTTGATGGCCAGGGCGATCACCAGCGCCATCACCCCGGCGGCCACCCCGATCACCGAGATCACCGTGATGACGGAGATCACCGCCTGCTTGCGCTTGGCCTTGAGATAGCGGATGGCGATGGTGAGTTCGAACATCAATCTCCTAGCAGGGGTAACCGCTCCCTCTGGTCACGGCTCGGAAACGTTTCAGAGCCGCGACCAGAGGGAGCGGTCATACGCAACAATTGGCCCTAACCTTTCAACTTCCCGGCGATGCCGATCTCTCCCTCCGGCCGTAGCAACGGGAACAGGATCACGTCGCGGATGGATTTGGAATCGGTCAGCAGCATGGCCAGACGGTCGATGCCGATGCCTTCGCCGCCGGTGGGAGGCATGCCGTAGGACATGGCTCGCAGATAGTCTTCATCCATGGGCTGCGCTTCTTCGTCGCCGGCGGCGCGCAGGGCGCGCTGAAGCTCGAAGCGGCGGTACTGCTCCTGCGGGTCGTTTAGCTCGGTGTAGGCGTTGCCCAGCTCGATCCCTCCCGCGTAGATCTCGAAGCGTTCGACGAGAGCCGGATCTTCCGGTTTGTTTTTCGAAAGCGGCGAGACTTCCACGGGATAGTCGTAGATGATAGTCGGCTGGATCAGAGTGGGCTCGACGCGGGCCTCGAAGGCCTCCATCAGTGCGTGGCCGCCGAGCGATGCGTCGCCCACGGCTTCACGCATGGTCATGCGCCGCATGTTGCCGAAGTCGAGCGTTTCGCCCTGGTAGGCGACCACGGCCGAGCCGGTGACATCGATGGCCGTCTGCTTCAGCAGCTCCCCGGTGAGGTCCATGAGGCCCCGATAGTCGGTGTACGCCTGGTAGAACTCGAGCATCGTGAATTCGGGATTGTGGCGTACGGAGATGCCTTCGTTGCGGAAATTGCGGTTGATCTCGTAGACCCGCTCCATGCCGCCCACGATGAGCCGCTTCAAGTACAGCTCCGGCGCGATGCGCATGTACAGATCCATGTCCAGCGTGTTGTGGTGCGTCACGAAGGGCCGCGCCGCCGCGCCGCCGTACAGCGGCTGCATCATGGGCGTCTCCACTTCGATAAAGCCGCGCGCCTCAAGCTGGCGGCGGATGGATGAGATCATGCGCGCGCGGGCGCGGAATACGCGCTGCGAATCGGGACTGGCGATCAGGTCCAGATAGCGCTGGCGGTAGCGCAGCTCGACGTCTTCGATGCCGTGCCATTTTTCGGGCATCGAAAGCAGCGTCTTGGAGAGGAACGTCAACTTCTCCGCGTGTACGCTGAGCTCGCCCGTGCGGGTGCGGAACAGGTATCCTTCCACGCCGATGATGTCGCCCAAATCGAGCATCTCGTAAAGCGCATAATCGCGTTCCGGGACGGCGTCCTTGCGCACGTACACTTGCAGGCGCTCGCCCGATTGCATCAGGTGCAGGAACCCTGCCTTGCCCATGCGGCGCATGGTCTGAATGCGTCCGGCGATCGCCACGCGGGGCTTGTCGCGATCGAGTTCCTCCGCGGGCGCAGCTCCATGCGCGGCCAGGATCTCCGCGATGGTGTGCGTGAAGTCAAAGCGCTGGCCATAGGGACGGAAGCCCAGCGCCTGAATCTGGCGCGCGCGGGTGAGACGTTGTTCAAACAGAGAATCTTCAAGAGACATTATTTTGGGAGAGACATGAATTCAGCGGCGGACGATAACTTCCCGGAGGTGATCGCGGGTCAGGAAGAACTTCACGGACTGAAAATCCTGGAACAGTTTTTCGAGACTTCGATTGTTGAAGAACTGCGAGGGCTGGCGCCGCCCTCGGGCAGCCAGTTGGATGGTGCGGTGACCGTGAATACGAAAGGAATAAGACTGCACCGTTTCGGCGCGCTCCTCGTTATGAAAGACGGCAAGCAGGCTGGAGCCGGGCCGCAGCATGGCGTGCAGCCGCTCCACCACCAGCCCCAGCAGGGCCGGAGAAAGATACTCCAGGACATCCCAAACCAGAGCGCCGTCAAAGGCCTCGTCGGGAAAATCGAGCGCGGTGCGGAGAAACGTCTCGATGGCCCGGGGATTGGTCTGGTTTTCGTAAAAATCCCCCTGGCCGAAGCACTGGTCCAGTTGGAGCAGAAAGTCGTCGGAATACAGGCGGTGCCCGTAGTTGGTGATGAAGCTGACGGTGCCTTGGTTGGCCCCGGCCAGGTCCAGAATGGCCATGCCGGAGCGCTCTTGCAGCGTTGAGCAGAATTGGTCGAGGCCGTTACTGTTGCGAGTCTCCAGCACGCTCAGCGGCGAAGCCCATTATCTCTTGGCCTCGCCGGCTCCAGCGGCCAACGCTGGACTGGCGGAGGTAGCCGCGGCGTTCGGCGCGGAGGAAGAGGGACCAGTGGCGACGGCTTGGGGCTTAGGTTGCGGCGCGGCGGCACGGGGGGCCTCGGCGCGCACGATGTCGATGTTGCCCTTGAAGTAAGCGCCGTCCTCAATCACGATGCGGGCGGTCCGGATGTCGCCCACCAGCTTGGCCTCCTTGCGGATGTCGATCTTATCCGTGGTTTCGACGTTGCCGTGGATGGTTCCAAGGACCACCAGCTCGCGAGCCTTGACGCTGGCGCGGACTTTTCCATTGGGTCCTATGGTGAGGCGATGCTCCTGGAGCTCCACCGTGCCTTCAACTTCGCCGTCGATGGTGAGGTCTTCGCGGCTGAAGATCTGCCCTTTGACGATCACGGACTTACCGAGCACGGCCGTGCGCGCGGTTTCGTGGTGCGACTCGCTGCTGCGGCCTGGAAGCGTCGACATGGGGATGCCCTCCTTGGCAAGTTCGGACGGCGCCGGCGGACCGGACACGGGCCGGGTTATGAATTCATCTTCTTTGCGGCGGTTCCAGACGGACATGGGCGCGCCTCCTTTTGGATTAGTCCCGAACTTTACTATCCTACTATGGAAGCGGGATAGCGTGGACGCCACCCGGTGTCGCGTATGCTGGACAGGAGATGTATCGCCGTGATTCTGTTCGCTGCGTTGCTCCCCGGCGCGTGGCTCCATCCGGCGGTTTTGATTCCTCTGGGATTCATCTTCACCGCTCACCCGAGCATCCCGACGGGTACTCGGTCCGCCGCCTTCAAGACACAAGACTTCCGGCTCCATCCGATCCGTTCACCGCGCCCGCCTCCTATCGGGTAATCCAAGTGAAACATTTCCAGGATCCGTGGTCCCGCGAGAATTGAATTGTGGGCAGTGGCCGGCGCCGGCCACCACCTCGTCGAAGATCCAGACCTTCTTGGCCACATTCCCCGGACCATGGGGCTGCCTCTTAACGCAGGACAGCCAGCGTCCCATGCTCGTCATGGGCCGTCCATTCGTTTTGACGTTTGTGCAGCGTGGCTTCGAAGACTCTACTGCACTTCGGTGAACCGGTTCGCGAACGGAAAGCGCCGGCCTCTCACGCTTCGACTATGCGGGAGAGGGCAGGCGATGGCGGTGGAGCGAAATCGGGAAAGCATTGATGCGGTTAGGGAAATTAAGTTGAAAAAAGCCTGTGACCGCCTACGTAGACTCCCCCGAGCGCCGGGACCTTGCAACACGCCGCTTGGGCTCGCCGTCGCCTCCTGCGCTTGCAAGAAGAGCGGCGAGGAGGCAAGCAAGATTTGCAAAACCGGCGACTCGCGGAAGCATATCGAAGCTCCTACTTCACCCCCGCCTTCTCCCGAGCCGGCAAAAACTCATCCCCCGCTCGCCAGGTGGGAAGTTTGGGAGTATTGGCGGCATTGACGCCGATCAGCATGCCGAAGCGGCAAAGCTCCTCCATGCCTGAAAAATCCCAATCGTCGGCGTATTTATCGGCGGGCTGATGATAACGATGGTCGTTATAATCCATAAACAATTTCTCGCCCGTCCCCGCAGGCTTGCCGAGCAGGTTGCGGCCCTCCTCAATCGAGAACGCGGGGATGCCCACGCGGGCAAACGAAAAATGATCGGAGCGGTAATACGAGCCGGCCTCGGGCCGAGGGTCGGGCGCGATGGTGAGATTGAAGCGCCGCGCGGCTTCCTCGACAAGCGGATACGCGGTGGTCCGCTCCGAGCCGTTCAGCACCACGTCGCCGGTGCGGCCCCAGGGCTGAAAACCGTCGTAGTTGATCGCCAGCGCGATCTTGCCGGCAGGAATGGGAGGATGGTCGCCGAAGTAGCGCGACCCCAGCAATCCGGCCTCTTCCGAGGTGACCGCCAGGAAGATCGCGGAGCGTCGCGGCTTCTCCGGCAGCGCGGCCCAGGCGCGCGCGATCTCCAGCAGCATGCCGCAGCCGGTGGCGTTGTCCACCGCGCCGTGGTAAATCGGATCGCCCGCCACCGGATCGCCGATCCCCAGGTGATCCCAGTGCGCATTGAACAGCACGGCTTCGGACTTCAGTTGCGGATCGCTGCCTTCGATCCGCGCCACCACGTTGCGGGTCTCGATCTGGCGAATCTGGGCGGGAGCGCTACCGCGAAAACGCAGCGGCAAATCCACGGCGCGGAACTCGCGGGAATCGGCCGATTTCAGCAGCTCATCCACGCTCTTGCCCAGCGCCGCGGCGATGCGTTCGCCGGCATCTTTGGTCACCCATCCCGCAAAGGCGAGGTCGTACGCGCCGGGCGCAAGCTGCACCTGCTGATCCTCGCGCGCCCACGACGAGCGCACCACGTCCCAGCCGTAGCTGGCCGTGGGCGTGGTGTGAATGATGATGGCGGCGATGGCGCCTCGGCGCGCCGCTTCCTCATACTTGTAGGTCCAGCGTCCGTAGTATGTGAGCGCGCGGCCGGTGAAGAACTTGGGATCGTCCGATGGCGGCTCACCCGTGAAGAGCACCACCACTTTGCCGCGGACGTCCACGCCTTTGTAGTCGTCCCATTGATATTCCGGCGCGGCGATGCCGTGGCCCACGAACACCGCGGGCGCGTCGAAGGTGACGTCCGGTTTCTGTTGAAGCGTGACGCCGACGAATTCATCCAGCCAATGGAACTCTGCCGTCTTGCCGTCGTTCGCGGCCCCATCATTCCCAACCATGGAGAGCTGCGTGGACGCCTGCGGGTCCACGCCCACCAGGGAAACGCGCTGGAAGTAGGTTCCGTTGTCGCCAAAGGGCTTGGCTCCGATCAGGGCGAACTGGGTGGCGATATACTCGCTGGCGAGCTCGCCGCCGCGCGCGCCCACACCCCGGCCCTCCAGCAGGTCGCTCGACAGGAACTTCACGTGCGCGCGAATGCGCTCGCCGGAGATTTCGGTCATTTGGGCGGAAAGAGAAGTGGCCATCGCAACCAGGAATAACATACGATGCATGGTCCTATGGTGTCATAATCGCTTGGAATGCATCGGAGCTTCGAAATCGCCTCTTTGAGCATTCAGGACGTGAAAGTGGTGGTGGTTTTCCTCGACCGGGCAGCGGACGCGTCCACTCATGCGGCTTTGCGGAGCGCGGCCGCGCGGGCCGGTCTCGATGGCAACATCGTGGTGGTATGGCCGGATGAGTTCGGCAGGACCAGATTCCTGGCTCCTCCGGAACAGCACGCCTTCTTCCAGGTGGTGGGTTACGATCAGCTTCGCGCCCAGATCAACGGGTCGCTGGGCCTTCATTCGGAGCTACGGTGACGATGTGGGGCGTCCGCCCCACAGGCAAAATCAAAGGAGACGCTTTCGTGAACCGCCGTTCAACTTCGGCGCGCGCCAAATCGACCAGCTTCAGGTCATACGCGTTCAGGCGAACAAGCTCGGCGTAAACGCCCGGATCGCAGGCCTCGTGAACGCCCGCGGCGCGTTTTGCCGATACATTTTCCATCTCCGCGGAGCAATCGAGCGCGGGAAAAACCGGCCGCAGAAAATGCTGGCCGGCCATCAGGCTCTCGTTGAAGCGATCCACAACGCCCAGGAAAGATGTTTGAAGCATTTTCGACACGGCGCGCTCGAAATCCCGCCGCGTGGGAGGATCGTTGGCGATGCCGTTGGCCAGCAGGTTCACCTGCGCGTCGTTGATGTGCCACGGCATCTCCTCAATCAGGCGGGCGATGAACCCGCCCAGCGTCAACTGGTTGGCGAAATCGCTCACCGGATCGCCCACCGAAGGTTTCTCGCGGAAGTAGTCGTACGTGGAGCGGACGCGATCGATGGGGTCGCGCAGAAAGCACAGATCGAAGAACAGGAACCCGGCCACGCGCGGAACGGGATAGCGGATCTGATGACTGGACACCGCTTTCAGCAGAGGATGGCGGCGGAGGTGGTCGAGCAGAGCCTCCCCGGTGATGTGGCCATCGCGTTCCTCGGTATCAATCGAGCAGAAGAAGGAGCCGAAGCTGCGGTGCAGAATGCTCTCGATGCTCATGCCGGCGTTCTTCAGGAAGTGGTAGTGCAGAATTACGAATCGCATCCGAACAGGGAGCCTTCCGCGGCGAGTGGGGCAGGTCCCCGGCCTGCCAATTTCGGGACCGAACGAGTTCTATCCACCAGCGGATGCGGGCTCGACCCCTCACGCCGTCCGTAAGCAAGATAATCCAGGAACGGGTCGCCGCCGCGCTGGCGGGCCGCGGGAGAACGAGCCAGGTAATAATCCGGGTCGAACCAGGGATTGGGTTTGCGGCCCTCTGCCGCGCCGTGCAGCAGGTAATGCGCGAAGGGATGCATGCCCGCCGCGCCGACATCGGGATATCTCTCCAGATAAAAGACGGAGTCAAAGTGCCGCCGGCGCTGGAAGAGCCGCCGGTACGAAGTCTTGAAGCGCCGCACGTATGCCATTATCGCGTGATGCAATGCGGCGCGGGATGAAACGTCAATTTCTTCCCTTTATGTTTTTCCGGCGCTCCCCGTGATGTCGCAGCTTTTTGGGCTCCCAATGCCGCCCGGCGTCTCCGCGGGGCACGGCGTCTTCACCTTTAAAGACCCGGAGGCCGCAACCAGGTTCTGGACGGCCTTAGGAGGCGAGCCGGCCAGCTCGGCCCGCTCAAATTGGCGAAACTCCTGGGCATCCTTTTCTATTACTCGCGCGCAGGCAAACCTACTTGGCCGAGCACAACTGAGCTGCCGCCTAACTCGTTTGCCATTGTTTACTGCGGTTCCAATAGGCTAAACGATGGCGGCTTGACAAACACAGATAGTTTAGCCCATACTACCTACGGTCGAGCGATCTTGCTCACTCCGCAGAGAATCTGAACTAAGTCAGTTTTTTCTGATCCTAGTTTCTTAGCCCAACTAGAAGCAGCGGACTTCCATGATGATATTAAGGGAGCAGGAAAGCCATGTTCAATAAGAAACATTTGTTTGTTACAGCAGTGCTGATTTTCACTGGGTTCCTCGGCGCGCCTGTCGCGAATGCCCAGACGCCAGCATGCCCGTACACCCTTGCCAGCCTCCAGGGCAAATATGCGATTGTCGTCACTTATTTACCAACTTTCGCGGCAGTGGCAATCGGGACGAGGTCCTACGATGGAGCCGGCCACATGACGGGAACCTTCATCGTGAACGGACCTACGGCTGGATCAACAACTGGAGCCAGAACTATCACAAAAGGTACGCAGGTGGGAACTTACATCGTCAATTGCGACGGCACCGGTGTTATCACCCGCACTACCATGCTGGCGACCGGCCAAACAAATACCTTTGTGGACGACTTCCTCATCACAGCGGCAATTAAGTCGGACCCATGGCAGCCAATAGTCGCCACCGCATTTACAGACGCCGCGGAAAACCCGACCACCGCGGGGGCCGCCCCGGCTGGCCTTTATCAAACCCGAGTTCAAACCCGGCTGCCAGACGTAGAGATCGTTTACGCGTATTAGATTCTTAGACCGAAGATTGTAAACAGACAGAAACACTTCGACAATCGAGGGCCATTAGGCCCCGCCGCGCCGACATCGGGATATCTCTCCAGATAAAAGACGGAGTCAAAGTGCCGCCGGCGCTGGAAGAGCCGCCGGTACGAAGTCTTGAAGCGCCGCACGTATGCCATTATCGCGTGATACCATGCGGCGCGGCATGAAACGTCGATTTCTTCCCTTTATGCTTTTCGCGGCGCTCCCCGTGATGTCGCAGCTTTTTGGGCTCCCAATGCCGCCCGGCGTCTCCGCGGGGCACGGCATCGTTGGTCATCGTTGGGGCATGGGTCCCGGCGATGTGAAGATTCGTCTCACCAACGGCCGCTCGTTAGCAGCCGCGCCGGTTACCGCGGACATGACCGATATGGTTGTGCCCGAAGTCGCCGCGGCCCAGGCGTGGTATGAGAAACGAGGCGGGGAAACCCCTCGCGGACATTCCCGGCGAAAATACCCTGTTGACGCAGGCCAAGCGGCCCGTGGCTCCCACCAAGGGACGCGCGTTTGACCAGATTGGGCTGGAGGTGAAGAACAGTTGACAAGACCTGCAAAGCCGTGGGAGGATGCAACGTCAACCGGGCAGATAAAAGCCGAATGGACCTGGCTGTGTGCACGCCTACAGACCGCTGGAGCCGTTATCGAGATCAGCCAGGGACCTGCTCCCGATAAATAAGCGTCGAAAAAAACTCCGCGCACACCCTGGACTGCGGTAAACTACGGAGTTCGGGCTGTGGCGCAGCCTGGTAGCGCGCTTGCTTGGGGTGCAAGAGGTCCCGAGTTCGAATCTCGGCAGCCCGACCAAATTCCTCAAAGACTTACAGGCTCCTGAGTCTCCTGAATAGGCGTTTTGGAGTCCAACTGGAGTCCAAAACGGACGCCAGCGGCGCTTCGCGGTCGACGTTCCTTGAACGTTGCGGCTCGCGTATTTCCATTCTTGAATCCTCCAGAGCTCTCTCCTGTCGTAGAAACCCGACAAACCCGACAAATGGGGCCTAGGCTGTTGATTGTACAAGGTCGAGCCTTGTCGGGTAGCTCGAAAAACCCGACAAATCTCTTTGGCGAGAGCTTCAGCGGCTTCGTTGGGCTCATCCGTAGTAGCTTCGGCTAACGCGCGGGTTGCGGCGCACGCGCCGACTGGAGCGGGCTACCGAACAAAAACCCGCGATGGGCATTCTATCTTTAAACCGGGCAACTCCGTCCGGAGATTCACAGGTTGCACGCCGTGCTCGTTCAAGGCCTCAAATGTCACCGCGTATTGATTCTCGAGCCGGTCGCGGAAGTTGTTAAGGAACGGCGTAATCGTCACCGGATCGGTGAAATCGTCGAAATAGGCAAAGCCACCCGTCTCTTGGCTGACCTCGCTTAGGCGGGATTGGGCGATGTTGGTCACCACATCGCTCCGGCTATAGAGACCAGCGCCGCGCAGATAAATGGAATACACCGTCACGCCAGTTTTCAAGGCATCCCGGACGGCCGCGTCTACGTAGGGATCTTCCTCAAACGCTGTGCCGTAGTACGGGTCTACGCCGTCCGTCAACATCAGGACTGCCCTGCGGCCAGTCGGTTCCTTCGACGGCCAATGTTTCACGAGATCCGAAAGCCCAAAGTAAGGACTGCCGTTCACGCCAGGGATGGCTAACGGCAGCCGCAAAGCATTCGCCGCCTTCTCGTGATCTGCCGTGAACGCCTGTGGCAGTGCGAGGGTCCCATTGCGCACATAGCCGACGGCTACTTTCGTGGTGGCAGGCAGGGATTTGAGGAACATTCTCAACTCGGGAAAGTGGAGACTGAGGCTGGACGTACGCGTGGAGTCGTCCAGGAGAACGAAGAGTTGCATGTCCGCCAGATCGCCTTCAAAGCGCTGGAATCTCGCTACGGACACGGGGGTATTACCCTCTACAACCGTAAGGTCGCGGGCTTGCAGGTCGTTCGGCACACTGCCGCCCTGATGAGCCGGTTGGATCGTGACCACTATCTGAGCCAATTGAGCCGGCCCGGCGGTAGCTGGCGGGGAAGCCCGCATATCGGGACTGGCGGCCATAAGTGCCATGATGATCATCCCAGTAAATTCGCACTGTCCTTTGATCTTCATTGCGCCTCCCCCTATTAACTTAAAGGTCCCGGCGCGGATCGCGGCTCCTCTCGAAACCATTTGCCGTCCGTACTGTATCCCGTCTGTCCCCGGCGTGAGCTTGAGCAGTGGCCGGGCACGCAGTCCAACAAGCCTCATGCAGATTCTTGGGTCGCGACTGTTGACGACTGAAGCGCGCGATTGGTATTCAGGGACCAATGATCGATATCACGGCGGCAAGGCTTCCATGAGTGCAAGCAGTGGCGAAGCACATCGAGACGTGGCTGATCACAGCATGAGCAATCCTGAGGTCGATTGGTTCGCGCCGTCGAGCCCGTTCAGGGGATGCCCCGCATGGAGATCGTCTACAAGCCGATCGGTTGGTTTAAAGAGTACGCGCGAAACCCGAGGAAGAACGATGCCGCAGTAGACCGCATGTGCGCGTCGATCCGGGAATTTGGATTCGCCGTTGCCATGCTCTGCCGTTCTACGGGCGAGATCGTCGATGGGCACCTCCGCTTCAAGGGTGCCAAGAAGCTTGGGATGCAGGAGCTGCCGGTCGTTCTTTGTGATCACTGGACGGATGCACAAGTCAAAGCCTTCCGCCTGATGGTGAACCGCTCGGTGACGTGGGCCGAGTGGGACGAAACGCTGCTCGCGCTCGAACTCCAGGAGATCCAGGCGGCTGACTTCGATCTCGACCTCACCGGATTCAACCCCGGCGAGATCGACAAGCTGCTCGCGCTCGATGATGACGAGAAGGCGGACGCGTCGCCGCCGCTGCCGGAATCGCCCGTTTCACGGGTGGGCGATCTTTGGACACTCGGCCCGCATCGAGTGCTTTGCGGGGATGCGACCAGCGCGGAAGCTGTCACGCGGTTGCTTGGCGAACGGAAACCGCGGCTCATGGTCACTGATCCACCATACGGAATCGAGCTCGACTCCGAGTGGCGCGATCGAGCGGGCTTGAACGGATGCGGGCCGGCAGAGGCGAGCTATATGAAGAAGCGCACCATGGGCCATACCGAGACGACGATCTCCGGGGACACCCGGGCCGACTGGTCGGAGGCGTTCGAACTAGTCCCGAGTCTTGAAGCGGCTTATGTATGGCACGCTTCAGTGTTCACTCGCGAGGTTCTGAATGGCCTCGAGCGGATCGGGTTTCTCTACCCGCAACAGATTATATGGAATAAGGGTCGAACGGTGCTCACCCGCACGCACTATTGGTACGCCCATGAGCCTTGCGCCTACGTACGAAAGAAGAACGCGCCTTGGTATGGGAAGGCCGGTGAGAACTCAACGGTCTGGGACGCTGTCTCGCCGAAATTTATTTTTGGCGGCTCGAACGAAGACAAATTTGATCATCCAACACAGAAGCCGGTCGAGCTGATGCGACGGCCGATCCTCAACCACCTCCGGCGTGGAGAGCTCGTCTACGATCCGTTTCTCGGCAGCGGCACCACACTCGCCGCGGCCGAGCTGACGGAGCGCGTATGCTACGGCCTCGAGCTTGATCCGAAATACGGGGATG
>Ga0210394_10004573_pt1 | contig 16059 bp, 8 predicted proteins | sample IncBWC12MmetaG_FD_160121 | JGI IMG/M metagenome (GOLD analysis project Ga0210394, IMG submission 160121) | Forest soil microbial communities from Barre Woods Harvard Forest LTER site, Petersham, Massachusetts, United States - Inc-BW-C-12-M | ecosystem: Environmental > Terrestrial > Soil >... | reverse complement strand
GTCGAGTTTGCCGATATCGGCGGCATCGGTCGGGTCCAACCAGCGTCGGCTCATGACCGCCTGAGTGCGCCGCTCCTCGAGCGGCGCATCATCGAGGTACGCATAGGGACGGGCGCTCAAGGCCTCGAGAGCCAGCGGCGAAGGTTCGGTGAGGTCGCGGGCAACGACCTGGCATTCGCCGCTTTCCAGCCGACGCAGCAGCGCTTCGAACGCCCCGATGTCCATCGCATCCTCCAGGCAATCGCGAATGGTTTGCCTGACCAAGGGATGATCCGGTATCTCGATCTCGCCCGGTAAGTTCTCTGCGCAGGCAACCTGGTCGGGGAACACCGATGCCAGCAAATCCTCGGCGTTCATCCGGGCAATCTGCGGAGGAACTTTCTTGCCGCCGCGAAATCGCGGCAGTGCAAGCGCAATGCCCGCGTCCCAGCGCCACCGCACCCCGAACATCGGCGCCGCGCACAGCGCCTGCACCAGCACTTGACGAACCGATTTGGAATTCAGGTAGCGCGCGGCTTCCGATAATTCAAAGCTATGCGCATGCGTGAGCGAGAGAACGATGTGATCTTCCGTGGCGGCGGCCTGCAATTCGAAATTGAAAGTGCGGCAGAAGCGCTTGCGCAGCGACAAACCCCATGCCCGATTGACGCGGCTGCCGAACGGCGAGTGAATGACCAGCTGCATGCCGCCGGATTCGTCGAAGAAGCGCTCGAAAATTATCGTCTCGAATGTCGGCAGGCAGCCGAGCGCCGCCCGGCCCGCGCTCAAATATTGCACGATTTGCCCGGCGCTGGCCTCGTCGAGCCCGACGCTATCGCGCAACCATCGGACGGCTGCATCGGGTTCGCTCTGCAGCCGCTGCTCGATCTCCGATCGCAACCGCGAGACCGCCCACGATAATTCCAGGCTGCGGCCCGGAGCTTCGCCCAGCCAGAATGGTATCGAGGGCGGCTGGCCGTGCGCATCCTCGACCCGCACGGTACCGCGCTCGACGCGCAAAATGCGATACGACGTGTTTCCCAGCTGGAACACGTCGCCCTGCAGGCTTTCCACGGCGAAGTCCTCATTCACGGTGCCGACCGATATCCCGTCCGGTTCGAGCATCACGCGGTAATCCGCGTTGTCCGGAATGGCGCCGCCGGAGGTGATCGCCGTCAGCCGTGCGCCCTTGCGAGGCCGCAGCACATGGTTGACCGCATCATGATGCAGTAAAGCGGCGCGCCGGCCACGGCGCGTGCTGAAGCCCTCCGCCAGCATCTTCACGCATTCGTCGAATTCTTCGCGCTGCAAGTTCCGATAAGGATAGGCTCCCCGGACCAGCGCGAATAATTGTTCTTCGGACCATTCGCGCGCCGCGACCTCCGCGGTAATCTGCTGAGCCAGCACATCGAGGGCGTTCTCTGGGATGCTGAGGCGGTCCAACTCGCCGCGTCGCACCGCATCCAGCAGCGCCGTGCACTCCACCAGCTCGTCGCGCGACAGCGGAAACAGTCTGCCCTTGGATGTGCCGCCCACCGAGTGTCCGGCACGGCCCACACGCTGCAGAAAGGCGTTGATCGAGCGCGTCGAGCCCAATTGGCACACCAGATCCACATCGCCGATGTCGATGCCGAGCTCCAGCGAAGCGGTTGCCACCAGCACCTTGAGTTCACCGCGCTTCAAACGCTGCTCTGCGTTCAGGCGCCGCTCCTTGGACAGGCTGCCGTGGTGCGCGGCCACGTTCTCCGTGCCCAAGCGCTCGGACAAATGCCGCGCGACGCGCTCGACCAATCTGCGCGTATTGACGAACACCAGCGTGGTGCGATGTTCGAGAATGAGCGCAGCCAATCGGTCATACACCAAGGTCCAGACTTCACCGGACATGACCGCTTCGAGCGGCGCCGGCGGTATTTCCAGCGCCAAGTCGCGTGCACGGACGTGGCCGCTGTCGATGATGGTGCAGGGCTCCGCGCGCGCGCCGGTCAGGAATTTCGCGACTTCTTCAATCGGCTTCTGCGTCGCCGACAAGCCGACGCGCGTCAGGGTGCCGCGCGACAATGCCTGCAATCGCTCCAGGGAGATGGCCAAGTGGGCGCCGCGCTTGTTGCCCGCAACCGCGTGAATCTCGTCGATGATGACCGTGCGACAGGTTGACAGCATGGCGCGGCCGGAATCTGAACCTAACAGTATGTACAACGATTCAGGCGTCGTGACGACGATGTGCGGCGCTCTGCGCCGCATGCCGGCGCGGTCGGACTGCGTCGTGTCTCCAGTGCGCACCACGGCGCGAATTTCCACGTCGGGCAGATTCAAGGCCGCGAGTTCTTCGCGAATTCCAGTGAGCGGCGCCTCGAGATTTCTCTGAATGTCGTTCGACAGGGCCTTCAGCGGCGAGACGTACACGACACGCGTCTCATCCGGCAGCGGTCCTTGCATTCCTTCCTTGATGAGTTGATCGATGGCGGCGAGAAATGCGGCAAAGGTTTTGCCTGAACCGGTTGGGGCGGCGACCAATACGTGGTGTCCGGCCGAGAGCGCCGGCCAGGCCGCAACCTGAGCGTCGGTAGGCGCATCGAAGTTTCGCGAAAACCACGCGGCGACGGCAGGATGGAACGAGTTGAGGACGCTCATGGCGAGAGGCTTAAGGGGATGATTTCAGTATATCAAGGCAAGGCATCGACCGCCACGCGATGTGTTCGATCGGGCGTTTTGAAGGGGTATAATTGCGCGGCTCGCAACCCGAAGAGGACAAACAATCATGAGCGTAGCGATTCACCCCGCCGTGGATAGCGGCGTCAAGGCTGGCAATGCAAAATTCGCCGGCGGCAACCTCAAATGCAAATGCGCACAAGCGCCGGTGACCGTGGCCATCAAGGGCAATGTCGCCTTCAATCACGTTTGTGGCTGCACCAAATGCTGGAAGCCGCGCGGCGCGACATTCTCGCTGATCGCGGTGGTGCCACGCGACAATTTGAGCGTCACCGCCAACGCGCAGAAATTGAAAGTCGTGGACGCCGCTGCGCCGATTCAACGCCATGCTTGCGCGGCTTGCGGCGTGCACATGTACGGACGCATCGAGAACAAGAGTCATCCAATCCACGGCTTTGATTTCGTTCATCCGGAACTGTTGGATGCCGCCGGCTGGGCCGCACCGGAATTTGCCGCATTCGTGTCCTCGGTCATCGAGTCGGGAACCAAGCCGGAGCAAATGGGTGCGATACGGGCGCGTCTGCGCGAGCTGAAACTTGAACCGTACGATTGCCTGTCGCCGGCGCTGATGGACATGATCGCCACACACACCGCGAAAGCCAAGGGCGTGCTGGCCGCTTAGCTTCGGCTCGGGGCGAGTTCAAGGCTCGGTTGAGGCTCCAGGATCGGCGGAGCAGTTCGAGCGGCCTGATAAGGCGCAGTCTTGCAGCCGACTCAGGCCGCCCATAATTCGCGTCAACAGCAATCCGCCGCCAATAAGAAGCGCGATCAGCAGGAGACCCGCCAACGCCGCACGGCGCGTATTCGGCGCCGGCGGAGGCTGCCAGTCGCCAGGAATCCATTTATCTGGATTTCGCATCCTGTATCTTATACACCACGAAAACTAAACGTTCCTCCAGTGGACAAATCAAGCGCATGGCGCGATTTGTCAAACAAATGGCGCCCCAGGCGTGGTGCTTGCGCCACGGTTTCCGTAGGCTCAAGATACGCACTGAGGGGAGTGCGTCCAGGGGTCGTGAGTGACCTGCTACGGCTTGGGCTGGCCGACAAGGAACAACAACCAAGAGTAGCGCGGCGCTCTGCCTGGGCGCAAACGCGTGCGAGCAAGGGGAAACACCATGTCTTCCAAAATCAGTCGGGGTGGAATTCGATCGCACCGGGGACGTGCGGCGCTCATCAAGGCAAGCTCATTGAGCGGTGCGTCCGCGCTCACCCTTGCCGTGCTCGCAGCCCTGCACGCCGCGCCGGCGAGGGCCGCCGATGCGGCGGTGGAGGAATCGGGCCTGACCGAGATCGTGGTCACGGCGGAGAAACGCGCGGAAAACCTCGAGGTGGTGCCGGCCTCGATCAGCGCATTCACCTCCAAGACCCTCGATCTGCAGGGCATCGCGTCGGTTCAAGACCTGACCAACTACGCGCCCGGTCTGTACTACACCACCTACGATAACCGCCCCTACATTCGCGGCATCGGCCGCAACACCGACAATCTGGCGGTCGAGTCCGGCGTCGCCGTGTATGTTGACGGCATTTACAATGGCGCCAACGCCTCGACGATCTTGCAGAATTCCACGCTGTTCGTCGACGAAGTCCAGGTTCTGCGCGGCCCGCAAAGCACCTTGTTCGGCCGCAATGCCGACGGCGGCACGATCGACTATATCTCCAAGCGCCCGACGAGCGACTTCCAGGGCGAGGTTCGCACCGGCTTCGACAATTACCACAAGGCCTTCGTGGAAGGCGCCGTGTCGGGCCCGATCAACGACGCTATGCGCTATCGGTTCGGAGCCAACTACACCAACCAGAATGGCAAGGGCTTCTATACGAACTTGAACGGCGTCGACGAGGGCGGCGATGTTGCGCAGGGGGGTAATGGCACCAGCTATCACATCGAGGGCCAGCTCGAAGGCAACATCGGTTCGGCTTTCGACTGGTGGACCAAGCTCGCCACCAGCGATTACGACGTCAGCTATCACACGGAAACGCTCTTAGGACCCTTGGATACGCGGGAGTTCCCCGTGCCGCTGTTTCCCAACGCCAATTTCGGCACTTGCGCGCTGCCCGGAGGCGCCGGCGGCCTTGGTTGCGCCGGCAATCCGGACACCATCGTCAGCGTCCTGGCCGGCAAAAACACCATCGCTGGAAATCCCAGCGCAACCGGGACCGGCACATTCGACTCGGGCTTCCAGTCGCAGTCCAAGCAACAAGACAATTGGATCTTTGCCACCCATCTGACTTTCCATGCCGATGGGTTCGACGTCAAATACCTGGGCGGCTATCAGAAGTTCAATTACGACCTCACTGCGCCGTGGACCAACAGCCAGGGCGTCTCCAGCGGCATCCTGGGATACACCCTGCAGGGACCCGCGGCGGTTACTCCGCTGTGCGGCCTTTTCTTTGCTGCCAACGCCGGGTGTACTCAAAATCTGGCGGTCAACTCCGCGCACAACGCCTTCACGTTCGACGAGTACGAGAGCTTCTTCAGCAACGAGCTGAACATCACCTCCACCGGCCAGGGACCGTTGCAGTGGATCGGCGGTCTCTATCAATATCACGAGAAATACACGCAACCCATCAATGTAATAAGCCCGGACCAGACGCAGATCGCGTCGCCCTATTCGCTCGGTACCCTCATCGCCGGATTAACAGGCGTCATTCCTATCGTCGGCTCGCTCGTGCCGGCGCCTGCAAACCCGTCGCGCTCGGTGTACAACGAATACACCGCACTCGCCGAGGACTCCTACGGTGTCTTCGGTCAGATCGACTGGCAGGCGAGCAGCCAATTCAAGGTCACCGCCGGCGTGCGCTACTCCTACGATAAAAAGAACGGCGATGAAACCTTTCGGCTGATCCTATTCAATGTCGATGGGCTCATTCCGGGCTTGCCACTGGGCGTGAATATGTTCGGCGCCAACGCGCCGGCATTCGATGCCACGGCCTGCACGAACGGCGCTTCCCGCGGTACCGGCCCCTGCTTCATCAATGGCAATGGTGCGGCTCAGCGGTCGTTCGACGACCATTGGGATGCCGTCACTGGAACAGCCGGTGTCTCATGGACGCCGGCCACGGACATCCTCGGCTACGCGAAATACAGCCGGGGCTACAAGGCCGGCGGGTTCAACTCCGGTATCAACGCGCTCAACCCTGAAACGGCGCAGGAGACCGTGGACGCGTTCGAAGTCGGCTACAAAGAAACCTTCGGACGAACCTTCCAGGCTAATGTGGCGACCTTTTACTACGACTACAAAAATGACCAGCAGCCGCTGGGACAGCTCGATCCGACTACAGGGGTTATAAACACCATCATTGTCAATATTCCCAAGGTGCACACCTACGGCGCCGAACTGGAAACCCTTTGGAACCCGATCACCGACCTCAATATCCTCCTGAACTATGCCTACCTGCACGCAACCATTAACAGCACGAACGGTGTGTGCTACCAGGATGCTGCGGACCCGCTGGCGCTTGCGCCCGGCGCGAATACCAGTGGCTGCCCGGCGGGTACCGGTTTGCAGAACATCGTGGGCGCGAAACTCCCCGCGTCGCCGCTCAACAAGGTCGCATTGAACGCAATCTATACTCTGCACTTTAATCCCGGTTCCTTGGCCCTGTCCGGCACCTACGTCTGGAGGGACCGGACCTACGACGATGTCTTCAATCGTTCGTACAACCTGGCGCCGTCCTACAATCAGGTTAACTTGCGTGCGATCTGGACCGATGCCGCCAATCGCTACAACGTGATTCTCTATGCCAACAACATCACCAACAAGGTCGCCCAGGACGCCTCGGGCGGCTTGGCGGTTACGAACCCAGGGCCCGCGCAAGTCATCGATCCCTTGGTGAGCTACATCCCGCCCAGGGTCTATGGCGTGGAGCTGCGGTACCGCTTCCACTGATCTTAAAAGCGGGCTGCTGACTCGTGTCAGTTCAATCGACGCAGGCGCGAGATGTGGGGGCGCTTTTGAACGCCGCCGCCGCCTGTTATGCGCAAGGCCGCTTTGACGATGCGGCCGATCTTTATCGACAGGCCGCCGCCGCCGATCCCAAAGACCTGCGGCCGGTTTATTCGCTGGCGCTCATCGATATCCGGCGCGGCCGCCTGCAGAACGCCCGGCAACAGCTGAGGACGGTGATTGCCCGGGATCCCAATTTTTATCCGGCGCAGCAAAATATGGGAGCGGTGTGCCAGAATCTCAATTTGTGGCCGGAGGCGGCCGACGCGTACGCTCGCGCGCATCGCTTGAATCCCACCGCCGCGGAGACTCATTTCAGCCTGGCGCGCGCGCTCACCGTGCTGGGGCGGGTGGCGGAATCGAGCGCCTGCTATCGCGCCCTGGCCGCCAATCCGTCCGTCCGGCTTCGAGCCCTGACGCGCCTAGCGGTGCTCGATCCGGCAGTGATCGACGAGCAAGATCTAACCGCGCTGCAGCGCGCGGCGGACGATCCAGCGGCGCTGCCTGCGACGCGGATCGAAGTCTATTTCGCGCTTGGCCAGGTGTTGGAGCAGCGCGGCGCTCATCAAGCAGCGTTCGCCGCTTTTAAGGCCGGCAATCGGCTGAAGCACGACGCCCTGATGGCCTCGCCGGACCTCGCGGCACGGCCAGATTCCTTGGAGCGTGCGCATGATCTCGCGGCGCGCTTCGTGATTGAGCGATTTGACGCGGCATTCCTTGAGCGCCAATCGCGCCGGGGCAGCGCGTCGGCGGCGCCGATCTTCGTCATTGGCATGCCGCGCTCCGGATCCAGCCTCATCGAGCAGATCTTATCGAGCCATCGATACGTTCAAAGCATGGGGGAAAACGCGGCGCTCTCCACGGTCATCGATCAGGGCTTCACTGAATCTCCGGGGGCGGCCGACTGGGATGACATGGCTGAAAGGTATCTCGGCTTGATGCGCCAACGCGGTTGGCAAAGCGCTGAACGCTTCGTCGATAAAACCCTGGAGAATCATTTGCGCGTCGGCATGATTCACTGCATGTTCCCGAAGTCGGTGATCCTCGACAGCACGCGTGACCCGGTTGACACCTGCCTGTCCTGTTATCGTCAGTTGTTCACCGAAAGCAACGAGACGCTCTACGATCTCGGCCAGATCGGTCGGGCCTATGTTCGCTATCGTCGCGTGATGGAGCATTGGGACCGCGTCTTGCCGGGCCGGGTGATTCGGGTCCCGCACGAAAAACTGGTGGCCGATCCCGAAGCGCAAATCCGCTGGCTTGTCGAAGATGCGTGCAGGCTGGACTGGGACCCGGCATGCCTGCGCTTTTATGAAGCGGCCGGTTCAGTCCGCACCGCCAGCGCGGCTCAAGTTCGCCGCCCCATGTTCGCAACGTCCATCGGACGGTGGGCGCGATTTGCGAGCGAGCTTGAACCGCTCTTGAAGGCACTGGGACCTTATGCTCCACAGCCCGCAAGTGGAATGGCGCATGTCTGAGCTTGTTGAAATGATTCGTCAATCGCGCGAACCTTCTTGCGCGTCCGCCGTTTTTCAAAAATATTGGGAGTTACCATGGACAAAAAAGCAGCAGACCAGCCGGATCAGTTGACCACTCGCCGTGACTTCCTCGCCGGCGCGGCTACAGCGGCGGTGGCGTCGGCGGCAGCGGCAACGTCGGCGGCGACGCTCCTATCCAGCGCCGCAGCGGCGCAGCAAGCTGCGCCGGTACGGCCGTTGGGCGGTAGCGCGACGGGGAAAATATTTGTCGAGACGGATACCACCTATGGGCGGGTGCAGGGAATTCAAACCACGGGCATCAAGCAATTCAAGGGAATTCCCTATGGCGCGTCGACCGCAGGCCGCAACCGCTTCATGCCGCCGAAAAGGCCCGCCGCCTGGAAAGGTGTGCGCGAGTGCTTTGCACACGGCCAGATCAGTCCGCAAGCGTTGACGGATCTGCGCTCCGATTACGGGATCATGATCCACTGGGATTATCAGCCTGGAGGCATGGGCGAGGATTGCCTCAACTTAAACATCTGGACACCCGGCCTCAAGGACGGTGCAAAGCGACCCGTGCTCGTATCCTTCCACGGCGGGGGCTTCACCACCGGATCCGGCAATGCAATCGGCTACGACGGCGCGCAGCTCGCGCGGTTTGGCGACGTGGTCGTGGTATGCATCAACCATCGGCTCGCCGCCTTCGGCTACACACAACTCGCCGATTTAGGGGCGCCCGCCGAGTTCGCCTATGCCGGAGTTGCCGGCATCATGGATCTCACCGCGTCGCTCGAATGGGTTCGCGACAACATCGAGAACTTCGGCGGCAATCCAAACAATGTGATGATATTCGGCCAATCCGGCGGCGGCGCCAAGACCAGCAGCATGTTGGCGACGCCCGCGGCAAAAGGGCTGTTTCACCGCGCTGCCGTGCAGAGCGGATCGATGTTGAAATTCGTCGCAAGAGATCGAGCAACGACACTCGCGGAAGCGCTATTGAAACAGCTCGAAATTCCAAAATCGCGCATTGCAGACTTGCAAAAGATATCCTGGCAGCAGCTGCTGGAGGCCCAGGTAGCCACCGGCGGCGCCGGGCCGGGCTTGGGCGCGGGACCGGTTCTCGACGGCAAGTACCTGACTCACGATCCATTCGATCCGGCGGCGCCGCCGGAATCGGCGGCAATCCCGCTCATCGTGTCGACCACGCTGGAAGATGCCGCGCTCGGCCTTACCAATTTCACGCTCAGCGAGGCGGACCTCAAGACCCTCATCGAGAAGCGTTACCAGGACAAAGGCGCGGATATTCTCGCGATGTACCGCAAATACTATCCCGAAAAATCCCCGTATCTCATTCAGGCCATGCTGTTCACGGATTCCGGCTTTCGCCGTTCGGCCATCAAGCAGGCCGAGCTCAAGGCGGCGCAGGGCACCGGCGCCATTTACATGTATCAGTGGGATTGGCCGACGCCGGCCTTCGGCGGCCGCTATGGCGCCGTACATGGACTCGATGTGTCGGGGTCGTTCCGCGAGGCGCGCGACGGCAACGACATGGCGCGCGTCGCCGACCAGCTCTCCTCGAGCTGGGTGGCGTTTGCCAAAACCGGCAATCCCAACAATTCCCGCATACCGCCCTGGCCGACCTTCGATGCCAAAACGCGCGCCACGATGGTATTCGGAACCCCGACCCAGCTGGAAAACGATCCGCGCAGCGAGATCCGCAGCTTCTGGGCGCAAATGCCCCCGCCAGCCGGGCTGCTCGGCTGAAATTTGACCCTCCGGCGCCGATGTGCGGCAAACTAGGTTGCCGGTAAGGCGCCGGTCTTCTTGGGGGAGTCGTCAATGTCCGTTAGCCAGCAATCGCTCGAAGGGGTACCGCCTGCCGGCCAAGCCGCCGGCACCACATTGAGCAAAGCAGCGACGGGTGCGAAGTTTGCACTCTTCGTGCTGTTCGCCATCAATTTGCTGAATTTCTTCGACCGCCAATTGCTCGGTTCATTGGGCGAACCGATCCGCAAAGAATTTCTGTTGAGCGATACGGCGCTCGGATTCCTGGGTACGATTTTCACGGTGATCTATGCCATTGTGGGATTGCCGCTCGGACGTCTCAGCGACCGTTGGTATCGAACCCGGCTCATCGCCATCGGTACGGCGGTATGGAGCTTGCTGACTGCCGCCACCGGCATGGCGACCACCTACACGCAAATTTTCGTCGCACGCTTGGGGGTGGGTTTGGGCGAGGCCACCTGCGCTCCCGCGGGCCAGTCCTTGATTGGCGACTATTTCCCGCCAAGCCGACGCGCCTTTGCGATGGGCGTATTCATGCTGGGCCTGCCTGCGGGGCTCTTTCTTGCGTATGCCAGCTCCGGAATCATTTATGCGCACTTAGGATGGCGCGCCGCTTTCTATATTGCGTGCGTTCCCGGACTGCTATTCGCTCTCTTGGCTCTGGTCATGCGCGAACCGAAGCGCGGTGGGCTCGATACCGGCCGGGTGGTGACGACATCGACCGGATCCCTGACAGCGCCTTACTTTGCGGTCCTCGGCCTGCCGACAATGTGGTGGATCATCCTGTCCGGCATTTTCCACAACTTCAATATGTATGCATTGGGTTCCTTCAACTCCGCGTTCCTGCAACGATTTCATGGAATGAGCGTGCATGACGCGAGCCTCGTATCGTCCATTGCGGTGGGCGCGGTGGGCGCCGTCGGCTTGGTCCTGGGCGGCTGGGCCGCGGACCAGATGAGCGTCAAACGCCGCAATGCCAGGCTGGTGTTGTCTGCGTGGTGCATGAGCATTGCGGCGCCCTGCATCTTTTTCGCGATCAGTCAGCCCAAGGGTTCAATCACTGCTTACGTCATGCTGATGGCAACTGGCACGATCACGATGTATGTGTATTACGCGACCGTTTATACGGCCATACAGGACGTGATCGAGCCGCGCCTGCGCGGCACCGCGGTGGCGATATATTTTTGCTGCATGTACATCTTCGGCGCCAGCATGGGGCCGGTCGGCACCGGCATGTTGAGCGATCATTTCGCGCACAAGGCGATGGTCGATGCCGGTGCCAGCAGCATGACGGAAGCATTCAAAGCCACCGGCCTGCACAATGCGATGTATGCCATTCCGGTGCTCGCGCTGATGGCCGCGCTGGTGCTATTCGCGGCCTCGCGGACCATGGAAAAAGACGTCCGCAAACAGGAGACGGCGCACCGGAAGACTTGATGCTCCCCGGTCTCGGCGGCGTTCAGGGGCTGGTGCGCCGCCGTCGGTTATTGAAAATGGCTAGCTGGCAGGACGCAGCGTGTCGCTGAAGCGGCCCAGATGATAGTCAGCGTCGCCGAAGGTGAGGTCGATCATGGTGAGACGCTTGAAATAGTGGCTCACGACGTGTTCGTCGACCACACCCATGCCGCCGTGCAACTGCACTGCTTGCTGACCGACCAATCGGCCTGCCTGCCCGATATAAGCCTTTGCCGCGGCGATGGCTCGCATCCGTTCCGCGGCGTCCGTCGAGTCTGCGTTGACTGCAGCAATGACCGCCATCGAGCGGGACTGCTCCGCTGCAATCAGCATGTCGGCCATGCGGTGTTTCAGGGCCTGAAATGTACCGATGGCAACGCCGAATTGCTTGCGAGTCTTCAGGTATTCCAAAGTGGCCTTGTTGAGCGCATTCATGACGCCGACCGCTTCGGCGCACAGGGCGGCGATGCCCCGATCGATGGCACGCTCGACGATGGGCAATGCGGCTCCGGACTCGCCGATCAGCGCTTCGCTGCCCACCGCGACGTCCTCAAGCTTCAGATCCGCCGCTCGCGTGCCGATCTGCGTCGGGTAGCCCAGGACCGTCAAGCCTTTCGCATCGCGCGGCACCAGAAACAGCGACACGCCGTTTGCGTCATTCACCTTGCCGCTGCTGCGCGCCGTGACGAGAAAATAGTCGGCCGAGGGGCCGTCGAGAACCACGGTCTTCTGGCCCTTAAGATTCCAGGCACCTCCCTTCTGCGTCGCCGTGCAGGCCGCATGCGATAGGTCATAGCGCCCTGCAGCCTCATAGCAGGCCAGCGCCATCTTCTCGGAGCCGGCGCCAATCTGCGGCAGGAGTTTTTGTCGCAGCGCTTTGGAAGCCGCATCGCGCAACACGCCTCCGCACAGCACCACGGAGCTCAGGTAAGGTTCCATGAGCAGACCGAGCCCAAATTGCTCCATCACCAGCATGACATCGACGGCACTACCCCCTAGGCCGCCAGAATCCTCGGGCAACGGCAGCGACAGCAGGCCGAGTTCGGCGTACTGTTTCCACGCCTCGGCCGAATAGCCCAAATCCGATTTGAGAATCGCCTTGCGTTTGTCGAAGTCATAGTCGCGCGAAATGAAGCGCTGCATCGTGTCCTGCAGCGCCAGCTGTTCTTCGGTGTAATCAAATTCCATATTTATCTCTCAAAGCCCGAGGATCATCTGCGAGATGATGTTCTTCTGAATTTCGGTTGATCCGGCGTAGATCGTGGTCTTACGGTTGTTGAAGTATTGACCGGACAGCGGCGGCGCATAACTGCCATAGTGCGCGTTCAACAGCGGATTGCCGCGCCAATTCATGTCCAGCGCCTCGCGCACATACGGCAAGGCGTCGTGCCCCAGCGCGTGCATCTTGAGCTCTGCCAGGGTTTGAATGATCTCCGATCCCTTGATCTTGAGCATCGACACTTCGGGCCCCAAGGACTGGGCCTTTTGGTCCTTGGCATATCCCGACAGCACGCGCAGATTGGTGATTTCCAGCGCCATCAACTCCATTTCCACCTGCGCAATGCGATCGCGAAAGCGCGAATCCTCGATAAGGGGCTTGCCGTTGGCGGGCTGCGCGGCGGCAATCTCCTTCAATTTTTTCAGTGCGCGCTTGCACGCACCGATTCCGGCATTGCCGCTGCGCTCATGGCTCAACAGGAACTTGGCGTAGGTCCAGCCCTTGTTTTCTTCGCCGATCAAATTCTCGACCGGAACCTTCACGTTATCGAAAAAGATGTCGTTGATCTCGTGCCCGCCATCCAACATGACGATGGGCCGCACGCTCACACCGGGCGACTTCATGTCGACCAGCAGAAACGAGATGCCCTGCTGCTGGCGCCCCTCGGTGCTGGTGCGCACCAATGCGAATATCCAATCCGCGTATTGACCCATGGTGTTCCAGGTTTTCTGGCCATTGACGATGTAGTGATCGCCCTGGCGCACTGCACTGGTGCGCAATGAAGCCAGATCGGAACCCGATCCGGGTTCCGAATAGCCCTGACACCACCAGTCTTCGCCGGAGAGGATTCGCGGTAGAAAATATTCCTGCTGGGCGGCGCTGCCGAAGTTCTGCATGACGGGCGCCAGCATCTTCAGTGCGAAGGGATTCTGATTCGGCGCACAGGCCTCGGCGCGCTCCTCCTCGAAAATATGCTGCTGCACGATGTTCCAGCCGGTACCGCCGAACTTCGCCGGCCAATTGGGCGCGCCCCAGCCCTTGCGATACATGATCTTTTGCCAGCGGACCATGTCGTCCTTGGAAATGTGCCGTCCCAAATCGAGCTTGTCGCGAATATCCTTGGGCAACTCGGCAGCGAAAAAGGCGCGCACTTCGTCGCGAAACGCTTCCTCTTCGGCAGTGAATGTAAGATCCATGATGGTTTCCTAGTTTGTAAGGGCCGCCCCTCGATCGCGCGATGATTGCCTCAATCGACTGTCACAACGATTTTACCGCGTGCCTGTCGCGCACCCAACCTGGCAATTGCATCGGCGCCGCGGTCCAGCGGGAAGCGTTCGGTCACGGCGGGCTTAATCTTGCCGTCGAGATACAGCGAAAATAAGGCCGCCACGTTTGCAGCATGCAGCGCCGGGAAACGCGTGGTCCATTCTCCCCAGAACACGCCGACGATCTCGCAACCTTTGAGCAACGGCAGATTCATCGGCAGCTTCGGAATGCCGGCGGTGAACCCGATCACCAGATGCCGCCCGGCCCAGGCGATCGCGCGCAGCGCAGCTTCGCTGTAGTCGCCGCCAATGCCGTCGTAGATCACCTGGGCCCCTTCCGCGCCGCAGGCCGCCTTGAAGCTGTCGGTCAAGGCCCGCGCCGCGGTCTTGTCGAGCGGGCCAACCGGGTATTGCACCCCGGCGTCCGCGCCGTGTTCGCGCGCCAGCGCAAGCTTGTCCGGACTGGAGGCGGCCGCAATCACGCGCGCTCCCATTACTTTGCCCAATTCCACCGCCGCAAGACCGACGCCGCCGGCAGCGCCCAACACCAGCAGGGTTTCGCCCGCGCGCAGCCGCGCACGATCCTTCAACGCGTGCTGCGACGTGCCGTAGGTCAGAAGCAGCGCGGCAGCTTCATCGAAGGGCATGGCGTCGGGTATCTTCCAGCAATTGTTTGCTTGTGCAACGGCCTTCTCGGCCATGGCGCTGCGCACCGGGCTGACCAGCACGCGATCGCCGCGCTTCACATTGGCCACACCATCGCCTAACTTTTCGACCACGCCGGCCAGTTCGCCGCCCGGTGAGAACGGCCGCGGCGGCTTGAATTGATACAAGTCCTGGATCATCAATAGATCCGGAAAGTTGACTCCGACCGCGCGCACTTTGATGAGGACTTGTCCCGGGCCCGGAACAGGTTCAGCTATGTCTTCGACCACCAAGGATTCAGGACCGCCGGGCTGGCGGCTGAGCAATGCTTTCATGATTGAGCGACCGCTTCGGCACCGGACTTTGCGTTTTCCCGCTCTTGCAGCTCGCGCCACATGATCTTGCCGGCGCCGGACTTTGGAAGAGCGTCGACGAATTCGATGATGCGTGGAACCTTGTAGGCGGCCATGTTCTCCCGGCACCAGTCGATGATTGACTGCCCCTCCACTTTGCCGCGAAATTCAGCTCGCAGCACAATGACGGCCTTGACCGTCTCGCCGCGATAGGCGTCCTTGGCGGAGATGATGCAGGCTTCCTGGACGGCCGGGTGTTGATACATCAGAGATTCGACCTCGGTCGGCCAAATCTTGAATCCGGAGGCATTGATCATGCGTTTCAGCCGGTCGACCATGAAGAAATAGCCGTCTTCGTCCATCTTCCCTAAGTCGCCGCTGCGAAAAAACCGTTTGCCATCCAACTCGATGAACGCTTGTGCGGTGTCTTCGGGTTTTTTCCAATAGCCCAAGAACACTTGCGGACCGTGCATGATGATCTCGCCGACCTCGCCCGGCGGCAATTCGCGCAAGGTCGTAGGATCGATGATTCGCGAGTCGACATCATAAATAGGTATACCCAAGCACTGCTTCTTCGAGGCATGGCTGGGATTGATGTGCGTTGCCGCGATGGTCTCCGAGAGCCCGTAGCCCTCGATGTAGGTGACCCCGACATCCGCAAGCCGCTGCGCGACGGCGGCGGGCATGGCGGCGCCGCCGCCGCTGAGGCGGCGAATCGACGACAGATCGTAGCGATCGATATTCGGATTCAGGAAAAAGTCCTGAATCATGGTCGGAATGGCCGTCCAGCTCGAGACCTTGTACCGCTCGACGCACTGCGCTGCCGCCTCGCGGTCCCAGCGCGGCAGCAGCACCATGGTGTTGCCGACGTACAGCGGACCATTCATACCGCCCTGCATGCCGGTCACATGAAACATCGGTGCCACGGCCAGCAGCGTCATCTCCGCCTGCATGGCAAACCACTGCATCTGTCCCACCGTGGTGTGCATGACGGTGCGATGAGTATGCATGCATCCCTTGGGGATTCCCGTGGTGCCGGATGTATAGGGCATCACACAAAGATCGTCCGGCCCCGCCGTCAGCGGGCCGGGCGCCAAGTTGCTGGCCAGAACAGCATTCCACAGGGTGAGTCCCGGCGCTTTCAATTCGAGGCGCGGTGCCGCGATGAAATCGGGCACCGTCAGTGTGGTCGGTTCCTTCAAATAATCGGAATACGCCGCGACG
>Ga0210394_10004572_pt1 | contig 16059 bp, 12 predicted proteins | sample IncBWC12MmetaG_FD_160121 | JGI IMG/M metagenome (GOLD analysis project Ga0210394, IMG submission 160121) | Forest soil microbial communities from Barre Woods Harvard Forest LTER site, Petersham, Massachusetts, United States - Inc-BW-C-12-M | ecosystem: Environmental > Terrestrial > Soil >... | reverse complement strand
TCGGCCTGCTTGAAGCGCGTTAGCTCCAGCATCAGCGCCTTGGTCGGGAACGGATAGAGCTGCTCGATGCGCAACAGATAGATGTCGTCGATGCCGCGCTTCTCGCGCTCCTCGTAGAGATCGTAATAGACCTTGCCGGAGCTGATGACGACGCGGCGCATCTTGTCGTCGGGGACGAGCTTGATCTTCTCGTCCGGCAGCATTTGCGCGTCGTCCCACAACAGCCGATGGAACGAGGTGTTCGGCCCCATCTCGTCGAGCCGCGACACCGCGCGCTTGTGGCGCAACAGCGACTTCGGCGTCATCAGGATCAGCGGCTTGCGGAAGTCGCGGTTGAGCTGCCGGCGCAGGATGTGAAAGTAGTTTGCCGGCGTCGTGCAGTTGGCGACCTGCATGTTGTCCTCGGCGCACATCTGCAGGAAGCGCTCGAGCCGCGCCGAGGAATGCTCCGGCCCCTGCCCTTCGTAGCCGTGCGGCAATAGGCACACGAGCCCCGACATCCGCAGCCATTTGCGTTCGCCCGACGAGATGAACTGGTCGAACACCACTTGCGCACCGTTGGCGAAATCGCCGAATTGCGCTTCCCATAACGTCAGCGCATTGGGCTCGGCGAGCGAATAACCGTATTCAAAGCCGAGCACGGCCTCTTCCGAGAGCATGGAATTGATGACTTCGAAGCGCGCCTGGCCGTCGCCGAGGTGATTGAACGGCGTGTAGCGATTCTCGTTCTCCTGGTCGATCAGAACCGAATGGCGCTGCGAGAACGTGCCGCGCTCCGAGTCCTGGCCCGACAGCCGCACCCGGTGACCCTCTTGCAGCAGAGAGCAGAAGGCGAGCGCCTCGCCGGTTGACCAATCAATGCCGGCTCCGGTCTCGATCGACTTGCGGCGGTTGTCCAGGAAGCGATTGAGCGTGCGATGCAGATGAAAGCCTTGCGGCAGCGTGGTGATCTTGTCGCCGATCTCCTTGAGCTTGGCGATCTCGACGCCAGTATGGCCGCGGCGCGGATCGTCGGCCTCGCCCCCGGTCTTGAAGCCAGCCCAGCGGCCGTCGAGCCAATCGGCCTTGTTGGCCCGGTAGCTTTGCGCGGCTTCGAGCTCGACGTCGAGGCGGGCACGCCAGTCCGCCTTCATCTTGTCGACTTCGCCCGCGGTGACGACGCCTTCGCCGATCAGCTTGTTGCCGTAAATCTCCAGAGTCGAGGGATGCGCGGCGATCGCCTTGTACATCAGCGGCTGGGTGAACGACGGCTCGTCGCCCTCGTTGTGGCCGTGGCGGCGATAGCAGAACATGTCGATGACCACCGGCTTTTGGAAGTTCTGCCGGAACTCGGTCGCGATCTTGGCGGCGAACACGACAGCTTCAGGATCGTCGCCGTTGCAATGAAAAATTGGCGCCTCGATCATCTTGGCGACGTCGGACGGATACGGCGACGACCGCGAATAGCGCGGATTGGTGGTGAAGCCGATCTGATTGTTGAGGATGAAATGCACCGAGCCTCCGGTGCGGTGGCCACGCAATCCGGAAAGCCCGAGGCTCTCCGCCACCACGCCCTGGCCGGCAAACGACGCATCGCCGTGAATGAGCAGCGGCATCACCATGGTGCGGTCTTCCGGCGTGGCGCCGAGATGATCCTGCTTGGCGCGCACCTTGCCGAGCACCACCGGATCGACGATTTCCAGATGCGACGGATTGGCGGTGAGCGACAGATGTACTTTGTTGGCGTCGAACTCGCGGTCCGACGAGGCGCCGAGGTGATATTTGACGTCGCCCGAGCCTTCGATCTCGTTGGGCGTCGACGAGCCGCCCTTGAACTCGTGGAAGATGGCGCGGTGCGGCTTGGCCATGACCTGCGCCAGCACGTTGAGCCGGCCACGGTGCGGCATGCCGATGACGATCTCGCGCACGCCGAGCGCGCCGCCGCGCTTGATGATCTGCTCCAGCGCCGGGATCATCGATTCGCCGCCGTCGAGCCCGAAGCGCTTGGTGCCGGTGAATTTCAGGTCGCTGAATTTTTCAAAGCCTTCGGCTTCGACCAGCTTGTTGAGGATGGCGCGCTTGCCTTCGCGAGTGAACGAGATCTCCTTGTCCGGCCCTTCGATGCGCTCCTGGATCCAGCCTTTCTGGGCGCCGTTCGAGATGTGCAAAAATTCGACGCCGAGCGTCTGGCAATAGGTGCGCCGCAGGATGGTGACGATCTGGCGGATGGTGCCGAATTCGAGCCCGAGCACCTTGTCGAGAAAGATCGGACGGTCGAGATCGGCTTCGCTGAAGCCGTAGGTGCGCGGATCGAGCTCCTCTTCGTTCTTGACCGGCTCGAGCCCGAGCGGATCGAGATTGGCGTGGAAATGGCCGCGCGCCCGATAGGCGCGGATCAGCATCAGTGCCCGTATCGAGTCGCGCGTCGCCCGTTCGACGTCGGCTGAGGAAAGCTCGACGCCGCGGCTTTGCGCCTGCGCCTTGACCTTGATGCCGACGCCGTTACCGACCTCGGCCCAGTTGCCGTCGAGCGCGGCGACGAGATCGCCGCCCGGCAGCGGCGGCCAACCGGGCCGGCCCCACGACGGGCCGCGCGCGTTCTTTTCAACGTCGGCGGCGTTGTCCTTCAGGCTCTGGAAGAACGACTGCCACTCGGCATCGACCGCCTGCGGATCGACCTCGTAGCGGGCATAGAGGTCTTCGATATAGGGGGCATTGCTGCCGTAGAGGAACGAGGTGAGGGCGAAGGCGGCGTTGGCGTCCTGGCGGGACATGGTGCTTTTCCTGAGCGATTCCTGCGGCAGGAATCCGTAACGAGGGGGCGAGAAACGAGAAACTGCGGAAAGACGCGAATCAGCCCGGCCCGGCGCAGGGATTTCTCTTTGTACCCTATTTAATGGCTCGATGCGGCAGGCAAAAGACGATAGGAGTGAATCAAGATTTCAATATTTCGGCAAGCGTATGGCCGAGCCGAGCCGGCGACGGCGAAACCTTGATTCCGGCGGACTCCATGGCGGCGATCTTGGAATCTGCGCCGCCCTTGCCGCCGGCGATGATAGCGCCGGCATGGCCCATGCGACGGCCGGGCGGCGCGGTGCGTCCGGCGATGAAACCGACCATGGGCTTCTTGCGGCCGCGCTTGGCTTCGTCCTTCAAAAACTGCGCGGCGTCCTCTTCCGACGAGCCGCCGATCTCGCCGATCATGACCAGCGCCTCGGTCGCCTTGTCGGCGAGAAACATTTCCAGCATTTCGATAAAGTCGGTGCCCTTTACCGGATCGCCGCCGATGCCGACCGCGGTAGTCTGGCCGAGCCCTTCCCGCGTGGTCTGAAACACCGCCTCATAGGTCAGCGTGCCAGAGCGCGAAACGATGCCGACTTTGCCGGGCTTAAAAATATTGCCCGGCATGATGCCGATCTTGCATTCGCCGGCAGTCATGACGCCCGGACAATTCGGCCCGATCAGGCGCGATTTGGAGCCGCACAGCGAACGTTTGATCTTGACCATATGGCTCACCGGAATGCCTTCGGTGATGCACACGATCAGCGCAATCTCAGCCGCGATCGCTTCCGCAATGGCATCGGCCGCGCCGGCCGGCGGCACATAGATCACGCTGGCGTCGGCGCCGGTCTTCTCGCGCGCTTCGGCGACGGTGTCGAACACCGGCAGATTGAGATGGGTCGAGCCGCCTTTGCCGGGCGACACGCCGCCGACCATCTTGGTGCCGTAAGCGATCGCCTGCTCGGAATGGAAGGTGCCGTTCTTGCCGGTAAAACCCTGGCAGATGACCTTGGTGTTTTTGCCGATGAGGATGGACATTACGCCGCCTCCTTCACCGCTTTGACGATCTTCTGCGCCGCGTCGTCGAGGTCGTCGGCCGAGGTGACGTTCAGATTCGACTTGGCAATGATCTCCTTGCCGAGTTCCACATTGGTGCCTTCGAGCCGCACCACCAGTGGCACGCGCAAGCCGACTTCTTTCACCGCGGCCACGACGCCTTCGGCGATGACATCGCATTTCATGATGCCGCCGAAGATGTTGACCAGGATGCCCTTCACGTTGTGATCGGAGGTGATGATCTTGAACGCGGCGGCGACCTTGTCCTTGGTGGCGCTGCCGCCGACGTCGAGGAAGTTGGCTGGCGCCATGCCGTAGAGTTTTATGATGTCCATGGTCGCCATCGCCAAACCGGCGCCGTTGACCATGCAGCCGATGGAACCGTCGAGCGCGATGTAGTTGAGATCGAATTTCGAGGCTTCGATCTCTTTGGCGTCTTCCTCGGTCTCGTCCCGCAAAGCGGCGATCTTCGGATGCAGGAACAGCGCGTTGTTGTCGAAATCGGTCTTGGCGTCGAGACAGATCAGCTTTTTGTCCAAGGTGGCGACCAGCGGGTTGATCTCGAGCAGGCTCATGTCGGTGTCGACGAAGGCCTTGTAGAGATTGGAGAGCAGCGGCCCCATTTGCTTCGCCAGATCGGCGTCGAGCTTCAGCGCCTGCGCCACGCTACGCACATGATGCGGACAGACGCCGGTGACTGGGTCGACCGAAATGGTCACGATCTTGTCCGGCGTATTGTGCGCCACGTCTTCGATGTTCATGCCGCCTTCGGTGGAGACCACGATGGCGACGCGCGAGGTCTCGCGATCAATCAGCATCGACAGATAGAATTCCTTGTCGATCGGCGAGCCTTCCTCGATGTAGAGCCGGTTGACTTGCTTGCCGTGCGGCCCGGTCTGGTGCGTGACCAAGGTCGAGCCGAGCAGCCGCGCCGCTTCCTTCTTCACGTCGTCGACCGATTTGACGACCTTGACGCCGCCGGCCTTGCCGCGGCCGCCGGCATGGATCTGCGCTTTCACCACCCAGACCGGCCCGCCGAGCTCGTTGGCGGCCTTGACCGCCTCATCGACGCTGAACGCCGGATTGCCGCGCGGCACCGGCACGCCGTAGTCGCGCAGCACGGCTTTGGCTTGGTATTCGTGGATGTTCATGGAAATGCCAGCCTGCGTTCCGTCATCCTGAGGTGCGAGCAGAGCGAGCCTCGAAGGATGCCGGCCGAGGCGCTCGGGCCGTTGCCCTTCGAGGGCCGCTTCGCGGCCACCTCAGGGTGACGGAAGAAATTATTTGCCGAGATCCGGCGCGATCTTCTTGCAGGCTTCGACCAGAGATTCCACCGCGCCCACCGATTTCTCGAACATGCCGCGCTCGGCGCTGTTGAGCTCGACCTCGACGATGCGCTCGACGCCCTTGCTGCCGATCACCACCGGCACGCCGACATAGAGGTCCTTGACGCCATATTCGCCGTTGAGCCAGGCCGCCGCCGGCAGCACGCGCTTCTTGTCGCGCAGATAGCTTTCGGCCATGGCGATCGCCGACGCGGCAGGCGCGTAGAACGCCGAGCCGGTGCGCAGAAGGCTCACGATCTCGCCGCCGCCGTTGCGGGTGCGATCGACGATCTCGTCGACGCGCGCCGCCGTGGTCCAGCCCATCTTGACCAGATCGGGCAGCGGAATGCCGGCGACGGCCGAATAGCGCACCAGCGGTACCATGGTATCGCCGTGGCCGCCGAGCACGAAGGCGGTGACGTCTTGCACCGAGACGTTGAACTCGTCGGCCAGGAAATAACGGAAGCGCGAGGAATCGAGCACGCCCGCCATGCCGACCACCATCTGCTTCGGCAGCCCGCAGCACTTCTGCAGCGCCCAGACCATGGCGTCGAGCGGATTGGTGATGCAGATAATGAAGGCGTTCGGCGCGTATTTCTTGATGCCGGAGCCGACCTGCTCCATCACCTTGAGATTGATGCCGAGGAGATCGTCGCGGCTCATGCCGGGCTTGCGCGGCACGCCGGCGGTGACGATGCAGACCGAGGCGCCTTCCAGCGACTCGTAGGAATTGGTGCCGGTGAAACGGGCATCAAAACCGTCGACCGGCGACGACTGGACGAGATCGAGCGCCTTGCCCTGGGGCACGCCTTCGGCGATGTCGAACATGACGACGTCGCCCAATTCCTTGAGCCCGATCAGATGCGCCAGCGTGCCGCCGATTTGACCCGCGCCGATCAATGCAATCTTGTTTCGTGCCATCCGATAAATGTCCTTGATTGATGGGCGAAAGAGGTCCGGCTGTCGCGGTCATTAGCCCTTTCGGGTGCCACGTTCAAGTCGGCAGGGATCGACCGAAACGGTCACACGGAACGAAACCGGGTCCGCTATGCTTGATTGGCGGGCCCGCGCGCCCGAAGCGGTCCACAAGTGCCTCCATGGCAAGCAAACGTTGGTCGGTAAAATCGCTGTTTGCCATGCTCGGGCCGGGCCTAGTCACCGGCGCCGCCGACGACGATCCAAGCGGCATTGCCACCTATTCCCAGGGCGGCGCCCAGTTCGGCTACGCGCTGGGCTGGACGATGTTCCTGACCACGCCGTTCATGATCGCCATCCAGATGGTCAGCGCCCGCATCGGCGCCGTCACCGGGCGCGGACTTGCGGCTAACCTGGGCAAGGCGATGCCCGCCGTGCTGCTGCACGCTTTGGTGGGGCTTTTGCTCATTGCCAATACGCTCAACATCGCCGCCGACATCGCAGCGATGGGCGATGCGTTGCGGCTGGTCGTCGGCGGCCCCGAATTGCTCTACATCGCGGTGTTCGGCATCGGCTGCCTCACCGCCGAGATCCTGATTCCATATCACGCCTATTCGCGCTACCTGAAGGCGCTGACGCTTGTGCTGTTCGCCTATGTGGCGACCGCTTTCACCATTCGGATTCCGTGGGGCGAGGTGGCGGCTGCGACGTTCCTGCCACGGGTATCGTGGGATCGCGATTACATGCTGATGCTGGTGGCGATCTTCGGCACCACGATCAGTCCCTACATGTTCTTCTGGCAGGCCTCGCTCGAAGCGGAGGAGCGCAAGCTGCGCGCCAAAACGACAAGTAACACCGCTCCTTCCACCGCCAAGCGCCTCGCACACCGCGAGGGCTTTCGCATCGAGCTCGACACGACGGTCGGCATGGTGCTGTCGAACATCATCGGCTTTTTCATCATCGTCACCACGGCAGCCACGTTGCACACCCACGGCATGACGCACATCGACACCGCGGCCCAGGCCGCCGAAGCGCTGCGCCCGCTCGCGGGCCCGGCCGCGTTTTTGCTGTTCTCATTAGGGATCATCGGCACCGGGCTGCTCGCGGTGCCGGTGCTCGCCGGTTCCGCCGGCTATGCGGTGGCGGAGACGTACGGCTGGGAAGGCAGTCTCGAAATGCCGGCCCGCAGCGCGCCGGGTTTCTACCTCGTCGTCGCCGCAGCGACGCTGGCCGGACTGGGCGCGGCGCTCACCCCGCTCGATCCGATCCGCATGTTGTTCTGGAGCGCCGTCGTCAACGGCGTCGTCGCCGTGCCGCTGATGATCGCCATGATGGTGGTCGTCGCCAGCCGCAACATCATGGGAAAATTCGCCGCTTCGCGCGCGCTGATGGTATTCGGCTGGTTCGCGACATTCTTGATGGGTCTCGTCGTCGCGGCGATGCTGATCACCAGCGTCGAAGGTTAGGTTTCGACGATGCCGGCGGACGACGCGGGAGCTTGCGTGTGTGCGGCGCCGTGCGGTCGCGCCAGATAGGCTTGCGAGCGCATCTCGATCAGGCGCGAGGCGGTGCGCTTGAACTCCTGCGCCTCAAAACCTTCGTCGGCTTGATACAGCGCATCGGGCTCCGCGGCGGCCGAGGCGATCAGTTTCACGTTCATGTCGTAGAGCGTGTCGATCAGGATGATGAAACGCTTCGCCGCGTTGCGCGTGTCGTAGGTCATCACCGGCACGTGGTCGAGGATGATGGTGTGATATTCATGCGCCAGGCGCAGATAATCGGCGGCGGCAAGCGGCGCCTCGCAGAGATCGTGGAAGGAAAAGCGCGCCACGCCCATGAAGGCGCGCGGCACATGCACGCTGCGTCCCTTGAGCGGCAGGTCTTGCGGCGTGCCGTCGTGGCCGCCGGTGAGCCGCCGCCAGGTGTCGTCGAGCGCGGCGTCTGCCGCGACATCGGCCGGCACGTACCACACCGGGAGGCCTGCGAGCTTCTCCAGCCGGAAGTCGGTGCGCGCATCCAGCCGCACCATGTCCATGTGCTCTTCGAGCAGATGGATGAACGGTACGAACAACGCGCGGTTCAAGCCGTCCTTGTAGAGCTCGTCCGGCGCCACGTTCGAGGTGGCGACGACCACGACGCCGTGCGCGAAAAATTGCGCGAACAGCCGGCCCAAAATCATGGCGTCGGCGATGTCGGTGACGTGGAATTCGTCGAAGCAGAGCAGCCAGGCCTCGTCGAACAATTGCTCGGCGACAAGCCGGATCGGGTCTTCGCCTTCGTGCTCGCCGCGCTTCATCTCCTGGCGCAGCGCGAAAATGCGTTCGTGCACGTCGAGCATGAATTCGTGAAAATGCGCGCGGCGCTTGCGCGCCACCGGACTCGCTTCGAAGAACAAATCCATCAGCATGGTCTTGCCGCGGCCGACGTCGCCGTAGATGTAGAGGCCCTTGAGCGGCGGATCCTTGCGGTTGCCGAACAGCCAGCCGAGCGACGAGGATTTGCGCGCCAGGCGATGCTCCGCGATCCGCACCTCGAGCCGTGCCAGCTTCCCGATCACGGCGAGTTGCGCGTCGTCGCTGCCGACGCGGCCCGCGGCGACGCCGGCGGCATATTGCGCTGTCACAGTGCTCGCCATCTGCGAATTAACCGTTGTGGGCGAAACGTGGCGGGAACACGCGGAGATTCAGCACTGCATTGCGCATGCCAAGATTGCGCAGTCAAACAGTCGTGAACGATTTACGAGCCATGCGTATACGGAATGTGGGCATGTTGCTCAATGCTTCACCTTGCCAAACTTTGGCGCCGCACGACATGATGATTTGATTCGGCGTAAAGGCGAAACTGCCTGCTACGCCAATTTGCTGCGCGGAGGAAACGATCGGGAGGGTCTCGCAGACGACAGTGTCCTTAACCGGGACGACAATGTCAGGAGACCCAATGCAGGACGTTCTTCCAGAAGGCGGCGTGATCCGCAAATTGTGGGTCGGTGAGGCGGCAAAATTCCGCGATCATATGCTGCGCCTCGATCCGGCGAGCCGCAACAGCCGGTTCGCCGGCGGCGTGTCCGACGACTTCATCCGCAAATATGCCGACCTGTCGCAATCGCTGGACGCCGTGATCCACGGTTTTTTCATCGGCGGCATGCTGCGCGGCGCCGCCGAGCTGCGGCCGCTCGGCTTGCGCTTTCCGCGCCAGGCGGAGGCCGCGATCAGCGTCGAGAAGCCGTGGCAGAGCCACGGCGTCGGCTCGGCGCTGCTGCGCCACACGCTGCTCACCGCGCGCAATCGCGGTGTCCGGCTCCTGCACATGGCGTGCCTGGCCGAGAACCGGCGCATGCAGCAATTGGCGCGCAAATTCGACGCCGAGCTGTCGTTCGATTTCGGCAGCGTGATCGGCGAAGTCGAGTCGTCGCGGCCGACGCCGCTGTCGCTGATGCGCGAGTTCATGGCCGACGGCCATGGTTTTGCTACCGCAATGCTCGATCTGCAGACCAGAATGCTGCGGGCGTGATCTGAAAACTCAAGCCCGCCGCAGCGCCGGCTCGCCGAGCGGATAATCGGCCTCGACCACATAGGGGCCGCCGCCGACCGACGCGCGCGACGAGAACAGCACGAAGCGCGAGACCTCGAACGGCGCCGAGCGGTAGTGGCCGCGAGCGCTGAGATATTCGGCGACCTGATGGCTCGACGAATCGCGCAACCGCGCCAGCGTGACGTGCGGCGTGTATTTGCGGCCCTCGGGCTCGAGCCCGAGGCGCTGCAAGAGCCGCTCGTGCTCGGCCTGCAGCTCCATCAGCGGCGCGATCGGCGTGGCGGCGGCGACCACCGCGCGCGGCTTGCGACCGCCGAACGACGACAAGCCGTCGAGCCGCAGCTCGAACGCCACGCGCCGCACACGGCCGAGCATGCCGGCGATCTCGTGGGCCAGCGCGTCATCGATATCGCCGATGAACCGCAGCGTGAGATGATAATTTTCGGGATCGATCCAGCGCGCGCCCGGCAGCCCGCCGCGCATCATGGCAAGCGATTGGGCGACATGCGGCGGAATTTCGAGAGCAGTGAACAAGCGAGGCATGACGATCTGCTTTTCGGGACGAATCGCCGCATCAACACAATGCGGTGATCGGGCGCGGTATGCAACCCTTACGACGGATGCTGCGAGCGGGCGCGGGCGATGAGCTCCTCCACCTTCGGCAAAATGCGCGCGACGATGACATCGACGCCGGCAGCGTTGGGATGCAGCCCGTCGTGCTGCAGAAGCTTCAGATCGGCGGCGGCGCCGTCGAGGAAGAACGGATAAGTAAGCACGTCGTATTTCGCCGCAAGGTCGGGGTAGATGCGTTCGAACGCAGTCCCGTATTCGGCGCCGAGATTTGGCGCTGAGCGCATGCCGCAAAGCAAAACCGCGATATGGCGCGCGGTGAGTCGGCGCAGGATGGTGTCGAGCGCGTCGCGCGTCAGCTGCGGCTTGAAGCCGCGCAGCATGTCGTTGGCGCCGAGCTCGAGAATGACGGCCTCGGTGCCCTCCGGCACCGACCAGTCGAGCCGGGCGAGCCCATCCGAGGCGGTATCGCCGGAGACTCCTGCGTTCTGGATTTCGGCGGCAATGCCCTTGGCGGTAAGGGCTGCTTGCAGGCGGGGCACAAAACCTTCGTTGTCGGGCAGTCCATAACCGGCCGTCAGCGAATCGCCGAACGCGACAATTTTGACCGGCGCCTGGGCGTGCGCCGACGGCACCGCTGTCGCGCCGGCGAGCGCCACGCTACAAACCGCCGCACCGGCGATTTGGATGAGCGCGCGCCGCCACCCATATGATCGGGCACGAGTCGATGAAGGGTGCGGGTCAGCCGGCAACATGAACGACATTTCGGGCTATCCTTCGGCTAGCAACGCCATCTCGCTTTCCGGCGTCAATCTGGCGCTCGGCCGCGGCGCTGCCCGCGTCCATATCTTGCGCCAGATCGACCTCAATATAGGCCGTGGCGAGGCGATTGGCCTCCTCGGCCCGTCCGGCTCCGGCAAATCGACGCTGCTGATGGTGATGACCGGACTGGAGCGGCCGGATACCGGCTCCGTCGTCGTCGCCGGACAGGAGCTGCAGCAGCTCGATGAGGACGCGCTCGCGCGCTTTCGCGGCAAGCATATCGGCATCGTCTTTCAGGCCTTTCATCTCATCCCGACCATGACGGCGCTGGAGAACGTCGCGGTGCCGCTCGAATTCGCCGGTGCCCGCGACGCGCTGCGCCGCGCCGAAAAGGAACTGGCGGCCGTCGGGCTGGCGCAACGTCTGCACCATTATCCGGCCGAATTGTCCGGCGGCGAGCAGCAGCGCGTTGCGCTGGCCCGCGCGCTGGCGCCCGATCCGGCGCTGATCGTCGCCGACGAGCCGACCGGCAATCTCGACGAGGCGACCGGGCGCGAGATCATCGAACTGTTGTTCCGCGGCCATCGCGAGCGCGGCACGACGCTCGTTCTGGTAACCCACGACACCGAGCTTGCCGCGCGCTGCGACCGCGTGGTGCACCTGCATTCCGGACGGATCGACGCGGCAATGCTGCACGAGGCGAAATGACCGCGCTGGCCGATACGCGAGCGGCGTGGCGCCCGGGAGTCGGGCAAAGAGCGCGGATCGCATGGCGTCTGGCCTTCCGCGAATTACGCGGCGGCTTGCGCGGCTTCGGCATCTTCATCGCCTGCATCGCGCTCGGCGTATTCGCTATCGCCGGCGTCGGCTCGGTGGCGGCGAGCCTTGCCGACGGCATCGGCAGCGCCGGGCAATTGATTCTCGGCGGCGACGTTTCCTTTGCCCTCATTCAGCGCGAAGCCAGCGACGCCGAGCACAACTTCTTCAACAGTCACGGCACCGTCTCCGTCGCCGCCACGACCCGAGCCATGGCGCGAACCAGCGACGGCCGCTCGAGCCTCGTCGAGATCAAAGCCGTCGATGCGGCCTATCCACTGTTCGGTTCGGTCGCGACCAATCCGACTATGCCGCTTCCGGATTTATTCGCACAAAAGGACGGTGCGTTTGGCGCCGCCGTCGATCCGGCGCTGCTGACGCGGCTCGATCTGAAAACCGGCGACCGCATCACCATCGGCAATATCGCAATCGAGCTTCGCGCCGCGCTGACCGGAGAGCCGGACAAGCTCGCCGGCGGCATCGGCCTCGGGCCGCGTCTGCTCATCAGCGAGGCCGCGCTGCGCGCCACCGGGCTGTTGCAGCCGGGCAGCCTGGTGCGCTGGCAATACCGGCTGCGATTGCCGCAGACCGATAGCACCGATCGCGCGGTGACGGCGGTCGAGAAAGCGGCTCAAGCCGCGTTCCCCGATGCCGGCTGGGAAGTCCGCACCCGGAGCAAGGCATCACCGCAGCTCGAACGCAATGTCGAGCGCTTCACGCAATTTCTCACGCTGGTCGGCCTGACCACGCTTTTGGTCGGCGGCGTCGGCGTCGCCAATGCGGTCGCCGCGCATCTGGCGCGCAAGCGCGACGCCATCGGCACCATGAAGGCGCTCGGCGCTTCCGGCGGCACGGTGTTCGCCATCTATTGCGGACAGATGGTGCTGGTCGCGCTGTTTGCCGCTGTGATCGGCGCCGCGTTTGGCGCCGCGCTGCCCTACGCGATTGCCTGGGCGTTCGGCGCCGTCATTCCGCTGCCGGTGGCGCCGTCGCTGCATCCGGGCACGCTGGCGCTGTCGATCGTATATGGGCTGCTGACGGCGCTCGCGTTTGCGCTGTGGCCGCTCGGCCGTGCCCACGACATTTCGGTGTCGATGCTGTTTCGCGATCAGATCGCCGCCGAGCGGCACTGGCCGCGCCGGCGCTACATCGTCGCCACCGCGCTGATTGCCGCGGTGCTTGCGGCGCTCGCGGTCACGACGACCTACGACCACCGCATTGCCGCGATTTTTGTCGCCTCCGCAATCGGCATCTTCGTGATGCTGCGGGTCTTGGCGATGCTCACGATGGCGATCGCCCGCCGGCTGCCGCGCGCGCGCGCGGCGGTGCTGCGGCTCGCCATTGCCAACATCTATCGTCCTGGGTCGTTGACGCCGACCGTGATGCTATCGCTCGGCCTCGGCCTTGCCTTGCTGGTGACCGTGATCGAGATCGACGGCAACCTGCACCGCCAATTCACCGCGGCGCTGCCGGAAAAAGCTCCGTCGTTCTTCTTTCTCGATATTCCCGCAGCGGATGCCGCCCGGTTCGACGCTTTCGTGCGCGACCGGGCGCCGGCTTCGACACTAGAACGCGTGCCGATGCTGCGCGGCCGCATCGCCGCGGCGAACGGCATCAAGGCGGAAAATCTCAAAGCCGCCGCCGGCTCGCGCTGGGTGCTGCAAGGCGACCGCGGCATCACTTATGCGTCCGCCGTTCCGGCCGGATCGCGCATCGTCGCCGGGCAATGGTGGAGCGCCGGCTATTCCGGCGAACCGCTGGTCTCGCTCGAGAGCAAGACGGCGCACGACCTCGATCTCAAGATCGGCGATTCCATCACCGTCAATGTGCTCGGCCGCAACGTGACGGCGCGCATCGCCAACCTTCGCGCCGTCGACTGGGAGAATCTCGGCATCAATTTCGTCCTGGTGTTCTCGCCCGGCACCTTCGGCGGCGCGCCGCACAGCGACATCGCCACGCTGACCTTTGCCGACGGCGGCACGGCCGCCGAAGACACCGCCGTCATCAAGGCGCTCGCCGACGCTTTCCCGACCGTCACCGCCGTGCACGTCAAGGACGCGCTCGACACGCTTGACGGCATCATCAAGAACCTGGTGCTGGCGCTCGGCGGCGCAAGCTCCATCACCTTGATCGCCGCCGCTTTGGTGCTCGGCGGCGCGCTCGCCGCCGGCCAGCGCTTTCGCATCTATGACGCCGTAGTTCTGAAAACCTTTGGCGCGACGCGGGCGCGGCTGCTTGCGGCCTATGCCATCGAATATCTCCTCATCGGTGCCGTCACCGTGCTGTTCGGCGTCGCCATGGGGACACTCGCCGCCGGCCTGATCGTGACGCGGGTGATGGAATTTCCCTTCGTCTTTGTCGCCGGACAGGCGGCCGGCGCGGCGCTTGCCGCGGTTGTGGTCACACTGGCGCTGGGCCTTGCCGGCACGTTTACGGCGCTGGGCCGCAAGCCCGCGGAGGTGCTGCGGAATCTCTGATAAAGCGCACGGCGGCGGGCGGCATGAAAGAATTGTAACCATAGCGAATATGGCGCCGCACCCATCTGGCGCTGCAGAGCCTTTCGCACTAGATTCCAGCCAAGCGAATTCGGCGTCGTGTCGCCGGACGCCAAGGCCCGGCTCAGACCGGGACAACCCAGGGGTATCTTCATGTCCGACTTCGATCGGAATCTTGCGACCGCGAGACCCGGCTATCGCACGGACCAGGTCGCGATCGATGCGGGTCTGCGCGCCTATATGATCCGCGTCTACAACTACATGTCCGCCGGCGTGGCGCTGACCGGGCTGGTGGCGTGGTTCACGTTTTCGGCCGCCGTGACCGATGTCGGCGGCTCGCTGCAGCTCACCTCGTTCGGCCAGACCATCTTCCAGAGCCCGCTGATGTGGGTGCTGGTGCTGGCGCCGCTCGGGCTGGTATTCGCCTTGAGCTTCGGCATCAACCGGCTGTCTGCCAGTGCGGCGCTGATGTTGTTCTTCGTCTATGCCGGCCTGCTCGGCCTGTCGCTGGCTTCGATCTTCCTGGTCTATACCGGGGCGTCGATCACGCGGGTGTTCTTTATCTCGGCGGCGACGTTCGGCGCCATGAGCCTGTGGGGCTACACCACGCAGCGCGACCTGACCGGCCTGGGCTCGTTCATGTTCATGGGCCTGATCGGCATCATCATCGCCAGCCTGGTCAACATCTTCCTGAAATCGAGCGGCCTCGACTGGGCGATCTCGGTGATCGGCGTGCTCGTCTTCGTCGGCCTGACCGCCTACGACACGCAGCGGATCAAGGAGATGTACAGCGTGCAGGACGACGGCACCGTGACCGGCCGCAAGGCGGTGATGGGCGCGCTGTCGCTCTATCTCGACTTCATCAACCTGTTCCTGATGCTGCTGCGCATCTTCGGCGACCGCCGCTGAGCGCAAACGGATTGCAATCGACGCGCCCCGGGATCATTGTCCCGGGGCGTTTTATTTTGTGGCGCCATGCCATCCGAACGATGAACGACGTCAGCCTTCGCACCGCCACTTCAGCCGACATCGCAGCGATCACCCGCATCTACGCCCACGCCGTCGCAAACGGCACGGCTTCGTTCGAGCTCGAACCGCCGGACGAAGCCGAAATGGCGCGCCGCCAACAGGCGCTACTAGTGCGGAATTTCCCTTATATCGTCGCCGAACTGGCCGGTGCCGTCGTGGGCTATGCCTATGCCGGCCCATACCGTGACCGTCGCGCCTATGACTGGTGCGTGGAGGACTCGCTCTACATCGCGCCGGAATTTCACCGCAAGGGAATTGGCCGGCTGTTGCTGACACGCTTGGTCGCCGAGTCGGAGGCGCGCGGCTTCCGTCAGATGATCGGCGTGGTCGGCGACTCCGCCAACACCGCGTCGATCGCGGTCCATGCCGCGGTCGGCTTCCGGCTCATCGGCAATTTCCAATCGATCGGCTTCAAGCACGGCCGCTGGCTCGACACCGTGCTGATGCAGCGCGTGCTCGGCAGCGGCGATACGCTGCCGCCGTAACGGCGCTTACCCGGCAACCACCCGGATCGAGCGATCGAGCGCGCCGAGCACGCGGTCGAGCTCGTGACCGCGGCGCAGGATATGACCGGTCGCCGAAATCACGCTGTAGGCGCCCTGGCGCCGGCCGAGCCGCGGATTTTTCTCGATGCGGTAGATGGGAACCTCTGCGGTGCGTCGGAAAATCGAAAATACCGCGCGGTCTTTCAAAAAATCGATTGCGTAATCACGCCACTCGCCGGCGGCGACCATGCGGCCGTAAAGGCCGAGAATGCGGTCGAGCTCACGCCGGCTGAAGGTCACCACACTCGCGGGGGC
>Ga0210394_10004571_pt1 | contig 16067 bp, 9 predicted proteins | sample IncBWC12MmetaG_FD_160121 | JGI IMG/M metagenome (GOLD analysis project Ga0210394, IMG submission 160121) | Forest soil microbial communities from Barre Woods Harvard Forest LTER site, Petersham, Massachusetts, United States - Inc-BW-C-12-M | ecosystem: Environmental > Terrestrial > Soil >... | reverse complement strand
CGCCCGACTGGGGCAGCGGCTTCGAGTTCGACGCCGCGCCCGGTGGGCGCCACGGGCGCGCCTCGGGACGGGCGCGCGGGGGCGGCGGCGGTGCCCGGGAGGAAGCCTTCGAGCAGCAGGAGGGCTTCAGCGATTTCTTCTCCTCGCTCTTTGGCGGCGGCTCGCCCTTTGCCGGGGCTGCGCGTTACGGCGGGCGCGACCATCACGCGCGCATCGACCTCGAGCTCGAGCAGGCGTTTCGCGGCGCGGCCACCACGCTCGAGCTGAAGCGCCCCGAAGTGAAGTCCGACGGCACCCTCGAGGTGCGCACGCACTCGGTGCGGGTCACCATTCCCGCGGGCGTTACCGAGGGTCAGCTGATCCGCCTCTCCGGCCAGGGTGAGCCCGCAGGCGAAGGCGGCAAGGCCGGGGATCTCTACCTCGAGGCGCACATCCTGCCGCACCGGCTTTACCAGCTCGACGGCCGCGACGTGACGCTGACGCTCCCCGTCGCTCCCTGGGAGGCGGCGCTCGGCGCCGGCGTCACGGTGCCGACCCTCGGCGGTCCGGTCGAGATGCAGATTCCCGCGGGCGCCCAGTCGGGCCAGAAACTGCGGCTGCGCGGGCGGGGGCTCCCGGGACAGCCGCCGGGCGATGAGTACGTGCAGCTGAAGGTGGTGCTGCCGCCGGCGACCACGGCGGACGCCAAGGCGTTCTATGCCGAAATGCGCACCAAACTCAGTTTCAATCCGCGCGCCGATCTCACGGGGTGAGGTATGACCGAAGTGACCCAACTCACGCAGGTACAGCTCATCGCAGAGCACGACTGGCTCGCGGTCACGGAGATCTGCCGCCTGTGCCGGATCGACGCCGCGATGGTGTATGAGCTCAGCGAGCTCGGCGCCCTCGCCCCGCGCGGTCGGGTGCCCGAGGAGTGGCAGCTGCCGGCGAGCGCACTGCCGCGCCTGCGGGTGATGGGGCGGCTGATGCGCGACCTCGGCGTGAACGCGAGCGGCGCGGCGCTCGCCGTCGAGCTGCTCGAGGCTCAGCACGAGCTCGAGCGGCAGATCCGCCGTCTCGAGCGCCTCGCCGCCGCTTCGGGCTGAAGCGCGCGCGTCCCGCGCTCACTGACCGAAGCTCGCGCCTCCGGCCTCAAGCCACTCAACCTCTTCCGGCGTGCTCGAGCGTCCCAGCACCGCGTTGCGATGGGGAAAGCGGCCGAAGCGCTCGATGATGGCGCGGTGCTCTTCGGCGTGCCCGAGGATGTCGGCGAAGATCGCGTGCAGCTCCGGCGGCGCCTCCGCGAGCAGCCGCCGGCAGGCGGCCAGGCCCTCGTCCTGCGCGTCGAGGCGCTCGGAGTGCTGCAGCGGCATATAGAAGAAGAGGCGCTCCGGCGGCTCGAGCGCGCCGTCGGCCCCGGACTGCATGCCGGACAGCGTGAGCGCGAGTGCGCGCTCGTCCGTGGCGAAGGCGCGTGGCGTATGCCGGAAGATGTTGCGGGGGAACTGGTCGAGCAGCAGGATCAGGCTCAGGCGCCGCCGCGGGCCGCCGGCCCAGCCGTCGAGCTCCCCGGCGCCGGCGCGCTCGACCAGCGTGCCGAAGCGCGCGCGGATCTCCTCATCCTGCGGCGCGCCTGCCTCGCCGAACCAGAACTGCATGCGCGCATCGAGCGCCGCCGGCGTGAGTGGCATCGTGCCGAACCAGTACTCGCGCACCGCGCGCGCCTCATCCATCGGTAGGCTTCGCCTGGTCAGCCTCGAACAGCTTCTCGAGCTGTTGCGCCGCCTCGACGGTGGTGGCGAGGAACTTGGTCTCGTCGTCCTTGACCGCGTACTGCGCGGTGAGCGTCGCTTCGTCGTGCTCGCGGAAGCGTCGCACCGCCTCGCGCGCCGCCGCGGGCGTCTCCCCGAGCGCTTCCAGCACCCGGCCCGCCATCTCGAGGCTCGAGCCGTAGGTCTCGCGCACGATCACCTCGACGCCGAGATCCATGAGCGAGAAGGCATGCTGGCGGTTGCGGGCGCGGGCCAGGATTTTGAGCCGCGGGAACTGCTCGCGCACCAGCGCCGCCGTACGGAGCGAGGCGTCCACATCGTCGATCGCCAGCACCAGGACACGCGCCGTGGCGGCGCCGGCGGCGCGCAGCAGGTCGAGCCGCGAGGCATCGCCGTAGTACACCTCGTTGCCGAAGCGGCGCACGAAGTCGACGCTCGTCTGGCTGCTGTCGAGCGCGGTGAAGGGCTGGCGGCGCGTGCGCAGCACGCGCGCGACGATCTGACCGAAGCGGCCGAACCCGGCGATGATGACCGGAGTGTCGCGCTCGTCGATCGCGTCATAGGGGGCCGAGGGCTCGCGCAGCCAGCGCGCGCTTACTTTCTCCTGGGCGATGAGCAGCAGCGGTCCCAGCATCATCGAGAGCGTCACCGCGAGAATCAGCAGGTCGGCCGTCTCGGCGGTCAGGATGCGCTGGCGTGCCGCCAGCGTGAACAGCACGAAGGCGAACTCGCCGCCCTCGGGGAGCGTGAAGCCGAGCCGCCAGGCCGAGGCACCGCGGCAGCGGGCGAGGCGCGCGAGCGCGGTGACGGCGAGAATCTTGACGGCGAGGAACCCCAGGGTGACGGCGAGCAATGTCACGGGCTCCGAGCGGAACAGCCCCAGGTTCGCCGACATGCCGACGCAGACGAAGAAGAGGCCGAGCAGCAGTCCCTTGAAGGGCTCAAGATCCGCTTCCAGCTCGTGGCGGAACTCGCTGTCGGCGAGCAGCACCCCGGCGAGGAAGGCGCCGAGGGACGCGGACAGGCCGGCCTGGTTGGCGAGCAGCGCCGTGACGATGACGGTGAGGAGCGCCGCGGCCGTGAACACCTCGGCCACCTGCACGCGCGCCACGATGCGCAGCGCCGGGCGCAGCAGCAGCCGCCCGCCCCCGACGATGACCAGCACCACCAGCACCAGGAGCTTGAGCAGCCCCGCCCACCAGGGGCCGCCCGCCGGGTGCGCGCTCTCCTGCGGCGACACGAGTGGCAGGATCGCGAGCACCGGCAGCACCGCCAGGTCCTGGAACAGCAGGATGCCGAAGGCCGCACGGCCATGCTGAGTCTTCAGCTCGTGGCGCTCGGCCAGCACCTGCAGCACGAGCGGTGTCGAGGAGAGCGACAGTCCGAAGCCCACCACGCCGGCCGCGATCGGCGGAAGCCCGAGCCACCAGGCCGAGAGTCCCAGCAGCATCGAGCACAAGGCTACCTGCGCGGCGCCGAGGCCGAAGACGATGCGCCGCATGACCCACAGGCGCGTCGGCTGCAGCTCCAGCCCGATGATGAACAGCAGCAGCACCACGCCGAACTCCGAGACCTGGGTGATGCGGGCGACGTCGCCGATGAGGTTGAGGCCCCACGGGCCGATGACGAGGCCCGCCGCGACGTAGCCCAGGATCGAGGAGAGGCGCAGGAAGCGGAACAGCGCGACCGCGACGACCGCGGCCGCCAGCAGCGTGGCGGTTTGAGCGAGCGAGATCATGGGGCGCGCGGCGATTCTCGCAGGAATGCCCCGCCGCGGGGGGCTTGAGTTTGGCGGCCCGGGTCCCCATGCCACGCCTCATGCTGGAAAGCGAAGCGCACTCGACGGCGGCGGCCCCCGATCCGCTCGACGTCTATTCGGCCGCGGTGGTGGGCGCCGTGGGGCAGGTGGGCCCGGCGGTGGTGAGTGTCTACACCGGTGGGGCCGAGGAGGCGGCGCGGGCGCGCGGCGGCGCGGGCTCGGGTGTCGTCGTGACCCCCGACGGCTATCTCCTCACCAACGAGCACGTCGTGCAGCGGGTCGAGCGGGCGCGCATCGCGTTCGTCGACGGCCGCACCGTGAGCGCCGTGGTCACCGGCCGCGATCCGGCCACCGACCTCGCCGTGCTGCGCGCCGAGGCGTCCGCGCTTCCTTACGCGCAACTCGCCGGCACGCAGCGCCTGCGGGCCGGGCAGCTGGTGGTCGCGGTCGGCAATCCCTTCGGCTACGAGTCCACCGTGTCGGCGGGCGTGGTGAGTGCGCTCGGGCGCTCGCTCCGCAGCCGCCAGGGACGCCTGATCGAGGGCATCGTGCAGCACACGGCGGCGCTCAATCCGGGCAACTCCGGCGGCCCGCTGGTGGACGCGCAGGGCGCAGTCACCGGCATCAACACCGCGATCATTCCCAACGCCCAGGGCATCGGCTTCGCGGTACCGGCGGCCACGGCGCAGTGGGTGCTCACCGAGATTCTCACCCAGGGACGGGTGCGGCGCGCGTGGCTCGGCATCGCCGCGCGCGACCGGCCGCTCGACCTGCGGCTGGTACGGGCACTCGGCCTCGAGGCCACGCGAGCGGTGGAGATCCTGTCGCGCGAGCGCGAGGGACCGGCGGCGGAGTCGGATCTGCAGCCCGGCGACCTGATCGTCGCCGTGAACGAGCAGGCGGTGGACGGCATCGACACGCTGCACCGGCTGCTCGGCGGTGTGCCGCCCGGAACCGCGCTGGCGCTCGCGGTCATCCGCCGCACGCAGCGCCTGACGGTGCCGCTTACCGCGCGCGAACCGCCGGGCGGTTGACCCCTCAGGCCCGCCGAGGCCTATTCACACAGGCTCTCGAGATACCCCTGCGCCTCGGCTGAGAGGCGCTTCAGGGCCAGCGCCCGCGCCTTGGGCGCATCCACGATGTACTCGAGCGGCCCGGAGACCAGCATCTGGCGGATGCTCGGCGAGCGCACCGAGGCGCGCGCCATGCGGTTGAGCAGCGTGAAGCCACGGTTGATCACCCGGCCCGAGGCGCGGTTCTGCTCGATCGTGCGTGCCAGGTACTGCCCGAAGCGGGCGTAGAGGAAGTAGTCGTCGTCCCCGACCTGGAAGCGCGCTTCCGCGAAAAAGTCGGGAAAATTCCGCTCGAGATACTCGTTGAGACGTTGAAGACGGGGCCCAGGGTCGCTGTCAGTCGACGCTTTGCGCTGCTTCATTGCTGTGCCAACACCTCGCTGGCCGCCAGAAGGTAAGCGGCGGCGCGAATGTTGGAGCAGCGCGGCGCGCGATGCAAGAGCGCAAACGCCACTCGGCTCACAAATCTTCCGCGCGACACCACGCGGTCCGCGGCAGCCGCGGGGCGTGCAGGGGGCCTCGAAGGAGGGGAGGCCGAGCCCCACGGCTTGCAACAGCGTCAAGGGCCGGTATTATCGATCGCATAGTGATGGTGTAAGACAGTCGACCGCCGAACGCAGCGGCTCAAGAGCCGCACCGCCTTGGGTTGCGGCTGCTCCCCCTCAACGCTCGAATTGCCGGACAAGCCCTCGCATTTCACGGACGCCGCCGTCCGTGCACCGGCTTATCCGCCCGTCAGCCGCGCGTGGGATTCCTATGCAAGCCCCGTCTCCCGGACTCTATAAAGAAGCGTACGAGCGCGACAGCTGCGGCTTCGGCCTGATCGCCAGCCTCGACGATGCGCCGAGCCATTCCCTGGTGCGCACCGCGATCGCCTCGCTCAACCGCCTCACCCATCGCGGCGCCATCGCCGAGGACGGCAAGACCGGGGACGGCTGCGGACTGCTCCTCAAGCAGCCCGAATCCTTCCTGCGTGCCGTCGCCGCCGAGACCGGCATCCGTCTCACCGAGCGCTTCGCCTCTGGGCTGGTATTCCTGTCGCGCCAGCCCCAGGCCGCCGGCGAGGCGCGCGTCCAGCTCGCCGCCGAGCTCCAGCGCCAGGGGCTCGAGGTGGCGGGCTGGCGGCGGCTGCGGGTGAACCGCACGGCCTGTGGCGCCGAGGCCCTCAAGTCGCTCCCGGCGATCGAGCAGGTGTTCGTCAACTGCACGCTCGGCATCGACGAGGCGGCGTTCAACCGGCGGCTCTTCATGGCGCGGCGGCTCACCGAGAAGGCGCTCGCGGCGGATCCGGTGTTCTACGTGCCGAGCCTGTCGGCGAGCACCATCGTCTTCAAGGCCATGGTGATGCCGGAGCACCTCGCGGAGTTCTACCCCGACCTGGCCGACCCGCGGCTCGAGTCCTCGGTCGTGGTGTTCCACCAGCGCTTCTCCACCAACACCCTGCCGCAGTGGCGCCTCGCGCACCCCTACCGCTACCTCGCGCACAACGGCGAGATCAACACCGTGCAGGGCAACCGCAACTGGGCGCAGGCGCGCGGGCCGCTGCTCAACTCGCCGCTCCTCCCCGACCTGCAGCAGACGCTGCCGCTGGTATCGCTCTCCGGCTCCGATTCCCAGAGCCTCGACAACATGCTCGAGGTGCTGCTGATGGGCGGGCTTGATCCACTGCACGCGATGCGGCTGCTCATTCCGCCGGCCTGGCACGGCCTCGACACCCTCGACCCGGACCTGCGCGCCTTCTACGAGTACTACTCGGTGCACATGGAGCCGTGGGACGGGCCGGCCGGAGTGGTGCTCACCGACGGGCGCTACGCCATCTGCACGCTCGACCGCAATGGGCTGCGGCCGGCGCGCTTTTGCATCACGCGCGATCGCGTTCTGACGATCGCCTCCGAGACCGGCGTGTGGGACTACAAACCCGAGGACGTCGTGAAGAAGGGCAAGCTCGGGCCCGGCGACATGCTCGCCCTCGACCTCGAGACCGGCACACTCCTCACGACGCCCGACATCGACCAGCGCCTGAAGAGCCGCCACCCCTACAAGCAGTGGCTGCGCGAGGGCGTGCGCTACCTCGAGAGCGACCTGGTGGACGCGCGCCTCGCCGCCGAGCCCATGGACCGCGAGACACTCGCCCTCTACCAGAAGATGTTCAACGTCACCCAGGAAGAGCGCGACGACATCATCCGCGTGCTGGCCGTGGACGAGAGCGAGGCGGTGGGCTCGATGGGGGATGACACGCCGATGCCGGTGCTGTCGCACCAGGTGCGCCCGCTATACGACTACTTCCGCCAGCAGTTCGCCCAGGTCACCAATCCGCCGATCGACTCGCTGCGCGAGACGATCGTCATGTCGCTGCAGACGCAGATCGGCCCCGAGTGCAACATCTTCGCGCCGGCTCCCGGACACGCTCGGCAGATCGTGCTCGGCTCGCCGATCCTCTCGCAGAGGAAGCTCCGCCAGATCCTCGCGCTCGAGGAGGTGACCCACGAGTTCCTCGACCTGCAGTACGAGCCGGCCGAGGGCCTGAAGCGCGCGATCGTGCGCCTGTGCGCGCAGGCGCAGAGCGCGGTGCGCGAGGGCAAACTGGTGCTGCTCCTCTCGGACCGCTACCTGGTGCGCGGGCGCGTGCCGGCGCACGCGCTGCTCGCCACCGGTGCCGTGCACCAGCACCTGGTGAAGCTGGGGCTGCGCTGCAAATGCAATCTGCTGGTCGAGACCGGTACGGCGCGCGAGCCGCACCACTTCGCCTGTCTCATCGGCTACGGCGCCACCGCCGTCTATCCCTACATGGCCTACCAGGTGCTGTTCGAGATGATGCGCCGCGGGCGCGTCAAGCTCGACTTCGCGGCGCGTCTCGAGCTCGGCCGCAGCTACCGCGCGGGGCTGCGCAAGGGGCTGTTCAAGATCATGTCGAAGATGGGCATCTCGACCATCTCGAGCTACCGCAGCTCCCAGCTGTTCGAGATCGTCGGGCTTGCCGATGAGGTGGTCGAGCTGTGCTTCACCGGCACCGAGAGCCGCGTGCAGGGCGCTGACTTCGCCGATCTCGAGGCGGACGGCCGCTCCCTCGCCGCGCGCGCCTGGAACCCGCGCGAGTCGCTCCCCCAGGGAGGGCTCCTCAAGTACGTGCACGGCGGCGAGTACCACATGTACAACCCGGACGTGATCGCCGCACTCCAGGCCGCGGTGATTTCGGGCGACGCGTCCCACTACCGGCAGTTCGCGAACCTGGTGAACGAGCGCCCGGCCGCCACCTTCCGCGACCTGCTCGCGCTCAAGCCCCTCGCGGCACCGATTCGGCTCGAGGAGGTCGAGCCGGCCGAGGCGATCCTCGCGCGCTTCGACAGCGCCGGCATGTCCCTTGGGGCGCTCTCCCCCGAGGCGCACGAGGCGCTCGCCATCGCCATGAACCGCCTGGGTGCCCGCTCCAACTCGGGCGAAGGGGGCGAGGATCCGGCGCGCTATCGCACCGAGCGCAACTCCAAGATCAAGCAGGTGGCCTCAGGGCGCTTCGGGGTGACGCCCGAGTACCTGGTGAACGCCGAGGTGCTGCAGATCAAGATCGCGCAGGGAGCGAAACCCGGCGAAGGCGGCCAGCTCCCGGGACACAAGGTCAACGACATGATCGCGACCTTGCGCTTCGCGCGCCCGGGCGTCGGCCTCATCTCGCCGCCGCCGCACCACGACATCTATTCGATCGAAGACCTGGCGCAGCTGATCTTCGACCTGAAGCAGGTGAATCCGCAGGCGCTCGTGTCGGTGAAGCTCGTGGCCGAGCCCGGCGTCGGCACCGTGGCCGCAGGCGTCGCCAAGGCTTACGCGGATCTCATCACCATCTCGGGCCACGACGGCGGTACCGGCGCGAGTCCGCTCTCCTCCATCAAGTACGCGGGCACGCCCTGGGAACTCGGGCTCGCGGAGACCCACCAGACGCTGCGGCGCAACGCGCTGCGCCACCGGGTGCGCCTGCAGACCGACGGGGGACTGAAGACCGGGCTCGACGTCGTCAAGGCCGCGATCATCGGCGCCGAGAGCTTCGGCTTTGGCACCGCGCCCATGGTGGCGCTCGGGTGCAAGTACCTGCGCATCTGTCATCTCAACAACTGCGCCACCGGGATCGCCACACAGCACAACGTGCTGCGCTCGAAGTACTTCACGGGCCTCCCCGAGATGGTGATGCACTACTTCCGCTTCGTCGCCGAGGAGGTGCGCGAGATCCTGGCGCAGCTGGGCGTGCGCACGCTCGCCGAGATCATCGGCCGCACCGAGCTCCTCGAACCGCGCGCGGGCGGCAGCGAGCGCCAGAGGAAGCTCGATCTCACGCCGATCCTCTCGACCGCGGGTCTCGCCAGGGATGGAGCGCAGTACTGCACCACGCCCGCGAACGCGCCCTTCGACAAGGGCGCACTCGCCGAGCGCATGGTGCGCGACATGCTGCCCGCCATCGAGGCGAAAGCGGGCGGCGAGTGGACTTACGAGCTCAGCAACTTCAACCGCTCGATCGGCGCGCGTCTCTCGGGGGAGATCGCGCGGCGCTTCGGCAACTACGGCATGGCGGACGCGCCGCTCGTGGTGCGCTGTACCGGCAACGCCGGTCAGAGCTTCGGGGTGTGGAACGCCGGCGGGCTCCACCTCTATCTCGAGGGCGATGCCAACGATTACGTCGGCAAGGGCATGGCGGGCGGGCGCATCGTGCTGCGCCATCCGCCGGCCGCGCGTTACGTCGCGCGCGAGACCGTGATCATGGGCAACACCTGCCTCTACGGGGCGACGGGCGGTGAGCTGTACGCCGCCGGCATCGCCGGCGAGCGCTTCGCGGTGCGCAACTCCGGCGCCGTGGCCGTGATCGAGGGAGCAGGCGACCACTGCTGCGAGTACATGACGGGCGGGGCGGTATGCGTGCTCGGGCGCACCGGGGTCAACTTCGGCGCCGGCTTCACCGGCGGCTTCGCCTACGTGCTCGACCTCGAGCGCAACTTCGTCGACCGCTACAACCACGAGCTCATCGACATCAGCCGCATCCACCCGGAGGCCATGCAGTCGCACGTACAGCACCTCGAGAGCCTGCTCGAGCGGCACGTCGCCGAGACCGGCAGCGTCTGGGCGATCGAGATCCAGAACGATTTGCGCACCTACCTGCCGAAGTTCTGGGTGGTGAAGCCCAAGGCGGCCTCGATCGACTCGCTCATCGAGAACCTGAGGCGCGCGGCCTGATGGCGGACAAGACGCTGCAGTTCCTCGACGTGCCGCGGGCCGACCCGGCGAAGACCCCCGTGGAGGCGCGCATCCTCCATTTCGGCGAGATCTACGCGGCCTACGATGCGGCGGGTGCCGCCGCCCAGGCCGGGCGCTGCCTCGCCTGCGGCAATCCCTTCTGCGAGTGGAAGTGCCCGGTCCACAACTACATCCCCAACTGGCTGAAGCTCATCGAGGAGGGCAATCTCTTCGAGGCCGCCGAGCTCTCCCACAGGACCAACTCGCTCCCCGAAGTATGCGGGCGCATCTGCCCGCAGGACCGGCTGTGCGAGGGCGCCTGCACGCTGAATGACGGGCTCGGCGCGGTCACCATCGGCTCGATCGAGAAATACATCACCGACGAGGCGTTCAAGCGCGGCTGGAAGCCCGACATGAGCCACGTGCGCGTGACGGATAAGCGCGTGGCGATCGTCGGCGCGGGGCCGGCGGGCCTCGGCTGCGCCGATATCCTGGTGCGCAGCGGGGTCAAGCCGGTGGTGTTCGACCGCCATCCGCGCATCGGCGGACTGCTGACGTTCGGCATTCCCCCCTTCAAGCTCGAGAAGGATGTGGTGGAGAAGCGCCGCGAGATCATGGAGGGCATGGGCGTCGAGTTCCGTCTCGGCGTCGAGATCGGCGCCGATGTGGCCTTCGGCGCGCTGCTGGCAGAGTACGACGCGCTGTTCCTCGGCATGGGCACCTACACGCCGGTGACCGGCGGGTTTGCCGGCGAGGAGCTGCCGGGCGTGTACGCGGCGTTGCCTTATCTGGTTTCCAACATCCGCCATGAGCTCGGGATCGAGGAGGGCGCGCTCATCAGCATGGCGGGCAAGCGCGTCATCGTGCTCGGCGGCGGCGACACGGCGATGGATTGCAACCGCACCGCCGTGCGCCAGGGCGCCGAGTCGGTCACCTGCACCTACCGGCGCGACGAGGGCAACATGCCGGGCTCGCGCCGCGACTACCGGAACAGCCGCGAGGAGGGCGTCGAGTTCCTCTTCAACCGCCAGCCGATCGAGATCGTCGGCGGCGAGCGCGTCGCGGGCGTGAAGCTCGTCGAGACCGCGCTCGGCGCGCCCGATGCGCGCGGCCGGCGGGTGCCGGTGCCCGTCCCCGGAAGCGAGCAGGTCGTGCCCGCGGATGCCGTCATCATCGCCTTCGGCTTCCTGCCGAGTCCGCCCGCGTGGCTCGCCGAGCACGGCATTCGGCTGCACGACGGCGGCCGCGTGCGCGTCTCGGCGGGCGCGAGCAACGCGTTCCAGACCACGCACCCGAAGGTATTCGCGGGCGGTGATATGGTGCGCGGCTCGGACCTCGTGGTGACGGCGGTGTTCGAGGGACGCGAGGCGGCGCGCGGAATTCTCAATTCGCTCGGCGTGGGCTGAGCGCGCATAAAAAAACCCCGCTCGTCCTGAGCGGGGTTTTGATCGCTTCATCTGTCAAACGACCCGGTGGATCGCTGTCAGCTACAGCCTTTGGCGCCAATGGGCGCACGAGCCTGTCGCGTCGTCACGAGCATCTAACACTTCCCGGCTGAAACGTCTGGAGCGCAGCTCCGGCTTCTATCGCGAGGCCCGCATGGTTCTCCATGCGTTATGTCGTTCCTGACAGTGCTAAAAGTTAGCCGCTGTCGTACCCGTGCCCGCGTCGATTCCCGAGTTTTCTCTTTCTAAATCCTTTCGGCTCTTTGCGTGGACGCATCACCGCCGCAACGGCTGCCCCACGGTCAGGGGGCTAAAATCCTTTGCGGACGGTACTTTCCGTAGGTTAATTATACTGAATCCAACCCAAAAAACCATGTGGCAGGGAAGAGACAGATGCCGGCCTGACGGGGGCTAAGGGAACGCCCGTCAGGGCGTGCGGGCGAGGCGCACCGTGAAGCGCGCGCCGCCGCCCCCGGGGAGGTTTCCGGCCGAGGCCGTGCCCCCGTGGAACTCGGCGATGAGGCGCACGATGTAAAGGCCGAGCCCGAAATGCGGCCGGCTGTCCCCGCCGCCGCGGGACTGCCACAGCGACTCGAAGAGCCGGCCGGGGGCCTCGGACGGCAGCGGCGGACCTGAATTCTCCACCTCGAGCACGGCCTCGGCGGGCTCGAGCGTCAACCGCACGGTGATGGTCGTCCCCACCGGGCTGAAATCCACGGCGTTCTCGATGAGCTTGTCCAGCATCTGCACGATGAGGTCCGGGGCGCCGTCGAGAATCACGGGGCTCGGCGGCAGCTCCGCCGCGAAGCGCCGCTCGGGAAAAGCGCCGCTGTAAGCGGCCACCGCCGATCCGAGCAGCGGCACCAGGTCGAAACGGCTGCGCTCGGCGGCCCCGATCGCCTCCTCGACGCGCGTCGCGGCGCCCATGGCGAGCAGGATCGCGTTCAGCCGCTCGCTCCCCTGACGGGCCCGGTCGAGGTAGGTGCGCGCCGCGGCTGGCACCTGCTCGGCCTCGAGGTTGTCGAGCGAGGAGCGCACGATCGTGAGCGGCGTGCGGATCTCGTGGGCGAGCTTGCCCGCGAGCGTACGCAGATATCCGGTGTATTCGTTCAACCGCCCGAGCAGCGTCGAGAAGCTGCGCGCCACGTCGCCGAGCTCATCGCGCACCTGCGTGCCGGGAAAGGTCGCCACGAGCCCGGTGCGCGTCAGCGCCGACTCGCTTGCCTCGCGCAGCCGCGACAGGCGCAGCGCGAGCCACGCGGCGAAGGCGAACATGAGGATCACGACCACCACCGAAGTGGCGAGCGTCAGGTTCAGCATGCGGGTGAGCGCACGGTCGCGCAGCCGCAGCCACCGATCCGGAGTCTGCGTTACCTCGAGCGCGCCGATCGCGGCGTGGTGCTCGCGATCGTAGACCGGCACGCTGGCCACGATCGGCGGCTGCGATCCGGGCTGATCGATGAAACGGCGGTAGAGCCGGGCGATGAGTGGCGGCGCGGGTCCGAGCTCGGCCACCTGCTTGAGGGCGTCGACGCGCGCGAGCACTTGGCCCGACGGCGTCGCCACCGAGAGCCGCAGGCCCGGCTGGGAGAACTGCGCGAGGTAGGCGGTGAGGTCGGGCGAGGCCACGATGAGATGGCCGAGCGTGTGCAGGTCGTCGGGATGCAGGCTCCCGTAGCTCACCGGCTCGCCGCCGCGCTGGTCGCGGTCGTCGACCAGCACGCCGAAGCCCTCGCCGAGCATCGACAGCGGCACGCGCAGCTCCACGCGATAGCCGCCGGCGTTCAACTGCCACGCGCCGCGGATGCGCGGCTCGAGCGGCGCGAGGCGCTGGCCGTATTCGCCGTTCTCGATGCTGCGTGCCGTGACGGCGCCCGCACCGGTGGCGCCGATGAACACCTGCTGCTCGCTCCCTTCCGGGTCGGTGAAGCCGAGCCAGACGCGATCGCCCATGGCGCGTGCATCGAGCGGGCTCGCGCCCGGGGCGTCGAACACCGGGTGCGCATCGCGCACGTCGATCACGAGGTAAAGCACGCGCTCGAACACGCCGGCGAGCACGCCGAAGCGATGCTGCGCGTCCTTCTCGTACCAGGCCCAGGCGGCCGGATCGCGCGGCCAGTCCTCGGAGTAACCGTCGACGAGCGGCGCAGCGGTCAGCGCAACGGGTCGCAGGTCATAGAGGCCGGTCTTGAGCAGCGCATCGACCGGGGCTGCGTCCGCGCCCGCCGGGGCGCGATACAGAAGGTCGACCCTTCCTTCGAGCGAGGCGGCGAGCGTCTCGGCGACCGACTGGAGCGAAGTCTGCTCGCCCTCGCGCAGCGCCGACTCCATCTCGCGCGCGTAGCGCAGGTCCGCCCACGGCAGCACCAGCGTCACGAGGCCGAGTAACAGCAGCTTCAGGCGCAGCGACATCGGAGGGCGCGGCTATTCGACCCAGCGATAGCCCATGCCGTAGACGGTCTGCAGCGCGTCGAACTGCGGCTCGAGGGCCTGGAACTTGCGGCGGATGCGCTTCACGTGGCTGGTGATGGTGTTGTCGTCGAGCACGACGTTGGCGGCGTCCATGAGCTGCTGGCGGTTGCGCACATGGCCGGGGTGGCGCGCGAGTGCGTGCACGATCCAGAACTCGGTGAGCGACAGCAGCACGACCCTCCCGTCCCACTGCGCCTGCATGCGCTCGGTGTCGAGGGTGAGCGGTCCGCGGCGCAGCACGTCGTCCGCAGCTTCAGGCTTGCGCAGCGCCTCGACGCGGCGGAACAGCGCGTTCACGCGCGCCGAGAGATGCGCGAGGCTCAGGTCCTTGGTGAGGAAATCGTCGGCGCCGAGGCGCAGCCCCGAGACCGCATCGAGCTCGCTGTCGCGTGCGGTCAGAAAGATGATCGGCAGCACCGGCGACAGCGAACGCAGCTGGCGGCACAGCTCGAAGCCGCCCTCGGGCTCATCCTCGAGCGAGATGTCGATGATCGCAAGATCCGGAAGGCGCGTGGCGAAAGCGCTCATCGCCTGCGCACGGTTGGCATAGGTGCGCACTGCATAGCCCTCGCGCGCGAACGCCGCCGCGTAGTTGTCGCGGATGGCGGCTTCGTCCTCGACGATGGCGATCAGGCGCTTCATACGAGGAGGCTACAACCCCGGCGGCGCCTAAGAAAGCGCTGCGCGTCACCGATTTCCCTTGCCGCGGCCGGCGCCACATTTCGCCACGATCCGTCGCGGCAGCGCCCGGATTGCGCCGTGTGCGTGCAATCCGTGCGCGGCCAAATGGTGCCCATGAGCCCGAAGAACGACATGCGCCGCACACCCACGCCCCCCGCCACACCGGCTACGGGGCGTCTCATAGACTGGCTGGCGTTCCTCATGCTGCTCGCCGGCAGCGTGGTGTGGCCGCGCTGAAACGGCGTGCCGCCCGCGGTGAGATCCGCACGCCTTTCCAGGGCCGTTGAGCCGCTCCCCCGGACCGTGCTAGCTTGTCTGCAATAAGAACCAGAGCGCCGCGACACGCGGCGACGATCCTCGCGCGGCTCATCTCAAGGGGAAGCAGCCATGTTCACCCAGGTACTCGACCCGCTCGGCAACCTGACGCTTACGTGCCTCGTGGCGCTCATTCCGGTGGTCTCGCTCCTCGTCATGCTGGCCGTGTTCCGCCTGCCGGCGTGGCTCGCGACGCTCATCGGCTCCGCCATCACTTTCGTGCTGGCGCTGTGGGTGTGGAAGATGCCCACGGACCAGGGCTCGCACGCCTATCTCTACGGCGCGGCGACCGGCGTGTGGAACGTCGACTGGATCACCTTCTGGGGGATGATGCTCTTCAACACGCTGTCAATCAGCGGGCTGTTCGAGAACTTCCGCCGGTGGCTGATCAGCAAGGGGAGTCTCGACGTGCGCGTGCAGACGATCCTGTTCGCGTGGGCGTTCGGCGCCCTGCTCGAGGGCCTGGTCGGCTTCGGCTATCCGTGGGCGATCGTGGCGCCGATCCTGATCTCGCTCGGCATCTCGGACATCAACGCGATCCGCGTCGCCGCAATCGCCAACAATGCGCCGGTGTCCTACGGCGCGCTCGGCGCGCCGATCATCGCGCTCGCCGCCGTCACCAACTATCCGCTGCTGGCATTGTCGGGCTCGATCGGCACCATCGTCGCGGTGCTGGCGCTGCTGCCGCCGTGGGTGCTCCTGTACCTGGTCTCGGGCAAGGAGGGCATGAAGGGCGGCTGGCCGCTCGCGGTGGTGGGCTCGCTCGGCTACATCGCGGGCCAGTACCCGGTCGCCCGCTACTGGGGGCCGTATCTGCCCGATGTCGCCGGCGCCATCGTGTGCTTCGCAGCGCTGCTGATCCTGCTCAAGGTGTGGAAGCCGAAGACGGTGCTCGGTTACGGCGGGGTGCCGGTCGATGCCGCCATCGCTCGCCAGACCCAGTCGCATGGGCTGAAGACCGGCGAAGTGCTGCAGGCCTGGCTGCCGTTTGCGATCCTGCTCGTCGTCGTAGCTCTTTGGACCGGTCCCTGGTGGGGAGACCACTCGCCGACAAAGATAAGCTGGTTCAAGGCCCAGGCGATCGGCTGCTCGTCACTCGCCGGCACCTGCGTCGCGGCCAAGCCGAGCGTGACCGCAGTCTTCAACTTCACTCCCCTCATTGCCGGCACCGCGATCCTTACGACGTGGATCATCGTGGTGGTGCTGCTCATCGCCATGGGGCGCCTGAAGAGCGGCCAGCTCGGTGAGATCTTCCGGCGCAGCTTCCACCAGATGTGGGGCGCGCTGCTGGTCGGCGTGTTCATCTTCGGGCTCGCCTACACCTTCAACTACTCGGGAATGGCGGCCTCGCTCGCCA
>Ga0210394_10004570_pt1 | contig 16068 bp, 15 predicted proteins | sample IncBWC12MmetaG_FD_160121 | JGI IMG/M metagenome (GOLD analysis project Ga0210394, IMG submission 160121) | Forest soil microbial communities from Barre Woods Harvard Forest LTER site, Petersham, Massachusetts, United States - Inc-BW-C-12-M | ecosystem: Environmental > Terrestrial > Soil >... | reverse complement strand
CCGCGCCCAAGTTCAAGCCGCACTTGAAATTCAACCAGTGCGCGCAGGAGTGCAGTTTCCCATCCCACCAGCCCCGGCGCCGATCGAATTCGGCGATCAGCGTGAGCCAACGATAATTGGCGGCATTGAGCTGCCCCGCCAGCGCGGTGATCTGCGCCTCGAGCTCTTGCAGCGACACAGCCGCGGCGATCGATGATGAACCGTCCATCAGAGGCCTCCTTGAGACTGGAATTATATACAGTAATTATATAGCAACAGGCCACAAAGTCACCGTCCAAATACGTGTATTTCTCCTTCATTTACAAGCTGTTAGTTGATAGGAATGTCAAGGATACTTGACATCGGGAGAACCACCGCGAATATGAAGCGTAGTAAAGTGTCCTTTACACGTTCTTAATTCACCATCACGAGAGAGAGGAATGACGAATTCAGTCCCGAACTTGCGCGCGGAACGCGGCTGGACGCAAGCCGATCTCGCGAAGCGGCTGAGCGTGTCGCGCCAGACAGTAAACGCCATCGAGACTGGCCGCTATGACCCGAGCCTGCCGCTCGCCTTTGCGATCGCGACACTCTTTAGAAGGCGGATCGAAGAAATCTTTCAGCCGTGAGCACGGCTCACGACTCAGCGTCACAGCGTCGCGATGCGGGCCAACCCCGCCTCGATCGCCTGTTTCACTTCTTCGTTGAGTTGCCGCGCGTTTTTTCCCTTGGGATCGATCGGTTCGCCGATGACGACCCGAATCGTTCCCGGCTTCTTCAGAAAGCCGCGTCTCGGCCAGAATGTGCCTGCGTTGTGCGACAACGGCACCAAGCTCTTGCCGGAGGCGATGGCGAGCATGGCGCCGCTCAAACCGAACTTGCGCGTCTCGCCCGCGACCACGCGCGTACCCTCGGGAAAGATGATGATCCATAGGCCGTCCACCAGCCGGGCCTTGCCCTGCTCGATCACCTGGTTCACCGCTCGGTGCCCGTGGCCGCGGTTGATGGCAATCGGCCGCAGCAATTTCAGTCCCCAACCCACGAAGGGAATCCACAACAACTCGCGTTTCAGCACCCACACCTGCGGCGGAAAAATCAGGAATGGCGCCACCGTTTCCCAAGCAGAGGAGTGATTGCTCATCACGATGTGATTCCCGGACGGAATTCGCTCGCGGCCTTCCACGACGTACTTGAGTCCGCAGAGGCGCTCGAGCACCCAGAACAGGATTTTCGCCCAGCGTCGGGCAATCGCGAATTGCGCGCCGTAGGGCAGCCAGAAGCCCAATGCCATCACTCCGCCGAACACGCACGCCGACGCCATCATGTAGGTGGTGAAGAGCAAGGACCGCAACAGTTGCACGGGTGTCGGAGTCAGCCGGGTAAGCGCGACAGATCGGCGACCCCGCCGAGCAGCAGTTGGACGTCGCGAAGCAGGGCGAGACGGTTGTTGCGCCGCTGTAAGTTGTCGTCCATCACCATGACGCGCGCGAAGAATTCATCCACCGGCGACCGCAGGGCGACCAGCGCCCGGAGACTCTGGGCATAGCGGCGCTGCGCGGCCGCGTCGCGAACCGGAGCCCGCAACTCGCCGAGTACGCGGTGCAATTGCCGTTCCGCATCCTCGGTGAGCGCGTCCGGGTCGACGGCCGCCTCGACGTCGAGCGAGGTCTTCTTGAGAATGTTCGCAATGCGCTTGTTGATGGCGGCGAGAACGCCGGCTTCCGGCAGAGCCAGGAACTCCTTCAGCGCCTGCAGCCGGGTGACCGCATCGAGCGGGGAGCGCGGGCGGATCGCGAAGACGGCATCGAGCATTTCGGGGGTGGTGTCCGGATCTTCCAGCAGCAAGCCCCGCAGCCGCTCGGTGATGAAATCGTAAACCTCCTCCACCACGCCGGCCCTCGGCACCGGCTGCGCGGCGGCCGCCGCCTCCAGCAATTCAAATAAATCCAGTTCCAGGCGTCCTTCGAGCACGATGCGCAGCACGCCGACGGCCGCGCGCCGCAGGCCGAAGGGATCCTTGGCGCCGGTGGGCCGCTGCTCGATGGCAAAAATACCGACAATCGTGTCGAGCTTGTCGGCGAGCGCCACCGCCTGCCCGATCTTGCTCGTCGGCAACGAGTCGCCGGCGTAGCGCGGGTGGTAATGCTCCTCGAGCGCCAAGGCGACTTCCTGCGGCTCGCCCTGCGCTTGCGCGTAGTAGCGGCCCATGGTGCCCTGCAGTTCCGGAAATTCTCCGACCATCGAAGTCATCAAGTCGGCTTTGGCGAGCTCGGCGGCGCGCACGACCAGATCGCCGGCCCCGATGCGGCTGCCGATCGATTGCGCCAGCGACCTCACGCGCAATGTCTTGTCCGCATAGGTTCCGAGCTTCGCCTGATAGGTCACTCCCCCTAAGCGCGCCGCCAGCGACTCGAGCGGAATCTTGACGTCCTGCTCCCAGAAAAACGCCGCGTCGCTCAAACGGGGTCTTACCACCCGTTCATTGCCTTCGCGGACCTTGCTCGGGTCGCGGCTCTCGATATTGGCAACCGTGACGAACCATCCGGATAGCCTGCCGTCGGCTCCCTGCACCGGGAAATAGCGTTGATGATCCTGAACCGTCGCGATCACGACTTCGCGCGGTAGCTCCAGGAATCGCTGCTCGAAGCAGCCGGCGATCGGGACCGGCCACTCGACCAATGCGGTGACCTCGTCGAGCAAGGCATCCCCGATCAACGCGGTCGCTCCGTCCCCGGTGGCGGCCGCCGCACGATTAACGCCCGCCCTGATCAGCTCGCGGCGCGCCGCAAAATCCGCCACCACTTTGGCGCGTCGCAGCCGGCTCGCGTAGTTCTTGGCCGACTCGAGTGTGATCGGCTTGGGTGCGTGAAAACGGTGGCCGAAGGTGACTCGACCGGCGCTCAATCCCAAGACGGTGACAGGGACTACCGTCTCGCCATATAAGAGAACGACGCTGTGCACGGGTCTCACGAATTCTGCGGCGCGGGCGCCCCATCGCATGCGCTTCGCGATCGGTAACGCGGCAACCGCCTGAGTGACGATGTCGCCCAGCAGGCTCAAGGTAGGCGCGCCGCGCTCGGTGCCTCGAAACATCAGCCACTCTCCCTTCTCGGTCTTGAGGTGCTCCAGTTCGTGCACCGGCACGCCGCAATTACCCGCGAATGCGACGGCGGCCGCGGTGGGCGCGCCGTGGGCATCGAAGGCGGCTTTGAGCGGCGGGCCGCGCCGTTCCACCCGGCGCTCCGGTTGGTGCTCGGCCAATTCTCGTACATGCACCGCGAGACGGCGCGGTGTGGCGAATCCTTGATACTTGCCGTGCGCAATGCCGGCCGAGTCGATCCCCCTGAGGACCCCCTCGGTCAGCGCAGTCGACAAACTGAGCAGCGTGCGCGGCGGCAGTTCCTCGGTCAGAAGCTCGAACAGCAAGTCGCGCGAGCTCATCAAGCAACCGGCTCCACCGCGCCCTTGATGAGCGGAAATCCGAGCGCCTCCCGGCTCGCGCGATAGCTCTCCGCCACCGCCCGCGCCAGGGTGCGCACACGCAGAATGAATCGTTGCCGCTCGGTCACCGACACCGCCCGCCGCGCGTCGAGCAGATTGAACGTGTGCGACGCCTTCACCATTTGTTCGTACGCGGGCAGCACCAGTTTGTCCTCGAGCAGGCGGCGGCAGGCGGTCTCATACGCATCGAATTGCAGCGACAACCACGCCGTGTCGGCCTTTTCAAAGTTGTAGATCGATTGTTCCACCTCGTTCTGATGGAACACATCCCCATAGGTCACTTGGCCCTTGGCACCGTCGGTCCAAACGACGTCGAAGATGCTTTCCTTGCCCTGGATGTACATCGCCAGGCGCTCCAGGCCGTACGTGATTTCTCCCATCACGGGCCGGCAATCCAGGCCCCCGACTTGTTGGAAGTAGGTGAACTGCGAGACCTCCATGCCGTTGAGCCAGACCTCCCAACCCAATCCCCAGGCGCCCAAGGTGGGTGATTCCCAGTTGTCCTCGACGAATCGCACGTCGTGCGTCAACAGATCGAAGCCGAGAAAACGCAACGATCCCAAGTACAGCTCTTGGAAGTCGTCGGGCGAGGGTTTGATGCAGACTTGGAATTGGTAGTAGTGCTGCAGCCGAAACGGGTTATTGCCGTAGCGGCCGTCGGTTGGCCGGCGCGACGGCTGCACATAGGCGGCGCTCCAAGGTTCCGGTCCCACGGCGCGCAGAAACGTGGCGGTATGAAACGTGCCGGCTCCCATCTCCATGTCGTAGGGCTGCAAAATCACGCAACCCTGCAGGGACCAGTACTTTTGCAGCGCAAAAATGAGATCCTGGAACGTGCGGGGGGGCTCGATAAGGCGGGGCATCGAATGCTCGCAGCGCAAAGTCCGCGAGTATAGCGACGCGCCATCGGCGTGTCCGGGGTTACTCGGCTAGCCGTCGGCCCCCGTGCACCTTATTCGCACACGGCGGAGCACTTGCACCAAAAAGGCGCGCAGATTTCCCCCGTTCGTTCCATTATGATGCAAAGGCACGTGCCACGCACCGCAAGTGCTTGATCTGTATATGCATCACAATGGCACATTAGCTGCAGTATGAAAGAGCCCCGGTCAATCGCCGGGCCCAAATAGCTTCAACCTTCGCGAGGACTACATGACTCCCGCCGATGTTCTGAAATTAATCAAAGAAAAAGAGGCGAAATTCGCCGATCTTCGATTTACCGACACGATTGGCAAGGAACACCACGTCACCATACCGACGCGCCTCGTGGACGAAGGCTTTTTCAAGGACGGCAAGATGTTCGATGGCTCATCGATCGCCGGCTGGAAGGGCATCAATGAGTCGGACATGATTTTGATGCCGGACCCGGCCACCGCGGTCATCGATCCTTTCTACGAAGAGACCACGGTCGATTTGCGCTGCGACGTGATCGAACCCATGACCATGCAGGGCTATGAGCGCGATCCGCGTTCTTTGGCGAAGCGCGCCGAAGCCTTTCTCAGGTCATCCGGAATCGCCGACTCGGCATTGTTCGGACCTGAAAACGAATTCTTTATTTTCGACAACGTCACCGTCAGCTCCGGCATGAACGGCTGCGCCTATGAAGTCGATTCCTACGAAGGCAGTTGGAACTCGGGCAAGACCTACGAGGACGGCAACAAGGGTCATCGGCCGGGCGTCAAGGGCGGCTACTTCCCGGTGCCTCCGGTCGATTCGCAACAGGACATTCGCACGGCGATGTCCATGGCCTGCGAAGAGTTGGGGCTGAAATTCGAAGTACATCACCACGAAGTGGCGACTGCCGGGCAGGGTGAGATCAACGTTGCGGCCAATACCCTGACCAAAAAGGCGGATGAGGTGCAGATTCTCAAATACGCGCTGCAAAACGTCGCGCACGGCTACGGCAAGACGCTGACTTTCATGCCCAAACCCATCGTCGGCGACAACGGCAGCGGCATGCACGTACATCAATCCCTGCAGAAAGAAGGCAAGGCGCTATTCGCCGGCGACAAGTACGGCGGCCTATCCGACATCGCTCTCTACTACATCGGCGGCATCATCAAGCACGCCCGAGCGATCAACGCGTTCACCAACGCAAGCACCAATAGCTACAAGCGCCTGGTGCCGGGCTTCGAGGCGCCGGTCAAGCTCGCCTACTCGGCGCGCAACCGCTCGGCCTCCATCCGCATTCCCTGGGTATCCAACCCGAAGGGCCGGCGCATCGAGGTGCGCTTTCCGGATGCGACCGCGAATCCGTATTTTGCCTTCGCCTCCATGCTGCTCGCCGGACTCGACGGCATCCAAAACAAGATCCATCCCGGCGATCCCGGCGACAAGGATCTTTATGACCTGGAGCCCGAAGAGGACAAGAAGATACCCACCGTGTGTCATTCCCTGGACATGGCGCTCGAATATCTGGACAAGGACCGCGGCTTCCTGAAGGCGGGCGGCGTGTTCACCGACGATCTGATCGACGCCTACATCGAATTGAAGATGAAGGAAGTGACCCGTGTGCGCATGACCACCCATCCGATCGAAGTGGAGATGTATTACAGCTTGTGAGATCCAGGGGTGCTCGAGCGCCTTAAGGTGACGCCGGTCACGCCGGCGTCACCTCGTTTTGTGGCTAGGAGGCGATAGGGCTATGCTCTTTACTTATGCACCGGACATGGATCGCCTTCCTGGCTGCACTCGCCGCGTTGGCCGTGCAGGCCGCCGTAGTCTACAAATGGACCGACTCGGACGGAGTCGTGCATTACTCCGATCAGCCGGTACCCGGTGCGCAGAAAATCACCACAGACGGCGGCTCGGCGGCAGCGACGCAGAAACCCCCGGTTTCGCAACTACCCGAGACCCCGAAAGACGCCCCGGCGGGATTGGGCTACACGGTATTTGCCGTCACTGCACCCACTTCGGAACAGACCTTCTTCGGCGACGAAGTGATCAGCGCGAGATTGACCCTCGAACCCGGCCTCAAACCGAACCACACGATTACCTGGCATTTGAACGGCAAGGAACTCGACGACCAACCCCCCACCGCGACTCAATTCACCTTGCCGCACTTGGATCGCGGCACCTATGCCATTGCCGCGACGCTGAAGGACCAGGAAACCGGCGAATCGGAAAGCAGTGCGAGCGTGACCTTCTACGTGCGCCAGCCGTCAGCCCTGTCGCCGCAGCACAAATCGCCTTAAAGTCGGCCCGCAGCCGACCGGATGCCCGGTTTGGCCGCTGAATTTCAGTTGCGTACGCTGCGTATCGAGGGCACCGAGCTTCTCGACGCCCTGGTCACCAGCGTGTTCCTGCTCGACCAGGATTTGCGCGTCGGCTATCTGAACTCCGCGGCGCAGACGCTGATCGGCTTGGGTCCGAATCAGGCTCTCGGCCGCAGCATCGTTGACTTGACCCGTGGTGCGGACACTCTGTTGCCGCTCTTCGAGCGCGCCCGCAAGGGCGGCGAGGGGGTGGTGCAACGGGAGCTTGCCTGGCCGGCACCGGGCGGAGTCGACCGCATACTCGACTGCGCCGTGACGCAGATTACCCTCGGGTTGGATGTAAGGCTGCTGCTGGAAATCGAGGACATCACGCAGCATCGGCGCCTGACGCGCGAAAATGCGCTGCTGGCGCAGTTGGGCGGGAGCCGCTTGATGGTTCGCCAGCTGGCCCATGAAATCAAGAATCCGCTGGGCGGCTTGCGCGGAGCCGCGCAGCTGCTGGAGCGGGAGCTCCTGGATCCGGCGCTGCGTGAGTACACGCGCGTCATCATCAGCGAGGCCGATCGGCTCACCAATTTGCTCGACTCCATGCTCGGGCCGGGCCGTCCTCCGGCGAAACAGCTCATCAATGTGCACGAGATCCTGGAGCGCGTTTATCACCTGCTGCGCAGCGAAGCGCCCGAAGGCGTCACCGTCGAGCGCGACTATGACCCCAGCCTGCCGCCGCTCACGGTCGATCCGAATCACATCATCCAAGCCATGCTCAATCTCGGGCGCAATGCCATCCAGGCCCTGTCGGGCGCCAACGCGCAATCGCCGCGCTTGATCTTGCGAACCCGCGCAGTCAGCAACGTGAGCGTCGGCTCCGGGCGCCACAAGCTCGTTGCTTCGATTCAATTCGAGGACAACGGTCCCGGCGTGTTATCCGAAATTCGCGACACGATCTTCTACCCCTTGGTGTCCGGGCGCGCCGACGGCTCGGGCTTGGGCCTCGGCATAGCGCAGGATTTGGTCAGCCGCCACGGCGGCCTCATCGAATTCGACAGCGCCCCCGGCAGAACTATTTTCGTCATCTCCCTACCGATGGACTCTTCATGAACTCGAAGCCGCTGCAAGTATGGTTGGTTGACGACGACTCCTCCATTCGATGGGTGCTCGAAAAGGCGCTGAAGGGCAGCGGGATGGCCGCCAAGTGCTTCGATCAAGCGGACAACGTCATGACGGCGCTGCGCTCCGACGCACCCGACGTGCTGATGACCGATATCCGCATGCCCGGCCGCAGCGGATTGGATCTGCTCAAGGAGATTCAAGTATCGCGCCCGGGACTACCCGTCATCGTGATGACCGCGCACTCCGATCTCGACGCGGCGGTCGCGGCGTACCAGGGAGGCGCGTTCGAGTACCTGCCCAAACCGTTCGATATCGACAAGGCGGTGGACCTGGTGCGCCGCGCCGCGCAGCAGGCAACCGTGTCGATCGACGTCGAGGCGGCACGCCGCAGTATTCCCGAGTTGCTCGGCCAGGCAGCAGCCATGCAGCAGGTGTTCCGCGCGGTCGGCCGGCTGTCCCGATCCAGCATGACGGTGTTGATCACGGGCGAGTCCGGCACCGGCAAGGAACTGGTCGCACGAGCCTTGCATCGCCACAGTCCGCGGTCAAACAAGGCCTTCGTCGCCCTCAATACCGCGGCATTCACCGCCGATCTTTTGGAATCGGAGCTCTTCGGCCACGAAAAAGGCGCGTTCACCGGCGCCGACACTCTGCGCCGCGGGCGCTTCGAGCAGGCGGACGGCGGCACGCTGTTCCTGGACGAGATCGGCGACATGTCCCCGGCGCTGCAGACGCGGTTGCTGCGCGTGTTGGCCGAGGGTGAATTCTATCGGGTCGGCGGACAAACACCGGTGAAGGTCGATGTACGCGTCATCGCCGCCACGCACCAGGATTTGGAAGCGCGCGTGAATTCCGGTCATTTTCGCGAGGACCTGCTCCATCGTCTCAACGTGATACGCATCGAAATTCCGCCGCTGCGCGAGCGCCGCGAAGACATTCCCGAACTCCTGCGCCATTACCTGGCGGTGGCCGGGCAGGAACTCGGGGTGGAGCCCAAGCTGCTCACTTCTCGGGCCGAATCCGCGCTCGAGACCTTCGATTGGCCCGGCAATGTGCGTCAGCTGGTCAACGCCTGCCGGCGCCTCACGGTCACCGCGCCGGGACGGGAAATTCGCGCCGAGGACATTCCCCCCGATCTCGGCGGTGTGCCGAACGGTCATGCCGCGAATCATGATTGGATGGCGAAGCTGTCGCACTGGGCGGAACAGGAGCTGGACGCCGGCACGCGCCGCTTGCTGGATCAAGCCGTGCCGGAGGTAGAGCGCATCCTGATCCGCGTGGCGCTGCGCAAGGCCGATGGCCTCAAGCAGGATGCCGCCAAACTCTTGGGTTGGGGCCGCAATACGCTGACCCGCAAGATGAAGGAGCTCGGCATGGAGGACGTCGCCTAGCAGACGTCTAAGCGCCGCGCGCGAGGCGGGCGGTTATAATTCCCGCGCTCATGAGCGATTACCTAGCGCACAAAATTGCGGCCATCGAGCGGCTGATGCTCGGCAATTCGCTGATGGATTGGCTGATCGCGGGCCTCATCGGCGTCGCCGTCTGGTCGGCGCTGTGGATCGTGAGGCGTCTCGCCTCCCGCTACGAGAAAACCTCCGGCTCCCGGCAGCGCATGCCCTTGAGGCTCATCGCGTACCTGATCGGCAATACGAGGCAGATTCTGTTCATCGCCGCTGCGGTGTACGCCGCGCAGGCGAGCTTGACCCTGCCGGACAGAGCTCAGCGCGCGCTGTCCGACGTCGTGCTGATCCTGATTCTGACGCAGGTCGGGCTGTGGGCCGGGCGGGCGGTGCGCTTCTATCTGCAAACCAAGCAGCTGGAGCGCGGTGCGGACCAGCTGTTCGCGGGCTCCCTGGACATCATCAACTTCGTTGCGCGGATGCTGATCTGGTCGCTGGTCGTGCTGGTCGCCCTGGACAATCTCGGCGTCAACATCACCGCCCTGCTCGCCGGACTCGGAGTCGGCGGAGTGGCAGTCGCGCTGGCCCTGCAGAACGTGCTGGGAGACCTGTTCGCCTCGCTGTCGATCGCGCTCGATAAGCCGTTCGTCGTGGGTGACAGCCTGGTTCTGGACACCTTTACGGGAACGGTCGAGCGCATCGGCATCAAGACCACGCGCCTGCGCAGCGACAGCGGCGAACAAATCATCATCTCGAACGCCGACATCCTCAGGAGCCGCGTGCGCAATTTCAGCCGCGCCGCGGAGCTGCGGGCACTCGCGACCATTCGCGTGGCATACGAGACTCCGGCGGAGAAGCTCAGGGCACTGCCCAAACTACTGGAGGCGGTCGTTCGCGATCAGGCGAATGCTCGATTCGAGCGCTGCCATCTCAAGACCCTCGGCGATTCCGCCCTGCATTTCGAGCTGTCGTATTTCGTGCAGCATCCCGACGCAAACCCCCTGCTCGACCTGCAGCAAGCGGTCAACTTTCGCATCATCGAAGAGCTCAAGCGGTGCGGCATCGAGCTCGCCTACCCGACCCAGCTCGTCCGGCTCGGCGAACGGCAAGCCCTGCCCGAGTGACCCCGAGCGCGATGTTCCACGTAGTGCTGTTCGAGCCTGAGATTCCGCCGAACACGGGCAATGCGATCCGTCTGTGCGCCAATAGCGGCGCGACGCTTCACCTGGTGAAGCCGCTCGGTTTTCGTCTCGACAACAAGAGCTTGCAGAGATCCGGGCTCGACTACCACGATCTCGCGTCCGTCAAGGTTCACGCGAACCTCGAGGCTTGCCTGGCTGCGCTCGCCGATGCGCGCCTGTTCGCGGTTGAGACGGGCGGGCGCCGGCGCTACAGCGATGTTCACTACCGTGACGGCGATGCTTTTCTGTTCGGGCCCGAAACCCGCGGTCTGCCGGCTGACGTGCTGGATCGAGTAGGCCGGGCCGGCTCGGTGTACATCCCCATGCTCACCGCGAGCCGCAGCATCAATTTATCCAACGCCGTGGCGCTGGTCGTCTTCGAAGCATGGCGTCAGCAGGATTTCCACGCCTAGGACGTCATTCATTCTGTTTCCGAACGTACTTCCCGCCCCATCAACGCCTGCACCGCGGCCCGCACCGGTTTGCCTTCATGCATGACATGATGGATTTCGCGGCATATGGGCATGTCCACCGACAGGCGCTGCGCCACGTCGTGAACCGCCCTCGCCGCCGGCAGCCCCTCGACCACTTGATGGATGTCGCGCTGCGCCTCGCGGAGGGTTTGGCCGCGGCCGAGTGCCATGCCGAAGCGGCGGTTGCGGGATTGATCGTCGGTGCAGGTGAGCACCAGATCGCCGAGGCCCGCAAGTCCCATGAAGGTCTCGCGGGCGGCACCCAGCTTCACGCCCAGGCGCATCATTTCAGCCAGCCCGCGCGTGATCAACGCGACCCGGGTATTGGCACCGAAACCCATTCCGTCGGCAATCCCCGAGCCGATGGCGATGACGTTCTTGACCGCGCCCCCCACTTCGACGCCGATGATGTCGGTCTGCGTGTAAGCGCGAAAGTTCGGTCCCGCGAGGCTCAACGCGAGCTCCTTCGCGAAACGTTCGTCCCGCGAAGCCACGGTCATGGCGGTCGGCAGGCCGGCGCCGACTTCCTTGGCGAACGTCGGGCCCGACAACACGGCTCCCGGCCGCGCGCCGAGAATCTCGCGCGCCACCTGATGAGGCAGCATCCCGGTGTCGATTTCGAATCCCTTGGTGGCCCACGCGACGCGAGTGTCGGACCCCAAATGCGTGCGCATTCCCAACAGGCAGGCGCGAAACGCATGCGAGGGTACGGCGATCAGAGCGTCGCGGGCATTTTGCAGCGCCTTTCCCAGGTCGCCGGTGACCTGCAACAGGCCGGGAAACTCGGCGTCCGGCAAATAGCGTTCGTTGCGCCGTGTCCGTCGCATCGCTTCGAGTTGCGCGCCATCACGGCCCCACAGCAGCGTCGGATGGCCTTCCCGGGCAAGCTGAATGGCGAGCGCGGTGCCCCAGGAACCGGCGCCGATGACCGTCATCGGTTCTGGGCGCCCGTTCTGCATCATTGGTCGGACAGGCTCCTAGTTGACCAGGCCCTGCTGCGGCGTCTCGGACGCCTGCGCGAACAAGGCGTCGAAGTTGACCAACGGGAGCAGGAAATTCGGGAAGCCGCCCTTGACGATCAAGTCCGAAATCACCTCGCGGGCATAGGGGAACAAAACGCTCGGGCAGAAGCTTCCGATCAGCCGCTTCATGTCGTCCACCGACGCGCCGGCGATCGAGAATACTCCCGCCTGCTTGACCTCAACCAGGTACAGCGTCGCCTCGCCCTGCTTCGCTTCGAGGGTGATGGTCAACAGCACCTCGCGCACGTCCGGTGCGAGCTCCTCGGCGCTGGTATTCATGTTGAGCTGGAACTTCGGCTCCCATCCTTGGTTGTTCGGCAGCCGTGGCCCGTTCGGCGACTCGTACGAGCTGTCCTTCAAATAGACGCTTTGCAGACTCACCTGGACGCCGCCGATGTTCGCCTCCGGCCCCGCAGTTCTAACCTCGTTCATCAAACCCCCTGAATTAGCCGATCGAGCTCACCGCTGCGATCGAGTTCGAAAAGATCATCGCAACCGCCGACGTGCCTGTCGCCGATGAATATCTGCGGAACCGTGCGCTGTCGGCTGCGCGCAATCATTTCCTCGCGAAACCGCGGCTGCTCCTCGACATTGATTTCGGTGAACGCCACGCTCTTGCGCGTCAGCAAATCCTTGGCGCGCTGGCAATACGGACACCAGTCGGATGTGTATACCGTCACGACAAGGGTCACTTCGCGCTTTCCCTGCCGCCTGCCGCGTTCTTCGCCAGGGGCAGATTGTCCCTGACCCAGGCGTTCAAGCCCCCTTGCAGATTGAAGACCTTCGTGAAACCGAGCTTCATCAGCGTGCGTGCGCCGTTCGCTCCGCTAGCCCCGCTGTCGCAATACGTGATCACATTCTTGTCGCGCCATTTCTTGAGCGACTCCGCCTGCGATTCGAGCTCCGCCATCGGCACATTGCGCGCCTCGACGATGTGGCCCGCGTCGTACAATTCCTTGCCGCGCAGGTCGATGACGAGAGCGCCCTGGTTCATGAGCCGCACGGCCTGCATTGCGGTCAATGCGGCAAACGCCTGCAGGCGTTCGCGAATCTCATAAAATGCAACGGCACCGGCTGCCAGCACGGCGCTGGTCGCCAGGTAGGGATGATGTCCAATGAACTCGAACAGTCGCTGCATGCGGCCCGTACAATAGAATTTTCGGGCCGCTAAGTATAGCAGCGGGCCAAGGCCTTGTATGCTTGGCATCACCATAAGATGAGCTCCACCGGCAATCGTCGTCTCTGGCATGCATGCGTCGCGATTGCGGCCGGCGCTATTTTGAGTCCCTCGATCTGGGCGGGTACCGCCGAGCCCGCCGATTCTGCGCAGGCAAAGGCCAGGCTCGCCGCCGTGCGCGCGCATATCGCCGAAATCACGAATCGCCTGGGAGGCGAGCTCAAGCAGCGCGACACATTGAGCGCTCGGTTGCGCGAGGCGGAACTTCTCATCACCTCCAAGCGACTCAAGGTCGAGGGCCTGCGCGCCGAGCAACTGGCCGCGCAACGCCGCCAAGCGGAACTGCGCGCCGAACAGCAACGCGATCAAAGCCAACTGCAGGCGCAGCGCTCCGCCTTGGCCGCGCAATTGCGCACGGCGTACATGATCGGACGCGAGGAACAATTCAAACTGCTGCTGAACCAGAGCAATCCTGCGACCCTCGGCCGCACGCTCGCGTACTACGGCTATTTCGCCGCGGCGCGCACCGGCAGGATCGACGTCATTCAAGGTCAGGTCGACCGTCTGCAGCAGTTGGTCGATGAAATCGAACGGCAAAACGCTCAATTGGCAGCCTTGGAGAGCGACGCGAGGCGCGAAGTGGCGGATCTGGAGCGCGCTCGCGCCGAGCGCGCCGACGCACTCGCCGCGCTCACCCATCGGGTGGCCGCCAGCAATCAGGCCCTCGCCGATTTGAAGCGCGAGGAGCAAGCGGTGGAATCGCTGGTGGCGGATCTGGCGCGGGTATTGCAGGACTTTCCGCTCGATACAACCCAAAGCTTCGATCGCATGCGCGGCAAGCTGCCCTGGCCCGTGCTCGGGCGCGTGATTGCGCATTATCAAGAGCAGCACGGCAATTCCGCGCCCGGCGTGCGATGGAACGGCGAGCTGATCGAAGCCTCACGCGGCGCGAAGGTGCGTGCCGCGTACTTCGGCCGGGTGGTCTATGCCGATTGGCTGCAGGGTCTCGGACTGCTGCTCATCATCGCCCACAACGGCGGCTACATGACCCTGTACGGTCATGCCGAGGTACTCTACAAGTCGGTCGGCGACTGGGTCGCTCCGGGCGATGTGGTCGCTGCCATGAGCGACGCCGGTGGTTCCGCGCCGCAGCTGTACTTCGAGATTCGCGATGGGCGCAAAACCGTCGACCCCAAGGTCTGGTTGAAATCGAACCCCTGAAGCCGCGATTATGTCGCATGACGCGCCGCGAGCGACTCCCAGCGGAATCGGGAAGTGCCGATCGCGTCCTGGATTCGCCGCGGCATTTGACGGATTCTAGGGTCGATGTCAGCTTCAGTGGAAACTTGGAAGTCGTATGCGCAGCTGCTGATGCGCTTGAGTCCCAGGATCAGCCACATTCTCTTCGCGAGCGCCGACGGCACATGCTGGTGGTCGAGCGATCCCTCCAGCGCGTCGCGGGTGCAGTACGCCGTGTCGCTCTTGGTCAACTCGCAGGGCGGCGTTCGGCGCGGCGAGGTCGACGGTCTGCAGGAGACGGCGGACAGCGCCGAATCCCGCTACGGATTTCGAATTCGCGGCGCGCTCGGCGAGGTGCTCGGTCTCGTCGTCATTGCCTTGCCAAAACCCGAATCCGCTCTTGCAGTAAGCGCGGTGCACGCCTCGATCAAACCGGCGCTCGACTGCCTGCAAAGCGAACTGTCGGCGCGCTCCGCCGCCAGCATCACGATTGGCGCGCTGCACGAGAATCTCGAGGACCACAGCCGGGAGCTCGGTCTCTTTCAGCGGCTGTCCGAGACCAAAGAAGACGGTCTGGAGTCCTTGGGATGCATCGCTACCCTGGCCAACGAGCACATGGCCGGCGTGGTCGCGGCGGTCCTCTTGCCGGATCGCAACGTAACGATTTGCCGTACTCGGGCCGATGCGCTCCGAGGCATGGAGAGCGAGGTCCTGGCCCAGATGCACCGTCACCTCATGACGCGTGCGCAGCTGCATGGCTGCACCTTAGTGGCCAATCGGCTGAAGCTGGACGGCTCGAATGCTGCGGTGCCATACAAGGCCATTTCGACCCCGATTCTCGATGAGGCGCGCCGGGTCACGGGCGTGCTGGCCGTGTTCCGCGTCGACACCGACGCAGACTTTCAGCTGAGCGACGCCGAGGCGTTGGAGTTACTGGCGCGCAAGGCGGCGCAGATCATCCGCTCGAGCTTCGATCCCGTGACCGGCCTGCTGACGGCGGCCGCCTTCGACGCTCAGACCGCGGCCCAGCTCGCGACGCATCAGAGACCGAGCCCGCATGGGCTCCTGTATGTCGACATCGATCAATTGAACGTGGTCAACGAAAATCACGGCATGCACGTCGGCGACGAAGTCATCCGGGACGTCGCGGAGCTCCTGAGCCGGCGCGCCCGCGAAGGCTGCCTGGCGGCGCGGCTGGGGGGCGATCGATTCGCCCTGTTGCTTCCGGGCTGCGGCATCGAACCCGCCGCCCGCATCGCCGAAGATCTGCGCAGCACGGCCATACGCCTGAGCGGCGCGCGCGGCGACAAGCCCTTGCTCGTGTCCTTGAGCATCGGAGTCGCGCGCCTCTGTGACCGCGAGCGCCGTCTGCATCATGCGTTGGCCGAGGCGGAGCTCGCTTGCCGAACGGCCAAGCAGCGAGGCCGCAACCGGGTCGAAGTCTTCTACGGCAGTGAACGGCATGCCCTCGAGAATCGGGTCAGCACGGACTTTGCCGCGCAGGTCGGCGGCGCGCTAGCGGCGGACTCGTTGGAGCTTCTGGCGCAGCCCATCCTGCCCTTGAAGTCCGCGCCGGCCGATCCGCGCTTTGAAATCCTGTTGCGCATGCGCGCCGCGGACGGCAGCCGTCTCGCCCTGGAGAATCTGCTCGGGACCGCGTGCCAGGATTTGGCTCGTAGCATCGACCGCTGGGTCATCGAACAGACCGTCGGGCGGCTTACTGCGTCCCGCGATCTGCTGAGGCTGCACCCGGCGAAATTCTCGGTAAATGTCT
>Ga0210394_10004569_pt1 | contig 16068 bp, 10 predicted proteins | sample IncBWC12MmetaG_FD_160121 | JGI IMG/M metagenome (GOLD analysis project Ga0210394, IMG submission 160121) | Forest soil microbial communities from Barre Woods Harvard Forest LTER site, Petersham, Massachusetts, United States - Inc-BW-C-12-M | ecosystem: Environmental > Terrestrial > Soil >... | reverse complement strand
AGTGACAGCGGCAATGCCGTTGCCATTGACATTCTCGGACACGCTTTCGTTGCCGGGCAAACGTCATCATCCACTTTTCCCCTCAAGAATCCGCTCTCCGGACAAACTACGTTCCCGGGAGGAACCGCGGCGTTCGTCTCTGAACTCGCAGCGAACGGCGCTTCCCTTGTATTCTCGACGTATCTTGGAGCAGGCAGTTTTGACGCCGCCGCGGGTATAGCTGTTGATTCCGGCACCAACATCTACCTGGCGGGCGCCACGGCGTCGCCTGGTTTTCCCGTCGTCAACGCCTTTCAGACGACCCTGAATGGCGGCCGGAACGGTTTTATCACCAAGCTCGCGCCCCCCAACCCCGGGACCAACCCCGGCTCGACGATCTTGTACTCCAGTTTCATCGGCGGCAATACATTCGACGCTGCCACGTGCATTGCCGTGGACTCCGCCGGCGACGCGTTCATTGCCGGTTTTGCAACTTCCGCTAATTTCCCCACTGTGGCTCCGTTTCAGGCGAGTCTCGGTGGCGGCGGAACGGCTCTGCAAAATGCCTGGGTCGCCGAGGTGACGCAGGCAGGTAATGTTCCCACGCTTTTCTTCTCCACGTATCTTGGTGGCAGTTCGTTTGACCAGGCAAATGGAATCGCTGTGGACGCGAGTAAAGACGTCTACGTTACAGGTTTCAGCCAGTCTCCTGACTTCCCTCTGCACAATGCTTTGCAGACCTTCGGCGGAGGCCAGGATGCGTTCGTAACTGAGTTTGCGCCTGGCGGGGGAACGCTGGTTTTCTCGACCTATTTTGGCGGCAGCGGCTTCACGTTCGGAAACGCCGTCGCCCTCGATTCGCAGAAGAACATTTATTTCACTGGCTCGACGAGCTCCGTGGATTATCCGACTCTTGCTCCGCTGGTTGCCACTCTGGGTGACTTTTTCGGGAACGCCGTCATAACAGAGCTTTCGAGCGGCGGCTCCTTTATTCAATTCTCATCCTACCTTGGCGGCAGCGACCACGTGCCCAGCTCCGGATTTCCCACAGACTCGGGTAACGGAATCGCCGTCGACCCCTCCGGAAACATCTACGTTGCCGGCGCTACTGGGACTCTTGATTTTTCCACGGTAAATCCTCATCAAGCGGTCCTGGCCAGCCAGTCCTCGAACGCGTTCGTCGCCAGAATTGGGACGGGCTCGTCAAATATGTTGTCTCCCGCGGCGCTGGACTTGGGCACTAGCGTCGTAGCTGTTGCGGCTGCCACGCAACGCATTTCATTTGAGCAGGCCACTGCGCCCTCCGCCACGGTTTCCATCGCCCTCTCCGGCGCCAATCCAGGTGACTTTGCCGAGTTTGACACTTGCGGCCCGACTCTGCCCATCTCGGTAGTCTGCGAGATAACGATTACCTTCACGCCGCAAGCCGCCGGCGCCCGAAGCGCCATAGGCACCATTACCACGTCTGTCGGCAACTTTAATTTCAATCTAAGCGGCACCGGCGTCACTGCCACTCAGCCACCGCCTCCCGGCACACTAACCATCCCAACGACTCCACTCACATTCGGCTCTGTCGAAATCAGTTTTTCCAGTACCCCCCAATCTATAAATGTGACCAACACCGGTGCCACTCCTGTGGCTCTGACATCCATTTCGACCTCGGGTACGAATCCTTCCGATTTCTTTGGTTTTCTGACAGGAGCAAGCTGTCCCTCCTTCAATGTCGTCCCGGCCGGCGCCACCTGTCAGATTTCTGTCACCTTCGCGCCGCAGCCGGGCGCGGCTGGAGCTCGCAGCGCTACGCTCAATATTTCCGGGAATTTCACCACCAGCCCGGTTGCTATTGCTCTCAGTGGGACCGCCGTCGCGATCGTAGGAGTGCTCACTCCCAATCCTCTCCAGTTTCCGAACACCGTGGTGAATACGGCCAGCGGAGTCTTGCAGGCGACTCTAAAGAACGTGGCAGGAGCAGGAGGACCCAACCTCACCGGGATCGCCAATTCTGTCACCGGTCCGTACCAGATCACAGCCAGTCAGTGCACACAGCTTGGTCAACTTACGCCCGGTCAGAGCTGCACAATCAGCTTAACGTTTAATCCGACGGCTCCGGGTCTTTCGGAGTTCGGAACGCTCACCGTTACCGATAGCGATCCTGCTTTTCAGAGCATCGAACTCCTGGGAAACGGTCTCAACGCGAACGCTACTTTGCAGGTGCCCATTCAAACGCAATTTCCCTTTGGTCGAACCACCGTTGGATCGCAAGTCACGCGTTTCCTCGACCTGACTAACATTGGGAACTCGAACCTCGTATTTACGGCTCCGGTGTCTGGAACCAATCCTGGCGATTTCACCGCATCCAGCTCCAGCAGTTGCAATGGTACGATCGCTCCCGGCACATCCTGCACGCTCACTCTGACGTTCACTCCCACGGCGACAGGCCCCCGCTTCGCGACGGTTACGCTCAGCGGATCGTTCACGAACAGCGGGGTGGTTCTAAATCTCAGCGGCACGGGCGACGCAGCCACTACCGTCGACTTCCTGCCAAGTCCGCTGATTTTTCCCGTCACCGCAGTGGGTTCGCAGAGCGCCGATGAGTTGGCGATTCTGAGTAACACTGGCATAACCGCCGACCGGCTGGGTTTTCCAACCTTAGGCGGCACAAATGCCGGCGACTTCCAGATCGATTTTTCCTCCAGCGGACCATTTGAGGAAAATTGCGTGTTCGCGACGGTTCTGAACGCACAGGCCACGTGCTTCGTCGCCGTGAAATTTGTTCCCATAGCCACTGGCCTGCGAACCGCGACGCTCAGTATTCCCGACACGGCCACCGGCAACCCGCATACCATCCAATTGCAAGGTGGTCAGGCCAGCGGCGCTCCCGTCGTTTCATTCAACGTCAATCCTGCCGCCTTCGGGAACCAGAACCTCAACACCACGAGTGCGACGTTGCAGGTCACGCTCACGAATACTGGCACTGCGAGCCTGAATCTTACCAACGTCAGCGCGCTCGGCGGCACGAACCCCGGCGATTTTGCCGTCCTGAACACAACCACCTGCATCACTGGAGCGAATGTTGCCGCCAGCGGCTCCTGCGTGCTCAACCTCACCTTCACTCCTACAGCGCTCGGAGCGCGTTCGGCCATCATCACCTTCACCGACAACGCCGCAGATTCTCCCGAGACGCTCACGCTCACCGGCACCGGTACGACAGCCTCGGGCGGCTTGACCATCACCACCACCTCGCTCCCCAACGGCGCCATCGGCTCCGCATACGGCCAGACGCTTCAAGTAACGGGCGGAACGAGTCCATTTACCTTCGCTATTACCACCGGCGCGCTGCCAGCGGGATTGAGCCTGGGGGCGACGAGCGGTTCGATCGGTGGCGTGCCCACTGGACCCACCGGCACAAGCTCTTTCACCGTAAAAGTGACCGACTCCTCCTCGCCAACGCCGCAAACGGCTACCGCCAATCTCTCGATAACCATCAATGCTGCCGACACCACCAACAACGCCGAGCTGAACGGCCACTACGCGTTTGTCTTCAGCGGATTCAAGGACAACGGCGGCACCATGGAAGTGGTTGCAGCCAGCTTCACCGCCGACGGCAACGGCAACATTACCAACGGTGTCGAGGACGACGATGACGCCACCGGCGCTCAACCATCGCAAACCTTCACCGGCACCTACACGCTCGGCGCGGATAACCGCGGGACCATGACGCTTACCACGCAGTCCGGCACTGTTGTTCTCGCCTTCTCGGTGGGAGACATTCAGTCCGGTGTCGTCACGAAGGCCCGGCTCATCCGCTTTGACGATCTCAGCGGCACCAATGGTCACACCGGATCCGGCGTTATGTTCAAGCAGGATCCCACGGCATTTACGCTTGGCAGCATCAAGGGTAATTACGCTTTCGGCGACAGCGGGTCGAAAACCACGAATGGATCTCCGCATTCGGATGTCGGCTTCGTGACCGCTGACGGCAACGGGAATTTCACAACGGGGCTGATCGACACGGACAGCGGTGGCTCTACCAACTCGAGTGCGATATCGGGAACCTATACGGCTCCCTCGGTCTCGAACGGCCGATTTACATCTACCCTTACGGTTGCGAACCTGGGTGGGACCATCGCGGAGACTTTGTATGTTGTTTCGGCCAGCCAGGTGATATACATCACCATAAACTCGGCTGGAACCACGGTAACCAGCGGCTCGGCTCAATTGCAGGTGCCGCCCGCCGGAGGCTTCGGTCTTGGCTCCGTTAGCGGCAACAGCGTCTTCGCAACTCAGGGAAGGGTGGCGGCCGCATCGACTATTGTTGACATTGGAGCTGCCAATGCCGACGGCGCCGGAAACTTCTCCATCGCGATTGATCGAAACGCGGCCGGCACGTCTGCTTCGGGCACGGCCTCGGGCACCTACACGGTCGCCTCCAATGGCCGCGCCGTCTTCACTTTTACCGCGAGTTCAGTCGGCAATCTCAACTCGGCCGTTGTTTATCTCGACGGACTGAATCAGGGCTTCCTTGCTCCCACAGATGGCGCGGCTTCTTTCGGTTCTCTCGAGCCGGGAGGCGCCAGCTTCACTAACGCGTCGCTCTCTGGGAATTATTTCCTTGGGACGCTCGGGCCAGCGGACAATCAGGTAGGTAACACCTCGGGAGTGGCGTCATTTGACGGCATAGGTACGGTTCAAGGCGCAAACGACGAGAGCGATCCCGGTGGGATTTTGGTCGGCGACAAAGTAAATTCACAGCCCTATGCCGTCGCTTCGAACGGCCGTTTCACCCTCACCGGCCAAAGCAATACGATCATCGGTTACGTCGCTTCCGGGTGCTCGTTCAAGACAATTTCGTCTAACGGTTCGAATCCTGGAATCGTTGCAGGTGAATGCCAGGCGGCGCCGGCGGCTGGCCCGCAGGTTTCGTTTTCGTCCAACACCATTACCTTCCCGTCCACTCCGACCGGCACCACCAGCGCACCCATCGTCGTGACGCTGACCAACACGGGAGGTTCCGCGCTTGTAATCGGCAACGTCGCACTCACGGGCGCGAACACCGCGGATTTCTCTCTGCTGAACCCCGCGGGGGCATGCCAGGGGGATTCAAGTATTTCGGCCGGCCTGAGCTGCACCATCAACGTGACCTTCACGCCTGCATCCGCAACGACGTTCAATGCGGCGGTGTCGGTGACGGACAATGCGACCGGCTCTCCGCAAACGATCACGCTCACCGGCACCGGCACGGCCGCCGGCGCTGCAATAACGATTACGCCGTCCTCCACCGTGAATTTTGGCAACCAGCTGGTTGGCACGACGAGCGGAGCGATCACCACGACGGTCACGAATACGGGGACCCAGGCGATCACGCTTACGAATGTCACGTTGAATCCCTTGCCCAACACCGAGGCCGGGACGAACCCCGACGGCTTTACGATCGTGGCCGGAACCGGCACTTGCACGAACGGAACGAACCTCGCTGCAAACGGAGGGAAGTGCGTCCTGCCCGTGACGTTTGGGCCGCCGGCTGCGGGAGTTGTTTCTTCGACGATTACTCTCAACGATTCGGCCGGCAGCCAAGTTATCACGTTGAATGGTACCGGGATCGCGCCGACGATTTCGCTCAATCCCACGTCGCTGAGCTTTAGCACCGCACCGGATACGACCAGCGCGGCGCAAACCGTCACGGTGACGAATAGCGGAGCGGCGCCACTGCATATTGCGAACGTCACGCTGGGTGGCACGGACGCCGCCGATTTTGCTTTCGTCAACGGCACCACTCCCTGTGCGAAGGGCACGGTCGTTCAGCCGCAGGCGAGCTGCACGATCGGCGTCGATTTCACGGCTCCGTCGCAGTCCACCTTCAACGCCACGGTTACCGTTACCAGCGATGCTTCGAATGGCGTGCAGACGATTCCGCTCACGGGCACGGGCGTGGTGATTTCAATTACGCCGCCTCCGGGTGGATCCACCACGGCGACCACAAATCCGGGAGGCAAGGCCGTGTTCCCGCTGATTCTCAGCTCGACCGGGCTCACGGGCACGGCTACGTTGACCTGCTCGAGTCCGCAGGCCTCGATCACCTGCGCGGTCGTTCCAGGCACCGTAGCGCTGACGCCGAACGGCGTCACGCACGCCGCCATCGTGGTGGATACTTTCTGTGCGCGGCTCTCACCGCCCGACTCGGCGCCGCGCAGCACGCCGCCCACGGCTCCGTGGTTGATCGCCATCGTGGGTCTGGCGCTTCTCGGGAGCATGGCGCTGACGAAAAAGCGGACGTTGCGTCTGGCCATGCCGCTGGCTGCGCTATTGCTGACGGGAATTTTTGCGTCATCGTGCGGCAGCCCGCCGAAGGGGCCTGCCGGTGCGACGCCGCCGGGAACCTACACGCTGAACATCACGGCCACCGTTGGCCAGGCATCGAGCACCATCTCGCTTACGCTGATCGTAAATTAGCTGCCGACAAATCGGGGCAGACCTGATCATGGAGTCTGCCCCCGTACTCGCACTTTAGCCGATTCCTCACAATCCTTCTTGAAATTCCGCGTCGCTTATATATGATGGCGTGTTTTGATTTGCGCGAGGATTAGGTCGGGCGCTTCTTGCAAACGTTGACGGGAGAGCAAAAGCGATGCGAATCGGGAAGCCAAATATCGGGCAGCCATATACCAGGCATAAAGATAGAGGTTCCGCGGTCGCGCCGGCAGTGCTGGCGCTTCTGATAGTGATAATGGTCGTGATAACCGTATACGTGTTCGTCGCCAAGCTGTGGGCTCCGCCGGCTCCGATCACGGCCGTTGGCGTGGACATCGATCATCAATACATGCTTACGCTCTACGTCACCGGCGTCGTGTTCATTCTGTCTCAGCTCGGGCTTGCCTATGCCATCTTCCGCTTCCGCGACCGCGGCCAGAAAGCACATTTCACCCGCGGCAATAACACCATGGAAGTCGTCTGGACCACCGCGACAATCGTCCTTTTCCTCGGTCTCGGTTTACTCGGGCACAAAGCCTGGGCTTCTGTCCGCTTCACGGAAGCCTCGCCGGAAGCGATCAAGATCGAAGTCACCACAAACCAGTTCGTATACAATTTCCGCTACCCGGGCGCGGATGGAAAATTCGGACGCCTCGATCCCAAGCAAATCAGCGCGTCCACCGGAAATGCCCTGGGCCTCGATTCGAACGATCCCGCTGGCCGTGACGACATCGTCGTTCCCACGCTGACCGTTCCCGTGAATCGCGAGATCGAACTGCTCATTCGTTCCCAGGATGTGATCCACAATTTCTTCGTTCGTGAGTTACGGCTCCAGCAGGATGCCGTACCCGGATTGGAAGTTCCGCTCCATTTCACCGCCAACACCATTGGCAGTTACGAAATTGTATGCACGCAGCTCTGCGGACTTGGACACTACCGTATGCGCAGTGTTCTTAACGTTGTGTCCGATTCCGACTATCAGAAATTCCTGAAGGAGCAAGCGCCCGTACAGTGAGCCCCACCCGTACACCAGGAGGCCTCGCATGAGTTCGCATGCCCACGCGCATCCGGTAGTTCACGTGCCGACGGGCTTTATTTCGAAATACATATTCAGCGTCGACCACAAAGTAATCGGCATTCAATACTTTTTGCTGGCGCTCACGTCCGTCGTGATCGGCATCGTTCTCTCGCTTCTCATGCGCTTCCACCTCGTATGGCCGGGGGCGCATCTGCCGTTCATTACCGGCGGAATCATGACGCCCGAACAGTACGCCGCCGTCCTCACCATGCACGGCACCATCATGGTTTTCTTCGTTCTCACCACGGCCCCGCAGGGCGGCTTCGGAAATTATTTTCTGCCGATTCAAATCGGCGCTGCGGACATGGCTTTCCCGCGCCTCAACATGCTCTCCTTCTGGGTCACTTTTCTGGCGTTCGTCTGCATCATCGCGGCCTTCTTCGTTCCCGGCGGCGCGCCCATCAGCGGTTGGACGGGCTACGCGCCCCTAAGCGGCCTTGGGGACGTCACCGGACCGGGCGGTGGCTGGGGCCAGACGATGTGGATTCTCAGCATCTCGCTGTTCTGTTTGGCGTCGTTGCTCGGCGCTCTGAACTTTATCGCAACCCTGATCGACCTTCGCGCTCCCGGCATGACGCTCTTCCGCATGCCGCTCACTTGCTGGGGATGGTTCGTAACCGCGATTCTCGGCCTGCTCGCTTTCGGCGTTCTGCTTGCCGGAGGCATTCTGCTTCTCCTCGACCGCTCCGCCGGAACAAGTTTCTTCATTCCGGCCGGAGTTGTCGTCAGCGACCAGGTGCAGAACCACAGCGGCGGTTCGCCACTTCTCTGGCAGCACCTTTTCTGGTTCTTCGGCCATCCCGAGGTTTACATCGCGATTCTTCCTGGCATGGGCGTCGCTTCCCACGTTCTTTCTACTTTTGCGCGCAAGCCGGTGTTCGGTTATCGCGCCATGGCCTACGCGATTTGCGGCATCGGTTTTCTAGGTTTCATGGTTTGGGGCCATCACATGTTCTTGAGTGGCATGAGCCCCTACTCCGGCTTCGCCTTTTCCGTGATGACCATGGCCATCGGCGTCCCCTCCGCCATCAAAACCTTTAACTGGCTGGGCACGCTCTGGGGTGGGAAGATTCAGTTCACCTCGCCCATGCTTTTCGCTCTCGGCTTCGTTTCTCTCTTCGTCAGCGGTGGCCTTTCGGGGCTTTTCCTCGCGCAACCGGCGGTCGATAACCTGCTGCACGGAACGTATTACGTCGTCGCTCACTTCCATCTCGTGATGGGCGTCGCCGCTATCTTCGGAATCTTCGCCGCCACCTATTTCTGGTTCCCGAAAATGTTCGGCCGCATGATGAACGAGCCGCTCGGCAAGCTCCATTTCTGGATCACGTTTGTCGGAGCTTATTGCATCTTCATGCCCATGCATTTCCTGGGAATTGCCGGCGGAATCCGCCGCTACGCGGATTCCACGGGCGTCCAGTATCTCCCGGCGTTGCAGCCGATCCACTATTTCGTGACGATCGCAGCGTTCGTTACCGGCACCGCCCAGATCCTGTTCATTATTAATTTCTTCTGGAGCCTCAAGAGCGGCCCGAAGGCGTCCATCAATCCCTGGAACGCCACCACACTCGAATGGATCACGGCTTCGCCGCCGCCGATCGACAACTTCAACGGAAATTATCCGAGCGTCTATCGCGGTCCTTACGAATTCAGCGTTCCGGGTGCCAAGGAAGATTTCATCCCGCAGGATGTTCCAACGGCTGAGGTCGCGCGCGCGAAGTAGAAGTTTTTCGACAACGAGGAGTTTCGCAGCATGCCTGGCTCAGCAGTCACCGAAGACGTCGCACTAATCAAGGCTGGTAAAGGCGGGGGCGGAGGTCCGTCTGGCGGAAACGGCCACGGTGGCTCGGGCGACGGCGGCGCAGGCGCCTCGCGCAACTCCGGCGAAGTTCCTCAGCGCACCTACGTCACCGGCATGACCGTCGGCCTCGGCGGCGTCCTTATGTTTTTCATGTCGCTCGTCAGCGCATTCATCGTGCGCAAGGCGAATGCTGATTGGGCCGTTCTCGCGATACCGCGCATTCTCTGGCTCAACACCGCGATCCTGATCGCCAGTAGTTTCACGCTCGTTCGCGCGCGCAAGCGTCTCGGCGCGGGTGACAATACGAGCTTCCGCCATTGGTGGACGGTCACAACAATCTTGGGAATCTTCTTTCTCGCGGGACAGATCGTGGCCTGGCGCCAGCTCGTCGCTCAGGGCCTGTTCCTCGCGACGAATCCGAGCAGCAGCTTCTTCTATGTTTTCACGGTGGCGCACGCGCTGCATTTGCTGGGAGGCGTGATCGCTCTGATCTCGCTCGCGCTTCGGTCGCCCAGCCGTCCGTTTAGGCGCTTGACGCTTGCAACGGCCGCCGAGGTTGCGGCCATGTACTGGCATTTCATGGATGGGCTTTGGGTTTTCCTATTTTTGGTTCTACTTCTGGGACGGTGAAACGTGAGTGAAACCGAATTCGAAGGCATAGTCGAGTCGCCGTGGTCGGGCGGCCATTCTCCTTTCGCCATTAACTCGAAGAAGCTGGGGATGTGGCTGTTCATCGTTTCCGACTCGCTGACCTTTTCGGCGCTGCTCGTCAGTTACGCCTACGTGCGCCTTTCGACGCCCGATTGGCCGCGCCCGTTTGAAATCTGGCCCGCAATCGCCAAGTCATCGTTCATGACATTCGTCCTGCTCTCGAGCAGCTTGACGATGGTTCTCGGCGTTGCGGCCGCGCACCGGGGCGATGTGAAGAAAACGGTCCGCTATTTGATCGCCACCATGATTTGCGGACTCGCGTTCGTCGCTATCCATGCCACCGAATGGTATACGCTGATTACCGAGGAGCACGTCACGGCCTGGTCGAATCCGTGGAACGTTCCTCTTTTCGGCGGCACGTTTTTCGGACTCACCGGTTTGCACATGACGCACGTGACCATCGGTGTCGTGTATCTCGGAGTGATTTGCTGGGGCTACGCGAAAGGGAAGTGGACCGCCGATCACGTCGAAGTGAGCGGCCTTTACTGGCACTTCGTAGACCTGGTGTGGATGTTTATTTTTCCGATGGTTTACTTGCTGAGCGTGAATCCTAAGTGAAAATCCGGAGGATCGTCATCTTCAACCCGGCGATCTTTACCCGGTGAAAGAACTGCTGTTCGAATTTCGAGCGAGACTCATCTCGAGGGAAAACAATGAGCGCGCACGCACAAGCGGTAGGCGGTGAAGGCCACTCGGTAGGCAGCGCAAAACTCTTCGGCAAGGTCTGGCTTTGGCTGCTGCTGCTGACGGCCCTCGAGGTGTTCCTGGCATACGAGCGCTTGGCCGTGGTCCTGATGCTTACCATTCTTGTGGGACTTTCGCTGATCAAATCCGCATTGATCATCGCGTATTTCATGCACCTGCGCTTCGAGCGCCTCGGCCTGTTCCTGATCGTGATCCCGGCAATGGTGTTCTGCATTTGCATGATGCTCATCATGTTCTTCCCCGACAGCGTCCGCCTGACTCACATGCGCCCGCAGTAGCGCGTGTGGCGACCGCGCGAAATATTTCGCGGCGTCCGTTGCTTCGCGAAAGAATTTGCATTTCAATGCTTCAGTTAGTTGGCCTTGCCGCCCGCCGCCGCTTTATGGTGGAGTTCCGCAGTTTTTCTGTGGGTTTTGGCGTCGCCGCCGCGTGTTCTGCGTTTCATCAAGTACAACGACGCGTCTGCCGCGCTCAAGAGGGAATCCAATTTTTCGCCATCTTTGGGATAAATAGCTACGCCGATACTGACGGACAGTTTCGGCTTCCGGCCATCGTTCGCAAGACTGGCGCAAATGCGCCGGACTACTAGGTTCGCCGATGCTTGCCCTGTCTCCGGCAGCACCAGCGCGAATTCATCCCCGCCGAAACGTGCCGGAGTATCCATCTTCCGGCTGCAGATGGACAAAGCATCGGCCAGACGGCAGAGCGCCTGGCTTCCAACCAGGTGGCCGAAACGGTCGTTGATCTGCTTCAACCCGTCAAGGTCAAGGAATAAAATCGCGAACTCTCGCGCGGTGCGCTCGGAGCGCTTGATCTCCGTGTCAACGGTTTCTATGAGATGGCGATAATTAGCCAGTCCGGTGAGCGGATCCTTGGCTGCCTCCTGACGCAAATGATCTTCAAGCTTGCGCTGTTGAGTGACGTCTTCAACAATGATCTCGTAGCTTTCAGTCTCGCTCTCGTTGCTAACCTCGCGTCCGCTAAGGCGAATTTTGAGGGTCATGCCATTCTTTCGCTTCCATTCAATTTCGAGGGGATTGGTGCCAGCCGGCTCGGAGGCGTGGCCCAGCAATTGCGCCCGTTTTGAGGGATCGCACAAGACGTCGCTCGCAAGGTTTACCGCCAGCAACTCTTCACGGGACGAATAACCAAGCATGGTCACCAGCGCGGGATTGACGTCGAGGAACTTGCCTTTCGTGGTGCAGCGGCACATTCCATAGGTAAGGTTTCCGACCAAGGCGCGGTAGCGTGCTTCAGAGTGGCGGAGCTTTTTTTCCGTTCGATCGCGCTCTTCGCGCAGGTGGTTGTCGCTAAGCGCTCGACGAATGGCTACGGGAAGATGCCCCACATGATCCATCGCAACGCAATCGGCGGCGCCTTGCGTAATGAGTTCCGCCACGGTTTCCGGTTGCATCGTGCCGGTGAGGAGGATGCAGGGAATCTGCCGGTCCCCGCGATGCAGGATGGCCAGCAGCTGCGAGGGCAGCCAATTCGCACCTGGATATTGGGCGAGCACCACGTCGTAGTAATTTGACTTAAGCTGCCGCGCGAGCTGCTCGAGAGTTAGAACTACGTTTGCGGTAATCTTGAAATGCGCCCGCCTCAGTTCATGAACGCAATGCTCGACATCCGCAGCACCGCTATGAACAAACAGAATTCGCAGGGGCAGCCTTCTGCTTGCCGGTCCATTGACGACCAAGGGCAGGTCGTCTTGCCTGACGCGACTGCGTGAGCCCAAAGACATTGGAAATCCACTGGTTCCCGAGTGCCATTCCCTTCGCGAACGGGTCCTGGGAAACCGGTTCAGAAGTATGTGAATAGAACCATAGCGAAACAGGACCAGAGGCATCTGTTCAAAATGGAACATAGAGGTTTCGGCTGTTAACCCATTGGACAAATTCCTGCTTCGACCGAGACCGTTGGACCGCACCGGGCGGATCGAGTTTGGCGGAGCCCGGCGGGGTAAGCTTTTGACAAATCGCGCGGTTATCGATCTTGCAAAAATTCGCGATTAGAACCGGTCGCCAGTGAATGTTTTCAATGGTTTGCATGATGTTCTGATTCGCGATTCGCGATTAGGATTTGGGGGCTTGGCGCTCGCGGGTGGGCGCCGGGTCGGCGCGGCGGAAGCTTTGGAAGCGGGCGGAGAAGAGAGATCCCGGGCACCGTCGTTCTCGGGGCCGGCATCTTCGCTGGATCGCCGCTCGATGATGTACTTCCCTTCGGGTTCCTTCCATTGGCCGGTCATCTTCGCGTAAAGGCAGGCGGCGTTGACGATGGAACTGGCGGTCACTTTGGCAGACTGTGCCCGTTCGAGGATCTGTTCGAGGACGGTGAGGACACTTGCCTTCCGGCGCGCAACCAGGCCGGTAGCGTGGGCGTGGCGGTAAATCGCCGAGTGATGCGCAAGTTGATATTCGTTGACGATTTGAACGGGGCTGCGCCAGCGCAGGAAATCGTCGTCATGGCCTCGCGATGCGGGTGATGGCAGATGGCGCACTTGCGCCGATGGCGCTGGTTTTGATTGCGCTCTCCCGCAAGACCCGCGGCGAGCGCCTTGCCGGGCGGCCTTATAAAGTCCCTGCCTCTCATACGGCTGCTCCGAGGGGCAAGTCGATGCCCCCGACTGACGCTAACAGAATTCTGGTGCCATTTCTACTGTGGGAAATACGGTCGTAGAAATACGGATACGGCGCATCGCGCTTCCTCTTCGCTTGCCTCTCCATGCAACTTCCGCAGGCATAGCCGTGCTAGTACCTGTTCGAAATTGTACAGACAAGGTTTTTGGCATTCTCTAAAATATCGCCGTTCACCCCGCACGCCACCGCGGGTGAAGTGACTTCGATTTTGCAAGTGAGCAAGGAGAAGAAGATGAGATTCCGTACTTTGGGAATTCTTTTGGCAATGACAGTCGGTATATTCGTGCTAGCCCCCCTCGCATGCGCCGACGGCCTCAATTCATTTGCGGTCTTGGCGGGTTCGACAGTAACGAACGTTGACGCGACTACCATCACCGGGAATATGGGTGTCTCCCCCGGAACCGCATGCACTGGCTTTGTCGCGGGAACCGGCTGCACCCTGGGCGCCGGCATGGTCACGGGAACGGTAGATTTAGGTAATGCGGTCTCGCTGGCGGCTCAGAACGAACTCACCACTCTCTTTAATACGGAAGCAGGCCTGCCGATCACTCAGACGATTTCGGGTGGTGTCCTGAGTGGACTAAACCTCGGGCCGGGCGTCTACGCAGTTGGCGCGGGCACTTTGGCGGGAACGCTCACCCTCAGCGACGGGGGCGTCCCCGGTTCGGTCTTCGTTTTCGAGTTGAGCTCGCTCACCACCTCACCCAACTCGTCGGTTAATGTGGTCGGTCTCCATCCAGGCGACAGCTTGTTTTGGGTGGACACCAGTTCCGCGACTCTCGGAGACAACACTGCGTTCTTTGGGAATATTCTTGCGTCCGCGTCCATCACCTTCGATCCCGGCGCGACCGATCTCTGTGGTAGAGCCCTGGCGGAGAATGGCGAAGTGTCGTTTGCCGGACAGGACGCGACTACATCGATTCAGAATCAGGTCTCCATTGGCTGCGTGGGCACCCCCGGCGCAGGTGGCAGCGGCTTCAACGGGTCTGAAGGCACCGGAGGAACCGTAACGCCGGAACCTGCCACGTTGCTGCTCTTGGGAACCGGTTTTGCCGGGCTCTTGGCCGGCAAGGCGCGGATGCGGCGAGCGCGGTCGCGAAGAGCGTAGTCTTCGGACACCAGTAGTAGCGCGGCCGCCGGCCGAGTCCCGCGCCTGTCCGAGGCATTAGCGAAGGGTGCGGCCTCTACGATCCAAACCTTCGCGAGACAACGGGGATTGCCCGCCCGGTAACGCAAACAGCTTGAAACTCTGCATCTGATACGCAACCGGGGTTCTCACGCCTCGAGATTCCATTCCTGCGCGACTCGAGAGGCCACGACAGCAACTGGAATATCGGCACGAACACGATTTAGAACCGCGCGAGACGCTGCTACTGTCCGTGCTTGTCGTGCAGTCCGGTGCAGACGGAGACGGCGGTGTTCGGGTCGACGGCGCTGCCGCCCTGTTCGACGTGCTGGATTTTCCCTTGCTTGTCGACCACGATGGTGGTGCGCTCCGCCCACTCGAATTTTTCGCCCTTTACGTCGTAAGGCTTCATGATGCCGTAGGCGACGAGAACTTTTTTATTCATGTCGCTGAGGAGCGGGAAAGTAACATTGATATCTTTGGCGAAGGCGGCGTTGGCGGCGGGACTGTCGATGCTGATTCCGAGAACGACGGTGTCGCTTGCTTCGAGTTTGGCCATATCAGCCTGATAGGCCTGAAGTTCTTTCGTTCAGCCACCTGTGAACGCAAGGACGTAGAAGGCAAGCACGACATTTTTCTTGCCGCGAAAATCGCTGAGTTTCACCTGTTCCCACTTGTTGCTGAGCAGCGTGAAATCCGGCGCGACGTCGCCCACTTTGAGCGTCGTCTTGGTGATGGTTTCTTCCTGCGCGCTGACGGGGAACTGGCCCGCTGCGAGCACCAAGAGAAAGAAGCCGAGCACAGCCGCAACGAATTGCTTCATGCGGATTCTCCTTTGGAATGAATTGCACCACTACAATGAACTCTAGGATGCTGTAGCGATTCACTTGGTTTGACGACATCTTCAGCTCACGGACTGCCTGCGGAAATTCAGCGCAGGCGTCCCGGCGGATCGGCAGTTTCAGGAATGTGAAGATCGAGATCCTTCCCCTCGTGGTCAGGAAGCTTCGAAGGGGGCGGTTGCGGGATGCCAATGCCGCGATTTAGTTCTAGATGCTCTTTGGAGCACCGCGGGCAATATCCCTTGCCGGTTTCCTCGTCACGCAGGCTTGCGAGCTCGTAGCAATTGCAAACGCAATCGCAGTAGCCCGTCGTCGACGCGGTCTTAATAGGCACCAAAGCCATTCGAAATTCCTCCGCCGGAGGATACTACCGGGGCGTTTGCATTTGCGCAAGCGAAGCACGCTGGTTAGGTCGTCAAGCGGGTTCGAGCTGCGTAAGACTGAAAGGATCGCCCACGTTTTGGTGCAGGGCGAGCCAGACGCTGTCGGGCTGCGAGAGAAACACCTTGACGACGTTGGGATCGAACTGCGTTCCGGCGTGCTGACGAATTTCTTCGCGTGCCGTGGTGATTGGCAAGGCCTTGCGGTACGGGCGATCGGAGATCATGGCGTCGAGCGTGTCGGCCACCGCGAATATTCTGGCACCGAGCGGAATTTCCTCGCCGCGCAGGCCGCGCGGATACCCCGAGCCGTTGAAGCACTCCTGGTGAGCGAGCACGATT
>Ga0210394_10004568_pt1 | contig 16069 bp, 13 predicted proteins | sample IncBWC12MmetaG_FD_160121 | JGI IMG/M metagenome (GOLD analysis project Ga0210394, IMG submission 160121) | Forest soil microbial communities from Barre Woods Harvard Forest LTER site, Petersham, Massachusetts, United States - Inc-BW-C-12-M | ecosystem: Environmental > Terrestrial > Soil >... | reverse complement strand
GAAAACGGCCAGGTCAGTTACGAGACTCCCTCGGGGAGATTGAGCTTCCCGCTTTCCATCGTCGACCATATCGCGCACGACGATGCTTCGCCGATTTCCACGGCTGGAACTCCCGCGGATCGCGCTTTGAATCTTCCCATCGCGGCTCCCAGCGTCTTGTCTGCCGCGCCGTCGGACCCCGCATGGACCTCGGCCGTGCGCGATGGCACGATTGACGCCGATCTTCTCTCCCGCCTCGAATCTGAGGCGACTGCGAACCCAAGTCCCACCGCCGTGGCTCGAGTTGTCGCCGCGGAAAGCGCCGCCGCGCAATTTGAAATCAGCGTGGGCGATTTCGAGCGCGCCAACGAACACTACAACGTTGGCCTCCGCTTCGACCCCGAAAACGTCGCGTTGCTGCTGGAAGCGTCGTATCTGCATTTGAAGAGAAGCGAGTACTCCGTCGCCGCCGACCTTCTCGACCGCGCCCGCCGCGTGGCCCCGGACTCCGCTGACGTAGCCAAGCTTTCCGGGTGGGCGTATTACGGGCTGAACCGCGCCGCCGACGCCGTCATGGAATGGAAAAAGGCAATGGAGTTGAAGCCTGACGCCGCGACCGAGCAGGCTCTTGAAAAGGCGGAGCGCGACGCGCAAGAGGAGGCGGAGTATCACGAGGGCGAAACGGTCCATTTCCGCCTGAAGTACAACGGCGACGCCGCTCCGGAACTCGCGCGTGACGTGCTAAAGACTCTTGAGGCCCAGTACCAGGAAATCTCCTCGACGCTCGACTACACTCCGCCCGAGCCGATCGGCGTGATCCTGTACACCAATCAAACCTTCATGGACATCACGCGCGCCCCGAGCTGGGTGGGCGCGCTGAATGACGGCCGCCTGCGCGTCCCGGTGGAAGGCTTGTCCACGGTGACCGATGAGCTTGCCCGGGTCCTGAAACATGAGCTGGCGCACAGTTTCGTCGGGCAGAAGTCCGCGGGGCGAGCTCCCGTGTGGCTGCAGGAGGGAATCGCGCAATACATGGAAGGCAAGCGCAGCCGGGGCAATGCCGGCGCACTCTCTTCGGCTTTCGAGAAGCATATGGAGATTTCGCTGAACTCTTACGAGACGTCCTGGATGAACTTGCCGCGCGACGCCGCGGCGAACGCCTACGCCTGGTCGCTGGCCGTGGTCGAGGGGATTATTACGGAAAACGGCGTCGGCGACCTGGAAAGAATATTGGAGGACCTGGCCGGCGGCGCCTCCCCGGAAGATGCGTGCCACGCCGTTCTCCACGAAGATTACTCGGAATTGATGCTGTCAACCGCGCAGTATCTGCATAAGGCTTATTTCTAGTACGAACTTCCGAAACAGATTTTCCCGATCCAATTCCCGCGAGCACTCCCCTATTCCTGACCTGCGTTGACGCGCGAAATCTCAGTCATGACGGACCAGTCCAGCTGGTTCATGCCGCGCGCCTGCGCGGCCAGGCATTTGTCTCGAACGATGCTGGCGTAGGGAAGGGGCGTGTGGGCTTCGGCTGCCGCCGCAAGGATCAGCGTGACGTCTTTGAGACCCGCGTCGAGAGTGAAACCGGCGTTCTTGAAATTTCGGGTGCTGATTCGGTCGACGTACTCCGACGTTGCGGGCATGAACTGCTTGAACATTCCGGTGATGATCGCGGGGTCGACGCCGCTCTGTTCCGCGAACACGTAAACCTGACCAATCAGTTCAACAATGCTTGCGACCATGAAGTTTCCCACGAGCTTCATGCTGTTCGCGGCGGCAGGGTCCTCACCCATCGGAATGATCCGGTCGGCGTAGGCGCTGATCACCGGCCTGCTGCGCTCGAGCGGCTCTGGCTTCCCGGCAAGGAATGTTATGAGTTTTCCCGCAGCGGCGGCATCGGGGCGTCCCGCGACGGGTCCCGCGATGTAGTGGCTCCCGTGAGCTGCATGCATCGCCGCGAGCCTGGCACTGAGGTTCGGCGAAATCGTGGTGGTGCCGATGTGGATCGATCCCGGACGCATTCCGGCCAGGACCCCGTCCGCCCCGGTCACCGTATCAAGGACCGAAGCGTCGTCCATCAGATTCGTGACCACGATTTCAGCCGCGGCCGCTGCTTCTCGCGGAGTGCCAACCGCGACGGTGCCTGCGCTGACAAACGGTGCTGTCTTCTCTGCGCTGCGGTTGTAGACTGTGAGCGGGAATCCGCGCTTCTGAATGTTGCCGGCAATGCCGGAGCCCATACGACCGAGACCGATGCAAGCGACAGATAAGGTGGACACGAATCTCCTCCGCTCTATTTTTCAGTTGCCGGGCCTTTTGGGGTATATGACCGAGCGCAGCATACGCCCGGAATGAAATTCAGTAAACCAAGGGTTTGTTTTGCGGGCGGGCAGAAGCAAAGCGATTCTTCGTTCGGCGCTCGATTATCGAAGCGACGCTCAGATTGGTGGCCAGCAATCCCGCTACGAGCGCGGCGCGCTCCGGCAATGAGCGAATCACGATGCTTTCATTTGGGCTGTGGGCGCCGTCGCCGACGGCGCCGAGGCCATCAAGGGTCGGAATGCCCAGGGCCGCAGTAAAATTTCCGTCCGAGCCGCCGCCGACGCATGCTTCGCCAAGCGCGACGCCCATTTCGCTCGCCAGGGCGCGCGCTGTGGAATAAAGCGCGGCGCTGGCTTTCCGCTCCATCGGAGGTCGGTTGAACCCGCCGCGAATTTGCAGTCTTGCACCAGACAAGATCGGGCGCAGCGAGCGAAATCTCCGCTCGAGCGCACGCATATCGCTCTCGCGGGATGCCCGTACGTCCACCACGACTCGCGCCGTCTCGGGAACGACGTTCGTGCGAGTCCCGCCTTCGATCACCCCTGCGCTCACCGTGCTCCCCCGGTTCGGCTGGTTCCAACGCGAGAAGCGCGCAATTTGGCGCGCGATCTCCTCGATTGCGTTGACGCCATCTTCAGGATTCAGCCCTGCGTGAGCCGCGCGCCCGGTGGCGACGATCTCGATTTCACCTACGCCCTTTCGGCCTGTCTTCACGCTGCCACTGGGACCCAGTGCGGGCTCGGGGACGAGCACCGCGTCGCTCCGCAGCGCCTCGCGCTCGATTAACCTTCGCGAAGTTTCACTGCCGATTTCTTCATCGCTGGTCCAAAGAAAGACGACGCGTTTCCCGGGCTTGACATTAGCGGCGGTCAGTGCATCCACAGCGAAGAGCGCGATTATGATTCCGGCCTTCATGTCGAAGACGCCGGGCCCGTAGGCGCGCCCCCGAGAAACCCGAAACGGCATGCGAGCCAGCGTCCCGATGTCGTGCACAGTATCCAAATGGCCGAGAACGAGAATCTGCCCTTCGCCCTTTCTCCCTCGCGGATTCCACTCGGCCCTGATGTGATTGCCACGTTTCCTTTGTCGTACGAGTGTGATTCTGGCTCCGCGTCGCCTGCACTCTGTCGCCACGATCGCTCCGAAACGGTCCACGGCGGCCTTGTCGAAACTGGGCGATTCCTCCCGCACGAACCGCCCCAGGAGCAGCGTCATCTTGGCTTCCCGGGTCCGCAGCCATTTCAAAAGCGGCAACATTGGAGCTGGGGCACTCATCGCGGTGCTATGCTAACAACGCACCGCGGAGCGGGCAACTTCGTTTGCCCCGCCGCGCGTTTCGCATATAATTCAGTGAGCTGTTCGCTCGCTCTCAGCGAATTTGTGTCGAATTTTGGGGAATTCAATGATTCTCGATAATGCGGGCATCCAGAAAATATTGCCTCATCGCTATCCGTTCCTGTTCGTGGATACCGTGCTGGAAATCGAGCGCCTCAAACGCATCGTTTCCATGAAGAATGTTTCCATCAATGAAAGCTACTTTCAGGGACATTTCCCGGGAAAACCCGTCCTGCCGGGCGTTTTGATCATCGAGTGCATGGCCCAGACGGGCGGCCTGCTGCTCCTTTCCGAGATCCCCGAAAGGGACAAGAAGCTGTTCTACTTGGCGGCTGTGGATGAAGCGCGCTTTCGCCGGCCGGTGGTCCCCGGAGATCAACTGCGCATCGAGGTTACGGTTCTGAAGTGGAAAATAAAATTTTGCAAGCTCCAAGCGGTGGCCACGGTGAATGGCGACGTTGCCGCGGAGGCCATCCTGCGGTGCATGCTGGTGGATCGCGAGCCCGACGCCGCTTCAAGCGACGCGCCGGCAACGGATGCAGTAGGTGTGCGCGATGAGTGAAGTCGATTCCCGGGCGATCGTCTCCGCGACCGCGCGGATCGGCCCGAACGTCCGGATCGGCGCTTTTGCCGTGGTAGGCGATGACGTCGAGCTCGGTGAAGGATGTCTACTCGAGCCGCACGCCGTGGTGCGCGGCCCCGCGCGCATCGGCGGCAAGAATGTTTTCGATTCATTCTGCTCCGTAGGTGGAAATCCTCAGGATTTGAAATTTGGGGGTGAGCACACCGAAGTCGTCATCGGCGACGGCAACCGGTTCCGCGAATTCAGCACGGTGAGCCGCGGCACGGCGCAAGGCGGCGGCGTCACGCGGATCGGGAACGACAATCTGTTCATGGCGTATTCCCACGTCGCGCACGATTGCGTCGTCGGCAACTCGACCGTGTTTGCCAACGGCGCGACGCTGGCTGGCCACGTAGTGGTGGAGGATTTCGTGAACGTCGGCGCGTTCAGTCCGGTCCACCAATTTTGCCGGGTGGGCCGCTACGCTTACATTGGCGCCTGCACGGTCATCACGCAGGACGTGCCGCCGTTTTCGCGAGTCGTCACCGACCGGGAGACGAAATGCTACGGCGTGAACACGATCGGTCTCGAGCGGCGCGGTTTCGATCGGGCCCGCCTGGATACGATTGAGCGCGCGTTTCGCCTGCTGCTTCGCTCGAAGCTCAACACCACCCAGGCGCTCGAGCAGATTCGCGCGCAACTCAACGGCTCGCCTGATGTCCGGGAACTCGTTGAGTTTATCGAGTCGGCCGAGCGCGGCCTCCACAAGTGAATTCCTCGATGCCCACGCATTCTTCCTCCGTCCTCGATTCCGCCTCGGGATGGGGTTTGATTGCCGGCAACGGACAATTTCCGTTCCTGGTTTTGGAAGCGGCGCGTGAGCAGGGCATTGAAATGGCGGTTATCGCGATCCGCGAAGAGGCTTCGCCGGAGCTTGAAAAATCCGCCGCGCGTTTGCACTGGGTAAGCCTGGGGGAGCTGTCGCGGACGCTGGAATTGCTTCACCAGGAAGGCGTCACTCGCGCCGTCATGGCCGGGCAGGTGAAGCACAATAAGATATTCAGCTCGATTCGCCCCGATTGGAAGCTTGCAAAGCTGCTGCTTTCGTTGCCGCTCAAGAACACGGATTCGCTGATCGGCGCCGTCGCCCGCGTCCTGGAATCGGAAGGCGTGAAGCTGGTGGACTCGACATCGTTCCTCAAGCCGCTGGTTCCCGCTCCGGGTGTGCTCACGCGCCGCGCGCCGGATGAGCACGAAGCTGGCGACATTGCTTACGGCCGGGAAATCGCTCGCCAGATTGCAGGACTCGATCTTGGCCAGACGGTGGTGATTCGCGACCGCGCCTGCGTCGCCGTCGAGGCCATGGAAGGCACGGATGAAACCATCGAGCGCGCCGCCCGCATTGTGGATGGCGCCTCGCTGGTCGTGGTAAAAGTAAGCAAGCCAAGGCAGGATATGCGGTTTGATGTACCCGTTGTGGGCCTCAAAACCGTCGAAGTGATGCGGCGCTGCAGGGTCACGGCGCTGGGAATGGACGCGGAGCGCACGCTGCTCTTTGACCGCGCGCGAGTGATCGAGGCGGCGGACGCGGCGGGAATTGCAATTGAAGCATTTCCGGTGGAAGCCTTCGGAGGGGCGGAACGGCCGGCGAAACAGGGGAAGTTGTGAGCCTGGAAACTCAGCCTGGTCAGAAAATCCGCGTCGCTGTCGTGGGTGCCGGAGACTTCGGGCGGAATCACGCGCGCGTGTACCGCGAGCTCGACGATGCCGAACTCGTAGGCATCGTCGACCCGAATGCCGAGCGCGCCGCACAGGTCGCCGCTGAATTTTCCACGAAAGTTTTTCCGGACATCGAATCGCTCGCGGGTCGAGTGGACGCCGTGAGTGTGGCCGTGCCGACCGTCGAGCACGCGCGCGTCGGCTGCCGTTTGCTGGAATTCGGACTCGATGTGCTGGTCGAAAAGCCGATGGCTGCCTCGCTGGCTGAAGCCGATGATCTGCTCTCTGCGGCCTCGCGCGCGGGCCGCGTCCTTCAAGTCGGACATCTGGAACGATTCAATCCCGCGGTAGTCGCCGTGATGCCGGTCCTCAACCGTCCGCTTTATTTTGAAGTTCACCGCCTCGGCATCTTCACTCCGCGCAGCCTGGATATCGACGTCGTCTACGACGTCATGATTCACGATCTCGACATTCTGCTCGCGTTCGTGGACGCGCCCGTCGTGGACATCAAGGCCATCGGAATTCCGGTTCTGACCGACAAAGTGGATATTGCCCACGTGCGCCTCGATTTTGCGAGCGGCGCGGTCGCCAACGTCACGGCCAGCCGCGTCTCCACCGAGCGCGTGCGCAAGATGCGGTTCTTCCAGCAGCACGAATATATTTCGCTCGATTTTACGCGGCGGGATGCGTTGCGCGTACGCGTCGCCGAACCCGGCCCCCAGCCGAAATTTGATTTTGCGGCTCTGCCCGCCGAGCGCGAAGAGCCGCTGCGCGCCGAGCTGCGATCCTTTCTGGAATCGGTGCGAACGCGCCGCGCCCCCGTGGTGGACGGCGCGGCGGGACGGCGCGCCCTGGCGCTCGCTGACCAGGTGATGGCAGGCATCCTGGAGCACGCACGACGCGTCCAACTGGGTGCCTTTGTGACCCCGCAGGCGAATCGATGATCCCCAGGTTCTTAGTTCCGAAAGACTCCAAGCCCGCCGTGTCTCCCACGGACGCGCCGCCGCGTCGAACCAGCTCGGACCTCGACGCCCGCACGCTCGTCCCCGCCGACTTGCCAAAATTTGAGCTCGATCCGCGCTCTTCGATTCCGTCGTATTTCAAGCTGGAAGTGCTCGGCTCGGCCGTCGTCGTTCCGCGCGACATGCCGCAGACGCCGCTCGATACCACCAGCAAGACTCCCGAGTATGTGCCTCTGACGATTCTGGATTCGCGCGTGGCCGTCCCGAAGGACGCACACTCGGCCAAGCTCGAGCCAAAGCAAATCGTCGCCATTCAGGACCTGCCCGACGTTCTCGAGCCCGACGTGCTCACGACCGGCGAAGTCAATCTAATGGCCAAGCCGGTCGAGGAAGCCACCGACGCCGCGTGGAACGCTGTGTCCCGAGTGGCTTCGATCACGTTTCATTTTGTTGTGATCCTCCTGATTCTGCTCGCGCCAAAAATCTTTCCGTACCATCCGCCGTCGGACGCCGAGATTCAGCGGACCATCACGGATTTGTACATTCCCTCGGACCTGAACCGAATTGAGAGAACGCCTTCGGCTCCCAGGCCGAAGATTCCGGTCGTGAAGATTGACCCACGCCTGCTGCGGCGACTCGCGCCTCCGCGCCCAGCGACGCCCACCCCGGAGCAGCCCGAGCCGCCGAGGGAAATGGCGGCCCAGCCAATGCCGAAGCCCTTACCGTCCGCGCCCATGAGTCAGCCGCGCCCGGCGGAGAGTCCGATCCGTCCGCCGACTCCTGCTCCTGATCCCACGCCCAGCCTGACGTTGCCGCGCTTTTCTCCGGGCAAGGCTCTACACGATTCCATGCAGGAAGCCCTGAAGGGCGGCGGCTCTGAAACCGTCACCTCCGGAGGGCCGATTGGACGAGGGTCCTCCGGCGGTTATGGCGGAGGGGGCGGCAGCCAGGGATTTGCGGGCAACGCCGTGCAAATTCTCACGCCCACGGAAGGCGTCGATTTCAGCGCCTACATCAATCGTGTGCTGGCCATCGTGAAGCAGAATTGGTACTCGGTGATGCCCGAATCCGCGCGCCTTGGCGACCGGGGAAAAGTTGTCTTGCAATTTCGCATCATGCAGAACGGCGTTGTGCCGGAGCAGGAGCCGGTCTTGATGGGCAGTTCCGGCAAGGAGCCCCTCGATCGCGCCGCGATGTCTTCGATTCGGGCTTCCACGCCGTTTGAGCCGCTCCCCCCCGCGTTCTCGGGGCCCTATATCGAGCTGCGGTTCATCTTCCTGTATAATATTCCCCTGAACTCACAGACTGCCCAGTGAAGCCTTCCCGCGCACAAGCGGCGGGTTTGCTCCTGCTGGGGCTGCTGTGTTTGATCTATCTGGTCCTCCGGTACTGGAAGTCTCTCTAATGAGTGCCGCTCCCACACGATCGCCGGAACCCTTCGAAGAGAATCCTATCGTGGCGCGCGACTCACTTCCGCTCGTGGCGATTGTCGGTCCCACGGCCTCGGGGAAAACTTCGCTCGCCGTGGCGCTTGCCCTGAAGTGCGGCGGGGAAATTCTGGCGTGCGACTCGACGCAGGTTTATCGAGGGTTTGACATCGGCACTGCCAAGCCGATGATGGAGGAGCGCGGCGGCGTTCCGCATCACCTGCTCGATTTGGTAGACCCGAACTTTCCCTTCACCGCCGGAGAATACCGCGCGCGAGCGGTCGCCGTTCTGGAAGACCTGCGAGCGCGAGGGCGGCTGCCCATCCTGACCGTCGGAACCGGCCTGTACCTGCGAGCTTTGCTGGAAGGCCTGGCCGACGCCCCTGCGCGCTCCGAGGAATTGCGCGCGCGTCTGGAGGCGGGAGCGAACGCGCACAGCCTGCAGTACCTGCATCGCGTTTTGCGGCGACTCGATCCCGAAGCGGCGGTGCGGATCGGCTCGCGCGACCGTCCCAAGATGATTCGCGCGATTGAGATTTGCTTGCTCACCGGGCGGTCTGTGACAGATGTTCACCGCTCTGGGCGGACGCCGCTCGAGGGTTACCACCCGATCAAGATCGGGCTCGATCCCCCGCGCGCCGCGCTATACGGCCGAATCGAGCGGCGCGTCCACACCATGCTCGATCGCGGCTGGCCTGAAGAAGTCGCCGGCCTTCTCCGCAGCGGTGTTCAGCAAAACGCGAAGCCGTTCGATTTCATCGGGTACAGCGAATTGCGCGCGCACCTGGAAGGCACCGTCACGTTGGCAACCGCGACGAAAGCCATCGCGCAGGCCACCCGCCGCTACGCCAAGCGCCAGATGACTTGGTTTCGCAAGGAGCCCGTCGTGCAATGGCTCCCCGGATTCGGGGACGATCCGCAAGTGGTCGCCGTCGCGGAACGACTTGTCGCCGGGCAGTCGCGGTCGGGAGCCGCAGCCTAGTTGAGTCTGGCTGCCGGGTGTATACTGGGCGTATGAGGTTGTTGCAATTCCTCAGGCTGCAAACTCTTTACATCGTCGCCTCCGAATGAAGACCACACGTCCGACAGAAAATCTTGAGCGCGCGTTTCTGGTTGGCGTAGGCCTGAAGCGTGCCTCCCATGTTCCCGGTATCGACGCGGGTGATGCGGAGCGGGCGTCGCTCGAGGAGCTGGCGGAGCTCACACGCAGCGCGGGCGCGCAGGTTGCCGGCAGCATTTTTCAGATGCGCGACAAGATCGATCCCGCCACGATGATCGGCCGCGGAAAAATCGAGGAAGTGAAGATCGAGGCGCATCTGCACAAAGCGCCGTTAATTGTCTTCGACCGTAACCTTTCGCCCACGCAGTTGCGGAACCTGGAAAAGGGCACGGAATGCCGCGTGATCGATCGCACGCAGCTCATCCTGGATATTTTCGCGCGGCATGCGCGCAGCCGCGAAGGCCAGTTGCAAGTCGAACTCGCGCAACTCAATTACATGCTGCCGCGCCTGGCCGGAAGCGGAAAAGAACTCTCGCGGCTCGGCGGCGGTATCGGGACGCGCGGACCCGGCGAACAAAAACTCGAAACCGATCGCCGGCGCATCCGCGAGCGCGTAGGGAAAATCTCGAAGGCCATCGAAGCCACCCGCAAGCAACGCTCTCTGCGGCGGCAAACGCGCCAGGCGGTCCCGCTCGGAACCGTCGCGCTCGTCGGATACACCAACGCCGGAAAATCGACGCTCTTCAATTCGCTGAGCAGCGCCGGCGTGCTTGTTTCGTCAAAAATGTTCGCCACGCTCGATCCGACCGTGCGAGCCGTCCGCCTCCCATCGAATCGCCGAGTGCTTTTGTCGGACACCGTCGGATTCATCCGCGACTTGCCTCCGGGCCTGATCGCCGCCTTTCGCGCCACGCTCGAGGAAGTGCAGGAATCGGCGCTGATTCTCCAGGTCACGGACGTCTCAAATCCGCACCACCTGGAGCAGGATGCGGAAGTGGACAAAATTCTGAAAGAATTGGGCGTCGCGGACCGCCCGCGCCTGCACGTGCTCAACAAAATCGACAAGCTGGCTCCCGAGGAAGCTGCGGCGCTCAATGAGAATCACAACTCCTCGCGCGTGTCGGGACTTACGGGCGAAGGCTTAGAGGAGTTGCTCGGACGAATTGATGAAGCGATGCCCGTCGATCCTGTGCTGCATCTGCAATTCACGCTTTCGCTGTCAAATGGCCGCGCAATTGCCTTGGTGCACTCCCTTGGCCGGGTGTTGCATTCCGAGGTGCGGGATTCAACGATGCTGATTGAAGCGGAGGTCCCGGAATCGGTCGCCCGTCAGCTTCGAATTAGCACGGAGCGAACGCCGGCTTGAATCGCCTGGCGCTTTTCCGAAAATTGTGCGCGGCCCCTGCCAGATCCCTCGCAAAACGGGAGCAGAACGCGGAATTTCGCTGACGTTTTTCAGGCGGAGATGCAACTCCGAGAGGACAGACGTTTGTGGAAATGTCTGTGGAAATAATTTTCCTACGGCTCGACCGAAAGGCACCCAAAACCGGGCTCTCAATCACATCAAGCTCGGCACTACCACCAAGTCTAACAAAATAAATAGCTTAGCGAAATAACTGCTGAATCCTTCAGCAAGGCCCCTATTTCGGCTTGCACAAGGGTAAAGTCCTGATTTGCACAGCCTTGCGGGTTTATCCGACGTGGAGATGCATCTGCGCAAAGTCCCAAATCTCACCGCCGCACACTTTTTTTTGATGCTGCGCAACTCATCAGGAGCAATCGTTGACTGCCTGCACTCGTGCGTCTATAGTGGTTTGCGCCTCGCGACTGGGCGGGTCGTCCATATGGGAACACGGAACCCCCCGGGTGCGCCATGAACCTGCCAAACAGCCTAACAATCCTGCGCATTTTCTTCATCCCAGTACTGGTTGTCGTCCTTTTGACCCGCGAACCCAACATCGCCTTCCTGGGCGTCACGATTAATTTTGCCGAGTGGGGCGTGCTCATTCTTTTAGCGGCCGCGGCCACGGATTGGGCGGACGGCTACTATGCGCGCCGCCGCCGCGAAGTCACGACGCTCGGGATTTTGCTCGACCCGATTGCCGACAAACTGCTGATGACCGCCGCGTTTATTTCCCTGGTGGAAATGCATCTGGTACAGGGATGGATGGCGGTGATCATCATCGGGCGAGAAATTGTGGTTCTCGGGCTGCGCAACATCGCGTCCGCCGAGGGATTTACGATTCCGGCATCCAAGCTCGGAAAAACGAAAATGGTTCTCCAGGTAATCGCGGTTTGCGCGCTGATCCTCGCTGCAAAGCACGCGAGCCTTCGGCCGCTCGGCGTCTTGATGTTGTGGCTGGTTGTCGGCAGCGCGGTGGTTTCCGCAGTTCAGTATTTTCAGAAATTCTGGGGCCGAGTTGACGGCAGCGTGAAGCAGCGCCGCCGGCTAAGAATTCTCGAACGCGCCAAAAACCCGCAGGATGTCCCGACTGTGCAGTGACGACTGGCTGACGCTGGTGGACGTCGCCCGCCGCGCGATTTCCGGCGCCGTCCTCGAAAAATCCATTCCGGATTTGCCGAATTTTCCCGGAGCGCTTTCCGAACATCGTGGGGCATTCGTGACCTTGTATCGCGGCGGAAATCTTCGAGGGTGCGTGGGACAAGTCGAGGAGCCCGGTCCGTTGTCGGATGTCGTGGCGCGCTCCGCCATCAACGCAGCATTGAACGACACGCGCTTTCCTCCGGTCGGCGCCGAGGAAATCGCTGAGCTAAACATTGAAATTTCGGTCCTCAGCCCGCCGGAACGCATTTTGCCGGAAGAGATTGTAGCGGGCCGGCACGGCCTCCTGGTCGCGCGTGGATCGTTCAGGGGGCTCTTGCTGCCTCAGGTTGCCACGGAGAGAAACTGGACTGCCCGGCGATTGCTCGAGGAAACATGCATCAAGGCTGGATTGGATCGTGAAGCCTGGCGCGATCCTGCGACGCAGGTGCGTGGTTTTACCGCGGAGGTTTATTCCGAGCGGGGGCAGCGAAAGGATGCCGGTTCGTAGACCTGCGGAACAACCCCTCTTGGCTGTCCTAACTCGCCGTCATTCCAGCTCCACGTAGTCACCGGCGAATATCTCGAAGCGAATATCCGTTAACAGCACCGTCGAGGAATTCGGACCCATCCGCAGGACGATTCCTTCACCCAGGATTTGGCGCGGAAGATTGTTCCATTCGTAAGCGACCGGCGTGCTTCCGAACCCATACGCCTTATACGCCGTGTCACGCACTTGATAATTCGTTTCGAGGTGCGTGCCCTGGTAACGGAACACCCGGAAATAGTCCCCGATCCGCACTCCCTGCGCGCTTCCCAGGTTTATATAGACGATATGGCCGGCGCCCCCGAGCACCGTGTAGTCCTTGCCGTTGACGACCATGGCGGTCTTCTTCCCCGATGGCGGCGCAAAGGGGTCAAGCTTCGTTTGGTGAAATTGAGGGACCGGACGCGCCACAAAGGGGCGAATAATGTCGCCGCGCTGAATCGGTCCGCAGGCCAAGCTCATTTCCGCCGTGGAAGTTTTGGCGTCAACATGACGGACGCGCAACCGGCCGATATCCGCGTACCGCGTGCCCATGGCGCGGCTCAGCATGGCCTGGTATTTGAACCAGACGGTGCTGGCCATGTAGTCGGTGATCGCCCGGACGACCTCAAATTCATCCCCGACCTTCACACGATTTTCAGCCCCTCGATTGATGAAAATCTCGTCGTCGGGACCAAATGTCGTCTTGTAACGCGAGTTCTCGCCCGAAATCACATAGCTCTCGGTCGGGACTGGCTGGTTAGTGATTACATCGGAGCAATACACGTCCGCTTCGGTGGGGGTCGTTGAAACGTATGGTTGCGCCTGCTGGGCCCGGCCGGAACCGATGGATGCCAGCGAACAGAGCGCAACATTAAGTCCAATGACCAGAATGCGATAGCTAGATTTCATGCGCATGGAGACCGCTCCTTGCAATCGCGACTTAAGAACTCCCCACACCCGCTTCAGTCTGCCTTTCCACGCTAGCATCGGCCCCAATGAGCGTCAAGAAAAGCCGGGTCAAGGCTTTACACATTTGTCACCCACATGGTAGAAGCCTAAAGCTTGGCTTCCGGGGTGGAGGGCACTTGAAGGGCCTGTTCGGGAAGGACCGTATTTGTGGGGTCGTTGCCGCCAAAACGGCGCGTGAGATGAAGGCCCAGGTGCGGATGGGCCTGACCAAAACACGCACACTGGAATTGCGGTTCGACTACTTGAGCGGGCCGAGGGAGCGGGGAGCGCTTTTTGGCTGGCTCCGTCGTCTCCGCCCGCGGGCCATCCTGATCGCCACATGCCGCCGGCGTGAGGGCGGAGGGCTGTTTCAAGGGAGCTGCGAGGCGGAGCTCGATGTCCTGGCTCAGGCCATCCGGGCGGGCTGTAGCTGGTGTGATGTGGAGATTGAAACGGCGAAGCGCGTGCCGGGAGACGAATTGCGGCGGGCCCTCGCCCCTGCCCGCATCCTGGTCTCCTATCATGACTTTCGCAAGACTCCCAAGGACCTGAAGCGGATCGTCCGGCAGTTGGACGAATTGCGCGGAGACGCAATCAAGATTACCGCGCAATGCGGCTCCGTTTCTGACAGCGTTCGTGTAGTCGAATTGGCCCGGAACCGTCGGGATGTTGTGGCGATTCCGATGGGCGAATTCGGCCTGGCCGGGCGGGTGCTGTCGCTGCGAATGGGCAGCTCGCTCACTTACGCGGCGGTCGAGCAACCCACGGCTCCCGGCCAGCTTTCTTTCGATGCGATGACCGATCTTTACCGCGCCGCGCGAATTAGCCGCCGTACGCGCGTGTACGGCGTCATCGGAGATCCAATTGGTCATTCTCTCTCTCCGCTTCTGCACAACACTGCATTTCACGCGCGCAAGTTCGACGCGGTCTTTGTGCCGTTTCGGGTCCGCAATCTGCCCGAGTTTCTGCGTGCGATGAAAGGATTCGGAGTCCTCGGTCTTTCGGTCACCATCCCGAACAAGGAAGCGATTCTGCGCCATCTCGACGACTGCGATCCGCTCGCCGAACGGATTGGCGCTGTCAACACGGTGGTTGTGCGTGGCGGTGGGCGATTGTACGGGTACAATACGGATTACGTTGGAGTCTTGCGCAGTCTGGAGCAGCGGATGCGGCTCGCGGGGAGCCGTGTGTTGCTGTTCGGCGCGGGGGGCGCAGCGAGAGCGGCTGCATTCGCGCTGGCCCAAGCGGGTTCGATTGTGTGCATTTGCGCGCGCCGGCCCGAACGCGCCCGCGCCCTGGCTCACGCCGCCAGAGGACACGCGATCGCGCGCGCCGATCTGGCCCATGAATATTTCGACGCGATTGTCAATTGCACCCCGATCGGAATGCATCCGCGCGGCGGCTCCCCGCTAAGAAGCGCGGAGCTGAATTGCCGGGCCGTCATGGACATGGTCTATCGCCCGAGGGAAACAGAGTTGTTGCGGCTCGCGCGGCGGAAGGGAATCGAGGTCATTTCGGGTGTGGAAATGTTTCTCGCGCAAGGTTTTGCGCAATACGAAATCTGGACGGGCGAGCGGCCGCCGGAACGCGCCATGCGACGGGCGGTTGAATCCGCTCTTGACCGTGAGGAAAAATTGAAGCAGCGCCGCGCATGATGGGCGACGCGCGGACGTCGCCAAAAACATTATGATCCAGCCCGATTTCAAATCTTTCTGCAAGCTCGCGCAGCAGGGAAATCTTGTGCCCGTGTACGACACCTTCACGGCGGACACGCTCACCCCGGTTTCCGCGTATCTTCGGCTTGCGCAGAACGCGCGGTATGCGTGCCTGCTCGAAAGCGTCGAAGGCGGAGAAAAGATTGCGCGTTATACGTTCGTCGGCGCGAATCCGGCCGAAGTCTTTCGGTATGTCAACGGCGCGTGCGTGCTGGAAAGTGACAGCCGCGCATCGTGGATGCAGGAAAACCCGATCGATTATCTGCGTAACCGCGTGGAGAGATATCGCCCCGTTCGTGTCCCGGGCCTCCCGCCGCTCGTTGCCGGAGCCATCGGCTATTTTTCCTACGACATGGTGCGTCTGATCGAGCGCATTCCGGACACGACGCGCGACGACGTCGGGATGGACGACGCCATCATGATGTTTTTTCTTGGGCTTGTCGTCTTCGATCACGTGCGGCACAGGGTCTGGATCGTGCGCAATGTCTTCACCGGCGGGGAAGGCAGTCTGCGCGCGAAATACAATGAAGCCGTGCGCGAAATTCAGGCCACGCGCCGCCGTCTAGACGCGCCAGTGGCCGCGGAACATCCCAAGCGCAGGAAGCCGGGCCCGTTCAAGGTGACGTCCAATTTTTCGCGCGCCAAGTTTATCGATGCGGTGAGCAAATCCAAGGAATACATTCGTGCGGGCGATATTTTCCAGGTGGCCGTTAGCCAGCGCTTTGCCGCGAAGACCGACGCCGACCCGTTCGAGATCTACCGCTCGCTGCGCGTCGTGAATCCGTCTCCGTATATGTATTTCCTGAAGCTCAACGATCTGGCCGTCGTTGGCAGCTCGCCGGAAATGCTCGTGAAAGTGCAGGGCCGCGACGCGTATTACCGGCCGATCGCCGGAACGCGCGCCCGCGGCGCCAACGAAAAGGAAGACGCGGCGCTTGAAGCCGAGCTTGCCGCCGACCCGAAGGAGCAGGCCGAGCACATCATGCTGGTCGATCTCGGCCGCAACGATTTGGGCCGCGTTTCGGAATA
>Ga0210394_10004567_pt1 | contig 16079 bp, 15 predicted proteins | sample IncBWC12MmetaG_FD_160121 | JGI IMG/M metagenome (GOLD analysis project Ga0210394, IMG submission 160121) | Forest soil microbial communities from Barre Woods Harvard Forest LTER site, Petersham, Massachusetts, United States - Inc-BW-C-12-M | ecosystem: Environmental > Terrestrial > Soil >... | reverse complement strand
GCTACAGTTAGGCCATATTTCCGGCGTCGTTACGGACCAACAAGGTGGCGTCATCGCGGGTGCCACGGTGAACGTCATCGACGTGGACAGGGGGGTCACCCGAGCCTTGACCTCGGATAGCGCCGGTCAATATTCCGCTCCCAGCCTGACTGCTGGCACGTACACGGTTCGGGTGGAGGCCGCTGGCTTCAAGGTCTTGGAGCGCCAGAACGTTGCGTTGGGGAACGGTGAAGAGGTTCGTGTGGACGTGGTGCTGCAGCCCGGCGCCCAAAACCAGACGGTCACCGTCACCGAATCGCTGCCCCTCATCAACACCACCAACGCCGTGATATCCGCGACGCTCGAAACGCAGCAGCTCGAAGATCTGCCCATCATGGGCCGCCTGTACACCCACCTGCTGGACTTTAACCCGGGAATATTGGGCCGCCCGGGAGGCAATTCGCCGGACTATTCGATGAACGGCATGGGTGGCCAGCAAAACGACTTCATGTTCGACGGGGTGGAGGACGTAAACCAATTCACAGACTCGGGGCCCCTGATCGGCGCGGCCACCAGCACCGATGAGTTGACCATTCTGCCCCTGGACGCGGTTGGGGAAGTCAGCGTCCTGGCCAATCCCACGGCGGAATTTGGCTGGGAGCTGGGCGCCCACATCAACGTGGGGCTGAAGTCCGGCACCAACAGCCTCCATGGAACCGCCTACGCTTTCGTCCGCAATACGGCCTTTGATGCGAACAACCAGTACACGAAGCCGGCCCTGACGCCGACCGATGACCAGGAGCAATTTGGCGCGTCCCTCGGTGGTCCCATCAAGAAAGACAAGCTCTTCTTTTTTGGGAACTACGAAGGAATGCGCTACACGGTCGGGGTCGCGGGCACCGCATCGCTTGCGACTTCGCAGAGCTTGGCTGCCTTGGGGGATGCGGCGGATGTAGCGAACGCCACGACCCTCAGCCTCCCGGATGCGATCAAGGACCTGGCGAACAACCAGGGCATCACGCCCAATCCAATGAGTCTGGCCATGGCCGGCTGCACCTTTACAGGCGCCCCAGCCACTATCCTGGCCACGGCAAACACACCTGGAAACGGAACCGTCGTGCCCACGTGCAATCCGACCAAGGGCCTTTTCTTGAATGGCACCAACAATGCAGCGAATTTTCCCTTGGTGAATAACGACATAGGTCATTCCGACAACGAGATCGTAAAGATGGACTATCACCCGAACGACCACAACGCGATCAACGGTGAAGACTTTTTTGGCCAATCCTTCACGACTACTCCCAACTCCACCCTATTTCCGGCCTGGACCAACACCAATTTCAGCCGCACCCAGGCGGTGAGGGTGGTCTGGGTCTTCACTCCGAATACTACCTAGGTGAACGAAGCCCGGTTCGGTTGGGATCGCTACGATCTGCTGGATGGCAACGGCGACTGCGGTAGCAATCAGCAATCAAGGGTCAACTATGACGCCTTGTTCGGTTTTATCGGGGGCAACACCGCGCCGCCGGGTGCCTGCGGATTCCCGCTGGTTACAATCAGCGGCGCCAACACCTTCGGCGCGGCCAATAACATAGCCGACGAGAATGTTCTTCAGCACACCTGGCACTTTATCGACAGCGTTTCCTTGAGCCATGGCCAGCACCAGATCAAGTTCGGTGGCGAGTACCATCGGACGATCTATTTTGGGGTTTCTCCGTTGGCACAGTCTCCGAATGGCGACATTAGTTTCAACGGGGGCCAAGCTTTCTCGAACGCTGCGGGAACGTCCACGGGACTCGAGGACTTCCTGGCCGGAGATCCGCAGGCCGGCTCGGTTCTGGAAGGCGCCGTGCCGACCAATCTCAACCTCGATCGGTACGCCGGCTTCATTCAAGACGATTACCGGGTCACGAAGAACGTGACCGCCAACCTCGGAATGCGCTGGGAATACGTGGCGCCGTACGTGGAAGGCAACAACAGATTCGGCAACTTCGATCCAAGCACTGCGTCGGGCATGGTGCAGCAGACCGGCGGCAACGCGCTCTATAGCACCTCCAGGCGTAATTGGGGCCCACGGGTAGGCTTTTCCTGGGATGTTACAGGTAAGGGCACCACCGTGATTCGCGCCGGCGGCAGCATCCTCTACGACACGGTCAACATAGATGACGTCGCTGCTTCTGGGTTTGGCGGGTCTTTGGACTCGGTTCCCACCGGTTTTGGCCTCTTCTATTGCAACCCGGCGATCGACACGAACGGTCAACCGTGCAATAGCGCCGCAAATGGGTTGGTCCAAGTTGCCAGTCCCGGCACGGACCGCTCAGGAGTGGTACAACTCAGTAATAGCTGCGGTGTTGGCGGAGGCAACGTTACTACAGGCGCTGGCGCCTGCAGTCAAATTCCTTGGGCGCAAGGAGCGACGACTTTTCCGACCGGAGCGAGCGCGCTAAACTGCGGAGACGGCCTCGCCCAGGTACCCGGCGCGGGCGGCGTCCTAACGAAACCGGCGCCCTGTAATATCTCGATTTATCCCAAATACAACCCGACGCCCTATATCACCAATTGGACCGCCTCCGTCCAGCAGGCCATCGGCAGCTCGATGTCCGTTAACATAGCTTACGTCGGAAACCACCTCACGAACGCGATGATGGAGCGCGACCTCAACGAGCCGACCGTGGGTTTCAGCACGGTCGAGGCCCAGGCAAATGCGAAGTTGGCTGTGCCGCTCCCTGGGATCACATCAGCTGTGTCCAGGCGGCCCTACAACACCAAGTACCCGTATTTTGGGAGCATCTTGCAATATGGGCCGGGCGGGGAAGAAAACTACGATTCCCTGCAGATGACGTTCAGGAAGCGGACGTCCCACGGCTTGACCTTCAACGCCAACTATACCTACGCTCATGGCCTTTCGATCACCACGGGCGGCAACAATCCCACCATTCTGACCATATCGAATCCTGAACTGTCTTACGGCACTGACGGGCGGCCCTTCCACCATTTCGGTTTTACGACCACCTACGATGTCCCGAAAGTGAAGGCGCCCGCGCAGTTGCTCGAAGGTTGGAAGATCAATACCGCGTTCGAGTATCTCAGTGCAAACGGGATCAGCGTTACGGATACGACTATCGACTATGCCGGAAATGGCAGCATCGGGCGCGCTGCGTTTCACAGAGGTTCTTACTTCTGGAGTGACGCCTTCGCCCCGGGAGGAAGCCTCAACGACATCAGTGACACCGGCTTTGGCTATGTGGGTCTGCGTGGGACACAATGTTACGCGGTGAAAGGGAGTAAGCTAGCCCCCGCAGGCTGCAATACGGTAACCATACCTGGAGCGGCGGTGACCCCCGCTCAAAAAGCTGCCAACTTCCCGCAGATATGCCAAACCGCAGCCGCCAACGAGCCCCAGAACGCGGCAATGAACGCCATAGATCCGGGCATTTCCAACGGGCTACTTGAGCTCGTGGGGGGCTCGGTAGGAGGGGTGAACCAGACAGCGTTCGGCTGCTGGGTATCGGCCAACGGCCTCGCGGCCTTGCTGGCTCCGGCGCAAGGCACCTTTGGCAGTATGACCAAAAGCGGGCTCCGCGGCGCTCCCTTCGACGAATGGGATTTCTCGGTGAGCAAGGACACCAAAATCAGGGAGCGCCTTACCGCGGAAATCAGGGCCGAGTTCTACAACTTCCTCAACACCCCGGTATTCACAGGGGGTTCCGGCAGTCCGACGTCCTCGACCTTCGGCCGCTCTACGTCAACTCCGAACGGCGCCAACCCAGTCAACGGGACGGGAGGGCCCCGGCTGGTTCAGTTGGGCTTGAAGTTCATCTTCTAGAACAGACGGGTAACCGCATTTGTCGCTGAGTCCCTCCGCGATTCGCGGAGGGACTTCGGTTTTGAAGTCCGTGTCCTCTTGTAGGTGTCGATAACGGCAGGGCTGAAGGCGCCTCCTCGCAAACACCGCGTGAGCCGGTTGGGCCGCGTCCCGAGTTTCTCTTTTCGATTGGCGATCGAGCTTGCGCTCGCAGCCGAGCCGTGCTCTCTCTACTTTAGGGTGTCGAGTATGTCCCGGGGCACGCCGCCGTCCTGCGGCTTATCCCAGCCCACCTCGAAATACTTCTCCCAGTTCTTCGCCCACGGACGGCCGTAATAGTCGACGTAACGGGGATCGACCTCGGTCAGTTGCTTCGGCCTGCCACTGACATCCTTGATGTTGCTCAAACATCCGTTGTAATTGTATCGGCGGTCCGAGTTCAGAATCGCAGCGCGCTTATATCGATAGGTGACGTACACCGGCTGCAGCAGCGCGACGGGATCGTAAAACACCACTTCCTCGTCAAGCCCGACGAAAGCCCCGCTGGCGTCGAATGCGGGTTTGAGCGTTTGGACCGCCTCCATCTTGTCGCTGTATTCGAACATCGTGTGGAACCACCAGTCCTGAACGTTCGCGGTCCAGGCCACCAGCGTGGTCCCATCCCAGAACCCGATGGTTTCGCCGTACCACTGCGGACCTTTTTCCACATGCGCCGGCTGTCCAACCATGATCTGGCGGAGTTCGTTGATTCCGGTGATCTGCTGGACGTCATACACATTCATCGTCAACTGAAAGTTCCCGCCTCCGGTTTGGCTCCACTGGCGCATGAATCCCTCCGGATAGCAGAACGATCCCGGCCATTGCGGCGAATTATCTACTGCCTCGTGGTAATTCATCTGGATGTAGCGCTTCTGATATTCCGGGTTGAGCAAAGACACGATGGTGGAGTCGTGGGCCATCGTTCCCCAATACCACTCAGCCTGCGTATTCACGCTCATGTCCCGCGCGTAGTATCCATCCCAGTCCGGTATCGTTGCTTTGGTATAGACGGTAGGGCCGCCTTTGGCCTTCGCCGCCGCCAGCAGGGCTTCGTAATGTTCCTTGGCCGTCTTATAGGGATAAGGGCTCACGATCTTGTCTTTCGGAACGTCCGCACCGCAATCTCCCCAGGCAGCCGTTGTAGGCGGACGTTTGCCGATGCGCGTGGGTGCGGCGTTGCCGCCCGCGCCTCCCGACCACATATCCGACAGCTGGCGGGACGTGTTGCACCGGGTATAGCGTGGGTCCAGCCAGTATTTCTGATCCTTATAGAAGTTCTTTGAGGTGAACAAATCAATGGGCAAAGCCGGCGTTCCCTCCGGTGGCCCGACAAATGTCGGCGTAAGTCTCTCCTGCGTGTTTCCGGGGTCCGGATAGTCCCCCGGCTTCGGCAGGGGCTGCTTTCCCTTCGTAAGCGCTCCCTGCTGCTGCGCGAAGGCCGTTGTCGAAGGCGCGATCGGCGAATTCCATCCCAGCGCGATCAGCACCGCGCAGGCGCACAAAAGAACAAGCAATCTAGCTTTCATTCCGTTGCCCTCCCTCGGAGTCGGGATTTCCTATGTGGTACAGCTTCTGGCGCATCCTACGCTTCTCGTAGCCGCGAAACAACGAATTTGTCGCCAGCCCGGGCTGGTGGCTGTTGCTCGGTTCCTCTTGCGCTCGGAGCCAACAAGCGGTGGCGGAAGGGAACTACTCCTTCGGTGCGTGACCCTGGCACTGAAGTACGGGAAGCCGCGGGTACTTCGGGAATTGTGGATCGCCGCCGGCGCGACCGCACATGTAGAACGCAGATCCGGTCGCCGACGTGATGAGCCTGGCGTATCGGCAGTCTGCGCATAACCCGGCGTGAGCGCGATCCACCACGTTCTCTCTGTCCTTCATGGATAGAGCATACCGCGGCACCGCAAATATCCCGCCGAAGCATTCCGCCGCGCGTTGCAAACCGTCTTCACTGAACGTATCCTAAGACTGCCCTCGCTCGGTTCAATCCCACGTTCGGAGATCGCTACGCGGAGCGGGTGTCAGGAAGGAGAATGTATGAAGACGATTTCGTTTGCGCCGTTGCTGCTTCTGTTCAACATTCTGGCCCTTCCAATCTGGGCCGGGACCATCAAGGAAACGGATTATCCCATTGAATATGAGGTCATGAACACCAGTAAGACCGCCAAGTTGGCCGTTGAGAAGGTCTGCTCGATGACGGTGCGTGATCGAGCCCAGACAGGCGTGGTCCTGAACGTCTGGAGAAAGCGTTACGGTTCGTGTCACGTCTTGGATAGCGGCAAAATCTATCGTGGCCGCCAGAACCAGAAGAAAAACGAAATCGAGCTGGTCATACCGGTTGGTGAAGACAAGGCCAGAGCCGAGGACTGGCAAATCATTGGAACTGTGAACGTCAACCCAAGCTAAATCTAGGCTCCCTTCGGAAATCTCCGGCGCAAAACCCTCCATGCCAGCAAAAGAGAAGTGAAGGAAAGAGACGCGCCTCCCAGGAGTAACGTCAGCACGGCGATGTCCCACGCCGGACGGTGTCGGTAAAGCCAGGGCAGATTGATGGAGTGCAGCCCGTGGTAGAGCCAACGATTGCGCCGCGATGCGGAGTCGTAGCTTTGCACGATGCGCGCGGTTTTTGGGTCCACGTAGTAAGCGGAGCGCCCCGCGTCGTCGAGTTGCACGAAAATCACGGGAAGAGGGAGCCGGTGGTGGCGGTCGAGATAGTAGGCTTCGTATTCGGTGACCACTCGCACTTGCGCCAGCGCGGCGGGCTGCGCGGCCTCGCGCAGAATCGCAACGATGGATTGCCGATCGAATTCGGCGGCGGGCGCGCCGTAGACCGGAACCACGCGCGTTTGATCGGGCATTGCGCTGGCCAGATACGCGGGCTCTCCCGCAAGCGAAGTCAACTCCAACTCCTTTACGCGAAGCCCGGAGCCAATTTCGGCGAGGGCCTCCCGCGGAAGCTTTGCGGCGAAGGTAGAAAGGGGCGGCTGCGCCCCGCGCAAAGCCTGCTCGATCCGAGCGCCCGCAACCTCCGACGTGCCGCTTTGCAATTGCGGAAACGGGTCCATGGAAAGCATCCCGCTGAACGCCCAGGTGCAGGCCAGCGGTCCGAACGTAAGCCCGAGAATCATGTGCCAGCGCTTCTGGCCGAGATACGGGATGCTCGAGGGCCTCAAACCATGGCGGAACGGCTTTGTTGGCGAGTACATCCAAACGCCGATGATGAGCCCAGCAGCGCGATCCCCGTCGCCAGTCCTGAAGCCCAGATGACGACGGAACTCCATAGTTCGGCGCGCCGACGCAGCGGCGTGAAATACAGCCAGTGGGGAATGGGGCCGATGTAGGCGCCCAGGCGAGACGTCCGCGTCGTGTGTTGCACGACCTCGCCCGTCACCGTCGAAACGTAGACCTCTTGTCCGTCCGCCCACGCGTATTCCCGAATCGGCCGCAACTCTTGAAACTCTCCGGACACTGTCCACTGGTCTTCAACCAGGTTATCCTGTTCCTTGGCCTCTTCCGGCGGCCGCCCCGCCCAGGCCGCGGCAATTCGCAGGGTCGTCGCGGGCGGGAATTCGCTTTGCCTCTCCCCGTCGTCCGCATCCACCATCGCTTGGTCGCCACGGAAATCAAATCGGTACACGGGCCGCCCATCAAACATGTTGAGCCGGACCCGGTCGGGCGGTTCGCTGCTTTGCAGGCGGCTGAAGGCGTCCTCGGGCGAAATCCGGATTCTTGCTCCGTCCAACTCCGCCCCCCGCGCCAGGCGGTCGGCGCGCGTCACCTCCGGATAGTCCCAATACATCATGGCCATTCCCGACGTGAACCAGAGCAGGAAGAGGAGGCAAAAACACACGCCCATCCAGCGATGGACGAAAATCAGGCCTTTTTTGAGCGAGGCGCCGCTTGGCGACATCGTCATCGTCGCGGGAAGTTTACCTCCGCGCCCTCTGTGGCTTCATTTGCCGCGTAGCAAAAGAATTACATCCAGCAGTACGAGCACTGCCACGACCACTTCCAACGCGAACATCCGGCGTTCGTTAAACTGAGCGACCATGAAATCGTAGAGTTCCCCTGCCGTTTTCAATTTCTCGTTCACCAGAGACTTGTAATCGTCGACCCCGATTCTTGCCGAGCTGACGCGATAGACGCGGGGTAGTAAGTGTCGCTGATAAATTTCACCGCGTATTCGGTTCTCTCCGCCAAATCCATGATGTCCAATCGTATTCGATTCAAACGGCCGGCGCGCCGGGATAATCGCCAGCGCGACGCGAAACTATCGTGCCCTTCGAGGGAGCTGTAGACGTTTGAGAGCAGGTTCGTCAGCAACTCGTCGTAGTAGCGAAATTCCAGTAATTGGGTATTCGCGTATTCGAGGAGATCGACCACGGCGGGTGTAGCGTCGGGTTTGTCGTACACGAGCGCGGCCGCCCAGCCGACCACCACCATGTCGCTCGGATAATACGATAGCGCGGAGCGCACGATCTCATCGCGCTCGGCTGTCGAAAGCGAAATAACTTCTCCGCGGATGATTTGAGTGATCTGATCGGCGTAAGTCTGCAGCAGTTCGACGGCGGTTGCCGAGCGGCCGTCGGCATCCTGCGCGGATTCGACGTCAACGACGAGATAATCTTCATCCAGCCACTTTGGCGATGGTCTGCTGAGGGTAGGGCGCAAACGTTCCAGGCGCCCTCGCAGGCATTCTTCGGCGGCTTTCTCAACCTCCGGCGCGTTCATCCAGCGATAGGATTGGCGGCGCAGAGAATCAAAGTCACATTCGAATCCGGTGGTCAGTTCAACGCTTGCAACGCCAAACCAGTAATATTTGATTCGCACCTCAAGCGTCTCTCCGGTTGGAAGTGTGACTGGCCCTCCCGACTCGACAATCGGGGCTTTCTGCGACTGAGCGTATTCTGGACTGCGGTGGGCGAAGGCCGGCGAAAGTGGAGCCGCCTCCGGGCCGAGAATCGCGCGTAGACGTTCCAATTCAATCGCCTCGGCAATGTCAAAGAAGCTGAGGATCCGAAAGTAGCCTCGCACAATCATGGGGAAGGATCGCTCTCCGCACAATCAGATGCCAACACCAACAATCCCGGTATAAGCCCGCCTTTGGGCGTAACGCTCCCCGTCATTCTGAATCGCAGGCATATCGTTTTGCGAAAAGACTAAAGTTGAAATCGGAAATCCCCGATTAATCAGCCTGGCCCCCGCATTCGCAGAAACCCATAGGACGATACATTGAACACGGTATGGCCATTATGTGGCCGAACATTCATTATTTTCCGCTCATGCGAGCCGATCAAACATTCGATCAACCGGCCGATGAGTTCACTGTTCCTAGGCAAACTGCCGACCCGCTCATCAATCCGGCACGCGCCCGACTCTCAGAGCTTGAGCTCCCTGTGGACTCACATGCTCCAGAGACTGGTGCGTCTCGATCCGGCGCGCAGGTCCCGCCAAAATCCTTTTATGTGCCCGAACTTGACTCCCTGCGGTTTCTGGCGTTTTTGGGAGTCTTCGCTTTCCACACTCGTTTCCGGTACGCCGGATTGTCTCCTGCGCTAGGGAACATGATTCTCACGATAGACGGAGCCGGGGCGTTCGGTGTGGATCTGTTCTTTGTCTTGAGCGCCTATCTGATTACCAACCTTTTGCTGCGGGAGAAACGAACGACGGGGAGTCTCAATGTCTCGGCATTTTACCTAAGAAGAATCCTGCGAATCTGGCCTCTGTATTTCTTTTTCCTCGGTATCGCTTCTTTGCTGCCTTTGCTTGACGCAGCTCAGCACCTGGGATGGAAGTATTTGGCCGGCTACAGTCTTCTCACGGGTAACTGGGTGACCATATTGTTTGGAGTTCCGAGTTCGGTGGCAAATCCTTTGTGGAGCATTTCTATGGAGGAACAGTTCTACCTTTGTTGGCCAGCCTTGGTTAAGAGGCTGTCGATTAGAGGGCTTGGCCTTGCCGCGATTGTCATGTTAATTACATCAAATTTGACGCGGTTGCTTGTGTTCGTTCTTATCCATCCGAGAAATGAGAGCATCTGGTTTAACACTTTTACTCGCCTTGATCCGATTGCGCTCGGCATCTTGCTGGCCCTGCTACTACGTGCAAAGGGAATCGGTCTAGGTGGGTTTGGGCGCATGCTGTTGTTGTGTGTCTCTTTGATGGCCCTCCTGGCCGTATCCCGGTACGCCGACCTGACTGGGAATTTGCGGCCCGCGTCAGTCGTTGGGCTAGTCGGTTACCCAATCGTGGCGCTTGGCTGCTCCGGAATTTTCCTGGCGATGCTGGGCGTAAAGGCGCACATTGTTCGTAATGCTGCCCTGATCTACTTGGGGAAGATTTCCTATGGATTGTATGTCTACCACGCGCTCGGTATCTGGATAGCTGAGAGGTTGTTCGGTTCTGTTCATGGCGCGGCTGGTCTCGCTGCCGCACTTTGCTTCACTATCGTTTTAGCATCGGTTTCTTACCATTTTCTTGAGCTACCCTTTCTGCGATGGAAGAAGCGGTTTACCCAGGTTCCATCGCGACCTATTTAATTTGCGCCCGCGATGGCTTTGCGGGCGAACCATGCTTTCGCAGCCGCACAAATCCTTCTTTCCCCTGGTGGAAATCGCCGCTCAAACATCGTCGACCTTGTTCCGCGCCCCAGGCATCTTCGCGGGCATCGCACGATTCAGAGTCGCGTCTGGACGTCGCCGCAGAAAGGACACTGCAAGGAGCCGCCGCTGCCCGAAACGAAATGTAGACTCCCGCATTCCTGATTCGGGTGGTTCGGCGGGCTGTCGCTGGCAGGCTAGGCCGAGCCGGGGTTCACTTCGGAGGGCGGGCTGTGGCGGGTCGCGCCCGTTTCACTCAAGTACGAGCTTCCATCGATCGTCTCGCTCGGGGACGTAACCCAGTGCGCGATTTCGGGCCAAAACGTCTGCGTCAAAGAGAGCGCCTCGGCTGGAGACTGCTTCACCTCGCCGGCCTTGTGCAGCTCGCAGATGGTGCGGGGATTTGCCTACCTTCCATCCTGCACTCGAAGTCACCAGAAAATCCACGCCTCGCGAATCCCTGCAAGCAGGCCAGCAGAATTTCCTCGTTGATCTCCGTGAGAGCGCCAGGCCCCATGCTTACTGAATTTATTATGAGCGGCCGGTGTGTTGGAAGAGAGGAGTCCGTTTCGACGCCGAACATTTGAAGCCACAAGCAGCTTGAGCGTCTGTGGAGAGTCCATCCCTGGATTCATCTTGGTGATGGCCGTTGGTTCTCCCGACGCTCTGGTTCGAGGGCGAGTATCCAGAATCCCGTTAGGCTGCGTGCTTTGCGTACCAAGTCTCTCGATGAAACCCTATGCCCCCTCGGACAACCAGAAAAAGCGATAGGCCACGAGTCTCGGATAGAACCATGGTTGGCACTGCACAACCAGTCTGCTTGTTTGCGTCAGCAACCCAACGGCGCCGTCAGCACAGCGCGATGAATCTGCGGGAACGACAAAACCACAGAGTCTCGTCACATTACTTGGGCTGGACGGCAACACCTTGTCCGGTCGCCGGCGAGGCATTTTTATTGACATCCCCTTTTATAGAACGGGATTATCGCCAACTGTGAACCACGGTTTCCCACATGACGAGAAGACGACTTATCAAGACTTGGCCGCTGTCACGCATAGAGTCAGTACGTCAACCTCTGCTTCCGAGTGGAGTCGGATTAGGCGACATGACTGCGTCGCAGCTTTTCCGGATGGCGTTCCTGAGCAGATCTTCTCCACCAGCGAACAGCTGGCCCTGACTGCGACTGTAAACTTCGTATTGGAACCTCGCAGCTCTGACGTCGGTGAGTCCTGAAAGCAGCTTCTTGTCGTCTATCGCAACAGCATAGTCGGCGTGGCCCAAGTCAGTCAGAATCACGGAGACGCACTCTTTTTGAAATTCCTTCGTATAACCGGATCGTCCGGTGTTCTCCTTGGACCGGTTATCGGGCTTCTTGTCGAAGCCGCCCGATGCCAACCACGTTTTCAGATGGGTAAGGTAGACTCGCGGAGGCCCTGGCGTTTGCGCATACGAATCCGCGCGGAACAAGAAAGCAAAGCCGATGGAACAAACTAAAACGAGGCAGGCCGAACGCGTCATGATAAGGCTCCAGAACCGCTTTTGCCTCGATCGTATCACGATGCCGCCAAGTCCACCTGACGAGAAGAGGACTTACCAGGACTTGGCCGCGAATGGCTCAGATAGATCGCGCTATACTGTCGCCAGACAGTTGGTTCGCATCCTGCCACGGTGAATCACGATGGGACGATTCAATCTATTCCTAGCCATGGTTGCACTTCTTTGTTCAGGTACATTTCTTGTCGGTTCGGCGCAAGACCACCAAACCATAGATGCAACAGCACAGCGGCAGCGACCTCCACGGGGGCGTGGTCCTTTCCCAGGCTCCCCTCTCCCAGGCCACTCCGCAGGCCTGCCCATTCGGCTTGAGCTGCGGATTCCAACCGGCGAGCTACGACCCCAGGGGACCATCCTCGTTGACTTCATGATTACCAACATCGGAACTGAACCCATCAAATTGCCGTCGTCTGTCGCCTTGTTCAGTTCCGAGCCGAGGGAAAGCCTGACCTTATGGCTGACTTCAGACGCCATCATGGGCCGAGCCTTCATAGACCGAGATACGGGTAGTGTAATCAAGATCGAAATAGTCGAGATCAGTGCGGAACTGGATGGCGGTAGCGATGACTTGAGGAGCGTCTATATTCTTGCTCCGAACAAGTCCATCCGAGTGCGAGCTTCCTCGCCGTTGTTGAAAGGGAAAGCCGGGACTTACTCGTTTACGGCCCATGCCGAGCTTGCTCGCATCTCGAACGGAACCATGCAGGTAACGGGGACAGCCGACTCGAAGTCTGTAATTACAACGCTTTCGGTAACACGTCCTACGTCCCGATAAACGGCGGAACTATCGGAGACTGGCCACACCGCGAAGGTGGGTGGGGTCCTGTGCCTAGGGTGCCAGGTCCTGAGAACGGGATTACCGGAGACTGGCTTTTCGTCGTCCAGGCCACATTCCGTGAAGAAGACTTATCGGGCGTTGAGAGGACAGTTTCGTAGATGGTACTCTGTGCCGCAGCAATATGTCCTCCACCGTTATGCGTTTGAAGCCGTTAGCCCAAATGACGTGGCTAAGGATTCTCGGCATAGCCTGCACCACGATCCTCGCGGCACTGTCAATTCTATCGTGGGGTTGCGGGTTATCGAGTGGCGACTGGACGGAGAAAATGCGTGTCACATCACCGAATGGCGAGTTCGACGCCGTTTTGCTGACAGATATCTATGGACCGGCTGCGGGCGGTGGGGTTGACTCGAACGTCTACGTCGTTCGAAAAGGAACCCCGATGAGGAAGGTTAAGGCGGGACACGAGGTGTTAAGCGCTGATCCAATGTCTTGCGGAAAGTTGGTTTGGAAGGGTGACCATCTCCTGGAAGTTCACTACGACATTGCATATATCCGCACCTGGGGATTGGATGAGATTGAAAACGTGAGCAGTGACCCAAGTCGCGACTTCTTCGTCGAAATACAACTGGCACCGTCCTCAGTCTCGTCGGCCCTAGAACCAGACGGGTCGTTCCGAAGCCTTAGAGATCGGTCTTATATCGAAAACTGCGCTGTCGATCTCGAGAAACCGAAATAAAGACTAGCCACTTTGACTCTCGCCAGAGTCTGTCCTGAGATAGGGCCTGATAAACGCATTATAAAAGGGCGCCCCTTTGCAGTAGGTTTTGATTGCTCGTATCAACGCCTACGGGAAGGAGCACCCTCATGAATGACGCCAAGTATATTGGGCTGGATGTGCATCAAGCAACGATCTGCGCAGCGGTTCTGGACTCGACCGGCAAGCTGTTGATGGAGTCGATTCTGGAGACGAAAGCGGCAACCATCCTGCAGTTTGTCCATGGACTTCGCGGAAGTGTGCAAGTGACCTTGGAAGAAGGAACCTGCGCGGCGTGGTTGCACGACCTGCTCAAACCGCACGTCGCGAGCGTTCTGGTGTGCGATCCACGCAAGAATGCTCTGCTGAAAGCCGGTAACAAAAATGACCGGATCGATGCCCGGAAACTGGCCGATCTGCTGCGCAGCGGGCTGCTCTTCCCGGTTTATCATGGAGAGAACGGCGTGCGGACTCTGCGAGAACTGAGTATTATGGGATCAACTCATTAGAGGGGTGTTGCATCGGCCGGTTGATCTGGCAGGCATTATCGTCAACCGGGTTTTCGTCACGCAGGCCACCCTGCGGGGCTCCCTTCGCCCCGCGTTGCAAACCGTCTCCGCTGACCGTATGCTAAGTCCTTCCGATGAAGATTGCCCTCGCTCAGTTCAATCCCACCGTGGGAGATTTTACGGGCAACGTCGCCCGTATCTTGGAATTGGCTCACACGGCCCAACAGTTGGGCGCCGACCTAGCCGTTTTCTCCGAGCTTTGCGTCTGCGGATACCTTCCGCTCGACCTGCTGGAGCGCCCTGGCTTCCTCGAACGCAATCGCACCTCGCTTGCCTGTCTCGCCGCTAAGACTCCTTTGCCGATCCTGGTTGGTTATGCAGCCCGAGCGAAGGATCCCACCGGTAAGCGGCTCGCGAACGCCGCGGCTCTCCTGGCCGGCGGCCAGGTGGCATTCGAGCAGCACAAGATGCTGCTGCCCACCTACGACGTCTTCGACGAATCTCGCTATTTCCAGCCGGCAAGTAGCCAGCACGTCTTTGCGTTTCGCGCCGAGCAGCTGGGCATCACGGTCTGCGAAGATATCTGGAACGACAAAAACTTCTGGGCCCAGCAAATGTACGACCGCGACCCTGTGACCGAACTGGTCGCCGAGGGTGCCAGCGTCATCATCAATATTTCTGCCTCCCCTTACACCATCGACAAGCGCGCCTTGCGGCTGGACATGCTTCGCGCGCTAGCCCGCTCTCACAACCGGCCTGTCGTCTACGTCAATCAAGTAGGCGGCGATGACAGCTTGGTGTTCGATGGCGGCAGCATCGCGCTCACCGCCGATGGACGCGTCGCTGCCCAGGCGCGATCCTTCGCCGAAGATCTTGTTTTGTTTGACACTGTGACGGGTGCGGGAGACATACGCCCTCAGCCTGTCGACGAACTCTCCGCCGTGCTGGACGCGCTCATCTGCGGCACCCGAGACTACGTCACCAAGTGTGGGTTCAAGCAGGTGCTCGTCGGATTGAGTGGAGGCATTGATTCCGCCGTTGTCGCTTGTATCGCAGCTGCCGCAGTCGGACAAGAAAACGTCATCGGTATCGGCATGCCCGGACCGTACTCGTCGGAAGGCAGCCTGCGCGATGCCCGCCAGTTGGCCGAAAACCTGGGAATCCAGTTCCGTATCTTTCCCATTGGCGAGATCTTTGCCGCCTACCGCGGCACGCTCAGCGAGGTCTTCGCGGGCCGGCCCGAGGACGTCACCGAGGAAAACATCCAGGCGCGTATCCGCGGCAATCTGCTCATGGCCCTTTCCAATAAATTCGGCGCCCTGCTGCTGAGCACCGGCAACAAATCTGAATTGGCCGTCGGTTATTGCACACTTTACGGCGATATGGCCGGCGGCCTCGCCGTCATTTCGGATGTGCCCAAAACGATGATTTACGACTTGGCGCGCCTGATCAATCAGGGCAGGGAACTGGTCCCCCGCGCGACGCTCGACAAGCCGCCCTCGGCCGAGCTGCGCCCCAATCAAAAGGACTCGGATTCCCTGCCGCCCTACGACGTCCTCGATCCGATCCTGAAAGCCTATGTCGAAGATGTCCGGACGCCCGAGGAAATCGCCGGGCAGTACGGATTCTCCGTCGACCTCGTGCGCTCGATCGCCCTCAAGGTGGATCGCAACGAATACAAGCGCAAACAAGCGGCGCCTGGGCTTAAGATTACGTCTCGCGCCTTTGGATTCGGACGGCCATTCCCGATCGCACAAAAGTTTTTGCCCTGAGGGAGAGAACAACAATGAAACTCCGCGCCCGTATCGCTCTAGCGACGCTCTGCGTGGTGACCGCGCTAGGCTTTTGCCTTGCCGCAAACGCGCAGACCACGAAAGCGGCCGAGCAGCCTTCCAAGTCGGCCGAAGCCGCGCTCAGCCCGGCCGATGTCGCCAGGATCCAGCAGCGCGTCGAAACCTTCCTGAGGAGTTTGTATGCCTGGGGAACAGACTTTGAGGTTAAGGCCGGTCCGCTGACTCCGGCGCCCGCCGCTGGCCTCTACCAAACCAGCGTCACGGTC
>Ga0210394_10004566_pt1 | contig 16087 bp, 14 predicted proteins | sample IncBWC12MmetaG_FD_160121 | JGI IMG/M metagenome (GOLD analysis project Ga0210394, IMG submission 160121) | Forest soil microbial communities from Barre Woods Harvard Forest LTER site, Petersham, Massachusetts, United States - Inc-BW-C-12-M | ecosystem: Environmental > Terrestrial > Soil >... | reverse complement strand
CTTCCAGTGCCTGTCACAGGGGGCGAAGGGCTACCTGTTGAAGGATGCACCGCGCCAGGAGATCCTGTCCGCGATCCGTGCGGTGAGCGAGGACCGCCCGTACACCTCCTCCACGGTGGCCGCCAAGGCGCTGCAGCGCATGGCCAAGCCGAGCCTCACGCAGCGCGAGCTCGACGTGCTGCAGCTGGTCGCTCAGGGGCGCAGCAACAAGGACATCGCACGGCGGCTGTCGATCACTGAGGGGACCGCCAAGACGCACGTCAAGGCGATTCTCACCAAGCTCGATGCCATCAGCCGTACCGAGGCGGTGGCGGTCGCCCACAAGCGCGGATTGATTCATCTCTAGCGCGCCGGCCGGGCACCGGCTTCCTAAGCGCTGCTGCCGGGCGGCGGCTGGTAGCCTTCCGGAGCCTTCGAGCCCGGGCCGAAGAAGAATTTCTCCATCTCCGCTTCGAGGAACTTGCGCGCCTTGGGCTCGATGGGCGTGAGCCGGTACTCGTTGATCAGCATGGTCTGCTGCTGCAGCCAGCGGCCCCAGGCTTCCTTCGAGACGTTCTCGTAGATACGCTTGCCGAGCTCGCCCGGATACGGCGGCCGCTCGAGGCCGAGCGCCTCACGTCCGAGAATCACACACTGCACCAGCCGCGCCATGCCACCTCCGTTTGCGCTTCAGACCGCGCGCGCCTCGAACAAGCTCTCGCCGGTCAACCGCGACAGCAGCACCGTGACGGGCGCAGGCAGGCCGATGCGCGCCGGTTGTCGCAGGTTATACCAGAGCCCGCCACCCTCCTCTATGACGAGCGCGCTACGGGCGCAATGCACCAGCAGCGGAGTGATGGTGAGGTCGAAGTGCGTGAAGGCGTGCTGCAACGCGCCGAGAGACTGCGGCTCGAGAGCAGCGGCGAGGTTGTTGCGAATGAACGCGGCCGCCGCGGTCGCGGTCGCAAACTCCGGCAGGCACCACAGGCCGCCCCATACGCCGCTGGCGGGGCGCCGCTCGAGCCACACCTGCTGCGAGTCTGCCAGCGCTACCACCATGAACGCATGGCGGCTGCGCCGCACGAGTGCGCGGCGCGGCGCGGGCAGCTCGTGCTGGCGGCCGGTGCGGCGGGCAACGCAGCCGGCGCTCAGCGGGCAGGCGCTGCACAGCGGCATGCGCCGCACGCACACCGTCGCACCGAGATCCATGATGGCCTGGGTGTAGTCGGCTACCTGTTGCTGCGGGGTGCAGTCCTCGGCCAGCTTCCACAGTCGCCTCGCGGGCGGCGGCTTGCCACGATCTGCCGCGACGCCGAAGTAGCGCGCCAGCACGCGGCGCGCGTTGCCGTCGAGGATCGGGAAACGCTCGCCGCGGCACAGCGCGAGAATGGCGCCGGCGGTTGAGCGGCCGACGCCCGGCAGCGCCGCCACCTGCGCGAAGGTCGGCGGGAATTCCCCGTCGTGCTCATCGCGGATGCGAAGCGCGGCCCGATGCAGGTTGCGCGCACGCGCGTAGTAGCCGAGTCCCGACCACAGGTGCAGCACCTCATCGAGCGGCGCCTCGGCGAGCGTGCGTACGTCGGGAAAGCGCGCCATGAAGCGCGTGTAATAGGAAATGACGGTGGCCACCTGGGTCTGCTGCAGCATGACTTCGGACACCCAGACCCGGTACGGGGTGCGCTGCTCCTGCCAGGGCAGGTCGTGGCGCCCGGCCCGGGCGTGCCAGGCGAGCAATGCGGGAGCGAGCGCGGCTGCCTTAGGTGGCACCCGTGCATTCTAGCCGGCGGGCGCGGGTAACGGTGGGGCGAGCAGCGCCGCGGCCGGACACAGCGGCCGCGCGCTCTTCATGGGCGATCGCACAGCTGGATGTCTCCGCTCATGGTCTTCAGGTGCACGTGGCCGGCGCCCTCGCCACGGGTGCCTTGCAGCGTGCTGCCGGGCATGTACTTGCCGCTGCGTTCCGGCTTGGCGTCGAAGCAGTCGCTGATGTCGCCGCTGAACGTCGACACCTCGTAGGCATAGCCGCCGTCGGCGCCGGCGCGCACGTTGAGATCACCACTCACCGAGGACGCGTCGAAGGTAGCACCGCGCGCGAGCTTGCCGTTGAAGTGCAGGTCACCGGAGGTGCTGCGCGTGCGCACCGAGCGCGCCGCGTCCAGTGACAGCACCATGGTGCCGCTCACGGTTCCCGCCTCGAGGTCGCCGCCACCGTGCTCGAGGCGCACATCGCCGCTCACGCTGCTCAGATGCAGCCGCGCCGCCTGCCCGTGGCCCTTCAGGCGCAGCTCACCGCTCACCGTCTTGGCGTCGACGTCCGCGGCGGCAATTTCCGCGTTTACATCGCCGCTCACCGCGTTGAGTCGCTGCACGCCGAGCACACCACCGACCTGGATATCGGCGCTCACCGCCGATACGTCGAGCTCGCTGTCCTTCGGGATCTGTACGTGCAGCTTCGCCTCGCCGTGATGGCCGGAGTGCGACAGCACCACCTTGATCGTGGTGCGGCCGTCGTCGCTGCTGACGTCCACGCGCTCGACGCTCCCCTCGAGCTCGGCGTGCACGCTCACCTCCTGGCGATCCCAGCCGCTCACCTCGATCGAGCCGGCGACGTTGGAAATCTCCACCACGCCGCGCGGCTGCGCGGGCACCGTGCGCTCGAAGGTGCCCTCGCTGGCCGCGGCCGCCCCCGCGCTCGCGCAGAGCAGCAGCAGTGGCATCGACAGCCTGCAGGCCATACGCATGTTCATATCCCCCTGCCAGCGTCGCTGGCTTGCACGTCGCTGAGGACGCGCATCTCATCCTGGTAAGTGTCCACGAGCAGCTCCTGTAACAGCGCATTGCCCGGATCCTTGCCGAGCGCGCTCTCGAGATCCTCCTTGGCCTTGGTCAGCGCGGCCAGGCTGGCCATGACCTTGGCGCGCGCCGGCGGCGGCAGTGCCGCGAGCCGGGCCGGCAGCGAGCGCAGCAGCTGCGCATGCTGGCGCTGATAGCGCGGATCGCTCACGTACGCGGCATCGAGCGCGCTCGCACCGCTCAGCGCCGCGAAGCCCGGCGGGCTGGTGGCGGGTGCGGCCGCCGCACCCGGACCGCCGGCCGGCAGCAGGCTGCGGCCGATCCACACGCCCACCGCGACACTCGCCAGCATGGCAGCCGCGGCGAGCCAGCGCAGCCGCGCACCGCCGCCGCGCACCGGCAGCGGATGCGCACCGGGTGCCTGCGGCGCGGCGGCGGGCAGCGCGCTGATGCGCGCCTCGATCCCGGGCCACAGATCGCGCTGCGGCTCGATAGCCTGCGGCAGCTCGCGCAGCGAGCGAACCTGACGTTCATCGCGCGGCTCTGTCATGTCAGTTCACCTCCACGCGCAGTCGCTCGCGCAGCAGCTTGCGGGCGCGGTGCAACTGCGCCTTGCACGTGCCCTCGGCGATGCCGAGCATTTGCGCCGCCTCGCCGTGCGAATAGCCGTACAGGGCGTGCAGCACCAGCGCGTCGCGCGCCCCGTCGGGCAGCTCGCCGATCGCATCTTCGATCTCCGCCACTTCCACCGGGGTCTCCAGGGTCCACTCGGCCGCGGGGCGCTCCTCTTCCTCAAGCGCCGGCTCGACCACCGGCGTGCTCTTGCGACGCTTTGCCAGGCTCACGTTCACCGCGATACGGTGCAGCCAGGTCGACAGCGAGCTGCGCGTCTCGAACCGCGACAGCGCGCGCCAGGCATTGATGAAGGTGTCCTGCGTACAATCCTCCGCCAGCTGAGCATCGCGCGTCATGCGCAGGCACAGCCCGTAAACTCGTCCCGCATGCTCGCGGTACAGCCTCTCGAAGGCGCGCGCATCCCCGGCGCAGGCCCGCTGAACCAGCGCTCCCTCCCACTCGACCCGCGTATTCCCGGTCTGCGCTTGCGTCATTCAAGTCTTTAGAGAAGCGCGTCGCGGGCGGGGTTTAAATCTGCCGTCACTCGCGGGCAACACTCTTTACCGGAACCTCCGGCGCCGTTCGCCACTCTTTGTAATTAGAACCGAATGCCAGCGTGAAGGAGTTGCACCGTGGCGACGTATCGCGGACTGCGCCGCCTGTGGCGGCCACCGGCGGAGACTCTCGGGGCCATGGCCACGGTGCTGGGCCAGCATTGGCGCACTGCCGCAAAGAGCCGGCCAGCGCAGCTGTTCTGGTCGTCTCCTGCAAGCTGGCTCCAGGTGCCCTCCAGCTTGACCGTGGTCCCGGTGCGCTTCACCACTTCACGACGGGCGGCAGGCTCATCAGGTACGCCTCCGGGTCCGCGTCGGTACTGAAGCCGAAGCGGGTGCCGCGGTCGTACACCAGGTTGAACTCCACGTAACGGCCACGCTTGTACAGCAGCTGCTCGCGCGCCGCCTCGTCGTAGGGCAGCTCCTTGCGGCGGGCCACGATGCGCGGATAAGCGTCGAGGAATGCCTCGCCGACCGCGCGCACGAAGGCGAAGTCGCCGGCCGCATCGCCGCTCGCCAGATCGTCGAAGAAAATGCCGCCGACGCCGCGCGGCTCGTGGCGGTGCGGCAGGTAGAAGTAGCGGTCGCACCAGGCGCTGAACTCCTGGTACGCGTCCGCGCGGTACGCGTCGCAGGCGCGCCGCAGCGCGCGATGGAACTCCTGCGTGTCCTCCTCGAAGGGGAAGGTCGGCGTGAGATCGGTGCCACCGCCGAACCAGGCGCGGCTCGTCGACAGGTAGCGCAGGTTGAGATGCACGGCGGGGACGAACGGATTCATCATGTGAGCGACCAGCGAGATGCCGCAGGCGACGAACTCGCCACCCGACTCCGCCGCACCCGTCACCTGCGCCCGCGCCTCCGGTGCCAATACCCCCCACACATGGCTCACGTTGACGCCGACCTTCTCGAACACCGTTCCGCGCATGAGGCGCGATTCGCCGCCGCCCTGCAGGCGGTGGCCGGATGGCTTGCGCCAGCTGCGCGCGACGAAGCGGCTTTGCGGCTCGAGCGCCTCGAAGGCGGCGCACACGCGTTCCTGCAGATCCTGAAAACAGGCGGTCGCGGCGGCGGCGAAGTCGCTAGCGCCGCTCATGGACGTAATCCACCAACCGCGCGACCTGGTCCGGGTCGGTGTCGGGCCAGATGCCGTGCCCCAGGTTGAAGATGTGTCCGGGGGCATCGCCGGCGGCATCGAGCACCGCATCCGCGTGCCGCTTGAGGGCCACTGGCGGCGCGAACAGCGCGGCGGGATCAAGATTGCCCTGCACCGCCTTGCCCGGCCCGAGTTGCGTGCGCACCTGGGCCAGATCCGAGCGCCAGTCGACGCCGATTACGTCGACGTCGAGATCGGCCACGGCCGGGGTGAGCGCGGCGCCCTGGTTCATGTAATAGATGAGCGGCACGCCGCTCGCGTGGAGCGCCGCCGCCACGCGCCGCACGGCCGGCAGCGCGAACTCGCGGAACTCGCGCGGTGCCAGCAGTCCGGCCCACGACTCGAACAGCATCAGCGCCTGCGCACCGGCCTGCGCCTGTGCCGCAAGATAGGCCGCCATCGCGTCGGCCAGGTGGCCGAGCAGCAGCCGCGCGGCTTCGGGCTGTGCGTAGAGGAAGGTCCGGGCCGCGGCAAATTCCTTGGAAGGCCGGCCGCACACCAGGTAGCACAGCAGCGTGAACGGCGCGCCGGCGAAGCTGATGAGCGGCACTCCCGCCGGGGCATTGGCGCGCACCAACCGGATGCTCTCCAGCACGAATGGCACGTCGCGCGCCGGCACGAGCGCGGGCAGCGCCTCGATCTGCGCGCGGCTGCGGATCGGCTCGCGCACTACCGGACCGGGCTCGAAGGAGAGCGCAATCCCCATTCCCGCAAGCGGCGTCATGATGTCGCTGAAGAGAATGGCCGCATCGAGTGCAAAGCGCCGCAGCGGCTGCAGCGTCACTTCGGCGGCGAGCTCCGGCGTGCGCGTCAGCGCCTCGAAGTCGACCCGCTCGCGCAGCGCGCGATACTCCGGCAGGTAGCGTCCCGCCTGGCGCATGATCCAGATGGGGCGGTGCGGCACCGCCTGGCGGCGGCAGGCGGCGAGGAATGCCCCGGCCGGAGCGCGCGCCGCGGGCTGCGGGGTATTCATGCCCGTAGCCACTGGCTCACCTGCGGAGCGAAGTAGCTGATGATGAGATCGGCGCCGGCGCGGCGAATCGCGGTCAGCGTCTCGAGCACCGCGGCGCGCTCATCGATCCAGCCCCGCTCGGCGGCGGCCTTGATGAGGCTGTACTCTCCGGAGACTTGATAGGCGACCAGCGGCACCGTGACCGCATCACGCACCTGGCGAATGACGTCGAGATAGGGGCCGGCGGGCTTCACCATCACGAGGTCGGCACCCTCCTCGATGTCGAGCCGCACCTCGCGCAAAGCCTCGCGCGCGTTGGCCGGATCCATCTGGTAGGAGCGGCGGTCACCGAACGCCGGCGCCGACTCGGCCGCCTCGCGGAAGGGTCCGTAGAAGGAGGAGGCGTACTTGGCGGCGTAGGCGACGATCGGCGTGTGCGCCTGGCCGTGCGCATCGAGGTGCGCGCGGATCGCGCCGACGCGTCCGTCCATCATGTCGCTCGGCGCGACGGCGTCCGCGCCGGCGCGCGCGTAGTTCAACGCGACCTGCGCGAGCGTCTCCAGCGAGGAATCGTTGTCGATGACACCGCCGGGCGTCACGTGACCGCAATGGCCGTGATCGGTGGCGCCGCACAGGCACACGTCCGCCCACACCAGCAGCTGCGGGCAGGCCGACTTGATCGCGCCGATGGCCGCGGCGGCGAGCCCGCGGGGATCGACGGCATCGCTGGCGCGCGCATCCTTGCGCTCGGGCGCAGCGAACAGCAATACCCCCGGTACGCCGGCGGCCGCGGCGGCCTGTGCTTCCTTCACCGCCTCGTCGACCGAGACCTGGCAGATGCCCGGCATGCTGGCCACCGCGCGACGCGTGGCGCGTCCCGGTACGACGAATATCGGGTAGATGAAATCGTCCGGCAGCAGGCGCGTCTCGCGCACCAGACGCCGCCAGGCGGCGGAAGCGCGGGTGCGTCGCGGACGTTGTTGCGGAAATCCCATAACTTCAGTCTCTCGTCTGCAGCAAGCGAAGAGTGGTCATGGCCAGGCCATGCAGCGTGGCCGCCTCGGCGATGACGGCGTTGTGGCCGCGAGCGCGCAGCTCGCGTGCCGTGGTGCGGCCGATGGCTACCGCCGCGGCGCCGGCGAGCAGCCGCTGAAAATCCTGTTCGCCGAGTGAGTCGGCCAGCTCGGTCACCGCGGAGGGGCTGGCGAAGGTCACCGCCGCGATCTCGCCGCGCGCGATCCAGTTGCGGCATTCGGCCAGATCGAGGCGTGCGCTGTCGGTGCGATAAGCCTCGACCTGGGTCACGCTCGCGCCGAGCTGCCGCAATCCGGCGGCGATCGTGGGCAGCGCGCGCGAGCTCGCCGGATAGAGCATGCGCACGCCGGCGTCCTCTGCTTGCCAGCGCGCCGCGAACGCGGCCACCAGCGCCGCGGCGTTGGCTTCGTCCGGTAGCAGGTCGACCGGCCAGCCGCGCTGGCGCAGAGTGAGCGCGGTCGCCTGCCCGACCGCTGCGACACGTACGCCGGGCGGAGCAGCGGGCAGCTGCCCGACCACCGCCGCCACGGCGTGGCGGCTCGCAAATACGATCCAGCCGAAGGACTGTACCTCGGCGAGCGCCGCGCGCAGCGCGCCGGGGTCCGCGGCGCTGACACTCACCGCGGGCCAGCTGAGTACCGTGAGGCCGAGCCCGCGCAGCTCGCGGCTGAGCGGGCCGTCCTTGCCTTCGGCGCGCGTGACCACCACGGGCCTGCGACCTGCAATTGTGCTCACGGCTCCTCCACGGCCTGCGCCGCGCGCTGCCCGGCGATGAGCTCAGCGGCGCCCTGGGCGAGCAGCTCCTCCGCCACGCGCCGCCCGAGCGCCGCCGCCTCGGGCGCGCCGCAGCTGCCGGCCGCGAGCGCCGCGCGGGCCGACAACCGCTGCGAGCCGTCGAGGGCACACACGCTCGCCTGCAGCGCCAGCACGCCGTCAGTGAGCGTCGCCAGTGCGCCAAGCGGTACCTGACAGCCGCCCTGCAGCTGCGCGAGCAACGCGCGCTCGGCGCTCACGGCGAGTCGTGTCGGGGCGTCATCGAGCGCGGCCAGCCAGCGCAGCGTGGTGGCGTCGCCGCTGCGCGCACACACGGCGATGGCCCCCTGCGACACCGCCGGCGGCAGGTCCTGCGGATCGAGATACTCGCTCACGTGCCGCTCGAGACCGAGCCGCGCGAGCCCGGCGGCCGCGAGCACCACCGCGTCGTAGTCGCCGCGCTGCAGCCGCTCGATCCGCGTCGGCACGTTGCCACGCAGCTCCAGCAGGTGCGCATCCGGACGCAGGCGAGCGAGAAAGGCGCGCCGCCGCAGGCTACTGGTGCCGATGCGCGCACCCGGCGGCAGCGCGGCGAGCCTCGTCCCGCCGCGGCTGACCAGCGCGTCGCGCGGATCCGCGCGCGGCAGAACCGCCGCCAGCGTGAGACCGGCCGGCAGCTGCGTCGGCATGTCCTTCAGGCTGTGCACGCCTGCGTCCACCGCGCCATCGAGCACGGCGCGGTCGATCTCACGGGTGAAGAATGCGCTGCCCCCGGCCTGCCACAGCGGCACCTCGCTGTGCACGTCGCCGGCGGTACGGATGTGCCGGAGCTGCGCGCCCGGTGCGCCGGGTTGCGCGTCGATGAGCTGCGCGACGTGCTGCGCCTGCCACAGCGCCAGCGCCGAGGCGCGCGTGCCGATGCGCAGCGCGACCGCAGTGCTCACGGCTCGCCCTCGCCCAGGAAGCGGTAGCCCACTCCCCAGACGGTGAGAAAATGCCGCGGGTTGGCGGGATCCTGCTCGAAGCGTTTGCGCAGTCGCAGGATGAAGTTGTCGACGGTGCGGGTCGAGGGGAATACATCGTAGCCCCAGACGCGCTCGAGCAGGTCCTCGCGCGAGACGATCTCGCCGGCATGCTCGGCCAGCACCTTGAGGATCATCGCCTCTTTCTCGGTGAGCTCCTGGGCCTCGCCGTTCCACGAGCGCGCGCGAAACGCGCGAAAGTCCACCTCGTTGCCGCCGAAGCGCAGCACGGCGGTGGCCACGGTGGCGGACGCACTGCGGTACCAGTCCCAGCGTCTGAGGATCGCGCGCACGCGCAGCAGGAACTCCCGCAGATGAAAGGGCTTCGGCAGGTAGTCGTCGCCGCCGGCCTCGAGTCCGCGCACGCGGTCGGCCGGATCGCCGCGCGCGGTGAGGAACAGCACCGGGGTGGTGTTGCCCTGCTCGCGCAGTGCGCGGCAGACGCTGAAGCCGTCCATGCCGGGCAGCATGACATCGAGCACGATGAGCTCACACGCATGCCCACCGAGCCAGCCGAGGGCCTGGGCGCCGTCGGCGGCCGCACTGACCTGGTAGCCTTCCGCCCGCAGGTTCTCCATGACTCCGGCGGCGAGGTGCGGGTCGTCCTCCACCACCAGCACGTGCGGCGCTCCCGGCGGACTCACGTCGTGCTCCCCTGCAGGGCCGCGGGCGCTGCGGGCGCTTCCGGCCAGGTGAGCTCGACCCTCGCCCCCTGCCCGACCCCGTCGCTGTGCGCGCTGACGCGGCCGTGTGCCAGCTCCATCATGCGGCGCACGATGAATAGTCCGAGCCCCGTGCCGTAGTGCCCGCCGCCGCTGCCGTGCAGGCGCGTGAACCGGGTGAACAGACGCGCGCCGTCAGCGGGCGCGAAGCCGACGCCGGTGTCGCGCACGCTGAGCTGCACCTCGCCGTTGGCGGCGCGCGCCTGCACCTCGACGCGGCCGCCGCCGGCCGCCTGCACCGCCGCCAGCGCGTTCTCGAGCACGTTGCGCAGCACCATGTCGAGTGCCAGCGGATCGCTCTGCACGCACAGCGCAGCGGCGATGTCGCAGCTAAGCACGATGCGCTCCTGGCGCGCGCGCTCCTCGAGCGGCGCCAGCACCCGCGCCACCGCGGCCGCCAGTGGCACCGCCTCGGGCCGCAGCTCCACGCGGCCGCGCTCGAGGCGCGCGCTCTCGAGGATCTGCGTGACCATCAGCTCCATGCGCGCCAGATCCGCCAGCATGCGCTCGATGAGCGTGCGCGCGGTCTGCGGCGGCGGGGCGCGCAGCGCCAGCGTCTCGAGTGAGAGCTGCAGGCTGGCGAGCGGCGTCTTGAACTGGTGGGAGACCAGCGCGAGAAAGCTCTCCTGTTCCTCGCGTACCCGCGTCTCGGCACGCAGCGCACGCGCGATCACCGCGATGCACAGCGCGAGCGCCAGCAGGAAGAACGAGCCCTCCCAGGCGTACTGGTTGTAGCGATGACGCTCCTCGCTCGTCAGCGTCTGCTCGATCTGCGCAGCGAGCGCTGCGCGTCCGTCGCGCACCACGATCGCGGGAAGCAGCTGCGCGATGCGCTGCGGGCTCACTCCCGCATCGAGCAGCGCCTGCGCCGCGGCGGTCTGCTCACGGTAGGCGCCGCGGGCCGCCAGCACCTTCTCGACGGTATAGGCGTGCTGGTCGTACAGCCACCAGCCGACCTGCACGGCGGCCACCACCACCAGGGCGAGCGCGGTGAGCTGGAAGACGCGCGTCGCTTTCACGCCAGCTCCGCGAGCGTGCTGCTGAGCGCCTGCACGAAACGCGCGAGCTCGGCGCTGCCATGCGCAAGCGACAGGAAGCACGCTTCGTAAGCGGAGGGCGGCAGGTAGACGCCACGCGCCAGCATGCCGTGGAACAGCGCGCCGAAGCGCGCGCTCTCCTCGCGCGTGAGCGGCGCCGCGGTGCGTGGCGCACCGCCGGCATGCAGAGACAGCCAGAACAGCGAGCCGACGCGCACCAGCTGCAGCGGAAAGCGCGCGCTAGCGAGCACCGGCTGCAGCAGCCGCTCGAGCTCCGCGCCGCGCTCTTCCAGGCGCTGCCAGCCCGCCTCGCGCTCGAGCAGTGCGAGCGTCGCCACTCCCGCGGCCATCGCCACCGGATTTCCGGACAGCGTGCCGGCCTGGTACGTGTCGCCGTCCGGCGCCAGCCGCGCCATGATGCGCCGCGCACCGGCGAACGCGCCGACCGGCATGCCGCCGCCGATCACCTTGCCGAAGGTGGCGAGATCCGGGGCGATCCCGAGCTGCTCAGCGGCACCGCCGCGCGCCAGGCGAAACCCGGAGATCACCTCGTCGAAGATCAAGAGCGCGCCGTGCTCGCGGCTGAGCTCGCGCAGCGCGAGCAGGAATTCGCGCCGTTGCGGCAGCAGGCCGTGATTGGCGGGCACCGGCTCGATGATGACGGCGGCGACGCGTGCGCCTTCGTGCTGCAGCAGCTGGCGCAGCGCCGCTTCGTCATCGAGCGGCAGCACCCGCGTACAGGCGGTGAAGGCCGCCGGCACGCCTGCCGAGGAGGGTTGGCCGAAGGTGGCAAGTCCCGAGCCTGCGGCCACCAGCAGGTGGTCGGCATGTCCGTGGTAGCAGCCGGCAAACTTGACGATCAGCTCACGCCCGGTGAAGGCGCGCGCCACACGGATCGCGCTCATCACCGCTTCGGTTCCGGAGGAAACGAAGCGTACCTGCTCGGCCTGCGGGTAGGCGGCCACGATGCGCTCGGCGAGCTCCACTTCCGCTGCGCACGGCGCGCCGTAGGTCGTGCCGTGCGCGAGCGCCGCGCCGATTGCGGCGATCACTTGCGGGTGAGCGTGCCCGGCGATCAACGGACCCCAGGAGCCGACGAAGTCGAGGTAACTGCGCCCGTCGGCATCCACGATCTCCGCGCCCGCGCCGCGCGCGATGAAGAGCGGCGTGCCACCGACGGCGCGGAACGCGCGTACCGGCGAGCTCACTCCGCCGGGGATGACCCGGCAGGCGCGCTCGTAAAGCGCGCTCGAGCGCGGGCCCGCATCTCCGGCCGCCTTGATGGGCGTCATGGCCGGCGTCCGTGGCGCGGCGCGGCGGCGGCGCTGGCTCGCCGCTGACGCGGCAGCGTCTGCGCGCCAGCGAAAAACGCCGCCACCGCCTCCGGGCTCAACAGCACGGCGGCGGAACGCAGCCCGGCGAGCGGCAGATGCGCCAGGCGCAGCGCCAGCGAGCGTGCCAGCTGCTCGAGCAGCGCCCGTTGCCGCTCATCGAGCGTGCGCAGCTCGCGTCCCAGCGCTTTGGCGACTTCCTCGGCCGCAATGCGCTGGTAGGCGTCGCGCAGCTCCGCCAGCTGCGGACCGAGGGCGCGCGTGGCGAGCTCGCTGCGCATGTGCGTGAGGTGTGCATCGATCGCGGCGCGCACCGGCGCGAGACGCATCAGTTGGTCCAGGCGCCGCCCCTGCGCCATCTCCACCAGCTCGCTCATCCCCAGGCGCACCAGCCCCGCGCGCTGCGCCTCGCCGGGATCGACGTTCGGCGGCACGCCGAAATCGATCAGCAGCGGCGCGGCGCCGCCCGGGTGCGCGCGGCGCAACCGCGCCAGCACCGCGGCATCGAGCAGCGGCTCGCCGCCGGCGGCGGCCAGGATCACCGCGCTCAGCGGCGGAGGTTGCGTGCAGAAGCGCTCGAGCGGCAGCGCTTGCGCGGCGACCGTCTGCGCCAGCGCCTCGGCGCTGGCCACGGTACGGTTGACGATGAGGAGCGGGACGTGGGCCGCGTGCAGCAGCCGTGCGCAGCGGCGCGTCATGGGCGAGACGCCCACCAGCGCGACGCGCCCGGCGGCGCCAGTCAGGTGCTGCTGCGTGCGCTCGGCGGCCAGATCGGCAAGCGACGGCGTGCGCACCCCGGCGCACAGGCGCCGCACCTGCCGCGCCATGGCGAGCGCCTCACCGAGCAGCCGATCGAGGACGGGCCCGCAGGTCTGCGCGCTCCGCGCCTCCTCCCACGCGCCGCGCAGCTGCGCGGCGATCTCCTGCTCCCCGGTCTGCGCAGAGTCGAGTCCGCAGGCGAGCAGGAACAGGTGCTCGACCGCGGCTTCACCGGTCCAGGCGCGCAGCAGGCGCGCCGCCTCACCCGGCTGCGGCGTGCGCCCGGTGAGTATGCGGAACACTTCGTTACGGGCGTCCCGGGCGGGACTGCCGTCGGCAGTGGCGTACAGCAGCTCGACGCGGTTGCAGGTGCCGACGTACAGGATCTCGCCCGCCTGCAGTTGCGCACGCAGCGCCGGCAGGCGTGCCGGAACTTCCGCCCGCGGCAGGGCCAGGCGCGCCACCGCGTCCACTCCGGCGTGGCGATAGGACAGACCGACCACCCCTATCTGGTGCATGGGACGAGATTTGCACGGCTCGCGGGGGCGAATGTCACTGAATGGTCACGGGAAGCGCCTCCAGGGGCGCAGTGTGAAATCACGCGGGTGAGTGTGCCAGCCGTTGAACATTTTCCGGTCGCGCAAAAGCAATCGGCCCCGCGACGGGGCCGATCGCCTGGGCGGAACGTACGGCCTCGCGGTCAGAACCGGTAGGTCGCACCGAGCAGGTAGAAGCGCCCCACCGCCCCGTCCTGGTGGAGCGAGGCGTCGTAGTGCAGCTCGGCGCCGCCGCCGTAGGTCTGCAGGTCGACCGGCGCGTCCGAATTGAACAGGTTCGTGATCGAGCCGTGCACGGAGAAGTGCTCGGTGGCCGCGTAGTTGACGTAGAGGTTCGCCGAGGTGAAGTGCGCCACCGAGCAGTAGGATTGCCAGGCGGCGGGCAGCGTCTTCAGCCCGGCTACGGCCGGACCATAGGCCGAGGGCGCACCCGACTGCAGACCCGCGAGGCAGGTGCTGAGGCCCGCTGACGGGTCGGTGATCGAGAACGAGCTGGTGTAGTTCACCGTGAGGCTGGTACTCACCGGACCCTTGTCCCAGGTCAGCGTGGCGACAGCGCGATCGCGCGGATTGCCGGTGTCACCCGAGATGCTCGTGGGTCCGTGAGTTCCGGCCAGGTAAAAAGTGGTGCCCTGGAAACCGTACTCGTACTCGGTGATGCGCGTGTAGTTGATCTCCGCGGTCAGGCGGCCGACGGTGCCGAGGTCGAAGCGGCTGCGCAGGTCCACGTCGATGCCCGCGGTGGTCGTGATACCCGCATTCACGTAGGGCACGATGGTGTATGCGGGGTAGCCGACGGGTGTCGTTGTGAGAATAAAGGGGCAGGGATTCGGGGTGGTCGTCGCGGTGCACTCCGCCAACCCTGGCGCCGGCGCTCCGCGCACCAACTGCAGGAACGGCGCCCCCAGGCCGCCAGCCGCGGAGGCCGAGATGATGTCGTCGTTGAGCCGGATCCAGTAGTAGTCCACCGACGCGTTGAAGATCGGCGCCGGCTCGAAGATGACGCCGAAGGTCGCGTTCTTCGAGGTGACGGCCTTGAGATTCGGGTTCGCGGATGACACGCCAATCGCCGGGTAGGCACACAGCGAGTTGAAGGTGCCCTTTACGTTGGCCACCCCGTTGGGACAGAGAACCGGGTCGTTGATGTTGCCCTCGCCGAACGCCGAGCCCGCGACGGCCGATTCGGCGATCGAGGGCGCGCGGAAACCCTTACCCCAGGTGCCGCGAACGCTGAGCATGTCGATCGGGGTGTACTTGAGGCCGAACTTCGGCGTGGCCTGGCCGCCGTAGGTGTCGTAGTGGTCGTAGCGCACCGCGGCGTCGAGTTCCAGCTGCCGGATGGGCTTGCCCTGGATCTCGAGGAAGCCAGCGGTATCGTCCTGGGAGCCAACGGCGAAAGCGGACGCGCCCAACTGCGTGCCCGCGACCACCGTGGGTGGATCCACGTAGTTCTGTGCCTTGTGGAAGTACTGCACGCCGACGGCGAGTGTCAGCGGTCCGCCGGGCATCTGGAACAGCTCGTGCGAGCCGTGGAAGTCGCCCACGTAGAGCGTACTTGACGGGTCGGTGACCTCGGTCGGTGCGAACAGTTGCGCGCCGTTGGTGCTGACTCCCGGCACGTAGGTGAGGTTATTGAGATCCGCCTGCGCCACGGCCGGTTGGATGAAGCCGTTGATGTGATCGCTCATCTTGGCGTACATCAGGCCGACGGCGGCATCGAGGTCCCAGCCCGCGGCCGTGCCGCGCAGATCACCGAACAGGCGGTAGGTGGTCGTCTCGACGTCGGTCACCGCCGGGCCGATGTCCGGAAAGCTGTAAGACAGCTGTGCCGGCGCTCCGTACGGGTTCTGCGGCGAATTGGCCGGCAGCGTGAACACTGGGAATGACACCAGGTGCGGTGTCACGCCCGGGCCGATGGGAGTGAGTTGAATGGAGCCGCTGTTAATCCCTGTCTGATTGAGCGCGTGTCCGAACGGGGGCGTTTCGGGCGCCACCTGCTCCGCGCTGCTGGAGAAAATGGATCCGGTGACGGTGAACTTCCAGTCGTTGGCGAGCGCCTTGGTCATCTTGGTCAGGAAATTAGTCTGCTCGGTGGGCGGCTGGATCTGCCCGGGAAACGAGAACTCGCACGCGCCGGCGTTCTGTGCCGCCGTGCTGTTGCACCCGGGCTGTGGCCCCGGGGTCAGATAGGTTCGCGCGCCCGAACCGTTCGGATTGACCACATAGCCCTGGATGGTGTCCGGGAAGGTGAACAGACCCTGAGTCGGGGAGCCCGGGTTCTCGTTGATGCCACCCGGCAGCGCGCTCCAGTCGAGGCGCGTCCACGGACCGTTGCGGTTTGAGCCGAGAATCAGCTCCTGGCGATGCCAGTCGAGGGCCACGTAGATGTTGTAGCCGTCGTTGGCCAGGTCGCCCCAGCCGACGATGCCGGCTGCATGCCAGGTCCAGCCGTCGTTGTGCTGGGTCGCGCCGCCATCGGCGGTCAGCTCAGTGCCGACGTAGCTCTGCTTCAGCTTGACGTTCACCACACCGGCGATGGCGTCCGCGCCGTAGATCGCCGAGGCGCCGTCCTTCAGGACCTCGATGCTGTCGACCACATTGAACGGGATCGCCGTGATGTCGACGAAGCTGCGCTCACCGTCATCGCTCAGCGGATACGCGACCATGCGCTCGCTGTCGATGAGCGTGAGCGTGTCGCCCACCGTGAGTCCGCGCAGCGCGATGCCCGAGGCGCCGGCGGCGAAGGCCTGGGTGAAGCCCTGGTTCAGGGTCCCCTGGCCGTTGGCCGCGAGATTGCGCAGCACGTCGGAGACCTGGGTGTAACC
>Ga0210394_10004564_pt1 | contig 16088 bp, 12 predicted proteins | sample IncBWC12MmetaG_FD_160121 | JGI IMG/M metagenome (GOLD analysis project Ga0210394, IMG submission 160121) | Forest soil microbial communities from Barre Woods Harvard Forest LTER site, Petersham, Massachusetts, United States - Inc-BW-C-12-M | ecosystem: Environmental > Terrestrial > Soil >... | reverse complement strand
GCCAGGCGCTCGCCGGCGTAGCAGCCACTTCGCCTTCCGCGAAAATGGACGAGGCCACCTTGCTGCGCCTCGCGGAAGACCTCGCCATTAAATTCGCGCTCGATCGCTTCCAGCGCGGCGAAGTTCGCGTGAATGCGGTGCGCCAGATGCTCGACCGCATGGGCCACGAACTCGAGACGCTTCGCAAACTCCTCAAAGCACGCGAAGAAAAATTGGCCAACGCCGGCGTGAATCTCGAATCGCACGCCGACGTGCTCGATCGCCAGTTCTGGGCCGCTGTTCCGGAGTCCGGCAAGCGCCAGGTGCTCATGTCCGGCGAAGCGTGGTGCATTCCCCCGCGCAACGTGCAGCAATACGTCGAAGAATTGCTCGGCCGCGGCGAATCGGATGCCGCCGGAGATATTTTGCTGCAATACGCCTCCTGCGTTCGCAATAAAGACGCGGAGGCTCGCAAGAAAGCGGCCATCGGCCTCGGCCAGCTCGCCGAACTTTACAGCAAAGCGGCCAGCCAGCGCCTGCAGGATGCTCTCGTTCAAATCGGCCAGCAGATGGCGGAGGAAAAAGACGTCGAGCTGCAATCGCTGCTGAGCGCTGCGTTCGTCCGCCTCAGCCAGGAATCCGCGGCGCGCCGTTACTACCGCGCGATGCAACAAGCTCTCGATTCCATCTCCGAGCTCGAAAATTCCAAGCCAAGCTGGGCGGCGAGTTTGCGCCCGCGGCTCGGCGTCGAGAATCGCGTGGCTGAGTTCATCGAGGAAGCGCTCACCGCGGAGACGATGCCCGAAGGCCTCGTCGGCGTGCTCATGCGCATTCCGCAGGCGGCTGCCGAGCAATTGGGCGTCCGGCTGTCGCGTTGCGCGCGACGCACCGAACGCGAAGCGATCATTGACCTCGCCAAATCCATCGGCGCTCCGTGCGCGCGCCACCTCCGAGAGACTCTGAAGAACGAACCCTTTCCAAAAGCCGCCGCCGCCGTCGGGCTACTCAGCCGCCTCGATGTTTTCGCGGTTGAAGAAGTCCTTCCGGTGCGCTTGAAGGAAGGCCAGCGCAGTTTTCACGACGCCGTCGTTCGCCAGCTTTCAACAGCCGGAGCCCCTGAGCGCGGCCAGATCCTCACGAATTGTATCGAGCTGATCGATCCCATGATTTTGCCGCTGGCTCTCGATGAAATCGGAATGTGCGGCGACCCGGCCACTGCTTCAAAACTTCTGCGTCTTGCGGAAGGCGAGCTCATGCCAGAAGCTCTCGACTATCTTAAAGTGAAAGCCATCGAAGCGCTGGGCCGCATGCGCGCGCCCGCCGCCGCCGGACACCTGCGCCATTTCGTCGAAGCGCGCAAAACCTTCGGCTGGGTCTATCCCGAAGAGATTCGCATGGCGGCCGCGCAAGCCCTCATGAAACTCGACCCTGCGTGGATGCAGGCTTTCCTGCCGCAATGCGGGCTCGACGCCGCTGTAATGGCTCTCGCCCCGCTCGACGCTATCCCCGAACGCGATTTCGTGCGCCATCGCCGCTACCGCCGCGTGCGGCTGCCGCGCAACGTCCCCGCCGTGATCACCTCGGCTCGCGGCAAATATTCATCTGCCATCAGCGTCCTCAGTCTCGAGGGCGGCCTCTTAAGCGGCGATATTCAAATACCGGTGGGCACCGAGGCCACTCTGAAAATTCCCGCCGGCCTCCGTTCCATCAGCATGCGTGCGGTAGTCCGGTTCGTGCGTTCGCATCAAGCCGGATTCGAAATGGTCGGCATGAACCTCGAAGATCGCTCCAAGCTTCGCCGTCTTCTCGTCTCGCTTGGCGACGATCGCCCGGCCCGCATGGATCGCATGGATCGTTCGTCCGAGCCCCCTACTTCTGAATAACGCCGCAGGCAATCCTCCCGCCTGAATTCCCCGTCGGATCGGTCTTGTAGTCATCCTCTTTTTCGTGGATCACGATCGCCGTTCCGCCCTCGTGAAACAGTGAATTCGCTCCGTCGCCCAGTGTCACCATCGCATCCAGCAGCGTTGCTTTCGCCGTTCCATCCGCCTTCACTTCGATATTCAGAAGGTCGCCGGCGTGCGGCCCCTCCGGATTTTCCTTACCGTGCTTTTTCGTGTCCGGATTCAAGTGTCCGCCGGCAGTCTTGAAATCCGGCCCGTCACACTTGCCCACCGCATGAATGTGAATTCCGTGCTTGCCGGGCGCCAGTTGCGCCACGCTCACCTCAATTTTCACGCCCTTCTTGGCGGGCAATATCTTAGCGGTGCCGATTTTCTGTCCCTGTGCGTTGACCATATCCGCGTGCGCCGATTTTGGCGCCCCTTGCCCAAACGCAACAGCGGAGCAGAGCAATGCCGGAAGCAGAACGAGCTTGCTGTAAGACATGGGGATCTCCTGAGATGTGAAGTTGAATGCAGGGCCGGCCTACTCACCACGAGAATACACCTTATTGGAAGTGGACACCGTAAAGTAGAACGTCGAAAATCGCCCGCGGAGTCTGCGCCGAGGATCAATTATTCGTCGTCGATTTGCCTTCAGATTTGGCCGGAGCCTTCGCGTCTGCCGTTTGCGTCGCCTTACCGGCATAAATCTGCTGGATCCATGGCTCTAGAATCTGTGCAACAACCACGCTACCTCGTTCCGACCAATGACCGTCGCAAAGTGAATACGCCAGAAAATCGCCGCCCGACGCCGCATCCATTTCCGGCAGCAGATCCTTCACCGCAACGCCGTGCTCTGCTCCCCATTTCTCGACAAGCGGACCCAAAGGGTTTGTCCCCGTCTTGTGCACCCGTTGGAAATCGATGGCGTGTGGAATCAGAAACACGCCCACCTTTGCACCGTGCGCATCCGCCGTGACCTTGATGTCCTCAAGAGACTTTTCCAGCCGCGCGATATCCACGCTGTTGTAATCGTGGTAGCCCGAATAGGGACTCAGCTTCCACCAGTACAATCGCGAATTAATGAAGAGGCCCACGTGATAGGAAGCCAGATAAGCCCTCAGAAACGCCTCCACACGGTCCCAAAAACCTTCTCCCGCATTCGGATCGAAATGGCCGGAATAGAAAATAGATAAATCATCCGCGTAGAATGGCCGGTATTCGCCGCTCCGCCCATGCTCCTTCCGGTATGCGAAATCCATGTCGTGGAAATCATTGTCCGGCACCACGCCAACGAGAACCAGGTCGTGGTCGAACTTCGACGCCATCGTCTTGTATATGAGATCGTATTGCAGAGGCCCGAAGCTTGAGCTTCCGAAGTTCAGGTACTCGCGGCCCGTTTCCTTCTCGAGGATGTTCGTCAAACGCTTGTCGGCAGGCTGCCCCACGCCCTCGATCATCGAATCTCCCAGAGCGATCACCCGCGGCGACGATGAATGTACGCTTCTCTCCACGTCCCGCGCGCCGTAGCTGTTGGTGTCGTATTCCACACTGTAGCACCCGGACTTGTGGACGAAATGTCCGTTCGGTCTGTGCCAGGCGCCGAACGCAGGATTGATGTCCGCCGAAAAATCGTTGTATCCCACGTGGTAGCTCGGTTTGCTTCCCGGCCACTTCGTCACATTGATGTAAATCAAAGAAGCCAATTCGGCGAGAACAGCGAAAATTGCGAAATTGATTGCGAAAATTCGTAACGCCGATAAAACCTTCTTGAAAAATGGACGCTCCGAAGAAGCGGCAACCGGCGGAATCGCCTCAATCGCACTCGGATAAACCCCAAGCCCGGCCTGTGGCGTGCTAGATGCCTCTGATTTGCCCATTGCACCTCGGTCTAAACACAGTTCAAGCCCGACAAGATAGCCCTGATTCGCCAATTGTAACGCATTTTTTATCCTCTCAGTCACCAGCGTCACACCGCGTTGCGCAGATTACGGCCCAACACGCTAAGCCGAGTTCGTTGACTCCCCTCTGACCGGCTGGTACCCTCGTTCATTTGTGATATCCGGAGGGCAAATCCCTGTTCGCCGAGCGGTCAACTCAAGTGCTGCCAACACGCGGAAGAGTCTGGCTCGCTGCTGCCTCCATCGCACTCGCAGCATCAGCCTGCCTCTTCGTTTCCGGCTGCTCCGTAAGCCACAAGACCGTCGTCAAGCCCTCCCAGGCCCCCGCAGCACTCCAAACCGCCACGAAAGCCCAGCTCCTCGATAAATACAACCGCCAGGCCGGCTCAATCCGCTCCGTGAACCTCTCCGTAAAGATGAAATTGATCGGAGGCTCGAACTATTCCGGCGTGATCGAGCAATATCATGAAGTGAACGGTTTTATGCTCGCCGCGAAACCAGCGAACATCCGCGTCATCGGGCAGGCGCCCGTGGTCGGCAAGAATATCTTTGACATGGTTAGCAACGGCCAAGAGTTTCACGTGTTTATACCATCGAAAAACAGTTTCCTCGTGGGCACCACCAACCTCCAGCGTCCTTCGAAAAAGCCCATCGAAAATCTCCGGCCGCAGCATTTGGTCGACGCGCTCCTTTGGGCTCCCGTTCCAGACGGCGTTCCCCTGCTTTTCGAGCAGGCCAACGAAACCCAGGCCCGATTCTACGTGCTCACCCTACTGCGTCGCGCGTCATCCTCGAACGCCGGCGCCGATTCTTCGGACTCGAATCAAGCACCGGCGGACGAGTTCGAAATCGCCCAAAAAATCTGGTTCAATCGCGCCGATCTCAACGTCTCGCGAATCGAAACCTACGCTCCCGGCGGAGTGCTGGCCTCCGACGACCGCTACAGCAACTGGGACTCATTTGGCGAGCTTCACTACGCCCGGCAGATTGACGTCGCCCGGCCCAGCGACGACTATCAGTTGCAGATCACGATCGTCAAAGCCACCTTCAATGAACCGATTGCCCCGGATCGCTTTATACTTCCTCAGCCGCCCGGCGCGAAGCTGATCCGCGTCGGCGAAGAGTCTGAGGAATCCAAGGAGTCTCAGCCCTGATCGGCTACATGATTTCGCACAACGTGCTGCACCGGCCGCTCCGCACTTTCATCACCGTGCTCGCGGTGGCCGTCGAAGTCACCCTCGTCATCATTGTCGTCGGACTCACCAGCGGCTTGCTCCTCGAATCCGCCAAGCGCACCGAAGGCGTCGGCGCGGACATCATGGTGCAGCCGCCTTCCGCTTCCGTTTTCATGGCCTTCGGTGGCGCGCCGATGCCGATCGCCATTGCCGACAAATTGCGCCAACTCGAATACGTACAGGCCGTGGCGCCGGTGCTCGTTCAATTCAATTCCGTCAACGGCCTCGACATCGTCTATGGAATCGATCCCGAGACTTTCCGGGCGGTTTCCGGCGGCTTCGTTTTTCATTCCGGTCATGACTTGCAGGCTCCCAACGACATCCTCATCGACGACGTCTATTCCCGCTCCAAGAAAGTGAAAGTTGATCAGACCCTTCACATTCTCGAACACGATTTTCACGTCGCCGGAATCGTCGAACACGGCAAGGGCGCGCGCCTCTTTGTCCTGATGCCCACATTGCAGGAAATGGCCGGAGCCCGCGATAAAGCCTCCATCTTCTACGTGAAGTGTGACCGGCCGGACCACACTCCCGCAGTCGCCGACGAAATTCGTGACCTGCTGCCGAAATACGAAGTCCGGCCCCTCAAGGATTTCCTCACCCTCATGACTTCCTCGAATTTGCCCGGCCTCGCCGCTTTTATCAATGTGATGATCGGCATCGCCGTGGCCATCGGTTTTCTCGTGATTTTTCTCTCCATGTACACCACGATTATCGAGCGTACCCGTGAAATCGGTGTGTTGAAGTCTCTCGGGGCTTCCAAGAGCTACATCGTTCAAATTGTCCTGAGCGAAACCACTTTGCTCTGCATCGCGGGAGTCGTAGGAGGGGTGGGTCTGAGCTACCTGATGCGCGCCATATTCATCCGCCTGTTCCCCAGCCTCACCATCCTCATCACCCCCGGTTGGATCGCGCGAGCGGGTTTGATTGCGATTCTCGGCGGACTGCTCGGCGCCTCCTATCCCGCCTGGATGGCGAGCCGCAAAGACCCGGTGGAAGCGCTATCCTACGAATGAAGTTCGCGCATAGATGCGCGCTGGTCAGACGCATGATTCGCGTCTAGAATCGAATCACAGCATATTCCATGGACGTTCGCAAGGGGGCCTAGTAGTTGGAGCCGATACTTAAGACCGAAAATTTGTGGAAAATTTATCGCACGGGCAAGGTGGACGTGCCCGCCCTGCGCGGCGTGGACATCCAGATTCTTCCCGGCGAGTTTGTTTCCATCATGGGCCCCTCCGGTTGTGGAAAATCCACAATGCTCCATGTGATTGGCGGCCTGGCCCAGGCCACGCGCGGGAAAGTCCTGCTCGATGGCAACGATCTCACCACTATGACCGACGCAGCCCGCACCATGCTGCGCCGCCACAAAGTTGGCTTCGTTTTTCAGCGCTTCAATCTTTTACCCACGCTCGACGCCTACCACAACATCGTTCTCGCTCAGCACATTCGCGCCGACGGCTTCGATCCGCACCGCTTCGAAGTTGTCGCCAATCTGCTTGGAATCAGCGCCCGCTTGAAGCACAAGCCATCGGAAATGTCCGGCGGCGAACAACAGCGGGTCGCGATTGCACGGGCCATCGTCTGCGAACCCAAGATCGTCCTCGCCGACGAGCCCACCGGAAACCTCGATACGAAGAGCTCCGAAGCAGTTCTCAATCTGCTCGCCTCGCTCAACAAAGACCTCGGCCAGACCATCGTGATGATCACCCACAATCCCGAGGCCGCCGCCTACGGCCATCGCGTCCTCCACATGCGCGACGGGCTCGTCGTGGACGGCGCAACAGTTCACTAGCATGCGAAAGTTCTGGCGCGGCTTCGTCAACACAATTTTCTGGTCGTATGAACGCGGCAGCTGGCCTTACGACGTGATGGTTATCCTCATCGTCATCTTCGTCCTGCTCACGCCGCGCCGCTGGTTTCAAGATCAATCGCAATCGATATCTCTCGCCAGCTCCGATATTCAACTCGTTCAAGAAGACCCTGAAAGCCAAACCCGCACCTACCGCCTCGACGCCCACGCTCTCCCTGCCGAAAAGCGCGCCGCGCATCCCACGCCGGAACTCGAGCGCGAAACCCACGACATCCTCGGTCGCACCGTGGACGATCTGAAAGGCCACACCTTCCAGGTACGGCGAATCGATCCGGTTCGCTCCGGCGATGGTCCCGTCCTTTATTACGACGTAACGGTGCATCCCTGAATTTGCGCCTGGAACTCAACCGCAAGCCTACCCGTTAGGAACAAATGGAACCGCGCGTGCCCGCGGCGCATCTGATTCCCTATGCTATGATGGCGCGATTTCTTCATCGGCCAACCACATTGGCGGGGGATTCTTTTGATCGTTAGGCGTTTTGTATCGCTATTATTCGTTTTTGCGGCAATTTTTGGACTCTCGTTCGCTCCCGCTGCTGGCAATTCCTCCCAGAATCACGGATCGCTCACACTTGACAACGTCCTGGCGCACCTGGACGACTCGGCTAGAAACTTCCACAGCCTTTCCGCCGATGTCGAACGCACAAAGGTCACAGTGGTCGTAAATGATCGCTCCACGGAGGCTGGCACAATTCTCGTCCGCGGCGAACGAATGCTCCTTGATTTTAAAACTCCCGATCCGCGCACGATTCTCCGCAACGGCGACAATCTCTTTCTTTACCAGCCAGGCCTGAAGCGCGTGGAAGAATACAACCTCGGCAAAAATCGCGACCTGGTAGACAAGTTCCTGCTGCTCGGCTTCGGCACGGGAGGAAAAGAACTGCGCAAGGGCTACGGAATCACGCTTGTCGGCGAGAATCCCATAGATGACAGAAAGACAGTGGAGCTCGAGCTAGCTCCCAAATCCGACGATGTCCTCAAGCAATTTTCCAAGATTCAAATCTGGTTCGACGAATCCAGCTGGCTTCCCGTTCAGCAGCAACTATTTGAAGCCGGCTCGGGCGACTACATGATCGTCCGCTACTCCAAGATGGTCCGCAATCCGAATATCCCCGACTCCGCTTTCAAACCCCGCTGGCCCAAAGGCACCGAAAAAATCAAGCACTAGACCTGGCTTCGTCGTGCTCAGGAAGCTCGCCTGCCTCCTATACACACGCCAGTCGGTGTTATACTGTCGCCGGTAATGAGCAGGCGCTTTTCGATTGCGAGGGATTTCGAACAACAACGACCGGATATTAAGGTGATATATGACTCTGCCCCGCGTCTTGCTGGCTCTTCTTTTTCTTACTTGTTTAATCTGGTTCGCCGTCAATCATCATCCGCTTGTGTCCCCTAGCCCTGATAACGAAAGCGCTTTTCTAAAATCGTACACGCCCGCAAAAGTTATTGACCAGTTCAAAGCTGTTCCATTTTCCGAGCAGTCCGTTGGCTCCAGCAGCGGCGCCGAGCGGGAATTTGCCACTCATCAGGCGGACTTCGAACCTACCCTCGTAATCAAAACCGGAGACTGGGCCGCGTTGATGCAGGCTTTGCGCGACGATGTCAGATCCAGACTAACCACCCCGAAATGTCAAATCGTGGAAGAATCCGGAAACCCCGCCGACGGATTTAAAATCAAGTACGTCATCGGAAAATCTCAGGGGACCGTGATTCTCGATCCCGTCAGGAACGCGCCCAATTCGCTCCCATCCGCCGCACCCGGCCCGGATCAATCCACGGTGAAGCTTCGCATCCAGATCAATGAAAAATGGTTCAAAGCAGGCGCTCACCCGATCACCGCTCAGCTCAGAGCCCAGTCTTTCTAGCTAACCACTGGCGCAGCATCTCTCGCGCGCACGGCATAAAGTTTCTGTAGCAACGAATCGCGCGAGAACGGTTTTTGCAGCAACTCCGCCCCCGCCAAAAAAGCGTCGTCCGAGTTGTGCTCCAAATACCCGGACATATAAACCACCTGAATGCCCGGGTGCGCCCGCCGCAATCGCATCGCCAGTTCCGTTCCCCGCATCCGCGGCATCACCACGTCCGTCACCAGCACATCAATCCGCGTTTTCTGCTGCTCCGCTATCTCCAGCGCCTCGATTCCATCCTTCGCCGCAATCACCTGATATCCGCTCGCGCTCAAAAATTCGCAGGCCAGCTCGCGCACCGCTTCCTCATCTTCCGCCAGCAGCACGGTGCCGACCCCTCGATGCATTTGCCGGAACGCCTCTTTCTGTTCGCTCACCGAAACCGCCTCCGTCGTCTGCGGTAGGAAAATTTCGAAGCGCGTCCCCTGATTCACCGCGCTGTCCACCCAGATGTATCCGCCGCTCTGCTTCACGATTCCATACACCGTCGAAAGACCAAGCCCAGTTCCCTTCCCCAGCTCCTTGGTCGTGAAAAACGGCTCGAAGATTCTCGACTTCGTCTGCTCGTCCATCCCATGCCCAGTGTCCGCCACCACGATCAGCACATATTTCCCGGCAATCACCGGCGGATGCGTCCGCGCATATTTTTCATCCAGCACCACATTCTGAGTCGTCACTGTCAGCTTCCCGCTCTTGCTCATCGCGTCGCGCGCGTTCACCGCCAGATTGACCAACACCTGCTCCACCTGCGACGGGTCCGCCTTGATATGCGCAAGCCGCTCGCCCGGAAGAAATTTGTACTCAATTTCTTCTCCCAGCAGCACCGGCATCATCTTGTTCACATCGGCGATCACCGCATTCAAATCCAGCACCTGCGGCTGCAGCACCTGCATCCGGCTGAACGCCAGCAGTTGCCGCGTCAGCGCTGTCGCACGATCCGCCGCCTTCTTCACCTGCGCGACGCTGGGCTGCACCGCACTCAAGCTGCCCAGCTTCAGCTCCAGCAAATCGCTGTGCCCCTTGATCACCGTCAGCAAATTATTAAAGTCGTGCGCCACTCCGCCCGCCAGCCGCCCCACCGCTTCCATCTTTTGCGAATGCCTCAGCTGTTCGCTGAGCATCTGCCTCTGCTCTTCATTCGCGCGCAACGTCAAACGCATTCGCTCGAATGCCCCCGTCACCTGCGACACTTCATCGCCCGTATCCGGCCCCAATGGATAACCGAAGTTCCCTTCTTCCAGCGCGTACACGGCCCCCACCAGCTGCTCGAGCGGCCGCGTAAACGTGCTCGAAATCAAAAAAACGATCACTCCTCCGACCACCACCGCCGCCACGCCCAGCAGAATCAAATGCTGATTCAATTGGCTAATGTAAGCGAACGCTTCGTCGTACGGTTTGAAAACGGTCAGCGTAAGACTCGGATGCAAGGTCGGCGTCAAATTCACCGAGCTGAAAAGGTATCGCTTCCCTTCCAATTCCAATTTTCCAGACGTTCCGGTGGGCGAAAGTTTGTCGGAAGCCGCCTGCTCATCAATCGCGGAGAGCGAACTCACCACCGGCTCGCCTCCATATCGAAATGCGATCTGGCACAGCGCGATCTGCCCCACCTCGCGCGCCACCTGCGAATCAATCTCGCGCCCAACGATCACCGTTCCCAGATGCATCTGCGTCGGCGGATCCCGCAAATCAATCGGCCTCATCGCCGCCTGATAAAGATGTCCGTGCCCGTACCACCACGCTCCCTGCTCGCCCGCCCCTCGCGACTGCTCGAACATTTCCTGCGCCGCGCTCACCGGAAATCCGCTCGACGAAGTGTGCAGCGCCACAATTTTTCCCGTCCAATCCGCGAGCGCCAGCAAGTCGAAGTTTTTCGAATGCCAGATCCCCTCGAACGCCTCATCCAACCCCGCATGATCGCTGTCCGCCATCAGCGCTTTCACCGCCGGCAGCGTCGACATCAACTCCGCACTGCGCGCCAGCTCCAACTGCCGGTCCGCCCGCATGTTTTCAAAAGTAAGAACGGAATTGCGCGTGTCCTGCTCGATCCCTTTCTGCACCTGCTCTTCAGCCGAATGCCCTACGATCAGCAAAGTTGAAAACGTCAGCGCCGCAATCACCAGCACCAGCGACAGCAAAAATTTAGTCCGCAGCCGCAATCGCCCCGAAGTGGCCGCGTGACTACGCAGCCAGTCCAGCGCGGGCGCCAAACGCTCCTGAATCTCGCTCAATCCAGGCACTTTACAAGCTCCAATCCCAGCTCACATTACGGGTGCCTCAATCTACCACCCGCCCTCAAAGCCTAGGAATGGGCCTTCAGTACCATTCGCACCCCAATGTTCCACTTTAGCCGTGCCTTTCGTACCCCCGGCATTCCTGCCGCTGTTTGCGTCCCGCTCGAATTTCGCGGGGCCAGCTCTTTTTCCGCCGCTGTTCCGTTTTGTACCGCTGGCCTCCGGCCGGCTCCTTTGACTTGCTGTTAACCCACATTTCAAATCCAAAATTTTGAAATTGCCTTCCGGCGGCTGGCCTTCCAGTAGCACAGGCATTCCTGCCTGTGCCCCAAGTCCCGCGCGGCACACGCTCCAATGCTTGGCAACCATCGCGACCTCGCTCTTGCCCTCGAATTGTTTTTTAGTCCATCGCCTTTGCCCCTTTTTAATCACGGAACCTTAAATTAAGTCCGCAGCGCGACGCGCATCCGTTTCGCGCGACGGAAGCTGCGAAGCAGCAGTCATCATATGGATCTTGTGCGCGACGCGGCCCGCGCGCCTAGGCTCCCTCGCCCTCGGAAGTGTTGCCACTAGGGATTATCACGAGCTATGTCAGTCTGAGATAGGTGGTTTTCTCAACATCCATCGAACTTTCTGCGGGAACTAACCGAGGGTCACCTGCGAGTGCCCACAACCCTATAACCCGTGTGATTCTTTTTGGCAGCCGCATCAGTGGACATCGCTGCACGCCTTCGCTTTCACGGCAGGTAGAAAGTCGGACGGGACCGGCTCCTTACCGGTCGAGTTAGGGAGAATGTCCCAACCCGTAAAGGTCACGATCAGACCTTCCGCTGGAAACACCTGCAGGTTCTGCCCGCCGAATCCGCGGCACATCCAGACGTACTCTGTGGAATCCGGAAGTTTAAACAACCACCACTTGAAACCATACTTGAACCGCGCCTCGTCAGTTTGGAAGTAGGGCGTCACAGACTCCTTCACCCATTCACTCGAGACGATCCGCTTGCCGTCCCACACGCCATCGTGCAGATACAAGTAACCGATCTTCGCCAGGTCGCTGCCGTTCAGATACAAACCGCCTTCGGTGTCCACCACTCCCAGATACGTGCGCTTCCATTCGTGCCTGATCCCTAGAGGCGCGAACAAGTATTCCTGGCCGTAGTCGTCAATGTCCTCGCCGGTTTCCTTCTGAAAGATATAGGCCAGCAGTTCCGTCACGCCGCTGCTGTAGTTCCACACCTTGCCGGGTTCGGCGGCCATAGGCTTGTCGATCACATATTGCACCCAGTCATCACTGGCTTCCATCAAGCTGGAATCGTTGCGAGGGTCGTCGTACGGCACATCATCCTCATGCCATTCCAACCCCGCGGTCATGGTCAGCAAGTCGCGCAACGTCATGCGGCGCTTCCGGTCGTCCACATTTTTCACTTTGGCCGCGTCGAAGTACTTCATGACAGCTGTATCGACGCCGGCCTTGAAGTCGCCGCGCTGCATAGCGGCGCCGATAATCACCGAAGTCACCGTCTTGCTCACCGATTGCATGGTGTGCAGATCCGTGCCGTGATAGTAGGGGTGCCAGTATGGATCGAAATAGTTGTACCGCCCCGTCAGACGAGCGTTGAGCGGCCCTCGTTCCCCGGCTTCCTTGCCATAGATCTTTGCGTAGTCGTGCGGGTAAGTGCGTTCAAAAACCTTCTTCCCACACCGGAACACCGCAAAGCTGTCTATCATCTGCGAATATTTCCCCGAGGCCATATCCTTGTCCAGCCTGACTAGAACCTGCTCATCCAAGCCCACACTGGCAGGACTCGCGGTCGCCCAGCCTTTCGTCGGCCACAAGTCGTCACCGGCAGGCCGAGCGGCGAGATCGCCAGTTAACAGAACGGCCGCAGAAGCCAAGAGCAGGCACACGAGAAACGCAAGAAAGAAGGGTTGCTTGTTCATTGGGATCCCCGTCGCCTTATAGCATAGCGATAAATGTTGATCACAGGGATTATCACTGGCGATCTCAGATTGAGATAGTTGGTGCGAAGCGGATTTATCAACAGTAATCCGGGGCAAACCCAGCCCATCTGCAATCATAGTTTCCGGTTATCCGACTTCCCAGGCATTATCACCCGGACCACGTTTTCGCAGTAGAATCGTGAGGAGCCTGGATCACGGGTGAGGTCATTCGCGCTGCCGGCGGTCTCGTTGAAGCCGCCCGAGTGCGATGTGGTGACTTCGCAATAGCAGATTCGGGTGAACGCAGCCAGGGAAACACAGAAAGGGGAATGCGATGCCACTTCAAAATAACTACTTTGGAGACTATAACAACCTAAAACTGACGCGCGATGACAAGGGTGTGCTGGTTGCTGAATTCCACACCAACGGCGGCCCGTTCATCATGACCGCGCCATCTCACACAGAATTTGTCGATGCCTTCTACCGGATTGCGCAAGATAGGGCGAACAAGATCGTAATCCTAACGGGCGCAGGGGGGGAGTTCATTACTGATGTCGATTGGTCCTCTTTCGGCGATGTCACCGATCCCGGCGTCTGGAGTCAGGTTCACGACGAAGGTGTTCAGGTGTTGGAAAACATAGCCAACATACGAGTGCCGGTCATCGCGGCGATCGAGGGACGTGCGCATGTGCATTCAGACTATGCGCTACTTGCCAGTGTAATTGTGGCGGCGGATGGTGCGACCTTCCAAGATGTGGCTCACTTCTCCGCGGGCGTTGCACCCGGCGACGGAATCTTTACCACCTGGAGTTATCGCGCTGGAGCGGGAAGAGCGGAAGCGTTCCTGCTGAACCCACAGCCGGTCCCGGCGCGTACCGCGTTTGAATGGGGAGTGGTTGCCGAAGTTGTGCCGAACGGTAAGGCACTCACTCGGGCACGCGAATTGGCCGAGCTCTATTTGAGGGCTCCGGAAGTTACGCGCCGCAACACGCGCATCCACTTTATTCAACCGTTGAAAGAGCGCATTGTGCGTGAAGTCGGCTATGGATTGTCGCTCGAAGGAGCGTCGTCGGCCGATCTAGTGAAGTCGATCAAAGCCAAGAGTGAACCCGTTGCTCGCAAAGGAAAATCCGCATAAAACGGCACGACGGGCACAAAAGACTACTCGTTTCGACCCCATCCCATAAGCGTAGAGTGGGATACAGGGGAGAAATTGTCGTCCTCGCACGCTGGGTCGTGGAAGTCCTTCGGCGATGTCAGCGATCCCGGCGTCTGGAGTCAGGTCGACGACGAAGGCCTTTAGGTGTTAGAAAACATAGCCAACAGCGAATATCCCCGTAGCTCTAAATGAAGCCCCCTTGCGACGAAGCCGTAATCCGATCTGCGAAAGCTGACGTTCCGTGCACAGCACAAGCGGCACATTGGGTCCTGGCAGCGACAATTCTCGGTTCCAGCATGGCCTTCATCGACAGTACGGTCGTCAATGTGGCTCTGCCCGCACTGCAAGCAAGCCTGCACGCAACTGTCGTTGGTGTGCAATGGGTGGTCGAATCCTATGGACTATTCTTAGGGGCATTGATTCTTATAGGAGGCTCGCTCGGCGACTTGTTCGGCCGTCGGAGGATGTTCCTGATTGGTGTAGGAATTTTCGGGGCTGCTTCCATTGCTTGTGGTCTTGCCTCGAACATCCAGCAGCTCGTGATCGCGCGAAGTGTTCAAGGCATAGGGGCTGCCTTTCTTGTGCCCGGCAGCCTCTCGATCATCAGCGCAAGTTTCGACGAGAAGACGCGTGGACAAGCGATTGGCACTTGGTCCGGGTTCACTGCCATCACATCAGCACTTGGGCCGGTTCTCGGTGGCTGGCTAATCGAGCATGCCTCTTGGCGCTGGGCATTCTTCCTTAATATTCCTATCGCGGCCTTAGTGATCTCGATTTCGCTGCGGCACGTTCCCGAAAGCCGTAACGCTACTGCTAGTCATGTGGATTGGCTGGGAGCCGGCGTCGGGACCCTCGGGTTAGGTGGCGTGGTCTATGGCCTCATCGAATCTGCAAGTCTCGGCTGGGGACATCCTCTTGTTTTCGGGAGCTTGTTCGCCGGCCTTTTGTGTCTGGTTGGTTTCATGTTCGTGGAGGCCAGGGAAACTTCACCCATGGTTCCACTGACGCTGTTTGCGACGCTGAGTTTTAGCGCGGCGAATCTTCTCACTCTGTTTTTTTACGCCGCGCTTGGAATCTTTCTTTTCTTGTTCCCGATGAACCTTATCCAGGTGCAGGGATACTCGACAACTGCGACAGGAGCCGCTGCGCTTCCGCTAATCCTGCTGGTGTTCTCTCTTTCGCGTTGGTCCGGTGGACTGGTTGCGCGTTACGGGGCAAGGGCCCCGCTGGTTATCGGACCGTTGATTGCGGCAGCAGGTTTCATTCTCTTCGCCGTACCTGGCGTGGGAGCTGGATATTGGAAAGCATTCTTCCCCGCGTTCATTGTGCTTGGCCTTGGAATGGCGATTTGCGTGGCCCCTCTCACCACAGTGGTTATGAATTCAGTCAACCAAGACCGTGCCGGCGCCGCCTCAGGCATCAACAACGCTGTGGCCCGCATCGCGGGGGTACTTGCCATCGCAATCTTCGGGATTGTGATGGTGAAATTGTTCAGTTCTAGTCTGAATCGAAGTCTCACGGGACAACAGCTCGCGCCGGACATTCTTCAATACGTTCGGGCGAACGAAATCAAGCTAGCGGGCCTTGACCTACCCTCCAGCTTGGATGTCGGCACGGCAGCGCGAATCCGGGTGTCAATTTCACACGCGTTTGTGTTTGGATTCCGGACCATCATGTTAATCTGTGCGGGGCTGTCCCTAGCAGGTGCTGCGATCGCGTCACTAATGATTCCTGCTAGAGCAGCAGATCGTGCTCAATCCGGGTGCACGTGATGACCCAGGGCGCCACGCATAAGGAGGCGATCTCTATTAATCGGAACAGATGTGATTCCGGTTGTTGAAGAATCTCCTCCGATAAGTGTGGATAACATCTCTAACGAAGTCGGCTCCGTCAAGAACGTTTCGTCTTGGTTTTTGCTTTTCCTAAGCACACCTGTGTGTCTGCGCAGCAGCGCTGGGTTGATTGCTCTCGCGCTTTCT
>Ga0210394_10004563_pt1 | contig 16092 bp, 12 predicted proteins | sample IncBWC12MmetaG_FD_160121 | JGI IMG/M metagenome (GOLD analysis project Ga0210394, IMG submission 160121) | Forest soil microbial communities from Barre Woods Harvard Forest LTER site, Petersham, Massachusetts, United States - Inc-BW-C-12-M | ecosystem: Environmental > Terrestrial > Soil >... | reverse complement strand
GTGGATCCGAGTCAGTTCCGAACGTTGGTGTGAACGGAACACCATCGTTTGCCTTGTAGATAAAGCCGAGTTCCCATCCGTTGGAAGCCCACTTAAGAGGTCCAGGCGCTGATTTGGGCCCCAGAACATCCCAGGTCAAATTCAGCACCAGAACTCTTCGAATGTCGAAGTCTGACAGGCCTCGATTAAACCTCAGATCAAACCAACTTAGACTGGAAATCGAATTTCCAAAGGCGTCGCCTACGAGCGTTGCGGAACTCGTGTCTATGCTCTTGGCAAACGTGAAAGATCCCTGCGCGCGAAATCCGTGGCTCAGGTTCTTGTTTACTCCAACCTGCAAAGCATGGTAGTCGGAACCTCCTCCCCACATCAGGCCTCGAACGTCGCCATTGGGGTTAATGGTCGTGCCGCTGCCCTGCGGATTCGGCCATAGATATCCGGCTGAGGTCAGTGTCGGCAAAACTACGTTAACGTCATCGGCCCGGAACGGCTGATGTACGCCTCGGGACCCGACATAGCCCACCAGTGCCGTCAGCGTTGGAGTGATTTCGCGTTGGATGTTCAAGTTCCACTGCATCACATAGTTGCGGTGGGGCTTGTGCTCGATGTAGGTTTGCTGGAAGGCACTTGGACTCTGGAGCGCGAAGGCTCCGGTATAGAACTCTCCGCCGAGCTTACTTACTCCCTTGACGCTGCCGCCCTCGGCAAATGGGGCGGCGTTGTCGAGGATGGTCATGAACTCATAGGGCAGCGGAAGCACATCAAAAACTCCGAAACCGCCACGCACGGCCGTTTTGCCGTTCGAGAACGGGTCCCAGGAAAATCCGATCCGCGGCTCGAAGTTGCGGCGCGTCGGATTCAAGAAATAGGGATTGCCGGTATGCGGATTTTGGTCGGTAATGTTGATGAGCGCGCTGAGCTTACCCGTTTCCTCCGTCGGTACTGTGGTCATCTCGTAGCGAACGCCCAGATTCAGAGTAAGGTTCGGACGGAATCGCCAATCGTCTTGTATGTAGCCCGCAAAGAGGCTCTGTCGCAGTCCGCGCCCGCCCGGATTGATCAGCGAGGAGGAAAACTGCGAAGGCTGATTCGTAAGAAAATTAGTGAAATTTCCGAATTTGAACGTACCGGGACTCGTGAGAGTCGCTAGATTGTCTTGCATCCTTTCAAATCCGCCGCCGAACTTGATCAAATGGCGCCCGGCCGTCCAAAACGCGTCGTCATACAGTTCATAAGCCGTCCAGCGGAATAGCCAGGTCGCCAGTGAGCCCAACCCGCCGTCTAGGTCGGTAATGCCGCCGCCAACGACCACCAGTGAAGCGTCTTTCCCTGGAACTGCACCAAGGCTGAGATCGCCCGAAAGTGGATTGAGCGCTGTCTGGCTCAGATCGTTGTTCACGAATTCGCGATTGACGCCGAAGCGAACAGCATTGGTCATGTGGGAGCTGAAGATGTGGTTTTCTTCCAAAACACCGAACTGCCTCCGCGTTAAAGACTCCAGCAGGATGTTGTCGAACGGATCGGGGGAATTGTACGGAGTGTTGTCGTACAAGTAGGTTCCGAAGAGACTGTCCTTGTCAGACAGCTTGTGGTCTAGCCGGACCGTGGCGAAATTTTCGTTGATGACTTGCTGTCCCGCGAATCGGAAATTCGCGATGTTCGGAGACGTCGCGGAAGGAGTCGACGTCGGCTTGGGATACAAAGGCATGTATTTTGCCGCATTGTCATCGACGCAGAAACCAGCCTGGCCAGGCGCCAAAAGATGACTTGTGGCTCCGTTCGCTTCGGGTGCGCATTGAGACTGTAACGTCAGGGGCGTAATCGGCGCCCCGCTCGAGGGGCAGCCCGTCGCAGAAGTCCAGCCTTGGTAGATACATTGGTGTTGGTCCTCCAGATTGCCATTTGAATCAAGAAGAATTCCGCTCCGAGCAGGGATAGAAGGCACGAAATCGGAATTCGTGATTCCCTTGGATTGGCGAATTCCTTCATAGTCTCCGAAGATGAAAGTCCGGTCCTTGCGGATGGGGGCGCCCGCCGCCACTCCAAATTGATTGCGCTTGAAAGATGGAATTTGAGGTCCGTCAAAAAAGTTTCGCGCATCGAGAGCACTGTTGCGGATGAATTCGTAAGCCGATCCGTGGAAGGCGTTGGTGCCGGACCGCGAGATGGCGTTCACAACCCCTCCCGAACTCATTCCGTATTCGGCCGGGAAATTGCTCGTCAGTACGCTGAACTCCTGGATTGCATCGACTCCCAGGGTCCCACCCATGACGCTACCGGGCGGTCCGTTGGTGTAGTCGTTCACGCTGATGCCGTCCATTCGGTAGTTGTTCTGCTGCGGGCGACCGCCCGAGATGGCCACCTGCGCACCGAACCCGCGATTCCCTCGATCTGCTCCCTGAGAAAAGTTCGCCTGGGTTTCAATGGCCGCGACTCCCGGCTGCAAATTCGTGAGGTCGGTCCAGCTCCGCCCGTTGAGAGGCAATTCGCGTACCGTGGCGGCGCTCACCTGCGCGCTCAACGACGATGACGTCAGTTCCACAGTGGGCGCTTCCGTCGTCACCTCCACCGTTTGGTTCATTTGCCCGACCTGCATCGTGATGTCCAGAAGCTGTTCCGCTCCGACGGTCAGGGTGATTCCTCGCTGCAGTTGGGTCCTGAAGCCAGCGGCCGTAACTTTGACATCGTACGTGCCAGGCAAAAGGTTGGGGACTGTGTAGAAGCCGGCGCTATCGGCGGAAAAACTACGAGCAACGCCCGTGGCCACATCGGTGATAGAGATTTGAGCCCTGGGGATGGAAGCCCCGGACGCATCTTTCACAGTGCCTGTGAGCGTGGCGCCCACCACTTGCGAATATGCACGGTGTGCCACCGCCACAGTCATAATCCATGCCAGTGCGAACGGAGAAAGCATTTTGATGATTCGGGAAAACGGACGGACGGACATAGCGGTCTCCTTTAGGTGCCACACCCATGAACCTAGGAGCCAAAATGCCTATCCAACAAAAAAAGGAAGGACATCAAAAATGACACGGATCAATCGCAACTCATAGCCTTGCCTTTACGCCAATTGAAAACCGTGTCGACCCACAGAAGCTATAAATTGCATGCATACTAGGCTCGGATACCTTAATGGCTCCTGAAGAATTGTGGATTTTTTATCGTCTCGATCTGGAAGCCCTGCTTGTCACTCTCCCGAGTGCCCGGCAGAGTTGTCGCATTCCAAGTGACTCAGTCATTTTTCGTAAGTCTTGCGAATCAGCAGGTTGGACAGTTAGACCATCGGACCAGGGTATTTGCTGGTCGAGCGAAATTCCTGGATGTTTTAAGGTGATTTTAAGCTTTCGATGATCAGATGCCCCCATTGCGCGGAAGTCAACACCAATCAGAAGCTCGCTGCGTAGGTATTTCGCGATGAACGATTCAAATTGAGGGAGGAATCCATGAAGGCTTCACGTCTAGCTATGGGCCTGTTCTTCAGTTTGTTTTGTACTTGTTTTGTGCTGGGCGGCGCTGCCGGGCCGAAGCCGGCAGCTCCCGGCTATCACTTGTTGAAGACAGTTTCGTTGCCTCCCGCCCCGGGCAACATCGAGTATTTTGACTACATCACGGTTGATGCCGAGGCGCGTCGCGCATACGTGTCGCATGGCACCGAGGTGGTCGTGCTGAATGTGGACGACGACTCCGTGGTCGGCAACATTGGCGGACTGAAACGCTGCCACGGCGTTGTGATCGTGAAGGAACTCGGAAAGGGCTATATCACCGACGGTGAAGCTGAGACTGTGGTGGTCTTCGATATAAAGACCTTGAAGGTCACTGGCGAGATCAAGACGAACCAACCTGATACGGATTCGCTGATCTACGAACCATTTACGAAACATATTTTTACGTTCAACGGAAACAGTCACAACACCACAGTGATCGATCCGGCGAAGGGCGAGGTAATTACGAATCTGGACCTCGTCGGAGGCGTGGAATTCCCGGCCGTTGATGGAAAGGGAATGGTTTACGACAACAACGAAGAGAAGAATGATGTGGTTGCGATCGACGCCCGAACCAACACGGTAAAGGGCCGTTGGCCCGGCGCGCCTGCGGGACAACTGGTTGCCATGGCCATCGACCAGAAGAACCGGAGGCTGTTCTCATCGGGCCGAAGTCCACAATTCACAATCATGATGGATGCCGACAGCGGCAAGGTGCTTCAGTCACTCCCTATCAGCGGCGGAGTCGATGCAAACGTCTTTGAGCCCGCCACAGGCCTACTGTTTGTCTCCACGCGTGAAGGTAAGATCCATATCTTCCACGAGGATTCGCCCGGCAAGCTGAGTGAGGTTGAGACGGTCGATACTCAATATGGCGCCAAGACCATGCAGCTCGATCCCAAAACCCACAAACTCTTTTTGTCGACGTCGGATTTCGATCCTCCGGCACCTCCGACGGAAAAACAACCACATCCGCTGCCAAGAGCGAAACAAGGGAACTTCAGAGTGCTCGTCTACGGACGCTCCTAGTTGCGGCAGGTTGCAGGAACGTGGCGGCCATATCGCATGGCCCCCACTCTTATGCCGGGTGATGACATTACGGGTTATTTAAGTGAGCGCGAAGCGAAATGCCCCGTGCGGACCATAAATCCGCGGGCGTAGACGCTTTCGGTGATTCCTGGGGCAAGCTGGCGTGGGGGTGAACTGGGCTCACATCCATCTGATGCTTACGCATATTCCGGTGATCGGAGTCGGCGTCATCATCTTGTTCTTCTGCGTTGGAAGAGCTCGCCGCAACCCTGCAATTGAGAGACTGAGCATGGAGATGTTCGTGGCCCTGGCATGTCTCAGCGTGGCGGTGTACCTGACCGGCAGTCCCGCGAACCACCAAATGCGGGAACGGCCCGGGATTTCACGCGAGAAAATTCACGATCATTCGCAAGCGGCTGATTGTGCGTTTTGGAGCATGGAAACCTTAGGCGCGCTATCGCTGGTCGGGCTACTGAAATTTAAGAGCAAACCCTCAGTTCCAAATCGATTTCTGATCGCCGTACTAGTTTTGTCGGTCATCGTTCTTGCTGCGCTTGAGGTGCACTTGGCCGTTTCTTGGACGAACGGAATACAGCGGGGAGAGGCGATCGCGATCGCACGTGCAGTGGAGAATCTGTATCGCCAGATTGTGAGCGAATATGCTGTCGGTGTACCGGCTGGGACAACAATCAACGGAGGAAGAGTGCCATGAACTCTGATTGCGGAATGCGGAGTCTTCCAATCTCGCTCTTGCTTACCATTCTATTTGGCGTGTCCGCACGCGCAAACACCGTGCGCATCTATATCACCAACAGCGCGGGCGACAGCGTCGATGTGATCGACTCCGCAACGAACAAAGTTGTGCAGGTCATCAGCGGAATTGAAGTACCACACGGAGTCAACTTCTCACCCGATGGCAAGCGGGTATACATCAGCAATGAGTCCGAGCGCGTGCTCGATGTCGTGGACCAAAAGAGCGGCTCGGTCCTGAAGAAAATCCCGCTGAGCGGGCATCCGAACAACATCGCCGTAACAAGGGACGGGCGCCGGGTGCTGATCTGCATCGCGGAGACCCCCGGTGCCCTTGACGTCGTGGACACGACTTCGATGAAACTCTTCAAGTCCATACCGGTGAGAGGCGCCCTGCACAACGTTTACATTACTGCTGACCAAAAGTACGCGGTCGCGGGCTCGGTCGCGGCAAAGAGAATGACGGTGATCGATCTGAAGACTCTGGAACCTGCGTGGGATCTCGACTTCGACGGCGGCGTGCGGCCCATGGCTCTGGAGAGCGCGCCCCATGGATCGACGAGCCGCATCTTTGTTCAGCTTTCGAACTACCACGGATTCGCAATCGTCGATTTTGCCAAGCATCAGGAAATCGGAAGGGTAAAGCTTCCGGATGGCAATTTTGGTCGTGAGGAGGGACGTACGGGAACACCGTCTCACGGAATTGGGGTTGCCCCCGACGGCAAGACGCTTTGGATCAACAGCGTTCTTGCGAACGCCGTATTTGAATACTCGCTGCCTGATCTCAAGTTGATGGGCCGTGTGGCGCTGCCAGAAGTCAGTCCGCTGGAACGCCCTGCCAGCGGAGCCGTGCCCGAGTGGATTACGTTCACACCTGATAGCCGCACGGTCTATGTGTCGAACTCCGCGGCGAAGTCCGTTTCCGCCATTGACACTGAAACAAGGAAACAGGTCGCCGTCATTCCGGTAGGCGAAGTTCCGAAGCGAATCAACACCTTGGTCCTGCCATAACTGTAACTACTCTGGCTGGTTGATCGGCAGGCCGTTCGAGGAGGCACAGCCGTGAAGAAGTGGATTCTCGTTAGTCTGTTTGTTGCTGTCGTCGGCATGTTGCACGCGGCGGGCGCCCACTCTGCTGCTCGACATCCAGGAACGAGCTTTTCGAAGCCACAATCGTCTTCAGCCGAATCATCCGGGCTCGATTTTGAATTTTTCAAAAGTCGCGTGGAACCAATCTTTCTGAAAAAACGGCCACAGATGGCGCGCTGCTACGTCTGTCATGAAGGAGCGAATCACGCTCTTCATCTTGTCAAGCTCTCGCCCGGAAGCTCGTTCTGGAATGACGAACAATCGCGCCAGAACTTCGAGGTTGTTTCTCAATTAGTGAGACAAGACGACCCCGCGAAGAGCAAGCTTCTGCTGCATCCTCTGGCGCCGGAAGCGGGCGGGGACGCGTTTCACTCGGGTGGCAGGCAGTTCAAATCCAAGGACGATCCTGACTGGAAGATGATTTCCGCGTGGGCGCAAGGTCAAAGGATTGCCACCTCTCAGAAATAGAACGCTGGAGAGCAGGTGCGCGAAATAGTTCGATGTCCGAAGTGCGGCAGCCCACTGCCATCAGGGTGGAGCGCTCCGCAGTTCCAGTCGCTATCGCAAAGTGCTTCGGCCTTGCGCCCAGAGGTTCTGCGGGTGAGCGACCTATTCTTGAATCCTACCACTCACGATGCATCGCGCGCTGGCAAGGAGATTGCTCTGAGCCGGAATGAGTTTCGGTTACTGGAAGCCCTAATGAGGTGCTCCGGTCGAGTCGTTTCGAGAAGTGCACTCATTCATTTGGTTTGGAATTCCGGTCCCTATGTAAGCGATAATCTAATCGACGTGACCATCTATCACTTGCGAAAAAAAGTGGATGGTTATCACAAGGCTAAGCTGATCAGGACGGTTCGGAAGTTGGGCTATGCCATTCGAGACCCAGCTACGTCAGCGGACCCTGGCTTGGAAGGTTTATCACGGTGGCCCTGCCCGTTCTTAAGCAGAAACGCTTCGCGCTAGCGTTGACCTCGTCAGATCGAATGCAGTAATCACACCGACAGGTCTGGTATGGCTGGGTCCGCGATATCCAAGAGCCTTCTGGTGAAATACGCTATCTGGAGTTTGAAATTCTTAGCCTGCTTTGCGATGTTTGGAACGTTTTTGGCAAGCTCGCGCGCTATGGCGAATGAGATTCCCCATGGCTCAGTCGAGTTGATCTCAGAGAACCAATGGATCTCACCCGGCGAGCAGACTTATTTCGGCTTCAAGTTTGAACTTGAGAAGGGCTGGCATATCTATTGGGTTAACCCGGGAGATTCCGGCCAACCGCCGCAATTTGAGTGGCATTTGCCACCGGGACTCGCGCACGGAGACACGGAATGGCCTGCACCGCAACGCGTTGGGTCGCCTCCCATAGTGGACTTCGGTTATCAGAATTCGATAACGCTGCTAGTCCGCTTGCGCTTATCCCCCGATGCACCCGCAAACGGCGCAGAACAACTCGCGGTGAACCTGAAGGTTCTCGTATGTCGGGAAATCTGCATCCCAGGTAAAGCACAAGTTTCGATGAACGTACCAATCAAATCGAATCGGCCAGAGCCGGATGCGCGGAATGCGAAATTGTTCGCTGCCGCGCGCCGCTCTTTGCCAAGGCGGCCGCCTGGTACCTGGACGTTTACTGCCATTGATCAAAAGAATTCATTCGTGCTCGTCGCGAATGTGGGCGGCACAACCACGCGCGCAACTTTTTTCCCCCTTGAGGAGTCGCAGGTGGACAACTCGGCGCGTCAGGATTTGGTGCCAACGGCCAGCGGTTTTCGGCTCGTCCTCTCGAAGTCGGATCAACTCCTCAAGCCAATCAAGCGTTTGAGAGGCGTGCTGGAATTTGCTGACAACGCGGCTTATCTAATTGATGCGGCAGTTGAAAATGGGAATTCGGCCGGACAGTGAACGAGAGATTGGGCCTCAAGCGTGATTGGGAGGAACTTCAGACATGAAACGCCCCCTCGGTCTTTCGATGATTTGCTCGGTCCTGGTGCTCTCCGTCCCGCTGACAATTTCTGCGGCGAAGGTCGGGCAACTCGCCCCCGACTTTTCGGGGTCAGCAAGTAATGGCAAGACCTATCAGCTCTCGGACTATCGCGGAAAGTTTGTCGTTCTGGAATGGCACAACAACGGTTGTCCGTATACCCGCAAACACTACGAAAGCGGCAACATGCAGAAGCTGCAAAAGCAATGGACAGGCCAGGGCGTCGTTTGGTTCACGGTTATTTCTTCGGCGCCTGGAAAACAAGGTTACATTGAGGCGAACGATGAAAATAAATATATGGCGACAATGGGAGCCTCGCCTACTGCCGCTCTCCTCGATCCGACAGGAGCAATCGGACATCTCTATGATGCGAAAACCACGCCGCAGATGATCGTCATCAATCCTCAAGGCACCATCGTTTACGACGGCGCAATTGACAATCGTCCCACGGATGACGTCAAAGACGTTCCCGGAGCGACGAACTACGTCAACCTTGCGCTCACCCAAGGGATTTCCGGACACCCGGTGGAAACAGCAGCAACGCGCCCATATGGCTGTTCGGTGAAATACAAGGGGAGCTGGTTCTAGATCTTGATCGACCTTTCTAGAAGAGCGGCGTGCCGTTCGAGAGGGCACCACTCCTGCGTGTGGTTTCCGCCCATGTTGCCTCCTGTTTTGGAGGCCCTGATCTACCTAACTGAGGAGTCCATCACGGGGCCTACAGTGAACTTCGTCGCAGCCGTCAAAGCACTCCAACATCATCTAATCGATGGCCTCGCTCTGCTCCGAATGCAGATCCGGCAAAGGGGGCTTTTCCGCGACCTGGCCTTCACATCCGAGTGCCCGATCATTCGCCCAGAACATCATCCTCCGCTTCCCAGAACCCCTGCCCGGCTCAACCGGTCCATGCAACACCCTTCTAATCTGTTGATCCGATAGTGTTTTTCAAAAGGACCTGATCTTTTGGGCCGTACTCGATTAGACCTAAACAGGGCAGTGTTTTTCTTGAATCAACGCTGGCGAACGAATCTAGCCATTGAAATACCTGGCGATAGGGCTTCGGGTGAGTGTTGCGTCGACCCATTGAGACCACCCCGTTTCTCGGGAGCTATCCGGGATTGCATGCATGAAACGTGCCAGGCACGGGTGAGATCAACCCGTGTCCACAAAACTGCTTCTCAGGCACTCCAGCGGTGAGCGTTCTTTTTGTCGATTGGGTTATCGGGCTCGGTAAGCGTCTACTTCGTTGGTACCACCGGGGTTCCGCACGCGTTAGGTCTTGCGAGTTCGCTGCGGTTGCGGCCTGATGCCTTCGCCCGATAGAGAGCGGCATCGACTTGGCAGAGGATCTCCGCCGGGCCGCATTGATTCCAATCTTTGCTGGAAAGAACTCCCATACTCATCGTGAGAAAGAGAGGGCCACGCGCGGTCTGAATCGGGAGGCCTGCGATCCCCTTCCGAATTTCCTCGGCACGCAGCAGTGCTTGGCTGGTGTCGCAGTTGTTCAAGACCAGGAGGAACTCTTCCCCTCCGTAGCGGCCCACGAAATCATACGAGCGCACTGATCCCAGAAGTCGTCTTGCGGCCTCCCGCAGCACTTCATCTCCCACCAAGTGGCCATAAGTATCATTAACACTTTTGAAGTGATCCAAATCGCCCAAAATCACGATGGTGCAGCCTTTCTCACGCAGCGTCCGAACCAATTCGCGTTCCAGCAGGTCCACAATGGCACCACGGTTGAGGAGGAAAGTGAGATGGTCATGGGTCGCCTTGAAGCGCATGGTTTCCCGTGCCTCTACCAGATGATCTTCCAATTCAAGGATCCGTTGTCCAGTCCGCAATCTGGCTTTCAACTCATCAGAATCCCAAGGCTTGACTAGGTAATCGTCGGCACCGGATTCCAGCCCCTCTACAATGTTTTCCTTAGCGTCTTTGGCCGTCAGCAAGAGCATATAGGTATAAGGTTCGGGCCGCTCAGTGCGTATGGCCCTGCACACATCGACGCCGTTCATTCCTGGCATCATCCAATCGAGAAGAACGATGCGGGGAGCGTCCGGAGCCTTCAGCAAGTCGAAAGCCGCACTCCCGTCTTCTGCCGACACAACATCATGACCCCACGTGGTAAGTAGCGCTTGTAGCCTACGGCGGGAGACTATCTCGTCGTCGGCTATTAAAATTCTCATTCCGGAGACCCCTGGCATAGATTCGCAAGTTCGGTAAGCAAACGTTCGACGATCACTTCGAGTGCGGCTAGTGCGGTTCTTGCTGATTCCGTATCCCCTCGTTTCGCGTCATCTTCAAGTTGCAAGGCAGCACCCACTGTGCCATCCGCCAAGAAATTGCTCGCAGCCCCCTTCATGGAGTGCGCCGATCGCGCCAGCCCTTGCATGTCACCTTGCTGGAGTGACTTCCGCATCGCTTCGATCAGTTGGGGTGCCTCTTCCGAAAACAACTGGACCAATTCGATCAGCAGCTCTGAATTACCCTCTAGCCGTTCCAAGATCAACCCTCGATTAAGATTCTCGCTAGATTGAGAGGGGCTTCTAACCATCGGCGTTTGCCTCCCCTTTTGAACACTGAGAATACCTAACTGTTCTGTTCCGTGGGCTCCTGAATCCGAACGGTCTGTCCCGCTAAATACGTCTCTAGTAGCTCGTCGAGTTCGCGAGGGACGATCGGCTTGGACAAATACCCATCCATTCCCGCCGCCAGACATCGTTCTCGATCGCCTTTCATCGCATTTGCCGTCAAAGCAATGATCGGAATATGGGTGCCGTCGCGTTTCTCTCTCGTTCGTATCGCCGCGGTAGCCTCAAATCCGTCCATTTCGGGCATTTGTATGTCCATCAAGATCAAGTCGAAATTTCCATTCGCGAGCGCTTCCACTGCTTCGAGACCATTTGCCGTCACCGTAACGCGATGCCCCCGCTTCTCAAGCATCCGCGACGCTAGTCGTTGGTTCACCGCATTGTCTTCTGCAACAAGCACTCGCAGCGCCGTTCTCTCAACTGCATCTCCAAGGGAGTAGCGGGTGATTAGAGGAATGGCGCCCTTCTGTTCTTGCGCTCCGAGCACCCGAGCAATCGCTTCGCGCAGTTCGGATTGGCGGATGGGCTTCAATAAATAGGCTGCCACTCCGAGATCCTGACAACGCTGCGCATCTCCTCGATGGCCCGCTGAAGTGAGCATCATGATAACGGCGGTCGATAGCTTAGGGTTCTGACGTATCCTTTCGATGAGCCCGAAGCCGTCCATCTTTGGCATATGCATGTCGGTCAGAACCAGCCTATACGGCTCTCCAGCCTCCAAAGCCGAGGACAGCGCCGTTAGCGCATCCTCTCCTGCTGCTACCAGCGTCGAGTTCATCTCCCAGCGCTTCAACATCCCTTCCAGAATGCGCCGGTTCGTGCGGTTGTCATCCGCCACCAAGACTTTGACGCCGCGCAGGATTTCTGGAGACGCTATCGCCCCCACTTCGATCGCTTTCTCTGAGGTTCCCAGCCGCGCCGTGAAGTGGAACTCAGATCCTCGCCCTACCTGGCTTTCGACCCACATTTTCCCGTCCATCATCTCCACCAGGCGCGCGGAAATGGACAAACCCAGACCGGTCCCTCCATATTTTCTTGTCGTTGAAGAATCCGCTTGGGAGAACGGTTCGAAGATCAATTTTTGTTTTTCCGGAGGGATCCCGACACCAGTGTCCGACACCGTAAAATGCATGATGCGATCGCTGCCTTCTTCTGCATCGACTCGAACTTTCAAAGCCACTTCACCCTCATCAGTGAACTTGATCGCGTTGCCGACAAGGTTCACGATGATTTGGCGCAGGCGGTTCGAATCTCCCCGCGCCATTTCCGGCACCTCGGCGGCCACCTCGCACAACAGCTCGATCCCTTTTTCGTCACCTCGAAAAGCAAGCGTCTTAAGCGTCGCTTCCAAATGGTCGCGCACATTGAAATCAATCATTTCCAAATCGATCTTTCCGGCTTCGATCTTCGAGAAATCCAGAATGTCGTTGATCACGGTAAGAAGGGCATCCGCCGACAACTTCACCGTATCGAGGTACTCCCGCTGCTCCGGCGTGAGGTCAGTCCCTAGAGCCAGATCGGTCATTCCCACTACACCATTGAGCGGGGTCCGGATCTCGTGGCTCATGTTTGCGAGGAATTCACTCTTCGTCCGGCTAGCCGCCTCGGCCATCTCCTTGGCGGCTTGAAGGGCCGATTCCGCTTCTATCCGGTCCGTAATGTCGATGCCAACCATACCCACCAGTAGGTCTCCGTCTGGTCCCTCGAGAGGAAATCTGAAACTGAGCCAATGATGCATAGTTCCATCGGGAGTAGGAAACCGTTCCTCAAATCGGTGCGGCCGTTTCGTCGAGAGAACTTCCTGGTCATGGAGGCGAATCGTCGTAGCCATTTCCCTGGGAATCCAGTCGCCTACCGGCTTTCCTCGCATGTCATCTAATTTTATGTTGAAGATTTTGGCCATCGGCTCATTGATGTAGACAATGCGACCCTTGCTATCCTTGATCACGGCAATGGCCGGGATATTGTTCATGAAGACCCGGTAGCGCTCTTCCGCATTTTGTTTCAGTTTTTGAGAAACATGCAGCGATTCCAACATTTGGTTGATCGCTTCGCCCAGGCTGGCAATCTCGTCGCTTCCGCGACAATCCAAGCGGCCCGATGCGTCTCTGCTGCTTGTGATAGCAGCAACGCTCCCGCTCAAGGCACTGAGCCTGGACACCACGGATTTCTCCAACAGGAGCATCACCGCAATCGCAAATACGAGCCCTGCGATCCCCAGCGAGCCAACAAAGTACAGCTGGCTGATCTGGCCCTGCTGGTAGATTCGCCGAGGCATTTTCGTCTTGAGGATCAGGGCCGGCTTTCCGTATATGTCATAGAGCAGCGCGTAACCACCCAGATTGGATTCATCAAGCGGGCGAACGTAGATGTCCCCTTGTTTTGCTAGATGCTGGCTCGCGTCGGTAAAATCGTCCGGGAGTTTTTCCCCGTCGATTCTTTGGAACGAGAGAGGGAAATTGGTTGTCTTCTCCAAGCTTTGAAGGTCTCCCCCGTTGTCAAGGTAGCGACTCGTGAGCATGAATCCGCGCAGCGGCCCGGGCGAGCTCGGGTTGGTAATGGGTCGGGACACCACCAGGAGCGCACCTTCGGGAAGAAGTAACAGACCGGTCTTTTTCCCCTCTGTGGCGGCGGATCGAAACAAGGGATCGTTCAATTGAACGCGCGCTTTCAAGCTTTCAGGAACGTCGATGATCTGTTTGGTCCGGAGATCGAGGCCTCTCGAAGCCACGATGTGACCAGCTGCGTCAATCAACACGACAAAGTTAAATCGGCGCGTCTGTGGAGACCCGGCTGCGTCACTTCCGAGCAGCAAATGGATAAATTCGGGCGTGGGATTGGACATGGCGTTATAGGACTCGACTGTCGAAGCGCGATCCATAGTGAATCGGTCCATGGCCCCGAAGTCCTGGTCGAGGGCGTTGAGCACGCGTTGAACGTTCTCCTCCGCACTCGTCTGCTCGAGCTTGATGAAGCCGCCCAGCAGAAGAGACCGGGACGCAATGTACAGTACGATCACCAACGCGACACACGTGATGGCAATAATGAGCAGGGTCTTCCGGCGAACCGTCATCAGGGGCCTCCTTCAGCTATTGCGGCGAAGGCTGGTTTTTCACAGCGCCAAATAGCTGAAACCGATCGCAACCCAATGTCCACTTTGTCGAGGGCGAGCGACGTAACGATTCCAAGCGGGCACTTATCCGTATAGCTTACGGTCATTTGCCAATCATGAGGCCGTCTCAAATATTACTAGAAACAATTATGTGTCGTATCGAGTAAGACACCAAGCATCGTCGTAAACCATCAATTTCGGTCTTTCTATAGCGGTTTTGGGGGCATCCCCATTTGGCCTGCATGGAAGCCCCTTCGGGCACACCGAACCGCAGTCTCAACTTTAGTGCCAACGGATCCGTTTCCAAGGCCTCTGTCAAATTCCGTGCCATTGCCCAGTCGGGCACCGAGATTTCTACGTCTGGCTCCGATCTCGCTCAGAAGTTTTAGAATCGTACGTGGGTCCATTCTAGCTAACGCCAAAGCGCGCTCTTCAGAAGAACCTTAATGGAGGTCCGCTATTCTGATCTCTGGGACGATTCTCTGTTGAGTCCATCGCTACGCTGCAACGCTAAGCGTCCTGTGGCGATGTGCTCCTCGACACCATAGGGACGCTGAGACGATCCAAAGCGGAAGCGCACGGTGGGAGCGCGATGTCAAAAGAACAGTCCAGAAGTCGCCCGTACGACATTCTAATTGTCGAGGACAGTGCCGACGATGTGGAACTATTCCTGCGTACGTTGCGAAAAGTCCAAGCTGACATCGATGTGGAGATGAGGGCATATCCAGTCACGGATGGCACCCAGGCGACAGCTACGCTTAAAGGCCGCAGGTATGACGCGATATTCCTCGACGTTAACATGCCACCGCCGGACGGTGTGGAATTGACGAAGCAAATTCGCAGTTCGGGGATGAATCAGACGACGACTATTGTGATTCTTACAGGCAGCGAGGATCGTGCTCTCATGACGCGCGCATTTGAGGCCGGCGCCAACTTATTTTTGTTCAAGCCGATCGAGCGGACGCGCCTTTCACGCGCGATTCAGATCTTCAGCGTGCCAATCGATCGTGAAAGGCGAAGACTTCAGCGCGTGAAGGTCAAATGCAAAGCCACAATCGAATTGGGACAAATACGCCTCGATTGCGAAACGGTCGACCTTTCCCTGGGTGGAATGTTGGTCCGTGCAAATCGCATCCTACCCATCGGTTCCGTGGTGAGCGTCGCTTTGACGCCATCCTCGGTTCCTGAGGTGATTCGTACGTCGGCCCGCGTCGTTCGCACCGAGGGAAACGAGTTTATGGGCCTCCAATTGGAAGGCCTCGGCGAGATTGAAGCCAAAAGACTCGGAGAGTTTTTAGTTCCATTGATTGTCGCCACTACGGATTACCGCATTTGAACTCGTAGCCCTCGGCGAGGCGAGCCCAGTAATTCCAGTGATACGGTGAACGATGTAATGACTAGTTGGAACCCGTCAGATAACTAGATATTTACAGTGGTCACCAAGCATGACTACCCTACTTCCAGGATGAAATAGCCCCTCTCAGTACTCCTGGTCCGCTGGGACGACAAATGAATCGACCTGTATTAATTGCAACTCCTGACAGAAGTCGGATTCAAGGAGATGAAAAAGCATGAAATACGACGACGGCAGAGTTGAATCAATGTGTCCGGAGAAACGAATTCTGCGCGTACTCCTCGCTGAAGACGATCCGACCGATGCGCAACTCTGTTTGAGATTATTGCGGAAATCCCTGCCCGACGTACGCTGTGATGTTGCGAGCACACGCGATGCATTCGTCGAGCGTCTGCGAAACGCTACTTTTGACGTAATCCTTGCCGACTATGCCTTGGGAAATTGGACCGGCATGGACGCGCTGAATTTGGTGCATAACCAAAACAAGGATATCCCGTTCATTCTGGTAACGGGAGCCTTGGGTGACCAAAGAGCCGTTGAATGCGTGAAGAGCGGAATGGCTGACTACGTTCTTAAGGACCGGCTGGATCGTCTGCCGGCTGCCATCTCCGGCGCGCTTAACGAAAAATCAAAGCGTGAAATACTGCAGCGAGAAAGGCAGTTATTGGAAGACAGCGAGGCACAATTTAGATCCCTGGCAGAAACCACTCCGGCAG
>Ga0210394_10004562_pt1 | contig 16093 bp, 12 predicted proteins | sample IncBWC12MmetaG_FD_160121 | JGI IMG/M metagenome (GOLD analysis project Ga0210394, IMG submission 160121) | Forest soil microbial communities from Barre Woods Harvard Forest LTER site, Petersham, Massachusetts, United States - Inc-BW-C-12-M | ecosystem: Environmental > Terrestrial > Soil >... | reverse complement strand
CTGCCCGCGATTCCGGAACCACGCCTGGTGCACCCTGGGGACACCATCAGTATCGATCTCTTCGTTGACGCCGTGACCGGGGAGAAGCTAATCGACGACATCCTCATCCAACCGCCTCGCACGGTTCGATCTCTCGCTGTCGGGTCTCCGCCGGCCCTCCCTGCGGCGCTCGCCAACCGGCCGGTGCCGACCGTCTCCGGAACCGCTCGCGAGTTCACCGCCGCAGATGCTGAGATGCAGCTCGCCCAAGCACGAGTGACGTTGAATGGGACGCCCCAGAGTACGATTGGTCGAGCCGCGCCGAATGCCCGCGGTTCTCTGGTCTGGTTCTATCTTCCCAATCACGGGCGTTACGTACTGTCGCTTGCGCCGCGACCAGATCTCGATTTCAAGAAGGCCGGCGAGGTGCGCGGAGGTACGATCACCTTCACGGTCGGCAATGACTCGATCAAGGTGGAATGTACCAACCCGATCGCGACCGGCAACGCGCCCTACAATCTCTACGTCCTGCACGATCCAGAATGGGAACCGACCGCGCAGGCGCAGAAGGGGCAATTCGCCGTCGGTTCCGTAGATCCCGGCGAGCTCGCGGCGCTTAAAAGGAAGTAGTTGCTAACTAAACGCGAAGATTGCCAACCACTCCCTCTGGTCGCGGCTCAGAAACCGATACAGAGCCGTGACCCAAAGGAGCGGATTCTTAATACGCCAGCAACCGGTCCGCCTCGGCCACGATGTTTTCCACCTGCGGCAGGATCTCGTATTCGAGCTGAGGGTGATACGCGACCCAGGTATCGAGCGCGGCCACTCGTCCCACGGGCGCGTCCAGCGACGAAAACAATTCGCTGGCGATGCGCGCGGCGATCTCCGCGCCGTAGCCCCAGGAGAGACAATCCTCGTGCACGATCATCACCCGGCTGGTCTTCTCCACCGACACGCGGATGGCTTCCCAGTCGTAGGGCGAAAGGCTACGCAAATCGATCACCTCAACCGTGCGGTCGGGATTCTTCTGCTCAGTCTGCACCGCCGCTTGCAGCGACTTCTGCACCAGCGCGCCATAAGTCACGATGGTCAGCGCCGCGCCCTGCTGTACGGTCGTGGCGCGGGCGAAGGGAATCGTGTAATCCGGCCCCGGATGAGGCGAGCGGTTATAGGCTTCGCGGTACAGCTTCTTGTGTTCCAGAAACAGCACCGGATCGTCGCAGCGGATGGCCGTGCGCAGCAGCCCGCACGCGTCCAGCGAATTTGACGGAAAGACCACGCGCAATCCCGGAATGTGCGTGAAGATCGATTCCCCGCACTGACTGTGGTAAATCGCCCCGCCGTTCAAATATCCACCGATGGCCACGCGAATCACCAACGGCGCCGAAAACCCGTTATACGAGCGCCAGCGCAGCGTGGCCAACTCATCGCGGATCTGCATCATGGCCGGCCAGATGTAGTCGAAAAACTGGATCTCGACCACGGGTTTCAATCCGCGCGTGGCCATGCCGGTGCCACGGCCCACGATGCAGGCTTCGGCGATGGGCGTGTTAAACACCCGCTGCGGGCCGTATGCGGCTTGCAGCCCCAGCGTGGCTTTGAACACGCCGCCCTTGCCCTTGACTTCGCCAACGCTCGACTCCCGGCTGCAATCCGCGACGTCCTCGCCGAACACCACGATTTTCGGATTGCGGCGCATCTCCTCGTTCATCGTGAGATTGATTGCGTCCACCATGGTCCGTGGATTTCCCTCGAAGTGCGGCTCGGTCTCGAATTGGCTCGATGCCGGGTCCACGCTGTCGGAGTACAAAAACCGGAGCGGCTCGCCGGCCGGCGGCGCAGCAGCCTTCAGCCCATGCGCGGTGGCCAGTTGGATTTCCAGATCCACCTGATGCATCAGCATCTCCAGACCATGCGTATCCAGGATGCCTTCGGCGCGGAGCCACTCCGGATAGCGCACCAGCGGATCCCGAGCGGCTTCGGCATCGCGCTCCGCTTTGGGTTTGTAGAGCTTTTCGTCGTCGGAGAGCGAATGCGAATACGGCCGCGTACAAGTGGCGTGCACCAGCGCCGGAGCGCGTTCGCGGCGGCAATGCTCCACCGCATCCCGCATGGTGCGATAGGATTCGAGAAAATTTGTGCCGTCGCACTCAAACACCGCCAAGTTGGGGAAGCCCCCCACCAGGCGCGCGATGTTGCCTCCCGCGGTTTGCTTCTCCACCGGCACGGAGATCGCGTACCCGTTGTCCTCCACCAGGTACAGCACCGGCAGCCGCTCCAGGCAAGCCACGTTGAGCGACTCCCAGAACTCGCCCTCGCTGGTGGCGCCTTCACCGGTCGCGACCATGGTGATGGCGTCCGATTCCGGATCGTCCGACTGAGGATGGAGCAATCGCGTGGCGTTGGCGCAGCCCACGGCCTGCGTAAAGTGCATCCCCGTCGGCGACGATCCCGTCACAATATGTAAGCTGGGCGAGCTCCAGTGCGAGGGCATTTGCCGCCCGCCAGAGGCGTGGTCGGCTTCCGATCCCACGGCTTGCAGGAACATCTCCTGCGGCGTCACGCCCAGCGCCAGCGCCAGGGCGCGATCGCGGTAATAGGGATAGAACCAGTCGTGCCCCGGCCGCAGGGCCATGCCCGCGGCTGTCTGAATGGCCTCATGCCCGGCGCCGCTGACTTGAAAATAGATTCGATTCTGCCGTTTCAGGACGATTTCCCGGTCGTCGATACGGCGGGAAAGATACATGATCCGGAAGGCCCGGATCAGATCGTCGCGCTCCAGCGGATAGGACGTTCTGAGATCGGTCAAAGTGCTGGCGGCCATGGAGTCCCTAGACAGTGTACCAGCGCTTCCACAAGCGGACCAAGCACCCTTTCCAGAAACCCGCCCGGAGCCCGTCGCGGCCGGATGGGCCACGGGTTTCTGGGCTGGCAGTCCGTGGCAGAACTCGTTCGGCCCCGGAAATGGCAGGTCGCAGACGCAGACCTGCCCCACCACGGCCGGGCAATCGTTTGCAGCTTTGTGGGGCAGGTCTGTGACCTGCCGGCCCCTTCTGCCACGGGCTGCTAGAGGAGGGCCGCTCCGGCCGTGTGCCGCTTTTGACAAAGGTGCGCGACCAGGCGGTTGGCCGCGAAGGCCGGTGCTTCGATACCGGCCTTCGCTTATGGACGGGGCGATTCTCGATCAGGCGCCCGCGGTGGACGACTTGTTCTTTCCAAGAAGCGCCGCAACATTGCCGCCCATCGAATCGAAATCCGCGATTAACTGGCTCCAGTCGAAACCGTTGGGGGCTTTTTGGTTGGCCTTGCCGATTGCATCCATGCTCACCACCGTGTACAGTTCGCCGCCGGACGCCTGGTTGGGGTACTTGGCGACGGCGGCGTTGGTCATCAGCCCTGTCATTCCCCAGGTGTCGATGGTTACGCCGGCCGACGTGTATCCGACGCCGGCGACGCAGTGGCCGTTGTTCGGGTCGGGCGGGCCTGCCGCATCCCAGACGAAGCCCGAAGCCGACGGCATCGGGTTGATCCAGGCGTCCGGCAATTCAATCCCGAAGTACAAATTCTCGAACAGCCACAACGCGGTTTGATATTCTTCCACGTTGGTTGAATCCACCGTCATCCAGCCGGCGATCTTATGCGGGTCCGCCGCGCCCTTACTGCTTGGAGGCATCGCGCCGTTGTTTTCCCAGTAGTTCAGGGCGGTCTGCTCATCGCATCCCTGGTCCGTGGACGGCTCACCGGGGACGTAGCCGCCGATCGCGCTATACAGGCCGACGATCTGGGAGTTCGAATACAGGAACGGTTTCGACCCGGCGTTTCCTGTGAGCACGCCGACAACGTGCGCCATCCCTGCGATGACGCAATCGCCCAGCTTATCGTTGTCGTACATCTGGGACAGGGCCGCCGCGGCGGGTTTTGTATAGTCGCATGCAGCGGGCGGCGCAGGCATACTGCGCGTCAAGTAATTCTTAAGGGCGAATCGCGGACAGCGGGCCACGGGCCGCTTTCGCCCCATTTTGAAGGTATGCCCCGAGACGGGGTGCCGAACGGTCTTGAGAGGCATGATTTTAGTCTCCTTTTCTAACGCTTTAGTAACTTAATTCCTCGATCAATTGGGACGTCTGTCTCCCAACCCCGACAGTATATACCTGAATCAGCCCAAAACCGCGTTTATTTATCGGTCCGTTTTAAAGGGAATGAAAGAGAGGTAAATACTGCTTACGTCGAGACGTATGACTTCGCTTTCCCTTCCCGCCCCGGCAACTTGAACGGTTCTGGTACACGAAACCCGAGCTACAAGCGTCAAAGCTATTGTCCGCGCCCTCACCGAGGAGTCCTTTGTGTACCTGAAATCTGCAATCTTATCGGCTATCTCAATGTTGGCGTGGGTGTTACCTCTGGCCGCGCAATCCCGCCCCGTGCTCACGGGCCCGATCGACGAAAACCAAGCTCCACACGCCTGCGGGCAATACCAGGCCTGAGGCGAACGCCGCCAACGACCGCGGCCTGGTTCCCGACAGTCTTGCGATGGACCATATTTTGTTACAGTTGCAGCGTTCGCCCGAGCAGCAAACGGCCGTGGATGCGTTGATCGATAATCTGCATAATCCCAAGTCGCCGGACTATCATCACTGGCTCACGGCCGCGGAATTCGGGCAGCGGTACGGTTTGGCGCCCCAGGATCTTACGACCATTACAGGCTGGCTTCAATTCCACGGCTTCACCGTGAATTCGGTTTATACCAACGGTCTGCTCATCGACTTCTGGGGAACCGCCGGCCAAGTGCGCCAGGCCTTCCACACCGAGATTCACGCTCTGAACGTGGACGGCGCGCCGCACATCGCCAATATGAGCGACCCTCAAATTCCCGAGGCGCTCGCGGCAGCCATCGTGGGTATTGTCTCCATGCACGATTTCCGTCCGCACGCGATGGTGAAAGAAAGGACCGACTACACTTTCAGCTCTGGTGGATACGTCTATGAAGCCGTTACTCCCGGCGATCTGGCCACGATCTACAATCTGACGCCGCTGTTCGCCAACGGGAACTCTGGGGGTGGGGCAGACCATCGCGCTGATCGAGGACGCCGATCTTTACAGCGCCCGGGACTGGGCCACGTTCCGCAATACGTTTGGACTGTCTCAGTACACTGCCGGATCGTTGACCACCGTGCACCCGGCGGGGTCGTCTTCCGCCAACAATTGCGCCACGCCGGGACTCGCGGGCGGCGACGACGGCGAGGCCGCGCTCGACGTGAAATGGGCCAGCGCCGCGGCCCCTTCCGCAGCCATTCAACTGGTCTCCTGCGCCGGTACCAGAACCACCTTCGGCGGGATGATCGCGATCACGAATCTGATCAACTCGGGCAATCCTCCCATGATCGTGAGCCCATGATCGTGAGCCTGAGCTACGGCGAGTGTGAAGCCGAAAACGGCGCGTCGGCCAACAGCGCGTTCTCGCTCGCATTTCAGCAGGCCGTGGCGGAAGGCATCTCCGTGTTTGTCGCGGCCGGCGACGAAGGCGCGGCTAGTTGCGATGCCGGGAACGTTTCCGCGACCCATGGCATCGGCGTCGGCGGCTTCGCCTCCACCCCTTATAACGTCCCCGTCGGAGGCAACGATTTCGGGGATTCCTCCTTGGCGGCCAACGCCAACTACTGGAGCTCTTCCAACGGCCCCAACTATACCTCCGCGTTGTCGTACATTCCGGAAATTCCGTGGAACGATTCCTGCGCCAGCGCGCTGCTTGCGAATTATTTCGGAGGTCGAATTCGCTGGGCATGCCCTACTGCCGCAGTCTCGGCAAAGGCCTGTGGGAGGTGCGGATCGACCTGACCGACGGCAAGATTGCACGGGTGATCTTCTCGGTTGTGCGCGAGCGCATGGTGCTCCTGCATAGCTTCGTCAAGAAAACGCAGCAGACCCCTGCGCAGGATTTGAAACTCGCGCTCAAGCGCATTAAAGAGGTGAGCTGAAATGGCTCTCAAGAAAAAAGCAACGATTGGTTCGTCCTTCGACGGCTTCCTGGCCGAGCAAGGCATTCTTCGTGAATGCGAGGAACAGGCCATCAAACAGATTCTCGCCGATCAGATCAAAGCCGCCATGGAAAAGGACCGTCTCACCAAAGCGGCTATGGCCGCGCGCATGCAGACCAGCCGCCGCGCTCTCGACCGCCTGCTCGATCCCAAGAATACCAGCGTCACTTTGCACACCCTCCAACGCGCCGCTGTGGCCGTCGGCCGCCAGCTTCGCCTTGAGCTAACCTGATCCGGAAACTAGTCCGATGGCTCTCGGTTGCGATCTCTCTCCGGCTTTGTCACTTCAAAACGTGCGTTAACATTTAAGCGAGAGTCCGATCCCGCATGCGCCACATCAGCAGAGCAGCAGCCGACGATGTGCGAATGCGCGGCTTCGCTCAACGTCACACCGTGGACGCCGCTCTCGCCTGGCTGGATGCGCAATTGCAGCCGCTTGCTGACGAAGTCGTGTCCTTGCGGAACGCCGCCGGCCGCGTGCTGGCGGCTTCGGTGGTCAGCGATGTGGACGTGCCGGGATTCGATCGCGCGACCATGGACGGATACGCCGTAGTGGCCGATAGCACGGAAGGCGCGACTTCCTACACGCGGCTGCCGCTGATCGTCATCGGCGAATCGATGCCTGGCAGTCCGTTTGACGGTTGCGTCTCCGCCGGCGAAGCGGTTCGCATCATGACCGGCGCTCCGATTCCGCGCGGCGCCGACTCGGTATTACCCGCCGAATGGGTCGAAGCGGAGCCCGGCGGTGGCCGCATCAGTGCGCTGGCCGCCGTCTCGCCTGGAAAAAATCTCGGTAAGCGCGGTGAGGACATCGTTCGCGGCGCGGCGTTGCTTGAGCCCGGACGAGTGCTTCGCCCACAGGATTTGGGCGTCCTCAGTTCCATTGGCCACGGAGAGGCATGCGTGGTCCGGCGGCCGCGCGTACGCCTGGCGGTCACAGGCAACGAACTGCTGCCATCGGGTTCCCTGCCCAGCGGCTTTCATATTGGCGACGCCAACGGGCCGATGCTCGCGGCGCTCATCGAGCGCGACGGTGGCGTTGTCGATTTCCCCGGCTTGGTTCGCGACGATCCCGCCGCCATTCTCGAAGCCCTCCACTCCGACGCAGACATCGTCATCGTCTCCGGAGGATCGAGCGTGGGCATAGAGGATCTGGCCCCGATGCTGGTCGCGCAACACGGAGAACTGGCGGTGCACGGCATCGCCATGCGACCCAGTAGTCCAACCGGGCTGGGCCGCATCGGGCATCGCCTCATCATCTTGCTGCCCGGCAATCCAGTGTCGAGCCTCTGCGCCTATGATTTCTTCGCCGGCCGCGCGATTCGCGCACTCGGCGGACGCAGTAAGGAGTGGCCGTATCGCGCGGTACGCGCCAAGCTGAATCGCAAGATCAGCTCACCGATCGGCCGCCTCGACTACGCCCGCGTGAGGATCGTGGACGGGCTGGTCGAGCCGCTCTCCGTTGGCGGAGCTTCGTTGCTGTCGTCGACCACGCGCGCGGACGGATTCGTGATCGTAAGCGACGATAGCGAGGGCTTCGCTGTGGGCGCCGAAGTGCGGGTTTGGCTCTATGGCTGAACAAGATCAGTTCCTTCAGGTGCTCGACCGCGATGAAGCCGAGCGCCGCTTCCGCGGCGCCATCAGCCTCACGCCCCGCGGCATTGAGCAAGTCCCGCTCGATGCCGCACTCGGGCGGGTGCTGGCGGCTCATGTCGTATCGCCCGTCGACGTGCCCTCGTTCGATCGCTCGAATGTCGATGGCTTTGCCGTGGTGGCGGAAGACACGTTTGGCGCGTCGGAGGAAGTGCCGCGCTTGGTGCTCTTGGGCGAGGAAGAGATTCACACCGGAATCGTCCCGGCCACCGTGATTCATCCCGGCAGGGCAGTGTCCGTCGCCACCGGCGGCATGGTGCCGCGCGGCGCAGATGCGGTTGTCATGGTCGAATACGCGGAGGTGCGCGGCCCCGAGCTTCGAATCGCCAGGGCCGTTACGGCAGGCAGCGGGGTGTCGTTTGCCGGAACCGACATCACGGCGAGTGAGACGGTGCTTCGCCGCGGCCGGCAACTGACCAGCCGCGACACCGGAGTGCTCGCCGCGATCGGCGTGGCCAACGTCAACGTCTGGCGAAAGCCGATCGTCGCCATCCTTTCGACCGGCGACGAGATCATCGCGCCCGGCGATCCCATGCAGCCGGCCAAGGTCTACGACTCAAATTCCCAAGTGCTGGCGGACGCGGTGCGGGAGTTGGGCGGCGAGCCGAGGCGGCTGGGCATTACTCGTGACGACCCCGCCGCCTTACGTGAGCGGTTGAATCACGCGCTCGAGTTCGCGGACATCGTGCTGTTGTCGGGCGGAACCAGCAAGGGCGCGGGAGATGTGTCTTATCGGGTTGTCGCGGAACTCGACGATCCCGGCATCGTCGCGCACGGCGTCGCGCTTAAGCCGGGCAAGCCGATCTGCCTCGCGGCGACGGGCGGTCGCGCGGTGGTGGTGCTGCCGGGTTTTCCGACGTCGGCCATCTTCACCTTCCATGAGTTCGTGGCGCCGGTGATCCGCTTGCTCGCGGGCCGCGGCTCAGAGGAGCGGACGATCGTACCGGCCAAATTAGCCGTCAAGGTGAATAGCGAGATCGGCCGCACCGAATACCTGTTGGTAGGGTTGGTGGAAACGGCGGACGACGCAACGGGAACGTCGCTCGCGGCGTACCCGATGGGACAGGGGTCGGGCAGCGTCACCACCTTCAGTCGCGCCGACGGCTTCGCCACCATCGGCCGGCACGAAGAGATCGTACCAGCCGGGACAATCGTCAACGTCCAGCTTCTGGGCCGCGATTTGCAGCTTGCCGACCTGGTCGTGATCGGCAGCCATTGCATCGCCCTCGATTACCTGCTCGGTGAATTGCAGCGGCAGGGTGTGCGCTCGAAGTTTCTCGCCGTGGGCAGCACCGCCGGACTGGACGCCGCCAAGCGAGGCGAATGCGATGTCGCTGGAGTCCACCTGCTCGATCCCAAGACCAACGAATATAATCGGCCGTTCCTCACGCCGGAGCTTGAGCTCGTTCCCGGCTACGGTCGCTTGCAAGGCATTGTCTTCCGGCCTGGAGACGCACGTTTTGAAGGCCGAACGGCGCACGACGCCATCGCGACCGCCATCGGCGATCCCGCGTGCATGATGGTCAATCGCAACCAGGGGAGCGGCACGCGCGCGCTGATCGATCGCCTGCTCGGCGGCGTCAGGCCGCACGCTCGACCACCGGGCTACGCCGTGCAGCCGCGGAATCACAATGCCGTGTCAGCCGCCGTGGTGCAAGGCCGCGCGGACTGGGGAATGACGCTCGACACCATCGCACGCAGCGCCGGCCTCGGGTTCCTGCCGGTGCAGGCGGAGCAGTACGATTTCATCGTGCCGCGGGCGCGCGCGAATCGGCCGGGCGTGGTCGCGTTTAAGGCGCTGCTACAGCAAGCGTCCACGCGAGAGGCGCTGGCACGTTTAGGTATGAAACCGGGAATGAAAACATGACCGCGGGCGGTATCGTTTTGTGCGGCGGCAAATCGACCAGGATGGGTGTTCCCAAAGCGACCCTGCCCTTCGGTGCCGAGACCATGCTGCAACGCGTAGTGCGGCTGCTCGGCACGGTCGTCGCTCCCATCGTGGTTGTTGCCGCGCGCGAACAGGTGCTGCCGGAACTCCCCGGTGACGTCATCGTCACTCGCGACGAACGCGAGGCCAAAGGACCGCTGGAAGGATTGCGCGCCGGGCTGACAGCGCTGCCGGTGTCCGTCGGCATCGCCTATGTGACCAGTTGTGATGTACCGTTGCTGGTCCCCGGTTTCGTCGAACGAATGCTGGAGCTGCTGGGCGATCACGACATCGCTGTGATGGAAATCGACGGCTTCCCGCATCCGTTGTCGGCGGTCTATCGGCGCGACACGCTGCCGCAAATCGAATCGCTGCTGGCGAAAGACAGGTTACGGCCCGTGTTCCTGTTCGACGCCGTGCGCACCCGTCGCGTGCTGCCGGAGGAGATGGTCTCAGTCGATCCGCCGCTCCGTACCCTGCGCAACCTGAATACCCGCGAGGATTACCTGGCAGCCCTCTCCGAGGCCGGCTTGGCGCTCGAGAGCTGATCCGCCTCACGGGTGGGGAGGTCCTCAAGCGCGTGGGTCAGTTTCCGGCCAGGGCACTGCACTCCCTAGCGACGTGAAGCGCTTCCAAGAGCTACCCGTTGCATGGTCAAATCCAAGCTGAGTTCGGGACGAATGCGGTCTGAGGCAACTGCCGCGGTTACTCGAAAACCACGTAGCCTTCCGAATTGCAAACGTAGATCTTCTTAAAGAGACTAAGCGGCAGCAGACCGTCCACCCCCGGCTCGGGTCGGTTCGGAATCGCCACGGCGTCTCCACTCCAGATTTTTCGGCCGTTGATGGCCAGCGGCCTGCTAGACACCATGCCGATCTGCTGTGAGCCAGCGAGTGACCGGAGTTCGCCCTTGAGACCGGGACCTACGTCCGGCTTTACGCCAAACAGAACTACGCGTCCCGCGCCTGAATCCAAGGCCAACTCGCCGAGGCTTGTAGAAATGACCGGCCGGGCGTTAATCATCTTGAACTGGGTGCGCGTCCCGTTTCTCTCCTGCTTTCCAAACTCAAGGCGCTTGCCATGCAAGTCGAGCACGTAATCGAACTGAAAAAGAAACCATTGTCCGAGTACGCCTTGAATGTCTGGCGAGAGCTGCCGAATGGCCTCCAGCCCGGAAAGTAGGAACTCCTGTTTTCCCGCTTTGACCGAGTCGAGCACAATCTCGTTCCCGTCGCTTGCGAGGGTCGACGTATTCCTGGCGACGGATGCGAGGTCCACCTGGAAGGTCGCGTTCATGCCAATCTTTCGGGCGAGGCCGGTTTCGATTAGGTTTACGTTTGCTCCGGTGTCCACGAGGAAGCGGTAAGGGCCGTGACCGTTAACGTACACTCCGTCCACGATCGGACGGCCCTCAAGAACCTGCATCTTGATTTCGGCGGCCAGCGGGGCGGCTATAATGAGTGAGCAAATCAGGATCTGGAAAGTGTGGTTGGTGTGTCGCATGGGAGCAGTCTGCGGCGCACTGCTCCTGCGGGTCTTGAAGTAAGCCGGAGGGTTTCCTGAAGCCTTGTGAGGAAATCATGAAGGATATGAGGAACCGAACGTTTCGATTTGACAACGTCGAAATAGACGTTCAGAATCTGCGAGTTACAGTCGGTTCCGAAATTCGCCCGCTGGAACCGAAATCCTTCCGATTGTTCCTGCTTCTAGTCGAAAATCCCGGGCGGGTCCTGACGAAAGACGAGATCATGGCCGCCGTTTGGCCCGATGTCGCCGTCTCGGACAACTCTCTGGCGCGGGCGATCGCCCAGATCCGAAGGGCGCTGGACGACGATCCCAAATCGCCCCGGTACATTGAGACCGTCCCCACCGTGGGCTACCGCTTTGTCGGGAATTCCAAAGACGAGCCGAGTCCGCCTGCGCCGTCCGAGGCTTTGGGGGGAAATGCCGCGCTGGTGGTTGCCTCCACCCCAGCGGTGGCCCCGATTCAGGCTCGCTCCTACGCCCGGGCCGCCATCGCCGGCGGCGTGGTGACGGTTATCGCGCTGGCCGCCGGCCTCTGGCTGCTCACCTCCCGAAAAGCGCAGGCCCTGACCAATAAGGACACGATTGTCCTTGCGGATTTCGCCAACTCGACGGGTGACCCGGTCTTCGATGACGCACTCAAGCAAGGTCTGGCCGTGCAACTCAGTCAATCGCCATTGCTGAACATACTCCCAGACCAGCGAGTGCGCTCTGCGCTGAAGGAGATGACCCGCTCGCCGGATGAGATCCTTACCGCAAATTTGGCGCAGGAGGTCTGCGTTCGCACGGGAAGCAAGGCATACATCGTTGGGTCGATTGCCAATCTAGGCGGACATTATGTAATCGGCCTCAACGCCATGCATTGCGCGACGGGAGACACGCTCGCGAGGGACCAGACCGAAGCCGGCGACAAGCAGCAAGTGATCGCGGCGCTTAGTACCGTGGCTGGAAGGCTGCGCAACAGGCTCGGAGAGTCTCTGAATTCGATCCGAAAATATGATGTTCCGCTGGCGCAGGCCACAACCTCTTCGCTCGAAGCTCTGAAGGCGTATAGCTTGGGCTTGGCCAAGTACGCCAAGGGCGAGCAAGCCTCCGCCGTTCCTCTATTTCAGAAAGCCGTTGAGTTAGACCCCGACTTCGCCATCGCTTACGCCAATTTGGGCCGCGCCTATCAGGTCCTGGGGCGCCAGGAGCGGATGGAGGAAGCTCTTCGAAGAGCTTTTGCGCTGCGCAATCGCACCAGCGAACGAGAGAAATATGACATCTCGGCCGGCTACTACCAATTCATCACCAACCAAACGGACGAAACCATTCAAAATTGCGAACTTTGGGCGCAGACCTATCCCCTTGACTTCACACCACATCGCATCCTCGGATTCGAAAACGCGGTCCTAGGACGGTTTGACCAGTCCGCGAAGGAATTCGGCAAGGCGAAGGAATTGGATCCCAGTCAGGCCCTGCCCTATGGAGGCCTTATCTTTGATTACATGGCACTGAATCGGCTGACGGAAGCCCGTGCCACCTACCAGGAGGTGCAGGCTCGCATGCTGGATTTCGGTGAGCCCGACCGGGACGGCTACCTCCTGGCCTTTCTCGATGGCGACAAGGAGACGATGGCGAAGGTGGCCGCGGCGCTGGCTGGCCAGCCGGGTTACGAAGCCAGAGCGTTTTCGGAGGAATCCAGAGCGGAAGCATACTTCGGGCGTCTGAAGCGCTCGCGGGAATTATCCCAAAAAGCCGAAGACGCCGCTTTAGCGACGGGAGACAAAACGACGGCTGCCGCGATTGAAGCAACGGCGGCCTTCGCAGAGGCGCTGTTTGGCGATTCGGCCGGAGCGCGCGACCGTGCGGCCGCTGCGTTGAGTCTCGGAGGACGGACGCCCGTGGCCTCAGTTCGCGCCGGCGACTCGGTCCAGCCGGCGGTGGCCTTAGCGCTCGCTGGCGACTCGGTTCTGGCCGCGAGGGTGGCGGACAGTCTTGCAAGCGACTCTCCGCCGGATGGAGTCGCCAGCCGGGTGTGGCTCCCGGAGATTCGGGCCGCCATCGAGCTTAAGCGAGGGAGTCTGGCGCGAGCCGCGCAGCTCCTCACGCCGGTGACACCCTATGAGGCCGGCTGGTCGGACAACTTTCTAGCCGCCTATCTGCTCGGAGAAGCTTACCTGGCGGAGCGCCGCGGCCCGGAAGCTGCGGCGGAATTCCAGAAGATCGTCGACCATCGCGGCGTAGTCTTGAGTTCTCCTATCGGCGCATTGGCGCATCTGGGCCTTGCGCGTTCTTATGCGTTGGAGGGCGACACCACCAAGGCCGGCGCTGCCTATCGGGATTTCCTCACGCTCTGGAAAGATGCCGATGCGGAGATTCCGATCCTGATCGCGGCCAAAACCGAATTTGCCAACCTCAAGTAAAAGCGGCACGCCATTCCTGGAGGTTTCGCCCGATCGGAGACTCGTTAAGGTCCGATTCGCGATTGCGCCTGAATCACGCGCTACTCGGACAATGCTGAGGGGCGACCAAGGCGGGCCGGCTCAAGGAGGATTACTCCCGTGGAACGCCGTTCCGCCGAATCCACGCGGGCGGTAACGTCGGCAAACCGGAGAACCGACCCAAGCCCGCACGGCCACCCCACGAAGAGCAGATCTATTGGTGAACCGGCTCCCACCCGCGCTGGCGGTGATATTCCGCCACCAGGGCGTCGAGCCGCTCGCGGCTGAGCGAGGCCTCGGGATCGTTGGGCAGAGGCGTGTTGAGAAACCGCTCCGGCAGCGTATCTTCCGCCGGCGTCCACCCGGCCAGCAGATTGAACTGCCGCTTCGCGGAGACGATTCGCCGGGCCGTCTCGCGCAGTTCGTCGGCGCTTACGTCCCAGCCGGTGACGTTCCGCAGCATCTCAGCGGCCTCGGCATGAAAATCGACTAATACACCGCGCAGGAACTTGCAGATGATCAGCGAGTCCATCAGCGCGGCTTTGTCCTCGGTGTCGATGGCGTGGCGCACGGCGTCCAGCGTCACGTGCCGGCGATCGACCTTGTCCGAGAAATCGACCTCGTACGCGCCGCTGCGATTATGGTCCGCGCCGCGCGCGCCCACAGCGAAACCGAGGGCCATCGTTTGCAGCGCTCTCGGCTCGTAACCGGGAATCTCCAGACCCTTCACCTGCGGCGCAATCGCGATGCTGTTGTGCCCGATCTCGTCCGCTGCACGGCGGCTGCCCTCCGCCAGCAAATTCCCAAGGGCGTTGCCTGGAACGTGGCGTGAGCCGATCAATTCGATCGCCCGCAGCAGCGCGTCGCCGTCGCCGAACTTCAGCCACGGCTCGCTGAGCCACCCACGCTCGACGCATTCCATCGCAAACGCGATCGTTCCGCCCGTGCTGATCGTGTCGAGGCCGAGCTCGTCGCATCGCTGGGACGCACGCAGCACGGCATCGGCGTCGCCCACCCCGCACAACGAGCCCAGCGCGAACAGGCTTTCATACTCGACCCGCACACCGCCCTTGCCGCCAAGAGTATAAATATGCTCGCAGCCGATCGTGCAAGTCACGCAGCTTTCGCGTGTTTTGGAGCGCGTCGCGCTCAGTTGCTCCGGCGACAGGTTGGCGGCTTCGTTGAAGGTGCCGCTCTGAAAATTGCGCGTCGGCAGCGCGCCGAATCGGTTGAACGTCACCAGATTGGTGGCAGTGCCGAGCTCGCGGTACTTCGCCGTCGCGGGCCCAAGCGAGCGCTTCGATAAGGCCTTGCTCAGCGCCGTCAACTCGCGCGGATTCGCCCAGTCGGCGCGTTGCGTTCCGCGCACCGCGATCGCCTTGATGTTCTTGGCGCCCAGCACCGCGCCGCTGCCACCGCGGCCGGCATGGCGGCCATCGTGGGAGATGGTGGCGTATCGAACCGCGCGCTCGCCCGCCGGCCCGATCGAGGCGACTCGAAACCCGGCTCCGAGGCGAGCTTTCAGCCCGGCTTCCGTTTCCCGGCACGTTGCACCGCGATATTCGGCCGCGGGTTCGAGCCGGACGTCACCGTCATCGATTATCAGAGCCGAGAGCTCAGGCGCGCGTCCAACGATGACGATGGCGTCGCAGCCGCAGGCCTTGCCCGCAATCGCGAATCCGCTGCTGGCCAGCGAGTCGTTGATGCGCCCGGTCAGGGGGCTCTTGCTCACCACCGCAAATTTCGCCGACGTCGTCAGCGGACTACCGACCAGAGGGCTGAACGCAAAAACGAGGGGAGCCTCGGGGGAGAGCGGATCCATCTGCGCCGCGCCTTCGTCCAGCAGCAGCCGCACGCCCAGTCCGCTGCCGCCGATGAACTGGCGCAAAACCGTTTCGGGCAATGGCACACGCTCGGCGAAACCGCTGGAGACGTCGATCCGAAGGTAGCACCCGTGATAACCGAAGTGGGGCAGGTCTGTGACCTGCCATCCTCGCGCTGCGGTAGGTACATTCATGGGAACGGTCCCCTTCACCCTCCCGCGTCGGCGGAAAGGATCAGCACGCGGTCGTGTTCACCAAGCGGCGTCTCGGGGTCGCTCACGAACCGATCGCCGTTCAGATTGGCGATAAACGAGGAGTTCAGCCGGTCCACGCTGATCAGATCACCCAACGATGGGATCTGCGCCGCCAGGGTGCCCAGCAGATGCCCCAGCGTATTCGCGTGTATTTCCAGGTCGGAGACACCGGCACGCTGGCGCGGAACGCCAAGAAACTCAACATGCATAGTGCGAGCGCTCCCTTACAAATGATAACATGATGATTGCCTGCGAAACCCAATGAAAACTCACGGAAATCGACTGTTGTCTAACGGAGACCGATGAGCGATTCCGTCACCTTAGCCACACCTGAACCAACCTCGAAAAAGAAGCGGCGTGGTGGCCGCGGGGGAGTACGCTCGACACCCAAGGGCCGGCAAGTCGACGCGCAGGCTCGCGAGGATGTCCAGGCCCTGCTCGGAGAATCGCCGCGCCGCCGCGACCTTCTGATCGA